>Ga0307373_10013747_pt1 | contig 11271 bp, 7 predicted proteins | sample OX2MG_FD_202534 | JGI IMG/M metagenome (GOLD analysis project Ga0307373, IMG submission 202534) | Soil microbial communities from Risofladan, Vaasa, Finland - OX-2 | ecosystem: Environmental > Terrestrial > Soil > Coastal area > Acid sulfate soil | place: Finland: Risofladan, Vaasa | collected... | reverse complement strand
GCGGAGTACAGCCCGGCCGCCCCCAGCACCGCTCGTCGTGTCGGGTCCATGTCCGCGCTCCCCAGGTCGATGAGTCCGGTCACGATGTCTGGGCCCGGGTGCTGTGCGGTGCCGGCGGGGCCAAGACCTGCGGACGCCATGGTCACCGGCCTGCTCAGGCGCCGTGATAACGCCTCGCACACCAGGGGCCGTACCCGGGTACGGGGCAGTGTCCCGGTCAGCCAGTGGCACACCGCGCTGTCGTCGTAGCCGAGCCGCAGGCCGGCCTCGGCGCCGGCCCGGTTCACGGCGCTCGCGAACTGCCCGTTCGTCCACCGCGTCTCGGCGATGAGGGCGGCGAGGGCGCTGTTCGGTAATCGCGTTCTGGCTGCCATTCAGGTGGCTCCCGGACTTTCAGTGTTTTCAACTTTCCGTCAAGTCTGGCCCCTTCACTGCAAGGGCGGAAGCGCATTCACTGGCTCTTGACCCACCCGTCTCATTCCTGGAGGAAACCGATGTCACCCAGCCCGCTGGCCAGCCCCGAGCTCACGCTGGCCGACCCTGACCCCGAGTTTGACCTGGACGTGCGCCTGCTGGAGATGGCGGACCCGGCCGGCCTGGTCAACGTGACCGACGATGGCTGCGGCAGCACGTGCGGTGCCTGCACCACCGGCGCTGCCTGACCGGGCGCTGGCCTGCGCACCGGCCGGCGCCGCCGCGCGGTCTTCCTCGCGGGGGCGCCGGCCGTCTCCCCGTCAGCGTTTTCTAACGGAGGTATGCGTGGCTTCCCGCTCTCATCCGGGGTTCCGGTCCGCCCGTACGGCACTCATCCGTGCTGCGGCCTGCCCCTGGCCGGATCTGCCGCCGTGGCCGGACCTGGCCGATCCCGCGCCCGGGCATGTCGCTGTGCAGGTGGACTGGCTCCGGAGGGTCTGGGCAGTCGCCGGGATCGCCGAGGCCTTGGAGCATGCCAGCCCGGTACTCGCCCGGAAGGTGCGCGCTCTGTGCGCTGCCGAGGACCCCGCCGTCGGTGAGACCCGGCGTGCCGTGCTGTCGGTGGCCCGGTACCTGCAGCGCATGGCGGGGCGTGCCACGCCATTCGGCCTGATCGCCGGGGTGGCCCTGGTGTCCTTCGGGACCAGTGCGCGGGTGCGCTGGGGAGCCCGGCATCACGCCGTTGCCCGGGCGGGGGCGGAATGGCTGGCCGGGGTCGTCGCGCAGCTGGAGGACTGCCCTGGTCTCCTGGCCCGGCTGCCGGTGGCGGCCAGCACCACGATGACGGTCCGCGGTGACCGCCTGGTCGTGCCTTACCAGCCGATGGCGCACGAGGGGGGAACGGCGGCGGTGGAGGTCTCGCTGCGGTACACCGCCGCAGTGCGCGCCGCTGTAGAGGCAGCTCGCGCGCCGGTCCGCCTGGAGGATCTGGCCGCGAAGATCCAGGCCGGGTTCCCGGCAGCCACGCCGGCGAAGGTCACCGCGATGCTCACCGAGCTGGTGGCACGGCGTGCGCTGATCACCAGCCTGCATGCGCCAGGGACCGAGCCCGACGGCCTGGGGCACCTGGTGGGGCAGCTGGAAGAAGCCGGTGCCCCGGGGATGGCACCGGTGGCCGGCCTGGCGGTCGCGCTGAAGGAGATCCACGCGATTCTGGAGCACCACAACCGGGTGCCCGCGGACCAGGGGCGTGCGGACCGCGCGGAGGCAGCCGCCCGGATGCGCCGCCTCGCCGCAACCAGGCGGCACCCGCTGGCGGTAGACCTGCGGCTGGACGCCGAGGTTGCCCTCCCCGGCGAGGTCGCCCGCGAGGCCGAGCGCGCGGCACTGGCCCTGACCCGGCTCAGCGCCTACCCCGCCGGCACCCCCGCATGGCGTGCCTACCATCAGCGGTTTTACGAGAGGTTCGGCCTCGGGTCGCTCGTACCGCTGCTGGACGTCGTCAGCGACAGCGGCATCGGCTGGCCCGACGGGTACCCGGGCACTGCGGTACCCGCGCCGTGTTCGCCGATGTCCAGCCGTGACGAGGCGCTCCTGGTGCTGGCCCAGGGCGCGGCGCTCGACGACCGCGGCGAGATCGTCCTGGACGAGCAGATGATCGCAACCCTGGTACTGGGCACTGCGCGGCTGCGACCGCCGCCGCACCTGGAACTCGGCGTGCGCGTGCACGCCGCCAGCCAGGGGGCATTACAGCGCGGCGACTTCCGCCTGGAGATCGTGACCGTCTCGCGGGCAGCGGGCGTGCTGACCGGCCGGTTCCTGAGCGTCCTGGAGGAACAGGACCGGGCTGCGCTGGCCGCCGCCCTGGCGTGCCTGCCAGGCGGCGACCGCGACACCGAGGCGGCGCAGCTGTCCTTCCCGCCGCTGGACCCGGCGACCGCGCACGTGACCCGGGCACCGCAGATCCTGCCGACGGTGATCAGCCTGGCAGAGCACCGCGCTCCCGGAGGGCCGGTGCTGACCGCCGGGGATCTGGCCGTGGGCTGTGACGGGCGCCGCATGTACCTGGCAGTGCCGGGGCGTGAGCAGCGGGTGGAGGCGGCAGGCATGCACGCGCTGAACCTGCTCACTCACACGCCGCCGCTCGCACGCTTCGTGACCGAGCTCAGCCGCGCGCAATGCGCCCAGGTGACGGCATTCGACTGGGGCGCCGCCGCACGCCTGCCCTACCTGCCCAGGCTGCTGCTCGGCCGCACGATCTTGTCCCCGGCGCGCTGGCGCCTCGAAGCGGCCGAGCTGCCCGGGCTATCGGCGTCCCGGGCGGGGTGGGATAACGCCCTGAGCACCTGGCGGGCCCGGCGCCGGGCACCGGGGCTCGTGCACCTGACCGAAGGAGACCGGCACCTGCCTCTCGACCTGGACCAGGCCGGCCACCGGGCGCTGCTGCGCGCTCACCTGGGCACCGCGACGCACGCCGTCCTGACCGAGGCGCCGGACCCGGCCGGCGGCGGCTGGTGCGACGGGCGTCCCTGCGAGATCATCGTGCCGCTGACCGCGACCGAGCCACCGCCGTGGCCGCCGCTGCCCCGGCCCGCCCGGGCACGGATCATCGGCCGGGACCAGGGCCAGGCACCCGCCGCTTCCACGACGCTGCTCGCCAGCCTGTACGGGGACATCCGCCGCCAGGACGACGTCCTCACCGGGCACCTGCCCGGCCTGCTCGCCCGGCTCGGGCAGCCGGCCGCCTGGTGGTACATCCGGTACCGCGACCCTGCCCATCACCTGCGCCTGCGCATCACCCTGCCCGACCCGGCCGCCTTCGGGGAGGCCGCCGGCACCGTGAGCACCTGGGCCGGCGAACTGCGCCAGGCCGGCCTGCTCCGCGAGGTGACCTACCCCACCTCCTACCCCGAGACCGGCCGCTGGGGCTCCGGGGCGGCGTGGTCCGCGGCCGAGGACGTCTTCGGCGCCGACTCACGTGCCCTGCTCGCCCAGCTCAGCCTGCCAGCACGGCCAGGCCGGCAGGCACTGGCAGCCACCCACGCGGTCGCTATCGCCGTCGCCTTCACCGGCAGCATCGCCGCGGGCATGCGGTGGCTGACTGACCACGTCCCGGCCACCGCGCCGATGCCAGTACCGCGGACGGCGTTCGATGAGGCCCGCCGCATCGCCGACCCCCGCGACGACTGGGCCGCGCTCCGCGCGGTACCAGGCGGGGCGGCCATCGCCGGCGCCTGGACGCCGCGCGACGAGGCCCTGGCCGCCTACCGCACCCACCTGCCGGGCCCGGATACCCAGGGCATCGCTGCCGATGACGTCCTCGGATCCCTCATCCACGTCAGCTTCGTGCGCGCCTGCGGCATCGACTTCGACGACGAAGCGGCGGTCATGCACCTGGCAAGAGCCGCCGCGCTGACGTGGACTGCCCGCACCGCAGGCGGCCGGTAATGACTGACCAGCACCCCGCCGGCCAGCTATCCGACGCCGTCGCCTGCCGCCTGGCCCATCCCGCCAGCGTGCCCGGGTCGCTGACCTCCCGGCCCTGGTGGCGCCAGTCGCTAGCGCACGGGGCGCCGGGCATAGCCCTGCTGCACATCGAGCGGGCCGCAGCCGGGCTCGCGCCCTGGCAGCCCGCCCACGACTGGCTCACCTGCGTGACCCGCGCCCCGGTCACCGCCGGCGCCGACAGCCACCTGTTCTACGGCGCTCCCGCCCTCGCGCACGCCCTCGCCTGCGCCGCCGCGCAGCGGCCCGGCTCCTGCATGCGGGCACTGGACGCCCTCGACCAGGCGATCGCCGCCGATGCCCGGACCCGGGTCGCCCATGCACATGCCCGGATCGACGAGGGCCGGCTGCCCGCCCTGGCCGAGTTCGACGTGATCCGGGGCCTGGCCGGCATCGGGTCCCACCTTCTGCGCCGCGACCCCGACGGCAACGCGGTGCGCGCCGTCCTGGAGTACATGGTGCGCCTGACCGAACCCGTGACAGCCGGCGAGGAGACACTGCCGGGCTGGTGGACCGCCTGCGGCCCCGCGGGACGCGACAGCGACCGCTTCCCCGGAGGCCACGCCAACCTGGGGGTTGCTCACGGGATAGGAGGCCCGCTCGCCCTGCTCGCCAAGGCCCTGCGGCAGGGCATCACCGTGGACGGCCACCGCGAGGCGATCGGAAGAATCTGCGCATGGCTTGACCGATGGCGCGCTGACACCGGGCTGACCTGGCCGTACTGGGTCAGCCGCCCCCAGCTCCGCAGCGGACTCCGGGACTTCCCGGCCGCGCAGCGGCTGGGCTGGTGCTACGGCACCGCCGGCCTGGCGCGCGCCCAGCAGCTGGCCGCGCTGGCCACCGGCGATTCCGCCCGGCGGAACATGGCCGAGCACGCCCTGGCCCGGGCGCTGGCCGACCCCGCCCAGCGTGCCGTGACCACCAGCTCGTCGCTGTGCCACGGATACGCCGGACTCGCTCACCTCGCCGCCGCCGCAGCAGCCGACGCAACCCCGGTCACAGCCAGCCGGCTGCATGCCCTCGTGCCTGGCCTGCTGGACGCCGTCCAGCCCGCCGGCACTGACCCCGAGTCCACCGCCGCCGGCCTCCTGAACACCCCCGGGCGCGGCCCGGGGTTCCTCGAAGGCGCCAGCGGCGTCGCCCTGGCCGTGCTTCCCGCCAGCGGCAGCCCGGCCTCTCACTCCGGCTGGGACACCTGCCTGCTCATCACCTGACCGCCCGAGACCGCCTACCCTGAGGATGGCCCGCCTGATGACTGCCCCCGCCTGGTGCCAGTACAACATCGAGTTCCCTGACCGCGGCACGGCCGAGCACGTCGCCGCCCACGACCTGCGCCCGGCCCTGACCGCAGCGCAGGACGCCGGGCTGCTCCGCAGCTGGTGGTTCATGCGCAAGCAACCCTGGAAACTGCGGTACCTGCCCGAGGACCCCGCATCAGGCGCCGCCATGGCCGGCCTGCTGGACAAGCTCGCCGCAGGCAACCGGATCACCAGCTGGGCACCCGGGATATACGAGCCCGAGACAACGGCATTCGGCGGAGAGCAGGGCATGGGCGCTGCCCACGACCTCTTCCACCACGACAGCGTCCACCTCCTCGCCCGCGCTGCCCAGGGCGGCGCCCCGGCCCTGGGGCAGCGCGAGACCACGGTCCTGCTGTGCAGCGTGCTGCTGCGCGCCGCCAGCCTGGACTGGTACGAGCAAGGCGACGTCTGGGCCAAGGTCGCCGAACTGCGCCCCGCCGCGCCCGGCACCGTGACCCCCGGCCGGGCCGCCGGGCTGGCACCAGTGATACACCGCCTCATGACCATCCACGCCCGTCCCCTGTGCGCCCCCGGCCGCGACGGTCCGCTCGCCGGCCACGACGGATGGGTCACCGCCTTCGAGCACGCCGGGCAGTCCCTGGCGGACCTGTCCCGGCACGGGCGGCTCGAACGCGGCCTGCGCGCCGTCCTCGCCCACCACATCATCTTCCACGCCAACCGCGCCGGCCTCTCCGTCACCGACCAGGCCATCCTCGCCGCGCTCGCGTCAGGTCACGTTCTCGGCACCTACCACGGCCCGGCGTTCCTGCCCGATGCCACCACTTCAGCCAATAAGGTCGGCCAGATGACTACTCTCAGCGACGACGCTCTCTCCGCCGGCGAGCTGCGCAACCAGCTCACTGACCGGCTGCTCGACACCCAGGTGATCCGTACCCCTGGCGTCGAGACCGCGTTCCGGCAGACACCCCGGCATCTGTTCCTGCCGGGCGTACCGCTGGACCAGGCCTACGCGGACAGCCCCGTCTATACCAAGCAGGACGCTGCCGGTGCCTCGATCAGCGCAGCCTCCCAGCCGTGGCTGGTCGCCGGGATGCTCGAACAGCTCGGTGCGCAGCCCGGTGAGCGGATCATGGAGGCCGGAGCGGGAACCGGCTACAACGCGGCGATTATGGCCGCGATCGTCGGCGAGACCGGGCACGTCACCACGATCGACGTGGATGAGGACCTAGTGGAAGGCGCCCGCGAGCACCTCACCGCAGCGGCTGCCGGCAACGTCGAGGTCATTCTCGGCGACGGCGCGCTCGGCTACCCGCAGGGCGCTCCCTATGACCGGATCATCGCCACGGTCGGGGCCTTCGAGGTGCCGGCCGCGTGGCTGGACCAGCTCGCACCCGCGGGACGGCTGGTCGTGCCCCTCCGGCTGCGCGGTACCAGCTCCCGCAGCATCATCTTCGAGCGCGGCGAGGACGGCTGGCACAGCCAGGGGAGCCAGCTCGCGGTCTTCATGCCGCTGCGCGGCATCGCAGACGACGCCCGGCGCATCGTCACGCTCACCCCGCAGAAGGATGTGACCCTCCAGGTCCATAAGGACCAGGCAGCCGATGACCTGGCCCTCGCCGGTGTCCTGGACACCGGGCGCCACGAGGACTGGACCGGAGTGATCTTCCCGCCGGACGTGCCGTACGAGTGGATGGAGTTGTGGCTGTGCCTCCGGCTCGGCAACGCCCTCATGCGCATGAACGTCGAGCCATCGGCTACCGGCCGGGGCCAGGTCACGCCCATGTTCCCGTGGGGCTCCATGGCCACAACCCGTGGCCGTGACCTCGCCTACCTCACCACGCGCCCGGCCCCGCCTGCCGAGGGCGGCGGGAAGCTGTACGAGGTCGGTGTCATCGGCCACGGGCCGGCCGGCCAGGAGCTGGCGCGCGAGGCGGCCGAGGAGGTCCGTACCTGGGACAAGGATTACCGCCACCGCAGCGTCCAGTTCGAGCTGCCCGACAACCCCGCCACCAGCGACCCGGCCAGCGGCCGGTTCGTCCTGGACCGCCCTGCCCACCCGATCACCATCACCTGGCAATGACATGGACCCCGCCGGACCGATAGCACGCCGCTTCCCGCTCGTCCCCCGGCCCCGGCCAGCCTGTTCCTCCCTCGCAGCGCGCGTGGAAAGGATCTGCGATCTGGCCCGCACCGCCGCCCGCAGCAGCGACCTGGCCACGGCCTCCGCCGCCTGCAATCAAGCCGCGCTCATCGCCTCCGATTGCGGGCTGCCCGACCTGGCCCGCCAGTGGTGCCAGCGCCACGCCGACGCCTACCTGCGCGCCCGGCCCCTGGACGCACAGGCCGCCCGCTACGCCCTGGAACCCCTCGTCAACCTCGCCCGCCTGCATATCCGCGACGGCAACGGTGACACGGCCTTTCACCTCCTCGACACCCTCTACGAAGCAATCACCTCCCGTACCGACACCGCCATTGACGGCATCCTCTTACCCGCATCGGACCTCACCAGGTCATCTGAGGACCACCGCGACCTGCGCCGATGGCTGTGGACCGTCCACTTGTCCGATAGTCCGAGGGCCCTGATCAGCGCGGGTCGCTGGCAGGACGCGCTTGCCCACCTCCAGCGCCACCACGGAATCGGCCAGCGCATGCTCGACGGACGGCAAGTCGCCGTGATCGCCCAGAGCACCGCCGGAGACACCGACGGCGCCCTCAAACTGCTCGAAGAGACCGCTCCCGGAGAACCCTGGGAACAGGCCGTAACCACGTGCCTCACCGTGCTATGCCGGCCGCCGGCCCGCCCGCCGGCAGGCCAGGACCTCACCGCGATGCTGGACGCCTACCGGCAGTTCAACCCCGGACCCCAGCTGGCAGTGTTCTGCACACGCCTCGGCCTGTCCGTCATCGACGCCGCAGGCGGCGCGGTACGCCCCCGCGCGCACGGCATCGCGCACTCGCTGATCAATCAGGTGGCCGCGTCCCGCGACGGATACGCCGCTCGCGAGGTTCTGGCACACAACGGCTGCACAGCGATACTCACGGACGACCAGGCACGCGAACTCGCCAAAATCCTGGACCATTGCGCACTAGGACATCAGAAGCTACCCGGCGAACTGGAGGCCGGCCTTTCGGCCGCGCTCGACACAAGCGAAAAGGTCATCTCGCGCGCATTGACTGCACCCGCAAACGCGTGGCCTGATCGGCGCCGGGTTTCCTGACCTGCTCAAAGCCCCGATCGTGGCGCCTCGGGGGTGCCGGATTCTGAACGAGGGCGGCTCGGGATCACATCGGAGCCAGCGGTTCACCGAACGCTGGCTCCTGGGTCCGGGCGAGTATTTTCACGGACCCTCGCCGGGTCTGCCAGCCTCCTGGGGAACAACATTGGCGGCGCTCGCTGTGCCCCCGCGCATGGCCTGCACGCTGGGTCGGCCAGGGGCGTTGGTCTCCCATGGGGCGCATTCCCGCACCACAGGGCTGGAGTTGCGGCCTGGTCCGGCGTGCATGGGAAGCTGGGGTGGCCACGCAGGCGTGGGGGCACGCCAGTCCGGGCGGCGGCCGTTCCCCGGGCGGATCGAGGCAGGCTGGCGCGGCGGGTGCCATACTCGGTGACGCTCCGGGGTCCGCAGGATGAACCCGGATCACCAGCGGCCTCCGCACATCTCGCGATCTTGCTCTGCCGGCCGGCCGTTGCTGTCGTCCGGCCGGGCGTGCAGATAGCAGGGAGTTCTCATGGCCCCGACCTCGTACCTGGCGTTCCTGCCCTGGCACACGCTTGGCCAGCACCACGTCCTCGCGATTGTCGACGGTGGCGGCGCTGAACTCTGCGCGGTGGCGAGCTTTGCGGAGGCTCCGCCGGCGACGAAGCTAGCCGACGCCCTCAATGGGGTCTTGTCCCGGCAGGTCACCGCCGAACAGCGGCTGGAGGCGGCGCTAGAAGGCGTATCCCAGCCGGTGCGCGCGGCGGTCGCTCGCCTAGTGCCCGCCTTGGCCGCCAGCGACGACCCGCAGGCCCTTCGCGTGGCCAGGTACCTGCGCGTAACCCGCGGCAGCAGCTTCCTGTTGTTCCCGACTTCCAGCTGCCCGCCGGACGGCTGCGAGACCTGCGGCAGCTGCCAGCAGGACTGCGCCGGGTGCGGGGAATGCTCCGACGGCGGCTGCGACATCTGCCTGCCAGTGACGATGACGCCGCGCACCGCTGCCGTCCTGGGGCAGGCGCTGGCCGTCCTCGCCGACGAGGCGTACGACTACATCTACGGCACCGGCATGTGCCCCGGCGGTGCCCCTGGCCCCCTCGGCGCAATACCGAGGTGCGCCGAGGATCAGGACGCATGGTTCCTGCGCCGGTACGCCCGGGCCTTCGATGACCTCTCCGGCGACCTGGAGGCAGGGCGCCTGCCCCTTCCGGCCTGCACCGCGGAGGAAGTCGCGCTGGACATCGCGATCCGCGACGCCGAGCGGATCCATCACGATGAGCACGAGCTGGTCGAAGACCTGGCGAAGGGCTACCCAGCGTCCCGGTTCGACTACGACTGGGCTAACTTGCAGGACGCCCTGTTCCAGGACAAGGACTACGAGGGTCTCCTGGACATGCGGTCACCCCTCGGCGACGATGAGGCTGAGCAGTGGTTCGGGGAGTTCAGCAACATCGCGCCCCGTGATCCGCGCCGGGGCTTCCGCCGCTGACGGTTACCGCCAGAAGGCACTCCAACGCATTTACCCGGTGGGCATGCCGATCGCCCCCCGGGCGGGAGCGGGCAGCGTGGTCACTGCCGACATGACCGATGATGCACCGTCATATGCGGCCCTCCTACATACCAGGCGGATCCGGGTGCGCAGCCGACGCGTTCACCTCCGTGGCTCCCGTGCCCTGGAGAGACCGGCACAGGCTTTCTGTGCGCTGAATGTAATGCCGTGCCTTAACCTCATCTGGCGCGCCCCGGAGGAAAACATGGGCGAGCATGACAGCGGTGTCGAGCCGGTAGATGATCTCCCTGGGAGTTCTCGGTGTCATGCTGAACACCTCTGAGTTCCCGTAGGCCGCGAGCGTAGCCGCAGTGAGGCTGCCGTATTCCGCTGCTCGTGACAGATCAAGCGCGACCTCGCCGACGAGCGCATTTGACCAGTCGAGTGTCGCCACCGGATGCCCGCTTCGCACCAGGATATTCTCCGGGCGCAGGTCCATGTGTAGCAGGCATCCCGGCACGTCATCCGCTAGCCAGGCCGACAGTGCCGAGCCGATGTCTGGCACGGGAATAGTCAGGCTGACGATCGATGCCAGCGTCTTCAGCCGACGTTCAATTCGCTCCGTCAGGATCTCATCGACATCGGCTGATCGCTCGCTGGCGGAGAGTTCAATCGAGGGGGCCGGAAGATCGTGTATCGCGCGGATGAGGCGCCCGAACTCGAAGTCGAGTAGCTCGCTATCGTCAGATTCAACGAATTCCGAGACAATAAAATCTACGCCAGCATCGTCGGCATGCATGAAGAATACTTCGGGTGTTCGCAGCCCGTGAGCCCGGGTGTGCCGGCTGAGCTGGAACTCTTTCCGCAGGATGACGCGCGTGTCGAGCCTTGGCTCGTTACCACTTGATATCCAACGGTCATGTGGCATTTTGATGGCGACCGGGCCCAGCTCAGGGGAATGGGCGCGGTAGACCTTCGCATCCATCCCTTCCCCGATATGCCGGAGGTCAGTGATACCCAGCCCTCCGTACTCATCATGAAGGGTCTCCATGAGCTGGCGGCAGCGCAGCTCAGGCCGGCTGGGCATAGCAAGTCTCCTGGACATGTGCACGTCATACCAGCGCGCGGAGCTGCGTGTCCGGATTTCCCTATGAGCGCGATCCTGCCGCGGTCGACCCCGGCTGGACAGCTTCCTGAAGGCATGGGAGCGCCGGGCGCATGATCAGGTGGCGGCCGGATCGCCGAGGACAAGGCCGGCGAGAACCAGGCCCGCCTCGATCTCCCCGATACGGCGCCGTCCCAGGCCCTGGATGTTCGCGAGCTGGCCCTGCCGGCAGAGGGTCATGACATCGCCCACCGTGGCGGAGCGCCCCCATGGCGGGACGTACCCCCGCGCGAGCGTGTTGAA
>Ga0307373_10013745_pt1 | contig 11272 bp, 10 predicted proteins | sample OX2MG_FD_202534 | JGI IMG/M metagenome (GOLD analysis project Ga0307373, IMG submission 202534) | Soil microbial communities from Risofladan, Vaasa, Finland - OX-2 | ecosystem: Environmental > Terrestrial > Soil > Coastal area > Acid sulfate soil | place: Finland: Risofladan, Vaasa | collected... | reverse complement strand
CTTCCCTTCACGCTTGCAGTTCGTAGTCGTCGTTGTTGTACGGTAGTGCCGCCGCCTTTCACAATTTTCGCGGACGGCGCTCTCTTACCTCGTCCGATTTTGACGGTCCTTGCGCGTCCACCAACAATTTTAGCAGACGGTGCTCTCTTTGCGCTTTTCGCGCGGGTTTTGGCAGATGGTGGCATGTTTCGGAAGTATTGCTCTGTATGTTTCTGTTATGTCTTCCACTACATAGTACGTCAAAAAAAAGTTTCACATTTCATTCCGTGTTTCTAACAGACAATGGCTTCTGCTATGGAACTCGATTCTACAGAATCTGTGGTCGTTATTCCGGCGCCCAACGTGGTACCAACCGAGAAGACTTCGTTCACGGTGATCAAAAAGATTGCGGATGGCGCGTTCAATATTGTGTACATGGCAAAAAACGGCGACGGCGAGGTCGTCGTACTCAAGCAGAATCTAATCGAGTCGCCCGTCTTGCCCTATGAAATCGTGCGCGAATTCAACATCGCCGCTGATATGGCACGACAGCCAGATCCGCTCATTTGCACTGCACAAAAGCTGTTCTTAGGTAAACAGTATATGTTTACAGTGATGGAGTACCTCGATGGCGATCTACAAGATGTAATCGATCAGTTGCGCGAAGTAATGCATCCTGATCTTAATCAAATGGAACAAGATAGTGAACTGGCATTCAAGGAAGAATGTGAAAAACTTGCGCCGGTGGCCGAAGAAGACGAGGAAGTCGAAGATACAGAAGAAAGCAAAGATCTACCTAATGACGAAGCGACGATTGTCGCGCATGTCGTTCCGATGCCTGAGAAAATATTCGTAGACCCGAATCAGTCGCTCGATACTCTCGAGTTCGCGTCAGGCACAGTGGTGGAGTTTGTGCATGAACCATTTGTCGGTGGGTTGTCGGCGCTCTTACACTCTTTCACGCACCAGGTGGACGAAAAGCTTGCCTACTCTGCAGAAAAGTTAGAGAAACTCGATGCAGATAGAGAGAAGATCTTACAGGAGACCTTGTTTACCCACTACAAGTTGGTCACTCGTAACTCCTTGCATGCGCCGGTCAAGTCGCTGAACAAGACTAGTTTTAAGAAGTTTGTCATGGAAATGTCTAAACAAATTGCACAGTGTGCATTGGCGTTGGAAAGACGAGGTTATCTGGCCGATGATTTCCGCCCTGCGAATATCGGAATGCGAATCACCGAAGCTGGAGACATTCAATTGACTGCCATCGATTTCGGGCAAGTGAAACGATTAAACCATCATTACGACGAGACTGTGCAAGTACCGCATTTTCCCATTGCACCTCCAGAGATTTTCCATAGTGAGCCGATTGTTAATCACGCAATCAGTACTTGGCAAGTCGGAATGTGTATTGGAGCGTTGCTCGTACCGACTGAGGAGAACTTTTTCGGCTTTGACGCAGAGCAGTTCTCTGGGCAAGAAGATGACGAATTCGCTCCACGCATGTCGTGCGATTTGAATCTCAATCACGCGCGCTGGTTTCAGGACGCCTGCTTTGCTCGCGGCATCACTTTTGCAGTAAACAGGACCACTGGAGTGAACTACGAAGACGACACGATAGAGTCGTCGGGAGAGGATATTATCGAAGAAGAAAGGGTGCTCGAATCGAAGGCTCCAACTGAAATTGCAGTCGTGCAAACGCAGGCTGCCGAACAAATTCCATCTGATCCGCTCGCCATAGCGTCCGCAATTGAGCAAGTTCCCGCTGAACAAATTTCGATTGAGCCGATCGTAATTGCGGAAATTCCTGCAAGTTTACCGACAGTGGCGGCGATAGTAGTAGAAGATGATGACGATTTGGGAGAAGATTTAGCAGATGCAGAAATCGAGGATGAATGCGAAGACGACGGAGAGCTGGATGATGATGGATTCAACGAACGTTACGCAACAATCGAACTCGATCCCAGCAACATTCATCTGGTGATCAATCACATGCGCACGCATCGTCCCTATGCTGCTCTGCTCGATTATTGGATGCTGTATTGGTGGCTACAATTCTTAGTGCGAGACTGTATGAAACGACCCCGCGTCGCTGAGCTGCTCCACCAACTCGATTGCCCGGAAACCAAGAAGATTCAAGCACCCAAGAAGAGCACGAAGAAGAACCAACCACTTGTCATACCGCAAGAGATTGAACTATCAGCATGGGAGCCACAGCAGCACGTTCATCAATCTGCACTTGCCTACGTAAATTTTGTGCCACAAGAGGCCCCTATCGTTGTGCCGAATGCATGCGGGATACGCGAAGGTCTGATCGCCACCGAGACATACCTACGTGATGAATGTTCCAATTTACAGCAATTGCTTTTAAGCAGTGAACTCTATTTAGAAGCAATTGCGCGTGGAGAGTTGCCCGCTGTACGTCTTTATCAAGCATGCACGCTGATTGCGGATCGCGCCTATGGAATGCATCTAGGAGACGTAACAGTAGCGGCGTCGGAAGTCGAGGAATGTCGTCAATTTGTCTATCGTGTGTTGCAGAAGTTCGAGGCAAATGGCGTTGATTCAGGAAATCGATGGTATTCTCAAGTTCATGCTGCAGTCGTCAAGGCATTTTATTTCAAGTCACTAGAGAATGTGATTCCCCAAATTGCAAACGAGCGAGTCAAGGATTGGTATAATCGATATGAAGTGCCAGTCGGGTTCTTTGAGATTTGGCATCGTCTCACGCTATTCTTCGTGTGCCGATCGCTCTATCGATCAACGGACCCTATCGTGCTAACGGAATTCGTACAACTCGCTTTTCAGTGTGCTTCGGATATCGCTGAAGGCAATGTCTCGAAAACGGGCTTAACAGAGTCGCAGATCGATTGGGTGTGTGCAAACGAACCGCTCGCCGAGGACTGTAAGGTTGCAGATCAGTTTACATAATTGCTTATTTTTCGAATACACTACACTATGACTATCTACTCAAGTTATTATGCGCCTTTCAATGTTGTTGGACCGTGCTCTTGCTTTGCGGCGGCATGATTGCATGCCGTGCGGAAAAGAAATGGCGAATATTATGTGGAAGGCGTGTGTTTATTGTGCAAGAAAGAAATACGTTTGAAAGAAGCCTTTCAATATTCGCAGTGCGAACACTCGTATCATCAGAAGTGCTTATCCGTTGCAGCAGCAGCGCCGTGTGCAGAATGTGTCTCTTCACGGAGTTCAGTGTCTCGAATTGCTCTTTTTCTCACTCGTAATTGTTCACTAATTTCGCTAAAGCTCCGCGCGCAGCTGATTGCTGCTTTGTAATTCTCTAAATTGTCGTCTCCCTCGCGCGCACCAAGCAACTGTAAAAACTTTGTTTCCGCTTCGTGCAATATATGTTCATCATCACAAACTGCATCGTATTTTGGATCGAGGTTCGTCAATAAGGAATGCAACTCATCGAGAGACTTGATCCCATTCAAATCTTGCGCTGTTTTCTCATGAAATTTTTGTAAGCGTTCGGCCCATCTTTCAAACACTTGATTCAAATTATGCTCTGATGTTTTCGATTCCGTCATAATGAAAAGTGTTTGAATTTATGGTATACAAACAAAATCACGGCTTGCTTCTTCAACATGAAACAATTGACGAAACGGGATCGTCAAGCGGAACTCGTGAAATTTCGTTTCTACAAAGCGGGCAGGTCTGATTCCAATGCTGAAGACATGCGTCGTGGAACATGTGACCGCAACCAGCGAGCTCTAGCACAAGCACTGAACGCGAGGCGTTGTCTGTCTTTAGCTGAAACTTGGCCAGACAGATTGCACATAGAAATATGTCTTTGTCGTCTACCGTTGCTGCGTCTTCGACCGGTGTCACGAACAATTGGTAGGCTTTGATTATAAACGGAACTTCGTTTTCTTCGGCTTGCGGAGGAGCTACAGTGTGAGTATCACCTAAGATCAGCAGTTCAAGACCATCCGGTTGGTACTCCGTCTGCACTACGGTAACTTCAAAAAAGTAGTGCAGTGCGAGATAGATAGAGATCCCTTCGCCGAGACTGTATATGATCAACCATACCATCCAAAGCGTTGCATATTGTCGCGAAAATATCAGAATAATGATATAGACCAAGAACGATGCGCGCACAACGAACCGGATCAGACGAATCACACGAGATATTAGCTGTGAACGAACGAGGAATCTAGCGGATACGGCCAGCAATAAGACTGTACTTAAACCCAACGTTGTGATTAACTTGACGTTATCGTTCTCCTGACAGTAGCCAGAGAGTAATGGGTTAGAGGGCGGATTCGCAGAGCTGCTCATACATGCAAAATCGCTTCCGACATAAACGGAAAGTAGAAAAACGTGATAAAGAGTCCGTATCACAAACATAGGTGTCCATGAAGCCATTCTTGCTTCTTCACTAAAACAAGGAAACCAAAATTTTGTTTCGTGCTTGAAGTGCTGTTGCTGCAAAGACATACGCGGATGTCATCGGTCGAGCTTCCGACATTGGGACTCTTTCGGTTGAAGAAAGGGCAACGAGAAGAAACACTTGAATTGCCCCTGCACTTTTGTGCATGTAATTCCCCCGAACGTTGTATAGATTTTGTGAACACGTACTTCTGCGTCGAGAACTATGAACGTGTGCAGTGTTATCCTAACGCACCACTCGATATTATTGGCAGATTAGTTGCAACGTATGGAAAGTATCCTATGCACTTCCTGAGCATAATCCTCGGCTGTCTGGTGATTCCTGCATACAACTCCGTGCGCGGTTGGAAGCATGAAAGGATTCTCTGGAGAGAGCGTGCGACCGAGATATTTAAAACCGCCAACAATCTGCCAACATGGCATAGAATCAGGTTCGATGTCTACGTGTTCGCGTTTTGTTTGTCTGAGGTGTTTGGTGGCCGTCTGCATGGAAATGATGTTAATCAATTATACTCAAAGATTAGCGAACACAAGTGTATATTTGAGAAACTTAACGAAGAACTGCTGGTTCAAGATTCTATAACGAGGCTGATACAGACAATGAAGTCTAATCCAGATGCAATATTATGGACTGCCCCGGGAATTGCTAAGTTTTTCAATAATGGCGGCGACGACAGCAAGGAAACGATCGAGGAAGAATCAGGTGATTCTAGTTCAGACAGCGAGATAGTCGTAGCCGATGACATGGGAGCAGACGTAGAGGACGACCCTCTCAATCCACCCACTTGCGATAAGCAGGAGCGTCACACTCACGTATGCACGGTATGTAACCACCGGACTCCAATCAAGGATTTAGAGGAGTACAAAGTCAGTCATAATGGTGGTCGTGGCAACTGGCACACTCAAGCGAATAAACATCGGAAAAAGTGCAAGGATAGCGATCCAAATGCTTCGTCACGTCAACAAAAGCGCAAGAGGCAGTTAGATTTGCAAGTGGCGGCAGAAACAAAGTTCTTGAGACTTAGTCTGAACGAAAGCAACGAACGATTGATGCAAGTGGAGACCGAGTTAGCAGAAACCAGAAATCAACTTGCCGAATCCAAGTCGTCAGTTCAGAGGTTGAACTCGGAACCAGGAGTTCGAGGAAATGAAGCGCCATTGCAGCTTGCTATTGGCAAGATCGACGAAGTGTCCGAACTCATAAAACTCTGCCTTCAGAATCAAGATAGAAGATGTACATCAATGAAACAGGACTTTGAACGTTTGCAGAGAAAGTACGACGTATCGCAGTCCCGACTGGCTAAACATCGCTCCTATTTTGCTGAAAACGCGCATAGTGATATAGATATCTAGATTGTTGTTATACTGTGATTACGAGTTTATCTTGTTCAATTCGATAACTCGGTAGAGGTTGCCGAATGGAGACTCCATGAGACAGTGTCCCATGCTTACTTTGGCGACCGATGCCGGTAGCACGATCGTTGAGCTGTAATCTGCGCTCAAAATTAAGCTCCTCAGTTCAGGCGGCAGTGCGTCGGCGAGAAGTTCTTGATTGAAACATCGACCGAAGCACAAATAATCCAAAGAGCTCGGTAGTACATTTTGCCCGATCGGTTGATTAAAATGAAATCCAAAAGTCAGTTCTATGAGTCCTTGCGGAAACACGTGCTGCACAAGTACCTGATTAAAATATAAACCGAATTTCAGGCACTTGAGAGACTCTGGGAATGTGCCTGGCAAGAGGGGTTGATCGAAGTAACCGCCGAATTTTAAACTCTCCAATCTGGGAGGCAGTGCAAGAGTGGGCAGAAGCGAATTGAATCTGTACTCGAACTCTAAGTCGACAATCGTAGAGAACGAGGCTAGCGCAGATAGACCTACATGATAGTTGACTTCTACACATTTTACGCTAAAACGATCGTACAGCGGAAGAACATTGAAGGTGACTCTCTTCTTGATGACATACCGTTTCTGCAGAGCGTACATTCTCGAACACGTCCTCAAGGTGTGGAGTCCTGTAATGTCAGGCAGAAATTCAAACCAATATACTATCAACGGAGAACACCATTGTGAAATCGACATGGTGAACAGTGATTTGTGAATGTCTCGAGCTCACTTCACTCAACCCGTTTATTCAACACAATTCTACAATATTGTCACGATCGCTAAACGGGCGTGTTATAGCGGTCTCGCCGATGATTACTGACGCCAGGGATGGCGACACAACGACGCGGGCAGTATAGTCCTCACCAAGCCCGAGGCTCGTAAGTGCTGCAGGCAAGACGTTGACGCCAAGATCATGGTTGAAAAATCGACCAAACACTAAGTGCTTTAACGATGAAGGAAGGATGTTTTGAGCAATCCCTTGATTGAAAAAGAAGCCAAAGATCAGCTTTGTTAACCCGTCTGGAAGTACATGCTCCGCTAACGGTTGATTAAAATGCACGCCGAAACGTAAAGACTTTAACGACTCTGGAAATATACCCGCAAAGAGCGGTTGGTTATACCAGAAGCCCAATCGCAAATGCTGTAGACGAGGAGGCAGTACTAGCCGGCGAAGAGGTAAATAACCACAGTTGTCAAGTTCCAGATCCACAATTGTAGAATAGTTAGAGAGTGTAGGAAGTCCGTGAGATGCGTCGCCAACCTGAGCTCGAGATACAGTCATATGATCATAAAGGCCAATGAATTGAAAATCGACCACTCTCTTGATTTCATAACGTTTGCGTAAAGCGTATATTCTCGAGCATGTTCGCAATGCTCTAATCCCACTGTCGTCGGACAGAAACTGAAACCAATAGATAATCACAGGAGAGCATAGTTGCGAAATCGACATTTTTTGTGCATATGTTACACACTTCATGTCAACTCCGACCGACGATTCCAAGCGCATTGAACGCATTTCAAGAACGCTCAGCTCGATCTTACGCCATAAAGCGGTGTCGATGGGAATTCCGATGGCCGCCGATGGATACATCAGTGTGTGGGAACTCCTAGTCGTCAAAGATCTTCGAAGACTCAATACAACGCTCGATGATTTGCGCAGCATTGTAGACGACTGCCCGAAACAACGATTTCAACTCAGAGAGCGCTCGGAAGAGGAAATATATATTCGCGCTACACAGGGGCACAGCATGAAAGAAGTGAAATCAGAAGAGTTGCTCACTCCGATTACATTGCAAGAAGTTAAAGATGGCAAGTATCCATGGGCTATCCACGGTACCTACCACAAGGCCATGGCTGAGATCCAGCGCTCGGGAGGCTTATCGCCAATGAGTCGTACTCACATTCATTTTTCTTCCCAGCCGTTTGGGTCTAAAGATATGATCAGTGGAATGCGCTCGAATGCGCAAGTTCTATTGTACGCGGATCTAGAGGCTGCAATATCTGCAGGTCATAAGTTTTGGATCTCGAATAATGGCGTAATTTTATGTGACAGCGCGTTGTTACCGCTGATTTACTTGCGCACGACAAAGACCGCCTAGATGTCTCTTCGTTCCTATATAAAATACAAAAATAGTAATAACAATTCTACTCCAACGATGCGCAGGATTTGCAGTACCATTCAGTTTTGCCGGGTGGCGCGGCATCTAAACCAGCACAGACGAGATGAAAATCGTGCCCGCAACTATCACAAACGACTCGCACATTTCCAACCGAGTACGGGCATTCGGAGCACTCTGGGTGATTCAATTTTGAGCGTAGACTAATTATTCCACTTCTAGTACAATACGGGGCAGGCACCATCGGGCGTCCATCGACAACGACTCCATTTAATCCTCTCGTAAGCAGCTTACGTTCTCCCTCTGCATCGCTCTTTAAACGATATAGCACAACGCGAGTGTCTTTAGTGAATTGATCGGCGGCATCTTCTGAAGTCATTCCAATAATCGATTTTTGCGAACTACTATACGCTCGTTTAGCCCATTCATTGACCGCTTTCATCACGGCTTCTTCCGGGAGCTTCTTCTCGTGAGAAAATCGCTTTCTTTTCTTCTGCGAATTGTCTCTGGGTTTCTCCTTCTCGTCCTCTTCACTGACCTCGGCGCTCGTGTCTTCTTCAAGGTGACAATCAGCATCGCTATGTCGACCCATTCCAGCTAGAAACATCTCTACCATAACACCATGGCGCGTCTTAGTGCAATGAGCTTTTAACTCATCACGAGTTCCTTGATAAGTACAAGTTTCTGGCATCGTTGTATACTTGACGCAATGCTCTACTAACGGGCAAGAAAACAGTTTTCCGGAGCATTCGACAATGTGGGCTTTAAAGAAAGAAAGCAGAACATTGACTTCACAATGAGGGCACTTTACGCGGCAGAAATTTGAGGTTAAATAGTGATTCTGCAAGATGTTCAGCTTGTTACCAATGAGACAGTTGGTGTCACAAGAGATGCATCTCACTGACCATCTTTCTATTGCCCGATCGATCCATTCAATCGGTATTCTCTGCTTGAACACTTCATAACAAACGGAACAAGGAGCAGGATTACACTCTTCGCAGCAAAAGACATGGCTTTTCGGACATTTGCACCCAGTACAGACGGAAGCTTTTAGCATTAAATTCGCACACACAGAACAGCGCTCATAATTTTCTAAACGGCGAAGCAGCTGAAACCCTAATTGATTTTGTTGAACTGCTAGAGAAATGCTTTCATGTCGAGAGGACGCGATATTTTCAGTACCGGAAACAACATAGGAGAGCAGGCGAGCGTTATAATTACTAAATTCGGAGGACGACATGATTTGTGATTCGAAGCGTGAAGTGCATCACGCAAACAGGAGTGCTGAAGCTCATCATTTGAACTGCAGACATCCGATTCTGCACAGTATGTCGCTAAAGAGTGATTGCTTGAAACCAGCGCCTATCGCTACGCAAGTAACAAAATTGGGAAAGCATTTTAGGTGCAGTGGCTGATTGAAATTTGTCCCAAATGTCAGGTCGTCCAATGACTCTGGCAGCTCTAAGATAGGCTGATTGAAGCAGCGACCAAACGTTAATTCGGTAATGGAATGCGGCAGGGTACCGGGTAGAATGGGTTGATTAAACAGATCACCAAAATGCAGATATCGCAATTGCGCCGGAAGTGAGCCGGGATGAATTGGGCGATTATAATTCCACCCAAGTCGCAAGAAACGAAGACTGCTCGGCAAATCTCCGGCGTTAATTGGTTTATCAAATTTTGTACTGAGCGTCAGATATTGCAGATTTTGCGGAAGTAATTCCGGCGCGATATCTTGATTAAAGAAATAACCAAAATCTACCGCGGTTAACGACTGCGGTAGAAACCTCTTTTGTAACACTTGGTTAAAGCCACTGTGAAATGATAGATAAACTATACCCTCGGCAAGCGGCTCAGTAAAGTCACCTGTGAAACAATGTGAGAACGCTACTTTATCAACTGTACGCGGCATTGCGGCAAGTTGCTTTACGTCGGAAATATCGACTTTGGTGATTCGAAAGGAGGAAAACTTTGCGAATTGCTCGCCCATCACAAATTGCTTGATCGTATACAAAGATCGGAGCCCGTAGTACCGTTTACAACTTCTTAAGAACGCAATCGCATCGGCATCGTCGCAGAATTTAAGAGAATGCAATAGCGTCGGAGAGCAAATACATGAGAGATGCATGTTTTTATGTTACATGGCGCACTTCATTTGATATTTAGACAACGTTTCAACATCTCCGACTTCGAGTCCATGGAAATCTTCAGCAGCACGCTAGACTCCTGTTCGATCTCTGCCGCGTTAATCGCGTACTGGTTTTTCGTCAGTCTTACTATAGCTTTCTCCCGTACGGCATCCCAGTGAAGTACTTCTGCCTCATGTAGGCGACATAATAACGATCCTTTGGAAAACGAGTGATCGCTTCCAATCAAATCCGCTAAATCTGTTTGTAGCTTTAGCTCGAGTGATTCGCACTGGAAATAATGGCTCAAGTAATCGATAGGCGCAGATATCATCTTGCGATGATTCAGTAGCGAAGGAAACTGTTGATGATAGAAAAATCGCAGCAGCTTTTCCATAGTAGAAGTTTGGATCTCTTCTTCCAAAAATGTCGGAGTTGTCAATGTCGGAAGCCGGACAATATTATCACCACATTCTTGTGCTTTCCAGGCTTCAAATAGGTTACAGAAATATTTGGAATGCGCGGCCAAAATCGCTCGATGCGCGTGATAGATAGTGTCCTTGTACTGAATTAGCACGTCCGAGCAGTAGGCAGGGTCAAAATATACATGCTTATCGAGCTGATCTATTGCTGACATAGTTCTAGATACTGAATATTTTTTTTCGCAATACGGGGATCAGAGTGTATATTTTTTTCACTAGGTGTGAAGAGATGTGCAAACACAGATGGTAACTTTTACTCAAGTCTTCATAGTGCTGATTTTCATTCTCGGTATTGCAACGCTCGTAGAATTTCTTTTCGCGGGCGTGCAAGGTCTATCGATACTCGTTTGGCTACTGGTGATCATAGCACTAATTTACGGGCTGCGCGGATATCACGTCGAAAAGAATACCTAACGCTTCGAATAAAGTAATTTTTTTGCAAACCAGAGACATCCTATTCTAGAAAGCACATCGTTTGGCAAACCTTGAGCGAAGCTTTTGCCTAGAGTAAGTTTTTCGACAGGAGGAAGCGACGCTAGGGACTTATTGAACATATATCCGAACGTCAAGTCTCTGAGTGACGACGGTAAAGCATGGGGAAGGATTGGGTGGTTGAAATTGAATCCGAAGCGCAAGCAGGTAATCGATGAAGGGAGTGCGCCAACTAGAATTTCTTGATCGAAATCGCCCGAAAAGCTTAAGAACCTCAGTTGCGACGGTAATACTCCGAGTTCAATTGGTTGATTAAAACGCCATCCAAAACTTAGGCGAG
>Ga0307373_10013741_pt1 | contig 11276 bp, 13 predicted proteins | sample OX2MG_FD_202534 | JGI IMG/M metagenome (GOLD analysis project Ga0307373, IMG submission 202534) | Soil microbial communities from Risofladan, Vaasa, Finland - OX-2 | ecosystem: Environmental > Terrestrial > Soil > Coastal area > Acid sulfate soil | place: Finland: Risofladan, Vaasa | collected... | reverse complement strand
TGAGCGCCCGAACATGGGCTGGGCGCTCGAGGAGCGACCGCGTTACATCCGAGCATGAGGCGCCGTGTTAGGTTGTGCGTTCCTACCTGCCCCTTCCACGCCTCTCACCCAGACGGACTACAAGGTAGGTTCCAAAGGCGAGCGTGGTGATGAAGAAGCTGACCGGGTATGGCAGATAGAATGAGATGAACAGGCCGATCCAGGTGAACGCGAGAGCCAGCAGTACCGAGATATAGATGGCCGAGGATGGCCGGTTGCTCAGTCGCTCGGCGATGGCCGCCGGGGTAACAATAAGCGAGAAGATGAGCAGCACGCCGACGACTTGCACGGCGGCGGAAACTGCGAGAGCCAGAGTTAGCATGAACGCGACCGAAATAAACCGAACCGGAACACCTCGGGCTTCCGCAACCTCCTCATCGATCGAGGAAAATAGGAGTGGGCGGTACATGACGACAATGCCAGCCAGAGCAACCAGAGCGGCGATGAAAGTTACCAGGACGTCCAGCCGGCTGATGCCGAGAATCTCTCCGAAAAGCAGCGCGTACGCCTCGGTGGCATAACCCTTGTAGAGCGATAGGAACAACACACCCAGGCCGAGCGCCCAGGCTAAGACAATGCCGATTACCGTGTCCCGAGAGCGGAGTTTCTGACCAAGCGAGCCCATGACCGCGGCCGCCAGCAGCGTGAACGCCAGCAAACCGAGCACAGCGCTAACGCCGGCTACGACGGCCCCTGCCGCGCCCGCGAACCCAATGTGCGAGAGGGCGTGGGCCGCGAAGGAGCTGCGACGCAGGACGACCATGTATCCCACTACGCCGGCCAGTATCGCTACGATAGTGCCGGCTAAGAACGCATTCCGCATAAAACCGTATGAAAACACCTGCTGCAGGTCCCGGAACAGGTTCCAGCTAAACATGACGCCCGCTTTCATGCCCACCATGCGGATGGGCCATCACGTCTTCCATGCCGACGATAAAGCGGCGCCCCTGGGTGTCTTCCAGTACTTCCACCGTCGTCTCGTACAGTCGCGAAAGCGTCTCAGAAGTAATCACTTCCGCCGGCGTGCCGACGGCCATACCGTGACCTGCGATGTACAGCAGCCGGTCGACGACTGCGAACAGGGGATTAAGATCGTGCGTCACCAGAAGCACCGCCAGACGACGGTCCTTCGCCAGCCCGCTGACCTGCTCTGCGACCTCCGTCTGATTGCGAAGGTCGAGACTCGCCAGTGGTTCATCGAGCAGCAGGAGCCGTGGATTGCCAACCAGCGCCTGGGCCAGGAGCAGGCGCTGCCGCTCGCCGCCAGAGAGTCGGCCGACGCTGCGTTCGGCATAGGCGGCCGCGCCAACTGCGGCGATCGCTTCGGCCACGATCCGCTCTTTTTGACGAGAGCGCAGGCCGATACCCCACCGGCTCCCATCTACGCCAAAACCCACGACGTCGATCCCGGAAATCGACGTTTCGGCGTCCCATGGTCGACTTTGTGGTACGTAGCCGATAGCCGGGTTGCCCCGGCGCGGCGGCCCGCCCAGCACTTCGAGATTGCCGGCGCCTGGCGCCTGGAGGCCAAGCAGCATTCGCAGCAGCGTCGACTTGCCGGCGCCGTTTGGGCCGAGGACCGCAATCAACTCCCCGGGAAAGATGTCGAAACTCGCGCCCGCCCAGACGACCTTGTCGGCAAAGCTGGCGCTCAGATTTCGGGCGCTGATGACCGGCTGTTGAGAATCGTTCATCGGCGGCGCGCGGCGCTAAGCGCTCTTGTAAGCTGATCGATCTCACCATCCATCCATGTTTGGAAGCTGGCGGTCGGCGGCTGGAGGGTTTCGGTCACCCCAACGACCGGGATCTTACTCTCGGTCGCGAGCTTCTTCATATTGGTCGTAATAGAGGTGGACGTCTGCAGATTGTAGACCATCACTTTTGGGGCGCCGAATCTGAGCTGCCGCTCAAAAGTCACCACACTCCGCGCCGGGGGGTCGTTGCCCTCCCCCACAGCCTGCATGAAGGCGGGGGGTGAGATAAGATCGAGCGTCGTGTAGGTAGCGAGGTAGTCGAAGATATCTTCTGTGGCGGCAACCTTGACGCCGCCAAAACGCTGCCGGATATAGGAGAGCTTCGCCCGGTACGATGAAAGCGCCGATTCAAGATGATCGTGCTGAGTCTTGAAATAAGCCGTATCGGCCGGGTCGATCGATTCATAATCGGCCGTTATCCGGTCGATGACCTTGAAGACGAAATCAGGATTATACCAGAAATGGGGATTCACCCCTTCCTTCTCACCAAGCATCTCTGCGACGATCACGACCCTGCGCCGCGGATTGGTACTCGCCGAGAGCAGCTTCTTTCCCCAGTCGTCGTAGCCTGCGCCGTTAAGGATGACGTAATCGGCCGTGGCGAAGGAGCGGGCGTTCGCGGTGCTGCTCTCGTACTCGTGGGGATCGGCGTTCGGGTCGGATACGATGCTGGTTACATTCACCTTGCCTCCCCCGAGCTGAGAAGCAAGGCTGCCCCAGAAATTCTCTCCGGCTACGACAGCGATTTTATTGTCAGATCTTGATGGGATGGGGGTCGAGGTCCACCAGGCGGCGCCGCCAAAAGCGAGTACGAACGCGAAGATGACCCCGGTCCAGGTATACGGGTTTTTGAGAGGCGAAGGAGTGGTATCCATTGCGGAATTTATTTGGCTGCGATCAGGCGGGTGATCAATTTCCCGCGTCAATACACGTGCGTATGCTTAAATAAGCTACCCTGTCGTTATCCGGTTTGTCAATTTGCGCTCCGAGCCGCCTCCCGGCTGAACCCGTGCCTGATGCCGATCGATCCCGGCCTAAGCGGGCGCGGGGTCCGAGGCGCGCGCAACATCAGCGTTTGTGATTCAACCTTCAACTTTCGTCACCCCTCAGCCTGTACGGTCTCCCCCGTCATCCGTCCTTCGTCGTCCGTCCGCGCGCGGCGCCGCCGGCTATGATAGTATACAAATGCGCGTATCGTGGGAGTTGGGAATAGCGATGAATGTAACAGGCGTCATGAGATGATTCAGGCCGTGGGAATAGGAATGATCGAGATCGCCCGATTGCAGCGAGTATTGGATACCAGGCCTTCGTTTCTCTCTCGCTGGTTTTCGGATGAAGAGATGGAGAAAGCCGGGCGCCGGGCGCGGGCGGCTGAGGACCTGTCCGGCCGATACGCCTGCAAGCTGGCGGTGCGGAGTTGTCTGCGCACGCGCCTCGATTCTCAAACGCGCTTGATCGATATAGCTACAGCGAATGATTCGCTGGGGAAGCCAACGGTTATGCTAAGCGCACCGCTCGCGGATCGCGCAGCGAAAGGGTTTGGCGGAATCTTTAGTATCGAAGTCAGCATCACCCACAGCCGCGAATCCGCAGCCGCCATCGCCATACTCACTCTGCGCGAGGGTCCGGATCAGCCGGATAGGAACACCGGAGGCGCCAATGACTCCCGGTAATGTTCCCGATATCCGGCCCTTCCTCCGGCAGGTAGGGGCGGGTGGAAGGCGCGCCAGGGACCTTTCGCTTCAAGACGCCCGCGCGGCGGCAGCGTGTATTCTCGATGGCGGCGCCACGCCGGCGCAGGTTGGCGCCTTTCTGATCGCGCTGCGAGTGAAGGAAGAGACCGCGGAGGAATTAGCCGGGTTCGCGCTGGCGGTTCGCGAACGCCGGGCATCCATCGCCGCGCTGCCCGATCCGACGATTGATTGCGCCAGCGCATACGACGGACGAGTGCGGACCATTCCGGTCGGCCCGGCCGCCGCGCTCGTGGCGGCGGCCGATGGCGTCGGCGCCCTATTTCACGGAGTGCGCGGATTGGGCCGCGCGGGTCTTGGACCAGCGGAGACGATGGCGGAAATCGTGCCAGCGATACCCGGCGCTGCGCCGATCGTCTATATCGATCAGACATCCTATTGTCCGACGCTCGCGGCGCTTCTGCCGATTCGAAACCAGATCAGTCTGAGGACCGCGTTCAATACGGCCGAGAAACTAGCTGCGCCGGGACAAACCGCCGCCGGAGACCCGCCGCTGCTAATCGGGTTCTTTCACGGCGGATTTCTTGAGCGCGTGGCCGCCGCCGCTAAGATTGTCGGCGTCCAGAGGGTGATGGCGGTTCAGGGATCCGAAGGATCGGATGAGATCCCCATCACGCGCGACAGCCAGGTTTGTGAGCTTCGAGATGGCAGACTTCAAAAATGGGTCGTGAATCTCAGGGATGTGGGTATTGAACCGGCGCCGGCGAGCATGCTCGAGATCGACCCGGCCGACACCTCGAAGACCTTTGAGCGACTTCGTGAGGCGCTGCGCGGTGAGCCGGGACCAGTGAGGGAGGCGATTGTGATGAGCGCCGCCGCCCGGCTTTATCTGGCGGATCGTGCCCAAACTCTCGCTGAAGGTGTAGCGCTGGCGAGACGACTCCTCGAAAAAATCCGGCGGTGGCTGCCGCCCGGGCCGACGACGTGATCGCCGCAAAGGATCTAACCCGGGCGGATGGCGGCGCGCTCCCCAGAACCGACAGCCGGCGTCTCACAGACCGGGTTGAAAGCCGCGCACGCGATCTGGGGTTCGACCTTTTCGGAGTCTGTGGCGCCGGGCCGGTCGAAGGATTTGAACAGTTTCAGCGCTGGATCGACGATGGCATGGCCGGAGAGATGCGGTATCTCGAACGAGAGCCGCTGCGTCGCTCTGACCCTCGACAGGTGATGCCAACCTGTCGATCGGTCATCGTATCCGGCATGGTCTATCGCACGGATAAACCGTCGCCAACGAGTTCTGCGTCCAGCGATCCGCCCCGGAACGGCTCGAATGGGCCGCACGGCGCGGTCGCACGATACGCTCGAGGAACCGATTACCACGAAGTAATGAAAGAGCGGCTCCTGCGCCTGTTGGACGCCGTCCGAGAAGAGGCGGCCGCGCCGGTCGCCGGTAAAGTGTATGTTGACACAGGGCCGCTTTTGGAGCGAGACCTGGCGTATGCGGCCGGATTGGGATGGCGTGCAAAGAATACGCACCTGATTCACCCGCGGCGCGGATCCTATTTCTTTTTGGGGGAATTGCTCCTCGACATCGGTTTATCGCCAACAGCCCGCCAACCAGACCGGTGTGGCTCTTGCACCCGCTGTCTCGACGCCTGCCCGACTGCGGCTTTCGTTGGCCCGGGCGTCCTGGATGCTCGCCGGTGCATTTCCTACCTTACGATTGAGCTGCGAGGACCGATTCCAATGGAACTGCGGCCGCTCATTGGCAATATGGTCTTCGGATGTGATATCTGCCAGGAAGTCTGTCCCTGGAACCGTCATGCGCCTGAGGGATCTGAGCCAGCTTACAGGGCGCGTACGGGTCTTGATCCTGTGGACCTCATCGAACTAATGGGGATTTCCCAGGAGGAGTTCTCCCGGCGATTTCGAGGGAGCGCCATCAAGCGAGCCAAGCGACGGGGACTGCTGCGGAATGCGGCTGTAGCGCTCGGCAATAGCGAAGATCGCCGGGCGATTCCGGCTCTGCGCCGCGCGCTTCAGGATCATGAGGCACTCGTTCGTGGACACGCAGCCTGGGCGATGGGTCGCATTGGCGGACCGGGCGTATTACAAATTCTGCAAACCCAACTTTCGCGGGAAGCGGATGAATGGGTTCGGGATGAGGTCGAGGGCGCAATCCGGGCGGTCACCGCAAAGGAACACCGCCTGGAACGCTAATCCCATACGGACGGCGAAGCGCCCTCAGCGGCCCGGCCGGGCGGCCGGCGTCGAATTTGAATGGCGAAAAGTGGAGGATGCGCAGGCGGACCAGTATCAATTATTGGTCCGCCTCGCGAATTGCGGGCTGGCGGTTAGTTTACGCGGCGGGCGCCAACGAGGCGGTGCGCGTAATATCCCGTCAGGGAATTGATCGTAACTCCCTTTCGGGGGTTTGCGGCATGGATGAACCGATTGCCGCCTATATATATCCCAACGTGCGAGACACCGGGACGGCTGGTATGGAAGAAAAGAATATCTCCGGGGCGAAGGTCTTTGTAGTGAATCTTCTCTCCGACGTGGGACTGCTCACTCGCGGTGCGGGGGAGATGATGGCCAAGCTTGGCGTAAACATAACGTACAAAACCGGAACAGTCGAAGCCACGGCTTGTTGTGCCGCCCCAGACATACGGGGAACCGCGATATCGGCGAGCGATCTCAACAGCCATGGATGAAGGCGCAGATTTGTCTGAATTGCCGCTGGGATCCGCGCTTGGATTATCGCCCGTATCATCCGGGTCATCAATTTCATACCGATTGTCAATAAGCCAGGGATTAGGGGAGGAATGTACGCTGCGCGCCGGATCGTGCCGTAAAGACGCCATCTCGCGCTGCCGGGACGGCGCCGAGCGGAGCACGTACGTTTTGGAAGCCAACGTTATAGAACTTGTTAGAAGCAACAGGGAGGCTGCAAACGCCAGCCGCGTGGCCGTTCTTGCAGGTATCAAATCGCAATCCTTTCGTGAGTCGTGGCGCGTGAGGCGCTGGTTCCGAGCGCGAGCCGTGGAGGTAAGGTAGTAAATCGGCTGCTAAGGCAGTCTATCACGACCCCTTTACCATATTCAAGGATTTGGCGGATTGCTGTAGTTGAGTAACTGGAAAAAGCTCGTCGGGATTCGGGAATAAGGGGGAATCGGAAGGAATTCGCGTGAGATGGGTCACATCGCCACGGGAATCTTCGAAAAAAACTTCGAAATGGAGTAGAATGGACGAAATTATAGCATAACTGAAGCAGGATTTTAGTGGGCGCATCGGGAACCCAGATACAATAACGGATTCTGCGGTTCGGTTATAGGAGAGTGGCGCCGGCACAACGCGCGAACCACCCTTTCTTGTCTTGACAAACAGCCAGTCGGACTATATAATCACCCAATTATCCTGTATCCCGCGGCTCGTTCTCTGATGCAGGCGCTGGTTCATTCCGGCGACCTCATATGGGCAAGATCGCCTTTCACCGCGTTACAAGGAGCTTGAGATGCTCGTGCTATCCCGGAAGGTCGGCCAAAGTATTATTATTGGAGAGGGTATCGAGATAACCATTGTGGAAATGCGCGGTGACCAGGTCCGCCTGGGCATTGATGCGCCCCGCGAGATCCCGATCAACCGCAAGGAGATTCTCGAGCGCGCCCGGAATCAGGCGCAGCGTCCCGCCGCTCCCACCGCTGACGGCGTAACCGCGTTCCCGCCCACCGAAGCGCCGCCGCCGGAGGTTATCTCCTCCGTTGGCGATCATATTTCCGATGGAATCCCAGCGCCTGTCTCACGACCGGATCGCCTCTGACCATGAGTGGTCGATTATTCGGCCCTGCGCCGCTCCTACGCTGATTGGTGGATTTGTGGTTTCACGGTTGTGGCCCTGCAACACCCGGGTATAATGACTTGACTGATGTCCGGTGGAACAATCGCCGGGAATGGTGTCTCGCGTCGCTAACTAAAGGAGTCGGGAATGTTTGAGGGAATATTGGATGGCATCGGCGGCCTGAGTGGTTGGGCGCTGGCGGCAGGCGTCGTGGTGATCGCGGGACCCGCCGTGGCGCGTCGGCTTCGCCCGGTCGCGAAGGGAGCGATTAAGGGCTATCTGGCCCTGACAGCGCAGGTTCGGGACGCGAGTGAGGGTGCGAGAGCCAGTATGCAGGATCTCGTTAATGAGGCTCGTTCTGAGAATGCCGCCGGTTCACCAGACAGCCGCGCCTGACATTCTCACCACACCGGACCATCGTTCGCCCGATTTTCAGTCCCAGTTCCCGATAACCATGTTGGATCTCGAGATCAGCCACTTCCATCCTGGCCGCCTGCGTGTACGTCTCGCGAGGGTCGCAAAGGATCCACTTTTCGCAGAACAACTTCGGCAAACCATCGCCTCTATCGGCGGCATCACGGCGGTGAGCACGAGCGGGATAACAGGGAGCGTGCTGATTTGCTACGACCCCACCGGCCTGGATCTCAAGACGCTCCTTGGTTTCGGCAAGATGCTGGGCGTTGTGCCGCCTGAGTTTATGATCTCCGGCGCCGCGTCCGCCGAGCCGATTTCGCCGCAGGCATTCAGCCTGGCTATGGCGCCGGAGGCGATCGTCACGAGACTCAACCAGGCGTTCGACACCGTTTTTGAGAATGGCGGCCGGCTCGCGGAACAGGCGCTGAATCCTCGCGTGGCAGTCTCCGCGGTTGGCCTGAACGCGGCCGCGCGGGCATTGGGCATAAAAATGGGATTGGCTGTCTCCCCGTCCTTCGCAGCAGCCTGGATCGCGGCGAGTATCCTGCTCGGGCCACTCAAAAAGTCACGACCGTGATCCACGCAACTACCGCCGCGGCTCGCGGGCCCGTCGGCGCAGCTCGGTGACGATCCGGTCATAGACCCCGCGTACAAGCGGATCGGCGCAGTGGTCTTTGATGGCCAGAGCGGCTCGTTCCAGACCCGCCGCATCACGCTCTTCCGCGGCGCGGTGCAGCGCCGCGTCACAATGTCGCAGATGCAGCGAAGCCGGCCATTCTGCGAGACCGAAGCGGTTGTCGGGATAGCGGTAAAAGGTCAAAGAACGACCCAGAAGCCGGACGAGTATGGCGGGTCCGTCCTCGAGGCGCGTTCGCTGCAGCAATCTGAGGCAGCCGTTGGCGCTTGGTGAGGCGGTATGGTCTGAATCCGCAGGTGGAACCGCCGCCTCTTCCGTGGCCTGCAGATCCGCCGTCAGACAGCGACATATTTCCTGCGCGCTCATAGCGCGCCCTTCACGCGATAAGACAGCCTGAGCGCCGCTCCGAAGCCATCGACGGGCGGCGGAGCGACGGGATGCGACCTCAAGTTCATCCATGTTTCTGCATTTCCTCGATCGGCGCCGGAACTCCTTCGAATCCGCGGAAAACTCGGGTCACCGTCCGGCCGGACCAATGAGGGGCCGATTCCCTCTCAGAAACCCTGAGCGGTTAGAGCTTCGGAAGGATGGATGGCGGCGACGCCGAATCATAGGCATTGGGGCGCCAGGAATGAGGCCGGCGCCCGGCCGGCGGGAAAGATCGACTTCGGCGGCCCCACGCGAGAAAGGAACGGCCATGTCTCTACCTGATAGCGAACGACTGCGAACGAAGCTGGATGCGCTCTCCTGGCGGCTGCGCGAGGCTTCGGATGACCTGGTTCGGAAGCGACAAGAGGCCGCGGAGGCCGCGAAGAGCCTGCAGGACGCTCGAGTCGCCAGCCTTTTGGGGGAAGAGGACCCAACGGTGATTCCCGCTAAAAGCGCACGATCGGAGACCGCTGAGTCGATTCTCGCCGATGAAGAATCATTGGTGCGCCGCCTTGAACAGAGCCGATCCGAGGCGCAGCGGGATTATCAGCAGGCCCTGCGGCGGGAATGGGGAGCGCAACTACTGCGCCGTTGGCGCCAACTTATGACCGAAGGTGAGGGTGGCGCCGGCGACGCCGCCGGCGAAGGAAGCGCCAGCCGTGCATAGTACGCCAGGGCGCAGGTTTGCCGTCAGCCGCCGCTGGCCCCCACGCCCAATAATGGGGGCGGCGGCTGACGGCGTCTTTGTGCTGCAGTGCATTGGCGCGGACCCGGATTAGTTGGGCGGCTCCGGCTCACAGAAGCGCCGGAGCTGGCGTTCAAACTGAACCCGGTTGAGAAGAACCCGTCGGCCGCAGGTGGCGCACTGCAGGCCGATATCCATTCCAACACGTGTGACGGTCCAGAGCACGCCGCCACAAGGGTGTGGCTTCCGCATCTCCAGACGGTCCCCCATTTTTACCGGCACGACCGGCTTCGGCGCCGCCATCGTCGTATCGGCTAGTTTCCCGACGCACGCGAGGCGAGGGTTGAAGTGGCAAGATCACGGCCAACGATGACAACTACGCTGGAATCGGCCTGCGGATCGGGCTGGATGACGGGCGATGAAGAGAGGCCCAGCGCATTGGCGACAAGCGCACCTGCTCCCTTCAGCCGATCAAAATCGATCACGCGCGTGGTTTGATAATCCGAGCGGTCGGCCGCGCCATCCAAATAGGCGTCGAAGCCGGCGTCTGCAAGGGCGCTTCGCACCGCGCGCGACGCCGCCTGGCTTCCACAGCCGTTCTCCACGGCCACCTGAACCAGCGGGTTTTCGGCCGACGCGTCCCCCTTCAGCAGCCAATCGACATACTGCTTCTTTTTATCCTCTTTCGGAATCAAAAACCAGACGCCATCGATCTTTTGATTGGAGCCCGGAATATATCCGGTCACAATCCGCGAAGTGTTGACCCCCCGGAAGATCTCGGCAAGGGCGCTGATCTGACCATCGGTTAGGTCGGTGTTAACCGTGTCGCGAACGGAGGGCAGGACGGTGTTGATCAGCAGCGGGTCGCCCTTTATTTTATCCGCAATGGCGTGGAGAAGCTGCTGCTGCCGGCGGATTCGCCCAAAATCGCCCTCCCGATCATGACGGAACCGGATATATCCGACCGCCTGCTCGCCGGTTAAATGCTGCATCCCCTTCTTAAGATCAATATGGAGGTGCCCCCAGTTGTCGTTGTACTTCATGTCCTTTTCGACGTTCAGGTCAACCCCACCTACAGCGTCCACCAGCTTTCTGGTGGCGTCAATTTTCAGCACTACATAGTGATCGATCGGAACGTCGAGGAAGTTTTCAACCGTGGCGATGGCTCGCGCCGGCCCGCCCGTCGCGAATGCCCCGTTTATCTTACCCCAGTGGTGGGTACCGGCAATACGGACCCGGCTATCACGGGGAATCGACAGCATCCGCGCCGTTTGATTCTTCAGATCAAGGCTCACCACCATGAGCGTGTCCGTACGGGCGCCCTTTGTATACATCTGGTCCCGGTTAGTCCAGTTGTCATCAATCCCCATGACCAGGATGTTAAGATGATCCTTTCCAGGGAACTGCTCGTGCGGAAAAGCAAAACCGACGATGGCCTGGTTATGCCCGGGTCCGCGCGTATACGAAATTGTGGCGACTCCCGCAACGACGCCCAGCAGCAGCGTCATCAAGAGCAAAAGGGGAAAAAGGGGAGTGCGACCCGAACCGGGCTGTCTCATTCAGAACTCCTGGTAAACAGCAGACTCACGCGCTATTCTACCCACGTCGAATAGCTATCATAACGTTGATGGCCGGGGGAAACCGAGACTACCTATACCTGGCCTCAACAGCTAAGACGGATCCGGAACGTATCGCGCGCCTGTCGATAGCGGCGCATCCAATTTGCGCCGGCATGAAGAGTGAAAGCGGGCGAAGAGATTCGAACTCTCGACCATCACCTTGGGAAGGT
>Ga0307373_10013740_pt1 | contig 11276 bp, 12 predicted proteins | sample OX2MG_FD_202534 | JGI IMG/M metagenome (GOLD analysis project Ga0307373, IMG submission 202534) | Soil microbial communities from Risofladan, Vaasa, Finland - OX-2 | ecosystem: Environmental > Terrestrial > Soil > Coastal area > Acid sulfate soil | place: Finland: Risofladan, Vaasa | collected... | reverse complement strand
GCTGGCCCGGGTCCAGGTCGCCCTGGATCTCGGCGTCGACCTCGTGCGCGGCGCGGGCCGCGTGGTCGCGCAGCCGCCGCCCGGAGGGCGCCGCCAGCCGCGAAGTCACCTGGGGCGCGACGGCCAGACCGGCGCCGGGCTGACCGGCAGCGGGACGCGCTACTGCTCGGCGGGCCGAGGTTCCGGCGGCCCCGCCTCCGGCAGGCCCCACCGTCTGCCGCGCAGCGCACGACCCGGGCCGTGCACGCCAGGCACACCGGGCTGGCTGCGTCGCCAGCGCGAGGTCGTTAGAGCTTGGTCATCTTGGTGTAGGGCGCGACGATCCACACCTGGGTGGGGCCGAAGTCAACAAGCACGGCGGCTTCGTCGACACTGGTGACCCGGCCGAGGCCGTACCGGTCATGGGTGACCAGATCCAGGATCGCGAACTCCTTGGCAGGCGCGGTGGCGACCGGCGTGTTGAAAGGGCTGTTAGGCAGATAGCGCCGGGTCGCGGCGCGGGCTGGTTTCATCACTACCAGTATGCGGCCTCCGAGGGTGCCTTGGCGCACCGGATTGCCCAGGCGGCTCCTTTTGCCCCGTGCGACTGCCTTCGGCGGCCGCCAGGAGATCGCCGATGCCGTCCTCGATGCCCGGGCAAGAACAGCGATGTCCGGCGTGGTGCCGTAGTCACCGGTCAGCCCGAACGTGACCTTGCCGTTGTAGGTGAAGATCGAGACACCGATGCGCAACGTCGTGGCGATCGGAACGTAAGGAATGATCTCGACCAGCTCGCGGCCGAGCGCGTAGAGCGGCTGCTGCGGGCCAGGGATGTTCGTAGTGACCGTGACGATCTCCCGCTGCGGGAGGCTGAAGGCGAGCCGGACGAACATCGACGCCAGCGGGAAGGGCGTCAGCCGGCCCATGGTGACCACGGCCTCGCCGGCCATCGACTCCTTGCTCTCCTTGAGTTCGGTCAGCTGGGTCCTGACGGCGGCCAGACGCTCGGCCGGGCCGGCGATGTGTACCGGCAGGTTGGCCACGATGGCCGATACGCGGTTCTCGTAGCTGCTCTCATCGCCCTGATTTCGGACCGAGACGAGAATCAGCGACGGGACCATGGTCGGCGCTGGCTCTTCGCCGCGGGCGATCAGCAGTGCCCGGAACCCGCTGCTGATGGCCGCGAGCACGACGTCGTTCACGGTGCCGCCGAGTTCGCGCTTGATCGTCTTCACGTCGTCGAGCGACGCCCTCGCCCACGTGTACCGGCGCTGGCGGCCGATGGGACCGGTCAGGGATGAGCCGGGAGCCGGCCACAGCCCCCCCGCCATTTTCGCCATTCCCTGCAGCGCGTCGCCTGCCTGCCGCAACGCGGCGCCGGGGTCGGCGAGCGCGCGCTGAATTGCCGGGCCCTCGCGCAGCGGGAGCCGGGCCAGGTCCAGGACCGCGCGCGCGGCAAGCTCGAGGCCCGATGGCTCGGCCCGCGCCATCCGGTCCTCGGCGGGAGGCGGCTGTGCCGTTTTCGGGACGTGTCGAAAAGCACCTGGTACAGGTCGGTGGCTGACACGCCGTCCACCATGCAGTGGTGCACCTTGGAGATCAGCGCCCAGCGGTCCTGCTTCAGACCCTCGACGAACCAGTACTCCCACAGCGGTAGTCGCGGTCCAGGCGCTGCGTCACCTTCGGCGGGTACGCGTAATGCGGTCAATGGGCCGAAGGTCCCGCTGCAGCCACATACGGCCCATGTTTGGGAATGCCCCGTCGTTACTTCCGGCCGGGCAGGCGCTGCGGGGTCCGCATGGCGGCCGTCATGGCCTTCGCGTACGCGGCCGGCCGGAAGCTCGGGGGCGCGATCGGCAGCAGCCGCTGAATCGACACGGTCTGGGTCTCGGTGTACTTGAGAATCCCGTGTTCGCCGTGCCTGCTGCCCACGCCCGAGTCCTTCCAGCCGCCCATCGGGGCATCCACCGATCCCCAGGTCGCCGCGTCGGCCTCGTTGACGTTGACCGGCCCGAAGGTCTCCTCGGCCTACAGGGTCATCTCGGGCGTGGTATCCGTCAGGACCGTGGGCTCGTAGAAGTAAGGGCCGGCTTCGCGCCGTGCCGTGCCTCCGGCGAGCAGCGTCGCGCCCTTGCCTGTCGCGTCGTCCACCTGAGCGGCGACGGTACTTAGTTGCCTGCCTGAAATCAGCGAGCCGATGTCGCGCGAGTAGTCAAGGGAATGGCCCAGCCGAAGTGACCTGGTGGCCTTGACGAAACGCGGCACGAACTGGTCCCAGACGGCGACGTCGACGTACATGCGCTCCATCGAGATGCACAGCTGCCCGGTGCTGGAGAAGGCTGCCCGCCCCGAGGTCCGCACCCGAGCGGGTGACCACCTGCAGGACACCGGGAGGCAGCCCGGCCTCCTCCAGCAGCTCCGCCGGCGGAGTCGTCAACGACATGCAGCCCGGGATACCCGTACATGCGGTGGTAGGGGTCGATGACGCCGCTGGCCGGTGATTCGCCGATCACGCAGCCGCCGGGAAGGTGCGCCGTCATCGGGACATCGACCATCTCACCGAGGCTGTTCAGCGGGAAGCCGCCGATCCTGGCCGCAATCCGGCGCATCGCCTCGTTGGCGGCGGGAATCCAGGTCGGGCTGGGCACGCCATGCCCCTGCCGGGAGGTCAGCCTCACCCGGCCGAGCCAGGTGCGCCTGGTCTGGACCGTGATCGAGTTGTCCAGCGTCTGCATGGTCAGCCCGATCACCGCCCGCTCGGGCCAGTGGTTCATGCCGCCGTAGAGCGGTCCTGCTGGGCACCGTGAGGAGCTGCAGCGGACCTGCTCATCATCGTCACCCCTGTCCTGCCAGCGTGCTGCGGGCCGGCCGTGAGCCGGACACGACGGTCAGGAACAGGTCGCGCAGCCGGTCGCTGACCCGCTCGCCGGTCAGCTCCTCCTTGAGCGCGAGTTCCACGACGCGCGCGGAGGGAAGGTCAAGGCCGGCATGCTCGGCGAGCAGCAGCGCGGGTGCGGTACTGGCTACTCCCTCGACGGTGCTGCCGATCGAGCGGACCGCGCCTTCGACCGTGGCGCCCGAGCCGAGCAGGCGCCCGAAGCGGCCGTTGCGGCCGTGCTGGCAGGTGACGTAGAGATCTCCGGCCCCGGCCAGCCCGAGCACGGTCGCGGCCCGGCCGCCCTGGGCCTCGACCAGTGCCAGCATGTCCATCATGCCGCGGGCGAAGACCGCGGCCCGGGCGTTGGCGAACGTGGCGACAACGCCGCTCTCGCCGAGCCGGTCGGACAGTCCCTCGGCGAGACCGACGGCGACCGCGACGACATTCTTGAACGCGGCAGCCGTCTCGGCTCCGGCGATGTCGCTGGTGGTGAACACCGCCGTGGTAGGCGAGGCAAGCACGTCAGCCGCGCATCGCCTGGCCCGCTGGTCACGGGATGCGCAGAGCAGGCCGGTTGGCGAGCCAGCCAGGATCTCGGCGGCCAGCGCCGGGCCGGCCAGCGAGACCACCGGCGCGTCGCCGAGTACCGTGCCGGCCACCTGGCTCGGGGTCTGGAGTGTGTCAGGGGACCAGCCCTTCGTGGCCAGCACCCAGATCGCGTCGGGCGCGCCGATCCGCGCGGCCTGGGCCAGCACGCGCGGCAGTCCCGCGCTGGACACCGCGACGATGACTACCCTGGCCCGCGGCAGCACGTCGGCCCATTCCCCGTCAGGCACGCAGCGGACGTGGTGGTGGAACGGCAGGTCCAGGGAAGGGTGCGGCAGCCCGCGCCGCCACCTGTCCACCACGGCCTCGTCGTGGTCGGTCGCGAGCAGGACGGTGCGCGCGCCGTTCCTGGCGGCATGCACCGCCAGGGCGGTTCCCATCGCTCCTGCGCCGAGGATCGCAACCCGGCTGACGTCTCCCACCGCACCTATACTTCCCCGCTGCGGGCGCCGCACCAGAGGCCAAGGGCCCTGGGCTGGCCGCCATCGGGCCGGATCCCCGCGCTGGTCAGCTAATTCCCGCGCAGGTCACCGGCCGGTCCGCCGGAGACTGGCCGCGGCGAGCGTTGCGCCCCGGCGAGCGTTGCGCGCCGGGGGAACGGACGCGGGCCGGAGGCCGAGGACCTGCCCGGCGATTCCTGACCCAAGACGGCGGCGGGACGGGTTCAGGTGCCCTAGTGCACCGGGGTGAAAGCCGTGGAGCACGTCGCCGTCCGGGCACCCGCCGAGGCGGTGACATCGACGGTGACCGTGTACCCGGGGGTCGCGCGGCTGATGTAGTAGGCCACCGTGGCCAGTCCCGCTCCGTCCGCGACAGCGGTCAGCTCATGATCGGTCGTCTTGTAGTGCGCCGCCGCGGTGACCGAAGCCCCGGCCGCCGTTCGCACGTAGACGTCGACGGTGGTGTCGTCGGGCGGTGACGCTGTGCTGACCGAGGCCCGGCACCGGACTGCGTGCGATGAGGCGGTGGGCGCGGGCGAGGGCGGGGGAGCGCTGAGCCCGAGCCTGGACTCGGCCGTCTCCCAGTCCCGCGCGATGGCGCGCTGCGCGCGGGCCAGGCTGACCTGGCCGTCGCAGACGGCCCTGTTCAGCGCATCCTCGACCGCGTCCTTCGGGTTGGGCAGGGCACCGGCCTCCGGCCACAGGTTCGCCGCGTCGTTCGCTCCGCCGAGTTCCAGCGGCACCAGGTGATCAAGCTCGCTCTCGGTGCCGGCGGCGATGCCGTAGGCCGGATACGCCTCGTCGAACTTGAAGGCCTCGGTCTGGCCTTCGGGCGGCCGGACGGTCTCGGTGTAACCCGAGGAGCAGATCGTGGACCGGAGATCCGCCTGCGTGATCGCCGGGTCGACGGCGCCCGGCGTGCAGCGGCGATCAGGGAGCCGACCCTCGTCCCGGGCGTGACAGGGCCCGGTCAGCGTGCCCGTCACCCGTCCTGGGTCATGCACCTCGGCAAGGCGGGCCCCCGGCGCCGGCCGCGATGTCCGCGTCGCCCGCGGGGCCGCGGAGCCGGATGAGCCTGATGGGACCGGTGAGGGCTGTGATCGCACCCGGACAGGACCCGATGACGACGCCGGTCCGGGGGATCCGAGCTGGCCGCTGCCAGCGCATCCGGCCAGCGTGAGCGAGGCCACCACGGCCGTCATCCCGGCCAGGCCGGCGGCCCTCGGGCGGCGGATGTCGCCGCGGTGAGTCACGTGCCGCCGCTCAGGATCGCAGCGGCGACGGATGCCGGGGCTCGTAGATCCGCAGGGCCGAGCCGTCCGGCAGCCGGATCGCGGCGAGCAGTCCCCAGCCCCGCTCGGAGACTTCCTGGGCCACCTCGACTCCGTTGGCCATCAGTTCGGCGAGCGTGGCATGGATGTCATCGCACATCAGGTACAGCTCGTGGTAGCTGGCCCCGTCGGTGGGATGCACAGCCAGTTCGGCCGCCGGCAGCGCGTAGACGGGCCAGCCGCCGCCCGCGTCGGCGGCGGAGAGCCCGAGCACGTCGCGGAGGAACGCCCGGACCCCGTCAGCCTCCGCCGAGAACACGATCGCGTGCACGCCGTTGATCACGTCACGATCCTAGCCAGCCGCGAGGCAGACGCGTGCGGCTGCGGCAGGACCGCCATGGCCGGCTCACTCTGGGCTGGCTCACTCCCGGCAGGCATGAGCTGCGGGTACCATGACGGTCGTGCCCGCGGGGCCGTGCCGCGTAGCCAAGAATGGTGCTTTACTCCTGGCTATCTGGTGAGATAGGTCTGTTGATGCTGCCTGATCGCGGCGTTCCTGAGGTCCAGGACTCGTCGGCACGATCCAGGCGAATGTGGCGTTGAGCCCATGAGTGCCGCCATACCCTGGACGATGACCTTGCAGGCTGCGGGGCGGCGCAGGTTCGCTAGTGGAGGTGAGGCCGAAGGTGACGAAGGTGTCCACCGACCCGGCCGAACCGCCCGGATCGGCCGGGCTGGCCGACCGGGCCGGGACGCGCGATCCCCTGGAAAGGCATGGTCCGCCTGGGCCCATCGAGCGGGTCATGAGCACGGTGATCCGCAGGCTGTCCTGGAGCAGGCTCTCGGACCCCAAGATCGCCATCGCCCTGTCAGGTGTCGGCCTGCTGCTGGGGATGCTCGTCGGCGCGATGGCGCCGAATACCGAGACGCTGCCGCATCCCATTGTGCTGCCCCTGTCCCACCTCCTGCCGTCGCTGCAGAACTATCCCGTCCTAGCGTCGGTGATGCTCTACACCGGGGACGTTCTGGCCTGCCTGGGGCTCGCCGGGATGCTGTGGGCGCACAGCCAGGGGTGGCGGCCCGATCCGCGCCGCCTGCTGCTGGCCAGTGCGGGGATCGTCGCGGTGATGGTCAGCCTGACCCCGGTCGGCTCGTCGGATACCGCGAGCTACGCCGCCTACGGCCGGATTGCGGCTCTGGGCGGGAATCCGTACATCAAGAGCCCGGAGCGGTACCTGGGCCTTTCGTCGCCATATACCACGGCCGTCGGGGCTATCTGGAAGAAGACGCCGTCCGTCTACGGCCCGGTCGCCACGGTGATCCAGAAGTTCGCGGCATCGATCGGCGGCGCGAACGCCTCCACCACGATCTGGATCCTGATGATCCTCAACGGCATCGTGTTCATCGGTGTCGGCCTGCTGCTGCTGAAGACGTCGGACGATCCGATTCGGGCCACGCTGTTCTGGACCGCGAACCCCGTCCTGATCCAGCAGCTGGTCAGCGGCGGTCATCTCGACACGTTCGTGGCGGCGGCCGCGATCTGCTCGATCCAGGTGGCGCGCCGTGTCTCGGGTATGTGGGGCGACGTGCTGATCGGCGTGCTGATCGGCCTGGCCTGCGGGGTGAAGATCAACGCCGTGCTGATCGGCGTCGGGCTGGCGTGGCCGCTGCTGCGCAGGCACGAGTGGATGCGTACGGCCAGAATCGCGCTGGTGGCGCTGGCGACGGTCGCCTTCGAGTACAGCTTCTACGGGCTGAGCGCGCTGAAACCGCTCTTCGCCGCGTCGAAGCTGGTCACGCTGCCGTCACCGTGGTGGTTCGTGCACGAGATCGGCGACGTGTTTTCCAAGGGCGCCACGGCCACGCTGATCGGCATCCTGTGGCCAATCGCGATGATCGTGGTCGCCGGGCTCATCTACCGGCGGATCTCGTCTGACCAGCCGCGCGAGGTCGTCGCGCCGTTCGCTCTGACCTTCGCCTGGATCGTCGTCGCGCCCTGGGTATTCGCCTGGTACACCGCGATCGCCTGGGTCGCGCTGACCCAGGTCCCGCGCAACCGGATGACCCGGTGGCTGACGATCGTCACGGTCCTGCTCGCGCTCTGGCATTCCAGCGGCGGCCAGATCGCGCCGGGCCAGTGACCATGATCGGCAAGAGCCAGGCAGAACCGGCGGCAGCGGACCGCGTGGCCAGCCGGGCTGAGGAGCCCCCGGCTGGCCAGACGGCTCGCTGGCGAGCGGCACTCTCGCTCCTGCGCCGGCACTGGCTCGCCGCCGCGCTGCTGGCCGCCGGCCTGATCCTCCGGGTGCTCGCCCAGCTCGCCTACCGCCCCGCGCTGTTCTACATCGACACCGCACGATACGTGTCGAACAATCCGCCGGGCATGGATCCCCTTGGCTACGGGGGAGTGCTCCGCGCGATCTCGCCGGCCGGCGGAGTCGCCGCGGTCGCGGCCGTCCAGCATCTGCTCGGGCTGGCCATGGCCGTGGTCATCTACGTGCTCCTGCTGCGCCGCGGAGTCGCCCGCTGGCTCGCCGCGATGGCCATCGCGCCGGTCCTGCTCGACGCCTACCAGCTGCAGATCGAGCAGACGATCATGCCGGACGCCGTTTTCGAGGCACTGATCGTGGCGGGTCTGGTGATCGCGGCATGGCGCCCGGCGGTCTCCTGGCGGCGAGCCGCGGCCGCCGGACTGGCACTGGGCGCCTCGGCCACCGTCGCCCAGGTGGGCGAGGCGCTGCTGGTAGCCGCGGTGATCTTCCTGCTGGCGGCCGGCGGCGGCTGGCGGCGGGCCATCGGCCGGGCGGCTGCCCTGTGCGCGGCGTTCGTGATACCGATCCTGGCCTACTCCGCGGGCTCCGACCTGATCACCGGGTCGTTCTTCTTGTCGCACACCGGCGTCACGTCCTTCTACGGGCGGACGGCGGCGGCCGTCGACTGCGTCACCATCCGGCTGTCGGCGGCCGAGCGAGGGATGTGCCCGACCAGGGCGCAGCAGGCACACGGACCTGACTGGCTGGAGTACAGCCAGGGCTCGCCGATCCGGGCGTACTATAACAGCCGCAGCCTGACCCGCGCCCAGACCGACAGCGAGATCTCGACCTTCAACCACGCGGTGCTGGCCCAGCAGGCCGGACGGCTGCTCGGCGCCTACGGGCGTGACGCCGCGAAGCTGTTCGCGCTGACCCGGGTGGGCAGCCGCGGCGACACGCCGATCTCGCGCTGGCAGTTCCAGCGGGTGTTCCCGTACTACCCGCCGTGGTCGTCGCGGCAGGTGGTCAGTACCGAGATCAGCCAGCTCGGCGGCGGCGGCAAGCCCGCCATCTGGCGGCCCGTCGCCACGTTCCTGCGCGCCTACCAGCTCGACCGCGGCTACACCCCGGGCCCGCTCTTCGCGCTGGCGGCTCTGGCCGGCCTGGCCGGCTCCGCGCTCGCGGCGCGCCGGAAGGCGAGCCAGGGCGTCCGGCAGGCCGCACGTGGCTGCCTGCTGTTCTTCGCGTCGGGAGTGTTCGTCCTCGGAGTCTCTGACCTGTTCGAGTTCTCCTGGCGGTACCAGCTGCCCGCGCTGGTCACCCTGGTCCCGGCCGGCGCGCTCGGGATCAGCGTCATCATCGGCTCGATCAGGTCCAGGCGCCGCTCCAGCTGAAGGAGAAACGATGGGCACGAAGCAGCGGATCAGTTACGTGCCGCCCGAGACGATGGATGCCCAGATGCGGGCGGAACTGGAGCGCTGCCGCCGCGACGGCACGCCCCGGCCGGAAAGCTCCGCTGTCCGCGCGCATGTCCCCGCATGCTTCTGGGCCTTCGCGCAATCCTGGGAGGCGATCTTCCGCAACGGGGTCTGCGATCACGCGATCAAGGAGCTGTGCCGCGTCTACGTGTCCCGCACCGTGAAGTGCGAGTACTGCGGCAACCAGCGGTCGGAGCAGGCCAGGGCACAGGGCCTGAGCGAGGCCCAGTACGACGACCTGCTCAACTTCGAGAAGTCAGAGCGGCTCAGCGAGCGGGAGAAGGCAGCCCTGGCGTACGCGGAGGCGATCACCTGGCGGCTCGACACCGGCGACGCGTTCTGGAAGCGGCTGAATGGGCACTTCTCCGAGCCCGAGCTGGTCGAGCTGGGCTGCTTCATCGCCCTGACGATGGGCCAGCAGAGCTGGCTGCGGCTGCTCAACATCGAGCACCACGAGGTGCTGCCAGGAACAGCCGCCTCGATGGCGCCCGGCTTCAGCACCCCGGAGATGCTCACCGCGTCGAAGGCCTCGGACGACTACTGGGCCCGCCGGCCAGCGACCTGAGGCCACTCCCGAGATTACGGCCCAGGCTCGAAAGTGCGCGCGTGTCGATCGCGGCGCATCCCGTTCGTCGTATCTGGTGTGTGCCATGATGCCGCCGTCGACCCGACGGCAGGCATTCACCAGCAGCAGTGCGGTAAAGGGGAGTTGGCGTGAAGTCCGAGGAAGTATGGAAGAACGTTCATTCAGAACGAGCAGCGATGGCGGACACCTGGGCCGGCTTGTCGGCCGACCAGTGGGCTGCTGCCTCCTGGTGCGACGGCTGGTCCGTCCAGGACACCGCCGGGCACGTCCTGGCGTCTGCCGAGCAGACCCCGCCGAACTTCTTCAGGGAACTGGCCGGCGCTGGCTTCAAGTTCAACGTCTTCGCCGACCGCGGCGCCAGGCGGCTGGCGTCGCTCGGCCCGGACGAGCTGATCCGGCGCCTGCGGGCCAGGACCACGACGACGAATCACCCGCCCGGTCCTGTGGCGACCTGGCTCGGCGAGGTGATCGTCCATGGCGAGGACATCCGCCGGCCACTGGGGCTGAAGCACCAGGCGCCCGATGATGCCCTGGTGGCGGTCGCGGACTTTTACAAGAACTCGAACCTGCTGATCGGCTCGAAGCAGCGGATCGCGGGCTTGCGACTGCGCGCTACCGACGCCGAGTGGACGCACGGCGACGGTCCTGAAGCCGCCGGCCCGCTGAGTTCATTGATCCTGGCCATGACGGGACGCAAGGAGGCTCACCCCGACCTGACCGGCGAGGGCGTGGCGACCCTGGCCAGCCGGGCCTGAACTCACCGGCAGCCCTCAGCCGGCGGTGAGCCCGAACAGGACCCGGCCCGGCTCGAAGCCGCTGATCTGGACCTGCGGTCCGCCGCACGCGAGCCAGTCCGGGCGCGTCAGCCGCAGATGCACCATGACGTCGGCGCCTGGTCCGCGCGCGTGCAGCGACTCGCCGTTCGGCTGGTAACCCGGGGCCCGGAGACGCCCAGCGAGGCGTGGTTGTCGTGCCACGCCTCGGTGACGGCTGCCCGCGCGTGCATGGGCCTGAAGGCGAGCGCGAGCATACCGGTACGTCACCGCCGGACCGCCCGCTGGCTCGCGCTCAGTCCTGCCCCGGCACGGCCATCTCGCCCAGCAGCGACCAGTCGTCCTGCGGAACGGTCACGTTGACGATCCGCGGAGTGGCGGCCAGATGCGGCGGCAGCGACTGCCGTGCATTCCTGAAATGCTCGGACTGGACGTGCGCGGCTCCGGCGTCGTCGTCGCGGAACGCCTCGAGCAGTACGTACACCGCCGGATCATCGACGCTTCTTGACCATTCGAACCACATGCACCCTGGCTCGCCGCGCGTCGCCTCGGTGAACGGGCCCGCGATCTCGGGCCACCGGTCGGCGAACTCGGGCAGTACTCGAAACTTGGCGGTGATGAAGATCATGGCGCTTCCTCGTCCAGCCGTCAGGGGAAGACCATCGTCTCGCACGGCATCCGGCCACGCCACCGTGACCCGTAGCCTTGGGCCGACCGGATGGCGAATCCACCTGCAGCTTGCCGGCCAGCATCGCCGCTACCTGTGGTTCGGGCCGAGCCAATCGAGCATGCTGTGCCAGAAGCGGTGCGGGACCTTCGGCTCTGTCGGCTGCGCCAGCGAAATGAGGTCATGTCATTAGCGCGGTCGAGCGCGCGAGGGAGAGTGGCCGATGACCAGCTCTGACATCGCCGGATCGGTATTCTTCCCGCCATTTGACACCTGTCCGGGCTGCCGGGCCGTCGGGCTGACCGTGACAGCGGCAGGTGACCAGGCTCGATTTTTCTGCCCCGCC
>Ga0307373_10013739_pt1 | contig 11276 bp, 10 predicted proteins | sample OX2MG_FD_202534 | JGI IMG/M metagenome (GOLD analysis project Ga0307373, IMG submission 202534) | Soil microbial communities from Risofladan, Vaasa, Finland - OX-2 | ecosystem: Environmental > Terrestrial > Soil > Coastal area > Acid sulfate soil | place: Finland: Risofladan, Vaasa | collected... | reverse complement strand
AGCCAGGCGGTGCGGCTGCCGAAGGAGTTCCGGCTGCCGGGCGACCGGGTGCGGCTGCGGCGCGAGGGACAGAACCTGGTGCTGCAGCCGCTGGAGTTCGACTTGGCGGCTTGGTGGGCCGAAGTCGACCGCGCCGGCGGCGGTGCGCCCTTCATGCCTCAGGGGCGGGAGCAACCACCGATGCCACCGGACGATCCGCTGGACTCCTGGGATTAGCACCAGCGGTGTTTGTGCTTGATACCAACGTGGCGATTGCGCTTTTGGCCGACAACGCCGTGTGTCGCGCGGCCCTCGACCGGAAGCTGGATCAGCGTGAATCCGTGGCCCTCGCCACTATGGTCGAATTCGAACTCTGGTACGGGGTTTATGGGGGCGAGCGCCAAGTGGAGAACGCATCCCGTCTGCGCGAATTTCTTTCCGGCCCACTGCCCGTCCTCGTTTGGGATAGCCAGGACGGCATCACCGCCGCCGAAATTCGAGCATTCTTAAAGCACCAAGGCACGCCGATCGGTCCTTATGACGTGCTCATCGCGGCGCAGGCGCTGCGGCGCGATGCCACACTGGTTACAGCCAACCTGGGCGAGTTCGCGCGCGTCCCGGGACTTAAATGCGTGAATTGGGAGGAGGGCACATGAAAATTCTCGTTACTGGAGCCACAGGAACGGTGGGCTCGGCGGTGGTCGCCGCGCTGGTGCAGGGGGGTGCGGAGGTGCGCGCAGTGGCGCGCAAGCCGCCGGCGGCGGGGCGGCTGCCGGCAGGGGTCGAGTTCATGGTGGCGGACCTCCTCGATCCGGTTGCGGTCGAGCGGGCGCTCGATGGCGTGGACAAAATGTTCCTGCTCAACGTGGTCTCGCCCGACGAGCTGACGCAGGCGCTCATTGCTTACGGCTTGGCCAAGCGGCACGGCCTCAACCACGTCACCTATCTCTCGGTCTTCGCGGTGGACCGCTTTAGCGACGTGCCGCACTTCGCCTCGAAGCTTGCAGTGGAGCGGGCGCTGCAGGCCTTTGATGTGCCGTTCACCATCCTACGGCCGGGCTACTACTTTCAAAACGACCTGCGGCTGCGCCCCGTGCTGACCGGCGCCGGCATCTATCCCATGCCGCTGGGCCGCGAGGGCATCGCCGCCGTCGATACGCGCGACATCGCCGAGGCGGCAGCCATCACGCTGACCCAACCGGGCCATGAGGGCCGCACCTATAGCTTGGCCAGTCCGGCGCCGCTCAGCGGTCCGGGCGCGGCCGCAATCTGGGGGCGCGCGCTGGGCAAGCCGGTCCAGTATCCCGGTGAGAATTTCGACGCCTGGGAGGTGCAAATGCGCGCCAACGTTCCGGCCTGGTCGGCGTACGATCTGCGGGTGATGTTCCAAGGATACCTGGAGCGCGGCTTTGCGCCGCGGGCAGCCGATGCCGAGATCTTCCAAAAGCTGCTGGGGCACGCCCCGCGCAGTTACGAGGACCTGGTAGCCGAGGCGGTCACGGCATGGCAGTCGGCCTAGCCGCGCCGGCCACGCCAAAATGTCGGATCTGTCAATGAGAATCTGATAGAATCTGATATGCGATCCTTGACCGCAACCGAGTTGGCGCGCAATCTCAGCCAGGTGCTCGACGGCTTGCAACAGGGCGGCGAAGTGGTCATCGAGCGCAATCACCGCCGCATTGCCCGCTTGGTGCCCGTGCCGGCGGGGCAATCCGCCCTCGAGATGATGGGCGATTTGTATCGCACCCTGCCGGACGAGGCCGCCGCCACGTGGCAATCCGACGCCCGCCGCGGCGGATGGAAAGCCGGACGGCTCGATGCCAAGGTGCGCGATCCCTGGCTGTCGTAATGGCCTTCCTGGTCGATACCTGCGCCTGGATCGATGTCGAGCGAGGCGCGCTGGCCGCCGCCGATGTGGGTGTGTTGACCGGCAACGAGGACTTGTACCTTTCTCCAGTCACGTTGGCGGAGTTGCGCCTGGGCGCCGAATTGGCGCCGGACGGCAGCATCCGTCAGCTGCGGCTGGCGGCATTGGCGCGCCTGGAACGCAAGCCCACACTCTCCATCGACGCTGGCACGGGGATGGTCTTCGGCTCCCTGGCGGCTCACATCCGCGCCGCCGGGCGCCAACATCGGCACCGTATCCAGGATTTGTGGCTGGGGAGCCAAGCGGTGCAGCACGGACTGAAGTTCCTGACCCGCAATCCCCGGGATTTTGCCGATATCCCCGGACTCGACCTGCGCTCCTACCGGCTGGGGTCGTTCTCGTAATTAGCCATCGGAGGCAGCTTGGAGATGCCACGAGCAGAGCGGGGCAACGAGCGGCAGTGCCGCTCGTGCGCCGCCAGTCGAAGCCCGCCCACAAGCGACCAGCGCCGGGGTCCCCAGCGCGCAGCGCAGGGGTGGCATCGGGAGCGACCCAGCGAAAAGTGGCGAGCCACCTCCGGCCGGCGGGGAGTTTGGAGGTAGCATGGGCGCATGCCGCTGCCGAGCTACCAGAAACTCATGCTGCCGACGCTACAACTGCTGGCGGATGGCGCGCCCTGTGCGGCGAGGGAAATCAACGAACAGCTCGCAGCCCGCCTGGGGCTCACCGCCGAGCAGCGGCGCGAGCGATTAGCGGGCGGCAATTTGGTGCTGATCGATCGCGCCAGCTGGGCGCGCACCTATATGAAGCAGGCCGGGCTCATCGAGTACCCGCAGCGCGGCTATTCCCGCATCACGAGCCGCGGCCGCGAGGCGATACGGAAGGCCCCGAACGGGATCGACCTTAAGTACCTCCGTCAATTCCCGGAGTTTCGCGAATTTCAGCAGAGGCCCGGTGCCGCCGCGTCGCCGACCTCGCCCGTTTTGGACGCCAGCTCCAGCGCCAAGTCTGCTGATGCGACGCCTGGTGATTTAATGGAGGCTGGCTATCTCCGACTGCGTGCTAGCGTGGAAAGTGAGCTGTTGGCCCGGGTCATGGCCGGATCGCCCGAGTTTTTCGAGAATCTGGTAATCCACCTGCTGGTCGCCCTCGGCTACGGTGGCTCGATGGCTGAGGCGGAAACCGTCGGGCGCGCTGGTGACGGCGGCATTGACGGAGTGGTAAAGCAGGACCGGCTCGGGCTGGATTCAATCTACGTTCAGGCCAAGCGCTGGAGTGCGCCAGTGGGGCGGCCGGTGGTACAGGCCTTCGTCGGCGCTTTGCACGGGGTCAACGCCCGCCGCGGCATCCTCTTCACCACGAGCACGTTTACGCGCGAGGCGACCGAGTACGCCGCCAACGTCGGCCTCAAGGTCGTGCTGGTGGACGGCGCCGCCCTCGCCACCTTCATGTTCGACGCCGGGCTGGGCGTCACCACCGCTTCAACCTACGTGGTGAAGCAGCTTGACAGCGACTTTTTCGAGGACGAGGCGGCCCCGGCGGCAGGCGTCGGATCGGGGGGCGCCCCTCCCCGGGTGCTTGACAAAAATACTAAACCGTTTAGTATTTAAATGTGATCCGGGTGCAAAACCTGAGCAAACGCTTCGGCGCGTTCACCGCCGCGGACGGCATTGCGTTTGAGGTGGCGGCGGGGGAGATCTTCGCCTCGAGGCAGCTTGGAAGCGCCACGAGCAGAGCGGGCGCCCGCTGCCGCCAGTCGAAGCCCGCCCACAAGCGACCATCGGGAGCGACCCAACGAAACGTGGCGAGCCACTTTCTTGGCCCCAACGGGGCGGGCAAGACCACCACCATCAAGATGCTGACCACGCTGCTGCGCGCCAGCGCGGGCACGTCGAGGCAGCTTGGAAGCGCCACGAGCAGAGCGGGGCAACGAGCGACAGTGCCGCTCGTGCGCCGCCAATCGAAGCCCGCCCGCAAGCGACCAGCGCCGGGGCCCCCAGCGCCATGCGCTGAGGTGGCAGCGGGAGCGACCCAGCGAAAAGTGGCGAGCCGCATTGATGGCCTGCGGGGGGCGTTCTCGCAGCAGTGGCAGTTCTTGCCGATGCTGGATTTGACACTGCTGGCCGCGGCTGGTACGGTTTTTATCGTGGCGGGCGCCTACTGTTTTGCTAGGATTGAGCCTTAACGTCGTCAATCTTATGGCACGTACCCGCAGCGCTGAAGCGCACGCCAAAGTTCTCCTAGCCGCCGCCGAGCTGTTTGCCGAGCGCGGCATCGAGACGACCAGCATGGACGCCATCGCCGCCTCCTCGGGCGTGAGCAAGGCCACCCTCTACAAGCACTGGCCCGACAAGGACGCGCTCTGCCTGGAGGCGATGGCGATGGCGCTGGGCCTGAACGAAACGCTCCCGGTCTTCGATACCGGCGATTTCCGTGCCGATCTGATCGCGCAGTTGAGCTTTGATCCCGGCGGCGAAAACCGGGAAATGAGATGTCGGCTGATGCCGCACGTGATGGCCTATAGCGCCACCAATCGCGCTTTTGGCCGCGCGTGGCGCATGCGGATTCTGGCGCCCGCCCGCAAGCTGTGGTCCGAGGTGATCCATCGCGGCCAGCGCCTGGGCGTGTTGCGGGCGAAGATCGACATCGAATTCGCGACCGCCATGCTGGTCGGGCCCAAGATGTATCAGCGTATTTTCGTGGACGTGCTCGGCGGGTCGGTACCCAAGCACTTCGAGGCCAGCATTGTTGACGCTTTTCTCGCCGCCTTTGGCGCCAGCAGCGCGCGCCCATCCGAGGGCGCGCCGCGCCGGGCTGGCAAAAAGGCCTGACCTACCGCTGGCGGGCGGAATTGGCCGCGGCCGGGGTCTTCGGCGCCGCGGCGGCGCCCAACGCCTGCTGGAGTTGCTGCTTGGCCGCTTCCAGCTCCGCGCCCGCCTGCGCGAACTGCCCCTGCGCCGTGAGCTGCTGGTAGCGGTTCAGGTGGGCCTGCACCGCGGTCCCCACGGAGCGCGGAATGCCCGCGCCGATGGCGGCGCCGATTGCCGTGCCTGAGGATGGTCCCGCCGCTGCGGCCTCGCTCGTGCTGGCCGGGGTGGCGCCGGGCGCGGCGCCCGCCGGTTGCGCCAGCTCGGCCATGGCGCTATTCAAATCGTCGGCGTAGACCAGCCGGTTGCCCACTGCCAGCACGATCTTCTTCAACTCCGGCAGTTTTGCCTGCGGCGCCTGAATATAGATCGGCTCGACGTATAAAAATGTCCCGTCCACCGGCAGCACCAGCGTGGTGGCGCGGATGACCCGGCTGCCCTGCTGGTTCCACAGGCTGAGGTCCTTGCTGATGTCCCGGTCCTGATCGACGCGGCTCTCGATCTGCAAGGGACCATAGACAAGCTGCTCTTTTGGGAGCCGGTAAAAGATGAGCTGCCCGTAGTGGGCGGGGTCGCACCGCGCCGCCACCCAGGCGATCAGGTTGTCGCGGCTGTGGCTGGTGAACGGCACCATGAGCACGAACTCGGCCTGCGTGTCGCCGGGCAGGCGCAGCATCACGTAATAGGGCTTGGTGGGCTGGCTCTCCTCTTGCGTGGCCACCTGGCGCGCGATGTCCCACTGGTCTTCTTTGTTGTAGAACACCTGCGGGTCCTGCATGTGATACAGGCGGTAGGTCTGCGCCTGGGCGTCGAACAGTTCCTGGGGATAGCGAATATGCGCGAGCAGATCGGCGGGCATGGCCGAGCGCGGCAGAAACAGCGACGGAAACACGTTGCGGTACGCCTGCAGGATGGGGTCCTGGGGGTCGAACACGTACATGTGCACGGTGCCATTGTAAGCATCGATGGTGACCTTGACGCTGTTGCGGATATAGTTGACCTCGTTGCCGTTGATGGTCACCGGCTCGGCGTAGGGATGCTGGTCGCTGGTGGTGTAGGCGTCGATCATCCAGAACAGGTGGCCGTGGCTGTCGATGACCAGGTAGGGATCGGGATCGTAGCTCAGGAACGGCGCCAGCGTCTCCACCCGGTCCATGATCTGGCGATGCAGGAGCATGCGCGTGGCGGGCGTGAAGTAGTGGGTGAGCAGGATGTTGGCGTCGTCTTGTTCGATGGCGGCGGCCACGCGCAGCGCCGGATGGCTGAGCACGATGCCGGCGGAGCCGGAGTAGTTGGTGTAGCTGTTGTCGTCACCTTTGGGGTAGTCGAACTCGTCCTGCTTGGTATCGACGAAGACGCTGCGGGCGGTGTCCTCACCGAAGTAGACGCCGGGGCGGGTGATCTGAAAGTCGGCGAGCGGGCCGGTGGGTGGGGCGTCCTTGAGGATGAGGTCGGGCTGGCCCTCGGGGGTGGCGGTGTTGACCATGGCGGCGACGGCGCCATAGCCGTGGGTGTACTGCAGCCGCAGATTGACCCAGGATTGCGCCGTTTGCGGCAACAGGTCGGTATCGAGGGCGCGCTCGGCGATCAGCACTTGGCGGGTCTGGCCCTTGATGAGGTAGCGGTCGGTGTCCACCTCGGGGAAGGCGTAGTAGGGGCGGAGCGCCTGCAGTTGGGTGACGTCGTTCTGGAACGGCCCCGCGTCCCAGAGCCGCAGGTTGCTGGCGGTATCGGGGAAGTTCGAGAGATCGAGGGTCTGGGTGGGCGTGGGCGTGAACGCCTCTTCGTGGGAGGTCTGCTTCAGGTTGAAGGCCATGCGAGTGGCCTGGATGTGGTCCACGATGTAGGGGCTCTCCAGGCTGAGCTCGTTGGGGCTGACGTAGGCGGCGCGCACGCCGCCCTCAATCAACGAGGGCGCGATGGCCAACACCAGAAAGGTGATGATGACCGTCGGCGCCAGCCAGCCCGGCGTGCCCGCCGGCAGCCACTCCAGCAGCGCGCCGCGGCGGACTAACTCGCGCGTGCGCGAGAACCCGCCGCTCAACCCCGGGCCGCGTTTGCGGGCGGCGAGAATGAGCACCGCCAGACCCAGCGCGCCCACGATCTGCACCCACAGCAGCGGGATGCCCAGGCGCGCATCCACGAAGTCGGCGCCAAACAGGAAGTTGTGTTCGGAGTAGAGCAGGCCGTAGCGCGCATAAAATTGCGCCACCGCAAACAGCACCAGCAGCAGGACCGCGCCCGCCCTCACCATTCCGGTCAGCGTGGCCCGCGCTTGCACCGGCATCGACAGCGGTGTCGCGGCGGTATAGCGCCGCCCCTCCATCTGCGCTTCCATCTGCGCCTGGAACCGCTCCCGCATCTGGCCCAACCGCTCCGCCGACGAGCCCAGCCCCACTGTCACGGCCATCACCACCAGCCCCGCCACCGCCAGGGCCGCGATCCAGGCGAACGTCATTTGGTAAAACGGCAGGCGGAAGAAGTAAAACGCCAGGTCTTTGTGGAACAGCGGATCGGTATAGGCGCCGGTGTCGCTCGAGCCCAGATAAAGGGCGATGGTCCAGGGGTCAACGATGTTGACGGAGAGAAAGATGCCCAGCAGCCCCGCCACGCCATGGCCCACCAGCCCGAACAATCCGGTCCGTGCCACCGCCGACCCGCACCAACTGCGTGCCCAGCGGAACGCCGCCATGAGCAGCAGCGCCGCCACCAGGGCGAGCGCCGTCTGCGGCAGCCAGCGGATGCGCAGGTACTGCACAAATGTGCTCGTCTGTCCCAGGCTCCGCCACCAGGCGAAGTCGATCCAGAAGCGCGAGCCCTCGATGAGGAGATAGAGCGCGGCGGCCGCCACTCCGATGTTGCGCAGCAGCGACGCCGGGCCCAGCCGGCCAGTGCGGCGCAGCCGCAATTGGGCCGCCAGCGCCACCGCCGCGATGGCCACCACAAATAATGCCGTGATCATTCTTTTTCCCCAATCAGTGTACGCCCGCGGTGGCCGCTGGGCGCGGCAGCCGACTTCGCGGATTCACATCTCCGGCGAGCCGCTCCCGCTGGTCGCTCGGCGAGGAAGAGCCCGCAGCGCAGGAGCGGGGCGAAGGGTTCGCGACAGCCGGCCGCTAAGCGGGCGGCGCCGTCTCGAGGCAGCTTGGAAGCGCCACGAGCAGAGCGGGCGCCCGCTGCCGCCAGTCGAAGCCCGCCCACAAGCGACCATCGGGAGCGACCCAACGAAACGTGGCGAGCCACTATCTCACGCTCAGGCCGGGCAGCGCTTCGCGTCGGCGCGGGGCTCCGGGTCCCGGCGCTGGCGCGAAGCGCAGAAGCGGGCGGCGGAGCCGGGCGCCCGCGCTTTATTTACGTGGCGAGCGCGGCCAGCACTTCGCGGCGCATATCGTCCACCGGCGCCGGTTTGCCCGTCCACAGCTCGAACTGCCGCGCCCCCTGGTGAACGAACATCTCCACGCCTGGAATCACGCGCGCTCCCGCCGCCCGCGCCATCCGCGCCAGCGCCGTTTCCATGGGGTTATAGACCAGGTCGAAGACCACCTCGGCGTGCAGTTCGTTGGCTTGCAGCGGCGATTCCTTGACCTTGGGGTACAGCCCCACCGGTGTCGCCTGCACCAGCGCCTGGAACTCCAACTTCTTCAGGTCGGCGCGCCCCACCACCTTGGCCTTGGCCGCCGTCGCCAGCGCCTGCGCCCGCGCCCGCGTGCGGTTGCAGATGTAGACCTGGGCGCCGCGGCTGCGCAGTCCGAACACCGCCGCCCGCGCTGCTCCGCCCGCACCCAGGACCAGGATCTTGGCGCCCCGCAGCGGCATCACCTGCGCCAGCGGCTCGATAATGCCCGCCACGTCGGTGTTGTAGCCGTAGAACTTCCCTTGGCTGCGCACCACCGTGTTGACCGCCCCCACCTCCGCCCCCAAGGCGTCGACCCGTGCCAAGTGCTCCATGATCGTGGTCTTGTGCGGAATCGTCACGCTGATGCCGCTCAGCGGAATCTCGTCGGCGAAATCCAGCACTTCAGCCGGACGCCGGCTGGGCAGCGGCAGGTACACCGCGTTCATCCCCAGGCGCCGGTAGGCGGCGTTGTGCATCCGCGGCGACAGCGAATGCTCCAGCGGATAGCCCAGCACGCCGTAGATGCGGGTGGCGCGGTTCAGGGCATCGATGCGGTAGTCCTGCCGCAGGGCCTCGATGCTGGGCTGCCCGGGCGCCGTGGCATGCTGCGTCTCGATCGTCCCAAACGTGAACGCCCCGCCGGAGCGCAGACTGAGGATGCGGCTCGCCAGTCCCACCTCGCCCATGCAAAACGCCACCAGTGTCGGCTCGCCGCCCTGCCGCTCGTATTTCTCCAGCAGGCGCAGCAGGTCCAGGTTATGCCGCCACAGCGTCGCCGTGGGCACCAGCTTATAAATGTCGGCGGGGATGGCGCGCAGGCGTGCCAGCACGGCCTCCAAATCAGGTGTGGTCTTGAAATCGTGATAGGAGACGATCAGACTGGCATGATGCCTGACTTCTGTCATGGCAGCCTGGGAGAGCCGTTCAGCGCTTTGGACCTCGATATCGATGAGGGCGCAGCCCGCCGCCACGGCTTCCTTGAGGACCTTCCACTCGGCGTCGACCGAGCCTTTGAACCCGCCGCCAAAGGTCTGCTTACGGCAGGTGCCGATGACCAGGGTTTGCGGGGTGGAGCGCAGGAACTGGCGCAGGGGCGCCGCAATGGCGGCGGGGTTTTTGAGTGCGTCGAGCCGCAGTTCGATGAGATCGCTCTCGCGGGCGGCGCGCTCGGCGCGGCCCAACAACTCGTCGGTTGTAGTGCCTTGGACAGCCAGGCACAGCCGTGGCATCCGGGCCGCGGGAACGCGGTTGGAGAGCGGGCGGCTGGGCGATGGGGCGGCCACGGTAACCATTAGGTATGACGGGGCATAGTATCCGCCATCCGCCTCGTTATGCAATCAAATTCGGGGGCGGGGTGGTTTCGGGCCCCTAAGCTAGGTGAGCCAGGCCCGGCCGTTGAACTCCAGGGCGGTATAGAGCTGGCGGAGGCGCGGGTCGTCGATTCCGCTTTTGAGACGCCGCCGGTGGAGGCGCATGGTGCCGCGGTCGCCCCGGGCCCAGGGGCCGGTAAACGCCGCGGCCGTGGTCCCGGAGGTGAGGTTGGCAACGGTAGCGCCCAGGAGGCGGATCAGGCCAGCCCGCGCTCGTTTGACCTGCCTGGGGTTGAGGCCAGCCAGGCGCAGGATGGCCTCGGCGGCTGCCATCTGCACCACCGCCCCAGGCCCCACCAGGGTCGCGGCCAAGTGGTAGGCCGCCTTCTCTTCCGGGGACAGGCGCAGCACCACGCCACGCCACCTGCGGACCAGCTGGACCGCGGCTTGCACGGCTGGCTTGTCCCCTTCGAGGCTGAAGACAATGCCTTCAGGCGGAGTGGCCGATTGCGGTGGGAACGTCATCATGGGGTGCATCGAGGCCACCGCCGCACCCGCCCGGCGCAGTGGCTCCAGCACCGCCGCTGGCCGGGCGCCGCTGGTGTGGACGATGCGCCATCCCGGCCACGAGCCCCAGCCGGCTAATCGCTTGGCCATGGGCGCGAGCGCATCGTCGGGGATGGCCAATAACATCAGTCCCGGCGGCAGCGCCTGCCACCGCGCCCGGAAATTGTCCACTTGGCGCCCGCGCACGGCCTGCACCGGGAGTTGGGCGGCGTCGAGCCAACGGCGCAGCGCCGTGCCCATGCGCCCGGTGCCGATCACGATGATGGGTTTAGGCACCGGCGGGCGCTTGGACGGCCTGTTGCTCGGGCACGCCGACGGGGTAGAGCTCGAGGTTGTGGGCGCTGTTCAGCAGCGCCATGTGGGTGAATGCCTGGGGGTAGTTGCCCAGCAATTCGCCGCTGGCCCCATCCACCTCCTCGGAGAACAATCCCAACGGGCCGGCGTGATGTAACATGCGTTCGAATAGCGCGCGGGATTCGTCCGTCTTGCCCAGCAGCGTCAGGCAGTCGACCATCCAAAAGGTGCAAATGGAGAAGGCGCCCTCGGGCCCGCCCACGCCGTCCTCATCGGTGTTCTCGTAACGGGCGATGAGCGAGTTCTGCGCCAGCCGCTCCTTAATCCGGCGAATGGTCGCCTGCATGCGCGGATCGTAGGGGGAGATGAAGCGCAGCAGCGGCAACAGCAGCAGGCTGGAGTCGAGCACGGTGCTGTCGTAGGTCTGGGTGAAGGCGTGCACGGTGTGGCTGTAGCCGCGGGCGAAGATTTCCGTCCGCATCTCGTCCCGCACCGCCCTCCAATGTTCCACCGGGCCGGGCAGTTTGTACCGCGTGGCCATCTTCACCGCCCGGTCCATCGCCACCCAGCACATGACCTTGGAGTAGACGAACTGTTGGCGTCCGCCGCGCACCTCCCAGATGCTCTCGTCGGCATCGCGCCAGTGCGCGGCGGCGTAGTCCACCAGCCGCACCATCGATTGCCATAGACCCAGATCGATGCCCTGCCGCCACTTGGCGTAGGTGTAGGCGGCGTCGAGCACCTCGCCGTAGATATCGAGCTGGCGCTGGGTGCCG
>Ga0307373_10013738_pt1 | contig 11277 bp, 11 predicted proteins | sample OX2MG_FD_202534 | JGI IMG/M metagenome (GOLD analysis project Ga0307373, IMG submission 202534) | Soil microbial communities from Risofladan, Vaasa, Finland - OX-2 | ecosystem: Environmental > Terrestrial > Soil > Coastal area > Acid sulfate soil | place: Finland: Risofladan, Vaasa | collected... | reverse complement strand
CGCCGTCCGACCCGCCCGTGATCAGGGCCACCTGCCCGGCCATTTCGACGTGCATTGCGGTCAGCCCTGCCCGGTCGGTCCGGGCGCCCGCGGGTCCGAGCGCCCGACTCGAGCCGGCGAGTCGTCGTGGGCGCTCCGCAGGAAGCCCCAGTCGCTGACGATCGCCAGCGACTGGTAGCCCGTCTCGGCCCATTCGGCGGCGTTGTCGGCGTCGGGACAGGCTCGCTCGATCGGCAGGCCCGAAGCGGCGAAGACCACTCGCTCGATGTCGCTCGGGTCACTCCTGACGGTCATCACGACCCGATACGGGTCGGTCATGGCGGACCGATCTCAGACGGGGCAACCGGCTTTCCTTCAGCAATCGCGCGTTCGATGGCGAACAGCGTTCGCATCGTTCGCAGGACGTTGCGGCCGCCGGCCCACGGCTCGTCATCCTTACGAATGGCCAGCAGCAGGTCGCCCATCGTGGCCGCGAACGACTCCGGGGCGTAGCGGTAGGCCAGCGGCAGGTCGACTGACACGCCGGGCCGCCGATGCAGCCCCATCCGCAAGTATCCGCGGGCCATCCGTGGCTGGCCCGGTTCGGGAATCTCGATGTCCTCGGTACCGTCGAGCGAGCCGAGCTCGCCGACGATCGTGATCGGCCAGGTTCGTCGCAGTTCCGACGCGAAGTCATCCCTGATCGTGCCGTTCGTCCCGTCGTCGAAGACCAGGGTGGCGGCAACCACGCTGCCGGCCTCGGTCCGGCGGGTCTGGTTGGCGAAGACGAGGCGAGGCTCGCGATCGAACCAGGAGAGCAACACGTCCACCTGGTGGACCGTCACGTCGTGAACCGCGTCGAAGTCGGCCCGATGCTGCAATCCGCGGGCCGAGTCCCACTGGATGCCGGCCGCGATCAGCGGTCCGATCACGCCACACCGGACCAGCTCGCCGGCGGCGAAAAAGGTCGGCGCGTAACGGGAGTTCTGGTTGACCGCGAGCTTGACGTGGTTCGCCTCGGCAGCCTCGACAATCGCGACACATTGCTGGTACTCAGCGGCCAGCGGTTTGGCGAGCTGAACGTGGACGCCGCGGGCGGTGATCCGGCGGACGGCGTCGACCCGTGCCGGGGACATCCCACGGTCCCAGCGAAGGTTCAGGTCAATGACGTCGAGATGCTCCCTGTCGAGCATCTCGTCAAGGTCGGCATACACAGCCTGGATCCCGAAGCGCGCCCGGACCCGCTCGCGCGCCTCGTGGTTCGGGTCAGCCGCCGCCACGACGTTGTAGCCGGCGGCTTGGTATGCCGGCAGGACGTTGTTGTTAACGAACCGGCCCAAGCCGACCATCCCGATCCGAAGGTCGTGTGGGACCGCCTCGACGAGCGCCCGCGGCCGCAGCTCCAGGCCCAGAGCCTGTTCCAAATCCATCGGTTCGCCTCCGCAGCCTCTGGCCAGCCGGGTGCCTCCGGTAGGCGAGACCGGACACTTCGTCTAGACATCTGTACGCTATCGGATGTCCGGAGGCAGCGTCAAACCGGACGCAGGGAGGTTCCCCGGAATGACGGTGATGAGCGTCCTCGGTCCGATTCCAGACTCGGATCTGGGCCACGTCCAGACGCACGAGCACGTCCTCCTCGATCTGGGGCGGGCGCCGTACCGCTGGGACTACGAGGGGCTCCTGGACGACCCGGTCGTCGCCGGCCACGAACTGCTGGCGTACCGGGCGGTCGGCGGCACGACGCTGTGCGAGCTCACCACCCCGGACCTCGGGCGATCGGCGGTTGGGCTCCGTGCGGCGGCCCTGGCGAGCGGCGTCCACATCGTGATGGGCTGCGGTTGGTACCGGGGTCCGTACTACGCCCCGGACATGGACCGCCGATCGACGCGTGAGCTGGCCGACGGCCTCGTCGCCGAGATCGATAGGGGCGTCGGTGACAGCGGCATCAGGCCCGGCCTGATCGGTGAGATCGGCTCGGATAAGGCTTGGCTCAGCGGTCTTGAGGAGCGAGCGTTCCGGGCCGCGGGCCAGGCCCAGGCGAGGACCGGCCTTGCCCTGATGACCCATACGCCACCGGGCGGTGCGCAAGCCCAGCTCGACGTCCTCGCCGAGGCCGGTGCTGACCTCCGCCGGGTGGCGGTGGGTCACAGCGATGGGCTGCTGGATCGTAGCTATCACGACCTGATACTTGAGGCGGGCGCCTATCTCTCGTTCGACCTGGTTGGCCAGAGTGTGTATCCCGACGAGCGCCGGGCGCGTCACCTGGTGGACTTGGTCAACGCGGGCCATCTCGAGCGCCTCCTCGTGTCAACGGACCTCTGTCACCGATCCCGACTGCACGCCTGGGGCGGGGCCGGATACCCGTTCCTCATCGAGAGCTTCCTGCCGCGCCTGCTCGCGTTGGGCGTGACCGAGGCGCAGGTGGTGGTCCTGACCCGGGACAATCCGCGGCGCTACCTGGCCGGCGCATGATTGACGTTGCAGGCAGTCATCTAGACATCTGACATCGCGCGAGCCCATACTTGTCCGTACTGAGCGCTGTTCGAGGATGGCGCTCAGCGCGTGGTGTGTGTCTCTGGCCCGCTGGGCCCTCTGGAGAGTGTCGTGCCCGATTCCACCCTCATTCGTGTGCCCGTCCGCCCGCTCGACGCCGCGAGCTTCGCCCGCTTTGGTTCGGTTATCGAGGCGGGTCAGCCTGGCGACCAGACCCTCAACCGGGCGCCGGGCCAAATGGCCTACATGTGGGTCCACCAGGAGCTGACCTATCCTCGGACGCCCTTCATCGCGACCTGCCGCTACTACTTCCGCGGCGCGCGCTGCGAGTACGTCCAGAAGCATCCGGGCAGTACGGTGGTGCTGGTCCCGATCGATGCCAAGCCGAGTGTGATCTGGTTCCTGCCGGACAAGGCCGGTCGGCCCGACATCGAGGAGGTCCAGGCGATCGTTCTCGACGGGCGGCGCGGAATCGTGGTCAATCCTGGTGTCTGGATCCGCTACGCCTACCCCGTGCTCGACACGGCCGATTTCGCCTATGTGAGTGCCCGGGTCGACCCAGAGGACGACATCGAGCGCGCCTATCTCGAGCGCGACAGTGGCCTGACTCTCGAGTGGTATTTCACAGCCCCGTCCGGGCCCGACGTCGAGCTCACGTCCGGCGGCGCGGTGCTCCACCTGCCGGCCCCGAACGGTCCGGAGCTGTCGCTGGGGGTGGGTGGAGTGGTCCAGCGGGAGCCGGTCAGATGACCAAATCGAACGAGGAGCGGGGGCTCCGTGACGAGCTGGCCGACTATGCGCGCAAGCTGGTTGAGATGAACCTGCTGGAGTTCAAGGGCGGCAACCTGAGTGCGAGGATCGGCGACCACGACATGCTGGTGACCCGGCGGAGCTCGGCCAAGGGCGCGTTTCACGACGACGATGTGGTCCGGACCTCGATCACCGAACTGGACGACAACTCGCGCTTGGCCTCGAGCACGTACGAGATCCATCGCGCGATCTACCTGAGGACGGACGCCCGGGCGGTGATCCATGCCCATCCGGGCCAGACGGTCAGTCTGTCGCTGTTCTTGGACGAGCTCATCCCCCAGGACGAGAATGGAATGCTCTACCTGCGGCCCAAGGTCAGCGTGGTAGCTCCGCCGCTCCTGTTCGGCTGGAACCTGGTGGCGGACCAGATGGCGGCCTGTCTCGAGACCGAGAACGTGGTCGTCCAGAAATGGCACGGAACGTTCGCCAAGGGCCAGGATCTGGCCGAGGCGTTCCACCGTACCCGGGCGGTCGAGTTCATGAGCGCTCATCTCATCCGGATCGAGCAGCTCCGGATGAGCCTCGGCGATCCGACCCCGCTCCCGTCGCAGATGGCGACGGTGATCGGCGGCGTGCCCGGGCGAGACCTAAAGTCTTTGGCCTGACCCCGGGGTTCGATTACCCGTCGAGCCCGGCCCCTGGTGCAGCCGGTACGAGTAGCGGTTGCCGAGGAACCAGCCGATTGTTCGCTCGAGCGGTTGACCACTCGCCAGGTAGCTCAAGCGGGTCGAGCGCAGGACCGGCGCCCCGACCGGGATCTTCAGTTGAGCGGCAATCACCCGGTCGGCAGCGACGGCCTCGATCGACAGCACGGCCCGACTGGCAACCCGATCGTATCGATCGCGCAAGATTGCGGTCAGGCTCCGGTCGGTCAGGTCGAGTTGATCGAGGCCCGGGGCATGCCGGACCGGGACGATCGACTCCTGGACACCGATGAGCACGCCATCGGCGTAGCGCAATCGGCGAAGGCGGAAGACTGTGCCTCGAGGGCCGATCCAGATGGCCTCGCGCAGGTCGGCGCTCGGCCGGATCTCATCGATCTTGAGCACCCGAGCACCGGGGGTCAGGCCGTGTGCAAGCAACTCCTCGGCCAGGCCGATCGGGCGACGGGCGAGTCGCCGAAGTTTGATGGGGGCAACGGTCGTGCCGTGGCCGTGACGCCGCTCAATCGCGCCTAGGGCGGCCAGCCGGCTCAGCGCCTGGCGAACCGTCATTCGAGTCACGCCGAATTCCTGGGCAAGGGCCATCTCGCTCGGGAGCAACGAGCCCACCGGGTACGTGTTCGCCTCGATTCGGCGGGTCAGCTCCGCCTCGATCACTCGGTAGCGCGGCTGGTGTGGTTCGTCGGTCACGTCAACACCTGGGGACTGCTCGCGGGCCGATTCAGTCGCTCGTCCAAGCCGGCACGCTCGAACGCGCGGCGCGCCGCGCCGTATCGATCGGCGAGGTCGACATAGACGTCCTCGAACTGTCGGCGAGGCTCGAACCGGTCATATCCGGGTTCCCGGGCGCGGGCCAGCGCCGCGGCCGAAACCCGGGTCACGCCGGCCCAGGCATACGCACCTGCACCGCGCAGGCCCGGATCCGGATCATTCACCCGCGCGATCGGGACATGGAACACGTCCGCGAGGATCTGGCTCCAGGCGTTGGAGCGGGCGGCTCCCCCAGTCAGGCGGATCTCGGCCGGGGCGGGGTGGAGGTGCATCGCCGCGCATAGCCAGCGCAACTCGACCGCCACTCCTTCGAGGACCGCCCGAGCAAGGTCTTCCCGGCTTGATGCCAGCGCGAGACCAACAAATGCCCCTCGCGCGCGGCCGTCTGGAACCGGCGCAGTTGCCCCGGCGAGGGTGGGAAGGAAGTTCACCCCACCCGCACCCGGGTCGGACGATTCGACCAGTCGTTCGAACCTCGCGAACCCGCGGACACCGATCACCCGGCGCCACCAGTCCGCTGCGCTGCCGCCAGCCTTGCCCAAGCCGAGCAGCCGCAGCCGGTCGGGCCCTGAGCCAGGCATCAGGATCAGCGACTCGTCGGGCCTTGGGGCGTCGATAGCGACCGGTCCGGCGATCGCCGAAGCCGTCCCCAGGTAGGCATACACCTGTCGCAGGTCAACCACTCCGGCGCCCAGCTCCGAGCAAACCCCATCGGAACCCGCGGCCACGAGGGGTGTCCCGGCTGGAATGCCCCAGCGCTCCCGCGCCCGCTCGGACGAGTAGCCGACGACCGCACCCGGATCGACCAGGCTAGGCAGCACCCTCACCGGGACATGGTAGGCGTCCATGAGCTCGGGCGACCAGGCTCGCCGCCGGACATCGAGCAACCCAGTGTGGGCCGCCACGGTGGAATCGATGATAAAGCTCGATGCCCCGAATTCGGCCAGAATGATCGCCTGGGGTGTGACCAACCGCCAATCGCCGGCGCTCAGTTCGGGATGCTCGCGACGCAGCCAGACCAGTTTGGGCAGCACGACCGACGGGTCGAATCCGGTGCCGGTGATTGCCGCGTAAGCTGGTCCGGCGGCCACCGCATCCGAGGCTGCGTCCGCAGCTGCGCGGGTGTCCTGCCAGGTGATGATTTCGGTCCGGGTACCGCCGCGCTGGTCCGCGATGGCGAAGGAGCCGCGCGGCCCACTGACCGAGATGGCCTGCAGCTCATGCGGACCAGTCGCCAGGACCCGCCGCATGGCCGTCCTTGTTCGCGCCAGCATGACGGCCACGCGATGTTCCCTGCGCCCACTCCGATCGCTCACGACGACCTGGCTGATCGTGCTCCGGGCCACGACGTTCAGGCGGTCGTCCAGAAGGGCGACCTTGATCGCGCTCGTGCCCAGGTCAACGGCCATGACGACCGGCCGAGCTGCGCGGCCAGTCACGCAGGACGCGTCCGTCCAGCGTGGGCGCGGCGATGGCGCATCCCGGACCTCATCGCCCGGCCATCGAGCGCTCCCGGTGAGACTCGGTTACCACTCCGTCGCGATGTACTTCGTCTCCTGGAACTCGGCCATGCCGACATCGGCCCCCTCGCGTCCGAGCCCGCTCTCCTTGACCCCGCCGAACGGGGCGGCAGGGTCGGAAACGAGCCCCCTGTTCAGCCCGATCATTCCGACCTCGAGCGCCTCGGCGACAGCGAGCCCGCGTCCGAGGTCCCGGGTAAAGACGTACCCAATAAGCCCGTAGGGCGTCGCGTTCGCCGCGCGAACCGCCTCGTCGAGGTCTCGGAATGGAATGATCGGCGCCACCGGGCCAAAGATCTCATCCTCCAGGAGCATCGAACCCGGCCGAACATCGGTCAGGACCGTGGGCGCGACGAAGTAACCCCGGCGCTCGAGGGGTCTCCCGCCGGACACGATCGTGGCGCCGCGCACCACGGCGTCGTCAATGAGCCCCCGCACCTTCTCCTTCGAGTCTGCACTGATCACCGGCCCACACTCCGTGCCCACGGCCGTGCCGGCGCCGATCGTCAGCCGCGACATCGCGGCGCCGAGCTTCTCCCCGAACTCGGCTGCCACCTTCTCGTCAACGAAGAATCGGTTAGCCGCCGTGCACGCCTGACCGCCGTTGCGCATCTTGGCGATCATCGCTCCGGCGACGGCCTGTTCCATGTCGGCATCGGCGAGGACCAGGAACGGCGCGTTTCCGCCGAGCTCCATTGAGCAGCTGATCACCCGCCGCGACGCGGCGGCGAGGAGGATCTTGCCCACGGCCGTCGATCCGGTGAACGAGAGCTTGCGGACTTCGGGCCGGTCAAGCATCGCCGAGACGACCTCGCCTGAGCGGGAGGACGGCACCACGTTCACGACGCCAGCCGGCACGCCGACCTTGGCCAGGATCTCCGCGATCGCCAGGGCTGTCAGCGGCGTCGCCGATGCAGGTTTGAGGACGATCGTGCAGCCCGCGGCCAGGGCGGGGCCGATCTTGCGGGTCGCCATTGCTGCCGGGAAATTCCAGGGCGTCACGAGGACGGACACGCCGATCGGCTGGTGAATGACCACCATCCGGTTGCTGCCGGCGGGGTTGGTACCAAGCCAGCCTCGGTTGCGGACCGCTTCCTCGGAGAACCAGCGGAAAAATTCGGCCGCGTAGCGAACCTCTCCGCGAGCGTCCGCTAGGGTCTTGCCGTTCTCCAGGCTCATGATGTAGGCGAGACGGTCCGCCTCCGCGAGCATCCGCTCGAAGGCTGCGCGCAGCAGTTCTCCCCGCTCCCGGGGTGCGGTCGCCGACCAGCTGACGAGCGCCATCGACGCGGCGCTCGTCGCAGCAATAGCATCCTCGACCTCGGCGTCTGCCACCTCCGCGATGACCTCCTCGGTCGCCGGGTCGTTCACTGCGAGGGTCGCGCCGCTGCTCGACGGGCGCCATTCGCCGCCGATGAACAGACCCGTGCGAGGCAGGACGACCTTAGTCCCGTCGGCGGCCACGGCCAGCGCCGGCCCTGAGGGTCCGGAAGAGCCGATGGTTCTGGCGCCAGGTGCTACGGTCACCGCGACCTCCTCGTCGACTTGGTGCCGGCTCAAGCGGCCGGCGGCCTCGTCCTCAATTGTAGGAAGCCTCGCTGGGGTCGTCTAGACGTCTGATGCTTTCTCGGTTGTTTCAGCAGGGCCACAAGATGAGTATCGAGTCATGGCTCGCCCTAGGTGTGGTTCCCGGGGATGTTGAGACATCGGTTGATGGCCGGTCCTAGCGTCACGGCATGGATGAGCTCGAGCCGCACAATCGGTCCGATCCGCACCGTCGTCTCCTTCGGCATACCTACCAGGAAGGGCCGGACTTCCTCTTCCTGGCGACTCGCGGCGGCCGACCGCCTGGCCCATCGCCATGTTCTGACCTGGTCGGCCTCCGACTGCGGGCCCGGTGCGTCCGCATCGCCGAGGAGGAGGGCATCGCAGCGGCCCTCGCCCTCGGAGCCAGCCGGGCGAGCCTCCATCGTTGGCGGGCCCGATATGCGGCGGGTGGTCTCGAGGCCCTCCTCGATCGACCCCGCGGCCCACGACCGACGCGCCTGCCCGGGTGGGTCGAGCAGGCGGTCATCGTCGTGCGCCTGCTGACCTACTGGAACTCGAAGCGCCTGGCGGCCGAGTTCACCCGCCGGGAGATCTACCCGCTCGACCACCACGCGGTCGATGGTCTGCTGGCCGATCTCGGGACGGCCCGGCCCTCGGTCCGACGGGAGCGGGGGCCAGCCTACGAGCGGGGTCGGCCGAACGAGCTGTGGCACATCGACATCAAGGGCCCGTTCTTCCTGCGCCCGCGCAGCACCTGCGGGTGCCAGCGATTCGCGGCACGGCCGAGAGCGCGGCCAAGCTCTGGGCGGCGATGCAGATCGATCGCGACCTCTCCCGTGAGCCGGAGATGCTGGCCGGGTGGCGGAAGGGGGACCTCGAGGCCGTGCCGCCCGCGGGGCTCGTGCAACTCGAGCTGTTGAACGTGGGGCTCGACAAGCTCGCCGAGCGCTTCTTCGACATGAACTGGCGCGTCCTGCACCGCAGTCACTTCCCCTGGCTGGTGCTCGGGGCCGCGCCGGTCTCGCCGCTGCGGCCCCCTGGCATCGCCGATGACGAGTGGAAGGGCTTGGCACACCCCGACGTCGACATCGTCATGCCCATCAGCCCGGGACACCTGCTCCTGCTCAATGGCACGCGACACGACGACAGGATCGTGGTGATCGACGACGAGACGGCGCTCGGGTTGCGCCGCCATTGGGTTTACGAGGCCAACGAGGCCGCCTGGACGCGGGCGGCTCGATACATCTACGGGCGTAGCCGGGCTGATCTGGAGGCGGCGCGGCTGACCCTGGATCCCGCTCAGCGTCAGGCCGTGCGGCGGCCGAAGGTGAAGAATCTTGCTCCCGAGCTTGAGGTCCACGCCCGCGACTTCGAGATCCTGGGCGCCAAATCCTGAGGCCGCAGGGGCGAGCTGATCCACTACGGGACACTGCTCTCCCTGCGCCAGGGCGGATGGACCGTGTGCCGAAAGGGGATCCGCTCGGGCTGGCCGATTGTGTGCCCAGCAACTCGTCAACTGCGATCATGCCCACACAAGGGGTCCTTCTGGCAGAGAGCTGATCGCGAGCTCGTGATGCCCACCTCGCCGCCGCGGCAGCGCGTGCCCAACGAACTGGCGGCGCACCAGAGAACCGCCCAGACTGGCTCGCGTAGGTCGATGACAGTCGCTCAGTTGCGAACCACGGAGGTCTCGAAGATGACTGCTTACCGGATTGTCTGCGTGACGAAGGAGGTGCGGAAGCCGCACGCTCGCCGCGAGCACATCGTCATCGTGGGCGTGACGACGGACGTCACGAAGGCCATGCGCGATCTCACCATGACCGTGGGCAAGGTCAGGGAGAGAATGAACGGAGGCGACCAGTTCTTCACGGTCGGTCCTGACTCGGGCAAGAGAGCGGCTGTGAGGAAGCTCACGTGCGGCAAATGCGGCGTCAAGACCATTCGGTCACGCAAAGACGCGGTCGTGGACAACAACCTGGATGGACTTGCGAGCTGCTGACGGCAGCGGGGGCGACCGCTGCGCCACACAGCCGCATGCGAGGGTCAGCTACAACCACTGCGTTTTCGGCCCACAACGCGGTCTTTTGGGAATGCGCCCTTCACGCGACGAGGTCCTCGCCTCGTGGCAGTACAGTCGGGGTAAACCGTGCGCAATAGGACTCCGGTCCGCTAGGACTATCGAGGGCTAGCGTCGGGGCGTCGAAGCGTTGACGATACGCACCATGCCCGCATCAGCGTCCTCGCGGCTCGGTTTGGCTTGGGCCAACCGGTCACTCCGCACGAAGACGTTGGTCGTCGTCGGTATCCCGGTCGTCGCCCTGCTCGTGACGGCAACGACGTTCCTCATCGTCCAAGCCAACGAGACCGTGGCAGCAGACCTCGTCGCGCACACGGTCGCCGTCGAGGCTCAGATCGAGCGGGTGACGACGCTCCTCGTCGATAGCGAGACCGGGGTGCGCGGCTATCTCCTCACCGCCGATCGGTCGTGGCTCGCGCCGTACGAGGCCGCCCAGACAACGCTGCCGAATGAGCTCACCACGCTCGCCACCCTTGTCGCCGACAACCCGATCGAGGAGGCGCGCGCCTCGGCGGTCCGAGACGACGCGACGCACGAACTCGTGATCCTCGGCGGGCTCGTGGCGACCGGCCCGCTCAGCCCCGGAGTCGCGTCGGCGACGCTGTCGCCCGGACTCGCGAGCGGCAAGACGGTGATGGACGGACTGCGCCTCGAACTCGCCGCGATGACGAGCGCGGAAAACGACCTGCTCGCCAGCCGCAGCGCGTCGAGCGCAGCCCTGCGGACGGCAGCGCAGATCATCACCGGCGGCGGCGTCCTCGTCGGTCTCGCCGGTGCGCTGCTCGCGATCCTCCTCATGACCGCCGGCGTCACCCGCCGCATGCGGGGGATCGGTGAGCGCGCCGAGGCGATCGCCGCCGGCCGCCCGACGACCCCGCTCCCGCCGGCGACCGACGAGATCGGCCGACTGGCAGCGGTCCTCGATCGGACCCAGCAGTTGCTCCTCGAGCGGGAGTCAGAGCTGCGCGAAGCGCGAACATTCCTCGAATCGCTCATCGCCACGGGACCGGTGCTGATGTTCCGGCTCAGCCAGCCCGTTGGCGCGACGACGTACCTGAGCCCGAACGTCACGCGCCTCCTCGGCTATCAACCGGAGGAGGTTCTCGGGAAGCCGACCTGGTGGACCGACCATCTCGATCCGGGCGATCGCGAAGCGGCCTCCGTCGTCCTGCGCAACGTGATCGGGCAGCGCGAGTCCGAGGTCCGCCTCGCCTGGCGCGTCCGCGCGGCCGACGACGGCTGGCGCTCACTCGAGGTCCTCCTGCGTCCGGAATACGATCCTGCTGGCGCACCGATCGGGCTCATCGGCTACGGGATCGACGTGACGGACCGGGTGACGGCCGAGGCCGAGCGCGAGGAGGCCAAGCTCGCCGCCGAGACGGCCAATCGCGCCAAGAGCGACTTCCTCTCGCGGATG
>Ga0307373_10013737_pt1 | contig 11277 bp, 8 predicted proteins | sample OX2MG_FD_202534 | JGI IMG/M metagenome (GOLD analysis project Ga0307373, IMG submission 202534) | Soil microbial communities from Risofladan, Vaasa, Finland - OX-2 | ecosystem: Environmental > Terrestrial > Soil > Coastal area > Acid sulfate soil | place: Finland: Risofladan, Vaasa | collected... | reverse complement strand
CTGGCCGATCACTTCGGCAACGGAGTGCTCAGCGTCTTCGTGAACCTCGCGGTAATCTCCAGCTTCAGCGCCCTGAACATCGTCACAGTCATCGCGGTCAGCCGCATCCTGTGGAAGATGGGCCGCGACCGGCTCCTCCCGGAGGCCTTCGGCCGCGTGAACCGCCGGCAGTCGCCGCACGTGGCCTGCCTGGTCGCGGGCGGGCTGGCGCTGGTGGCCTCGGTCGGCTTCGGGCAGGCCTACGGTCCGGAGGCGTTCGCCTCCTGGCTCTCCTACTTCGCGACGCTGTTCTTCATCGCGGCCTACCTGCTCATCAGCGGCGGTCTCATCCGCTTCATCTGGCGGGACTACCGGTCGGAGTTCAGCTGGCTGCGGCACGCCGCGCTGCCGGTGATCTCCATCGCGGCGATGGTCTGGGTGCTTTACGGCAACATCCACCCGTATCCGCCGGCCCCGCTGCGCTGGTTCATCTACGCCACGATCGGCGTCATCATCGCGAGCATCGGCATCGCGCACTGGATCGAGCGGCGGCGCCCGGATGCGATGCTGCGCGCCGGCCAGTTGCTGGCCGACATCGAGGTCGAGGAGGAGGCGGCGCTGGCCGGGCCGGGGCGCTACGGGACTGGCGAGGTCAGCGCCTAGATGGCCATCATCTTCGAACGCCAGGACGGGATCGCGAAGATCACGCTGAACCGGCCCGAGGTCATGAACGCCCTCGACCCGGCGACCTACGACGAGATCACGCAGGCGTTCGCCGAGATCGAGCGGGACCCCGCCATCGCCGTGGGCATCGTGACCGGCGCGGGGGACCGGGCGTTCACCGCCGGGGCCGACCTGAAGCTGATGCACACCGGTGCCCCGGACCAGGCCGGCCTCGGGCGGTGGTCGCCGTGGCGGCGGGACCGGTGGGACTTCGGGGCCACGACGTCCAAGCCGCTTATCGCCGCCATCAACGGGTACGCGCTGGCAGGCGGCCTGGAACTGGCCCTGGTCTGCGACATCCGGATCGCGTCGCCGAACGCGATCTTCGGCACGCCCGAGGTCAGGTGGAACCTGCTGCACGGCTACGGCGCCTACCGGCTGCCGCGCATTATCTCGCTGTCGCACGCCATGGAGATGCTGCTGACCGGGGAGTTCATCGATGCCGCCACCGCGGAGCGGATCGGCCTGGTGAGCCGGATCGTGCCGGCGCAGGACCTGCAGGCGCACGCGGCGCGGCTCGCCGCGAAGATCGCCGCGAACGGGCCGATGGCCGTGCGGATGACTAAGGAACTGGTCCAGCACGGGCTCGAGGCGTCGCCGGCCGAGTACTTCCGGCTGATGCAGGAGTACTACAGCCGCGTGGACGCCACCCCGGATCAGGCGGAGGGACTGCAGGCCTTCGCGCAGAAGCGGTCCCCGCGCTACTCGGGCGACTCGGGCGACTCGGGCGACTAGGCGAGCAGGCAGGAGCAGAAGATGAAGATGTACGCCTTCCACTGTGGCGGCGAGAAGACGCTGCGGTCGGTCTTCGACCCCTTCGACCCCGACTGCGGGTCGATGATTCACCCGCCGTATTTCTTCTACCTGATCCGCCACCCCGAGGGCGACGTGCTGTTCGACAACGGCGCGCACCCGGCCTTCATCTCTGACCCGCGCAGCCGCCTCGGCGACGCCGCCGACCTCTACGACATCGTGATGGCGCCCGGCGACGACGTGGTCTCCCGGCTGCACACGCTCGGCGTGGAGCCCGAGGGCATCGCCCACGCGGTCCAGTCCCACCTGCACTACGACCACGCGGGCGGCCTGGAGTTCCTGACCGAGGCGACCGTGTACGTGCAGCGGGAGGAGCTCTCGTTCGCGTACTGGCCGCCGGTGTACCAGCGCGACGTCTACGTCCGCCAGGACTTCGACGGCGTCCGGAACTGGAAGCCGCTGCGCGGCGAGTACGACATCTTCAACGACGGCCGCCTGGTCATCTTTCCGACGCCCGGTCATACGCCCGGCCACCAGTCGCTGCTGGTGCGGCTGGACAGCCAGGCCTACATCCTGACCGGGGACGCCGTGTACGACAAGGAGAAGATGACGGCGCGGTGCCTGCCGGGACTGCTGTGGAGTCCGGACGCGCTGGTGGAGAGCTGGGAGCGCATCGAGGAGCTACAGCGCCGACATGACGCGCAGCTCATCGTTACTCACGATATTCACTGGGAGGAGACGATCAAGCTCGCTCCCGGGGAGTGGTACGAGTGAGCGAGCTGACCGTGACCGGCCAGACCGACGGCCCGGGCGACCTGCTCGACCTCGTCCGCGCCGCGTGCCAGGCCGACCCGGAGCGGCCGATCCTCATCTTCGAGGACGGCGTCGTCGTGACCCGTGGCCAGCTGTGGGCGCAGGTGGAGTCGTTCGCCGGGTACCTCCGGTCGCGGGCCGGGCCCGGCGACCGGGTCGCGGTGATGATGGCGAACCGGGCCGAGTTCATGATCACCTGGCTGGCCGCCGTCGCCTGCCGCGCGGTGCTCGTCTCGCTTAACCCGGCCGCGCGCAGCCACGACGCGGGGCACATCCTGCGGGACTCGGCGGCCCGGATCGCGGTCGTCGACCCCGAGCACGAGGCCCTGTTCCGCGAACTGCAGCCGTCCTGCCCCGCGCTGGCGGAGATCGTCGTGGCCGGCGGCACCGAGCCGGTCGGCCTGGCCGAGTACGCCGGGCCGGCGCCGGCGCCGGCGGGGCGAGCGGCGGAGGCGGCCGGAGACGTTACCAATGTGTATTACACCTCCGGTACCACGGGGCCGCCGAAGGGCTGCATGGTCGGCCACGATTACTGGCTGCGCTTCGCGGACCTGGTGATTGAGCTGTACGACATCACGGTCGCCGACCGGATGCTGTGCTGCCTGCAATTTTTCTATAACGACCCGCCGTGGCAGCTCCTGGTGGCGCTCCGCGCCGGGACTGCCCTGGTCGTCATGCGCCGGTTCAGCGTGTCGCGCTACTGGCGGGTGGTCCGCGAGCACGACGTCACCGTGCTGTTCGGCATCGCGGCCACCGCGAGCCTGCTGCTCAAGGCGCCGGCCAGCGACGAGGACACCGACCACCGGGTCCGGCTGGCCATCCAGGTCGGGATCGCCGCGCCCCTGCACAAGGACCTGGTCGCGCGCTGGGGCGTGCCATGGGTGGAGGCGTACGGGCTCACCGAGACCGGGCTCATCGTCGCCATGCCGGCCGAGTTCGCCCAGGAGATGCTCGGATCTGGCTCCATCGGGCTGCCGTGCCCCGGCGCCGAGGTCGCGGTCGTCGACTCCGCGGGCGCGCAGGTCGCCGGCGACGAGATCGGGGAGATCGTCGTCCGGGCGCCCGGGCTGATGCGGGGCTACCTGAACCGGCCCGAGGCCACCGCCGAGACCTACCGCGGGGGCTGGCTGCACACCGGCGACCTGGGCCGCCGCGATAGCCGCGGCTTCCTGTACTTCCAGGGCCGGATGAAGGACATCATCCGGCGCGCCGGGGAGAACATCGCGGCCGCCGAGGTCGAGACCGTCCTGCGGTCGCATCCGGGGGTGCTGGAGGTCGCCGCCGTGCCGGTGCTCGACACCTTGCTGGGCGAGGAGGTCAAGGTGCACATCCTGCTGGCCGGCGAGCACACTCCCGCCTCCGTGCCGCCCGCCGAGCTCATCGCCTTCAGCGCTGCCCGGCTGGCCCGGTACAAGGTCCCGCGCTTCCTCGAGTACCGGGTCGACGACTTCGACCGGACACCGTCGATGCGGGTGAAGAAGGAGAGCCTCGATCGTTCCAGCGATCCGTCCCGGGTCTGGGACCGGGCGACGGGACTGGGCTGGTAGCTACCACAGAAGGAGGCCTCATGTCCGAGGTGATCGATTTCCGGGTCCGGCTCCCGCTGGAGCTGCGGCCGTCGGAGGACCTGCCCGATGACTACCTGGCCCAGTACGACCGGGTGCTCGACCTGTCCGCCAACCGGCACCGCAGTCTCGCCGACCTGCTGGCGGACATGGACGCGAGCGGCACCGCCCACGCCGTGGTCCACGCCGAGTACGAGTACGGCGACGTGGCCGACGCGCTGAACGACGCCGTGGCGAAGATGGTCTTCGAGCACCCGGACCGGTTCTCCGGCTACGGCACGATCTCGATGAACCCGGTCAAGATCCCCCGGGCGCTGGCCCAGGTGCAGCGCGTCGCGGACCTCGGCCTGACCGGGCTGAGCCTGCAGCCCTCGTTCTCCGGGATCCCGATCGATGACCGGGTGCTCTACCCCGTGTACGCGAAGGCCGGCGAGCTTGGGCTTCAGGTGGCGCTGCACACCGGGATCAACTACACGGTGACCTTCCCGATCCGTAACGACCAGCCGATCCAGCTCGATCAGGTCGCCTGCGACTTCCCGGACCTGGTGCTGATCGCCTGCCACGCGGGCTGGCCGTGGGTGCCGGAGATGGTGGCAGTGCTGCGCAAGCACCCCAACGTCTACGCCGAGTTCGGCGGCCTGGCCCCCCGGTATGTCTGCGAGGCCAGCACCGGCTGGGAGGTCATGTTCCGGTTCATGAACAGCCTGCTGCACCGCCAGGTGCTGCACGGCACCGACTGGCCCGTCTTCCCGATGGACACGGCCCTCGCGCAGTGGCGGGCCGGCGGCCTGCGCGAGCACGTCCTGGAGGCGCTGATCGGCGGGAACGCCCGGCGCCTGCTCGGCCGTGACGACGGCGCTGCTACTGGTGGCCAGCCCTGAGCCCGAAAACGCCGGCCGCGTTGCCGCCGAGCACGCCGGAAACATCGTCGGCGGTGCAGCCGGCCTCCAGCAGGACCTTCTCCACGGCCCGGGCGTTGCGCTGGACCCCCGGCACGCCCGGCCAGTCGGTGCCGAAGATCATCTTGCGGGCGAGCCGCGGCAGCGCCGGCCCGTAGTAGTCGGGCAGCCGCAGCGGCGGCAGCCCGGAAACCTCCAGCCAGACCTGCGGCCGCATCATCGCCAGGAACGCGGCCTGGTCGTACCACCAGCCGCGCCCCCCGTGCGCCAGCACCACGGTGAGGTCGGGGAAGTCGCGGAAGACCGGGTCGAGCAGGACCGGGTCGGCGTAGGCGTTCGCGGACCCGGCGAAGGTCGAGGTGCCGCAGTGCACGATGATCGGCAGGCCGCGAGCTTCCGCCCAGGCGTAGGCCGGGTAGAGCATCCGGTCGCCGGCCTCGAACCCGCCGTGCACGGGATGGATCTTGCAGGCCACCGCGCCCAGGCTGACCTGGCGGGCCAGCTCGGCGGCCACCGGGTAATGCAGATGCGGGTTGATGTTGGCGACCGGCCGGAAGCGGTCCGGGTTGGCCGTGACCAGCGGCAGCACGTCCTCGATGGGCTGGATCCCGGTGGCCTTGGGGCTGTGCTCGGTGAACAGCAGCACGTGGTCGACGCCCTGGCCGGCGAAGTGCTCGTTAATCGCGGTCGGTCGCGGCGTGCCGTCGGGCTCGTAAAGCTCGCCGATCAGCGCGGCGTCCCCGAAGGCCTGGAGCCAGCCGTGCCAGTCCGCCGAGAGCGTCGCCAGCCTGGCCACATGCACGTGCGCGTCGACCAGCAGCCGTCCCTCCAGCACTCCGATCAGCCCCGCCGAGCGGGCTGCCCGGCGAGCACGGCCATCGCGTGCTCGCGCAGCCGGAATCGCTGGACCTTGCCGGTCGCCGTGAGCGGGAACTCCGGCAGGAACAGCACCTGCCGCGGTCGCTTGAACGCCGACAGCCCCGCCCGGCAGAACTCGATCAGCTCCTGCGCGCCGGGATCGGTCCCGCGGCGTGCCACCACGCAGGCCACCGACTTGTCGAGGCCGTCGCTGTCGGGGACGGCGACCACCACCGCCTGCTCGACATCGGGATGAGCGCGCAGCCGGCCCTCGACCTCGGCCGGTGACACCCACATGCCGGCCACCTTGAGCACGTCGTCGCTGCGGCCCAGGCAGGTGTAGTAGCCGTCGGCGTTGCGCGCGTAGATGTCGCCGGTGCGCAGCCACTCGCCGCGGAACACCCGGCGCGTCACCTCGCTGCGGCACCAGTAGCCGGACGCGATCGAGTCGCCCTTCACATACAGGCTGCCGGGTTCCCCGTCGGGCACCGGCTGCCCGTCGGGATCCTCGATCCGCAGCTCATAGCCCGGCACGGCCTCGCCGGTCGTGCCCGGCCGCACCCGGCCCGGCCGGTTGGAGGCGAAGATGTGCAGGGCCTCGGTGGACCCGATGCCGTCGAGGACCTCGACGCCGAACCGGGCGGTGAACCGCTCATACAGGTCGGCGGGGAACGACTCCCCGGCGCTGACGGCCAGCCGCACGCTGGCGAAGATGTCGGCGGGCAGGTCGGCGGCGAGCAGCGCCGCGTAGGCGGTCGGCGCGGCGAAGAACAGGGTGGGCCGCTGGCTGGCCAGCACGCTGGCCAGCCGGGCGGGCGTCGCCCGCGCCCGGTCCAGGATGGCGCGCGCCCCGACCGAGAACGGGAAGGTCATCGTGTTACCCAGGCCGTAGGCGAAGAAGAACTTCGCGGCGGAGTAGCACACGTCGTCGGGCCGGATGCCCAGCACGCCGGCCGCGTAGGTCTCCGCGGTCACGCGCAGCGCGCCGTGCCGGTGCATGGCCGCCTTGGGCGTTCCCGTGGTGCCGGAGGTGTAGAGCCAGAGGGCCGGGCTGTCGGCCAGGGTCGGCAGCGCGGTGCCGGCCACCGCCAGGTCGGCCGGGCCGGCGGCGGCCAGGAACCCGCGCAGCGTCCTGATCCGTGGGCCCGGCCCGCCCCGGGACGGCACCAGCAGCGGCTCGAGGTCCGCGGTCTCCCCGGCGACGACCACCTCGCGCACCGACGGCAGGCCGGCGGCGTCCTGCGCCGCGCCGATGAACTCCGAGCTGATCGCGATCAGAGCGGCCCGGCTGTCGGTCGCCAGCGCGGCCAGGTCCGCGGCCGTCACCATCGTGCTCACCGGGACCGGGACGGCGCCGATGTACAGGCCGCCGAGGAACAGGGCGAGCAGTTCGGGGGAGTCGGCCATGCACAGCAGGAGTCGTTCCTCGGGCCGCACCCCGGCGGCCACCAGCGCCCCGGCCGCCTGCCGGGCCAGGTCATCGAGCTCGCGGTAGCTGAGGTCGGTCGCCATGCCGCTGGCGTCGACGGCGGTCACCGACACTCGGGCCGGCGTGTCGGCCGCATGGCGGCCGAGCAGCCACTGCGCGGCGTTGAAGGGCTCGCGCGCGGCTGGCTGTGGCGTGTTCACGGTGTCCCCTCTGTTGGGCGGATACCTGGGGAGAGCGGGGGAGCGGGGAGAGCGGGATGCTGCTCAGAATCGCACGTAGTCGTACTCAACCGGAAGCTCGTTGATGCCAACGCTGGGCGGGGAGATCCAGCTGGCGAACTCGCCGGGCTCATGGCGGGGCACCATGAGCTCGGCGACCGCGGCGCGGTCATCCGCGGTGGGCAGCCAGTCCGCGGCCCGGTCCGCCCATTCCTGGCTGGTCAGGATCTCGCCGACCGGGCTGATGCTGTGCCCGGCGAACGAGCCGACCCGGCGGTTGAAGCCCTCGTGCGGCAGCGTGAGGCGCTGCTGAAGGCCGGCGCTCTCGAGCTCGGAGTTCCACTTGCGCAGGCCGCGGGCGCAGTCCTCGACGTACTCGTTGCGCAGGTCGAGGTTGAGGGCGGTCAGCAGCGGCACGGTCTTGCTGGTGATCGACCCGTCTGCCAGCACGGGGACCTCCATGGTCAAGCCGGCGAGCAGGTGGTCATCGGGGCGCCGGGTTTCCATCCACCGGCCCTTGAGGCCCGCGGTGTAGTAGCCGGCCACGTTCGAGGACGTTTCCGAGCCGAACAAGTCCAGCGAGACCGAGAACTGGAAGTTCAGGTACTTCTGGATCACGCGCAGCGGGATGGCGCCGTATGCCCACAGACTGTCGTCACCTGAACCACGGCCGGTGTCATGCTCGGCGAGCAGCTGCGCGGTGCGCCGGACGGCCCGCTGCACGCCGGTGGTGCCCACGAACATGTGGTGCGCCTCCTCGCGGAGCATGAACTCGCACGTCCGCGCGAGGGGGTCGAAGCCGCTCTCCTTCAGCGTGCCGAGCTGGTACTTGCCGTCCCGGTCGGTGAAGTAGGTGAACATGAAGAACGACAGCCAGTCGGTGGTCTCCTCGTTGAAGGCGCCGAGGATGCGCGGGCTGTCCGGGTCGCCGGAGTGCCGCCGCAGCAGTTGCTCGGCCTCCTCGCGCCCGTCCCGGCCGAAGTAAGCGTGCAGCAGGTACACCATGGCCCACAGGTGGCGGCCCTCTTCCACGTTGACCTGGAAGAGGTTGCGCAGGTCGTACAGGCTCGGCGCGGTGGACCCCAGGTGCCGCTGCTGCTCGACGGAAGCGGGCTCGGTGTCGCCCTGGATGACCAGCAGCCGCCGCAGGTCGGCGCGGTACTCGCCGGGTACCTCCTGCCAGGCCGCCTCACCCTTGTGCTGGCCGAACCCGATCGTGCGGCCCGGGGTGGGCTCGGACAGGAAGATGCCCCACCGGTACTGCTCCATCGGCACCCGGGCCCAGTTGGCCCAGCCGTCACGGCCGATCGCGGTCGCGGTGCGCAGGTAGACATCCCTGGTCGGCAGCGACGGGCCCAGCGCGGCCCACCAGTCCAGGAACTTGGGCTGCCAGGACTCCAGGGCCCGCTGTAGCCGCCGGTCGGTGGCCAGGCCCACGTTATTAGGAATCCGCTCGCCGTAGTCGATGACGCTGACCGGCCCGTCCGGCGCGGGAGCGTTCCCGACGATGTCGCCGTGGTCCTCGCTAGCCGTCATGGTCAGACTCGCTTCCTGTCGTAATCCGCCCGCTGGCCGGTGCCGTAACGGCGCAGCGCGCCCCGCGGCCCGGCCGCGTTGGGCCGCTGGAAGATCCAGTTCTGCCAGGCGGAGAGCCGCCCGAAGATCTTCGTTTCGTAGTTCTCGGGACCGGCAAAGCGCAGGTTGGCTTCCATGCCGGTCAGCGCGTCGGGGGAGAAGCTGGCCCGCTCCTCGATGACCAGGCGGATCTCGTCGGCCCAGTCGAGGTCGTCGGGCGCCTCGGTGACCAGGCCGAGGCGGACGGCGCCGGCCGCGGCCAGGTCCTGCCCGGCCGCGGCTTCGGCGGCGCCCAGGTCGGCCTCGCTCCCGCAGAACCGCACGGCCAGCCGCGTCACGCCGCTGGCCGTGGGCAGCAGCCCCAGGCTGAACTCGTCGACCCGGATCACCGCGGGGGGTTTCGGGGGGTTGTCCCCCCGGGCTGGCACCGCGGGGGGTTTCGGGGGGTTGTCGTCCTCGAACGTGCCTTCCAGCATGTACTGCCGGTCGGCGGCCAGCGCGACCTCCAGCAGCGGTCCGGCGAAGCAGCTCCCCGGCTCGATCAGCGCGAACAGGCTCCGGGACGTGGCGTCCAGCCGCCGCAACGTACGCTTCCAGTACTGGATGATCTCGTTGACCAGCCAGTCGGCGCGGTGCGCGAGCAGGAACTCGCTGGTGGCCGCCATCGCGGCCGGGTCACCCTCGGTCTTGAGCAGCCAGGTGCCCAGGCCAGGCTCGTTGGCCCGCAACGACAAGATCGCGTCGTCTAGCTCGCGGACCGTCGCGAGCGGCCAGGCCCCGGCGCCCTGCTCATGTAGCTCGGCGAGGCTGGCCGGTGCCCCGGCGGGCCCGGCGGGCCCGGCGATGACGATGGTCGCCGTGCCGGCGTCCCGGTCGCGCTCGATCCGGAGATGGTCGTAGTGCGTCACGTTGTCGGCTGTCTCGCGGCACAGCGGCGTCAACCGCACGCCGCCCGGCTGTGTGCCGCCCGGCTGGACGCCCGCGGCTCGCGCCGAGCGCTGTGCGGCTGCCTGCGCCCGGCGCCGCACCGCGGCGTCGAAGTCGCTGGCCTTGACGGTCTCGTCCACCAGGCGCCAGGCGACGGCCTTCTCGCCCCGGACTCCCTCGGCCGTCGTGGCAAAAACGTCCGCCCGGTCCCGGCGCACGCCCCGCTTGTCGACGAGCCGGGTCAGACCGCCGGTGCCCGGCAGCACGCCCAGCAGCGGCACCTCGGGCAGCGCCACCGCCGAGGACCCGTCGTCGACGAGCACGATCTGGTCGCAGGCGAGCGCGAGCTCGTAGCCTCCGCCGGCCGCCGTCCCGTTCAGCGCTGCGATGTAGGTCTGGCCCGAGCAGGCTGTCGCGTCCTCGATGCCGGCGCGCGTCTCGTTGGTGAACTTGCAGAAGTTGACCTTCCAGGCGTGCGAGGCCTGCGCCAGCATGCGGATGTTGGCCCCGGCGCAGAACATCCGGTCCAGTCCGCTGGTCAGCACCACGGCCCTGACCGCGGGATGCTCGAATCGCAGGCGCTGGACGGCGTCATAGAGCTCGATGTCCACGCCCAGGTCGTAGCTGTTCATCTTGAGTTCGTAGCCGCCGGTGATGCCGCCGTCCTCGGCGACATTCAGGGTCAGCGTGGCCACAGCGCCCTCGACGGACAGGCTCCAGTGCCGGTACCTGCCGGGCTCGGTGTCGAACCGGACCCGGGGAACCGACTCCTCGGACCCGCCCGGCTGGCCCGTGCTCTGCTGGCCCGTGCTCTGCTGGCCCGTGCTCTGCTGGCCCGTGCTCGCAGCCGCCTGGTCTTCGTGAGTGACGCTCATCGTCTGCTCCCTCGGATCGTCGGCTCCCTCCGACAGCCGGCCGACGGGGTAACGGCCGGTCATTCCATCCTTACGTGCTACATCAATTTAGGCAAGGTTTAGCTATCTGTAGACAATCGGGAGCCGGGCCGTGATCGTGCAGCCTTTTGGGGGCTAGAGCCACCAAAAGGCTGCACGATCACGCTGATGGCAAGGCAGTCTCGGCCAGCATTGCGTCCCAGTGCCGCTGCGCCCCCTGCCACTCGGCATGGCGGGAATGGAACAGCCGCGCTGCCGTGATGCCGGGCCAGTGCTCGGGCAGCAGGTCAGCGAGGCAGTTGCGGGTCGAGGAACGGGAACCGCCGCCAGGCGTGCACCAGCCTGGTCTGGGCGATGAGGAAGTCCGCTCCGGTCGCGGGCCGCACGTCCGCGAAAGCATCAGTGAATTCCTGGTAACGGGCGCTCACCGTGTCGAGGTCCCAGGCCCAGCCGGGCCACCGACCCCGGAGTCCCGATCGAGCCGTAGCCGCCGAGGAAGGACATAGCCGCGTCCGCCAGGCCGAGACCGGCCAGGATCTCCCGAGCCTCGGCCTCTCTGGCCGGATCGGGAGACACCCACACCCCGGCCGACAGCGCGCCGAACCCGGCCCAGGCCAGCCGGGTGCGCAGCCGGTGGCGCAGATC
>Ga0307373_10013736_pt1 | contig 11278 bp, 12 predicted proteins | sample OX2MG_FD_202534 | JGI IMG/M metagenome (GOLD analysis project Ga0307373, IMG submission 202534) | Soil microbial communities from Risofladan, Vaasa, Finland - OX-2 | ecosystem: Environmental > Terrestrial > Soil > Coastal area > Acid sulfate soil | place: Finland: Risofladan, Vaasa | collected... | reverse complement strand
CCCGCTGGCGTGGGCTGACAATGGCCGGATCAGCCTCGGCTTCAGTGGCGGCCAGTACGAAAAGCGCTTTGGCGAACCCTGACCCGAGCGTGCCCTGCAGCGCCAGCATCGTGCTGGCCAACTCGCCGGAGTTGTTCAGCGCGGCTGGCATCGAGCGGCACTTGTATATTGATATCATTATGATATCTTTTATTCACCTATCGGGAGACTTGCCATGAACGAACGCAAGGGGTTTTCGCTGCCGGGCATACCGGTGCTGCTGCTCGACGTGCTGGCGTTGCTCGGTATCGGCGCACTGTTTCTCGACGGATTGACCCGCCAGGATGCCGGCGCCGGCATCACCGCCGTGGTGCTGTTTGCGCTGTGGATGTTCCTCAACAAGGGGTTCTTCCAGGTGCAGCCCAACCAGGGCCAGGTGCTGCAGCTGTTCGGCCGCTACGCCGGTACCGCGCGCGACGAGGGTCTGCGCTGGACCAATCCGTTCTACGCCAAGCGCAGCTTGAGCCTGCGCGTGCGCAACTTCGAATCGTCCAAGCTCAAGGTCAACGACTTCGATGGCAACCCGATCGAGATCGCCGCGGTCGTGGTCTGGCAGGTGGTCGACACCTACGAGGCGGTGTTCCAGGTCGACAACTACGAGAACTACGTGCAGATCCAGTCCGAATCCGCGCTGCGGCAGATGGCGCAGAGCTATCCCTACGACGCCCACGACGACAGCAAGCCCTCGCTGCGCAGCCACGGCGAGGAGATCAACACGCATCTGCGCGACGAGATCCAGACCCGCCTGGGCAAGGCCGGCGTGCAGGTGGTCGAGGCGCGCATCAGCCACCTTGCCTACGCCTCCGAGATTGCCCAGGCCATGCTGCAGCGCCAGCAGGCCGGCGCCATCATCGCCGCGCGCATGCTCATCGTCGAAGGCGCGGTCAGCATGGTCGAGATGGCCCTGCAGCGGCTGGAGCAGGGCGGCCAGGTCAAGCTGGACGAGGAGCGCAAGGCGGCGATGGTCTCCAACCTGCTGGTCGTGCTGTGCGGCGAACGCGGCACCCAACCGGTGGTCAATACCGGCACGCTGTATTCGGGCTGATCCGGGTGACTGACAAGAAAGCCTACCCGCTGCGCATCAACGCCGAGGTGCTGGACGCGGTGCAGCGCTGGGCCGACGATGAACTGCGCAGCCTCAACGCGCAGATCGAATACGTGCTGCGCGAGGCGCTGCGCAAAACCGGACGGTTGCCAGCCAGTGGCTCGCGCAAGCGCACCAGCGATTGATCCCCCCTTTGAACAGGAAACCGACCGTGGCCGCATGGGACTACAAAGTCGTCAATCTGACGCTGGTGAAGAAGTTCTCGTTGATGGGTCGACTGGAACCGGGTGCGCTTCCCGACGACGATCCCATGGTCAAGGAAATGCGCGATCTCGGTACCCTGGGCTGGGAGCTGGTCAGCGTGCACAACGAACCGCCGTATATTGGCGTTACCCTGTTCTTCAAACGCCCGCGCTGAGCGGACACTTTCGACCCCCTGCGGGTCCCACCACGGAGGAAGGACAATGAAAGCACGGTCTTTGCTGATATCCGCGTTTGGTCTCGGCGCGGCGCTGCTGGCCGGCGCTCCCGCCCTGGCGACCCGGCCCGCGGCGCCCATTGCCGCCAGCACACCCGTCGCTGCGACTGCCGCTGCCGCTGCCGGCGCTGTCGCCAACCACAGCGCGTCGGTTGCCGCGGTCGTAGCCATGGCCAGCGGCCATTGGTCCGAAGCGGGCAAGGGTTTTGATGCCGCCATGCAAAAGGCGGCTCCACCCGCCGCACTGGAAAAAATATGGCAGCAATTGGTGGCGAAGTACGGCCCCTATCAGAGCCACGGCGCGGCCAGCGAGCTGCCGGCACCGGCGCCCTACCGCAACGTGGTCGTGCCGGTGACCTTTGGCAAGCAGGTGGTCGGCATGCAGTTCAGCTACGACGCCCAAGGCGCGATCGCCGGCCTGCATCTGGTGCCGCCACCGGCCTGAGCCGGGCATGACCGCGGGCCCGCGTCCGATTTCCCTCGCCCATCATGGAGCACTCGCGCCCTGCCCCGCCGCCGCGCAGCGCCGATCGTTCGGCGCTGCTGCGGCGCGCGCGCGCATTGGGAGTGCCCGCCGACTATGGCCGCACGCGTGGGCTGCCGCCGGTCCGTGAGCCGCAGCGACTGAGCTTCATCGGCCATGACGTCCACGGCCGCCCGCAGTGGCTGGCGCCGCGCGCGGCCGCTGCGCTGCGGCGCCTGCGCGCCGCGGCCGCGGCCGACAGCGTCGCGATCGACCTGGTGTCGGCATTTCGCACCGTCGAGCACCAGCTCGGCATCCTCGAACGCAAACGCGCGCGCGGGCAATCGATCGACGAGATCCTGCGGGTCAGCGCGGCGCCGGGTTACAGCGAGCATCACTCCGGACGCGCCGTGGACCTGGGGGCGCCGGGATTTGCACCGCTGGAAGAGGAATTCGAGCGGTCACCGGCCTACGCCTGGCTGTGTCTGCGCGCGGCAGGTTTCGGCTTCCGGCTGTCGTACCTGCGCGGCAATGCGCACGGGATAGCGTATGAGCCGTGGCACTGGTGCTGGCACGCACGCTGAAGTCTGGCCCGAACCTTCCCTGCAGGTGGCACCAGCCCGTCTTCGCAACGGCAATGCAAGCCGGGGCATGATTTGCCCTCACACCCGCTCCTCTCCTGGAAGGAGAGGTGCTCCTACACGGATGGGTCTCATGGGTAACCAGGGGCCGCTCACGCCGGCGCGAAGGCGTGCTCGAGTTCAGGCAGATGCGGCGCCCAGGTGCGCCAGCGGCCCACCGAGCCGCCGTGGATTTTCTGCCGCGCCTGCCAGACGCTGGCGGTCCTGATCGGCTGCGGCGGCTCACTGCTGGTCAAATCCGGCTCCAGTCCGAGAAACGCCTGCAGCCGCGCCAGCGTGGCCTCGCTGTCGGTGACCAGGGTCTCGTAATCGAGTTCGAACAGCGGTACGTCCAGTACCTGCTGCCAGTGCCGCATCAGTCGATGATAACCCGTCGCATAGGCGGTGATGTCGGCGAAGTCGTAGGCATAGGCGTTGTCCTCGTGCGCGAACATCTGCTGCCACAGCGACAGCGCGGTGTCGCGCAGATCGCGCCGGCAGTGGATCACGCGCAGGCCCGGCAGCAGCGCGGCGGCGTGTCCGAGGTGACGGAAATTGAGCGGATTCTTGTCGATATAGCAACGCGCGGGCGGGTCATCGCTGCGCAGCTGCGCGGCATACAACGACGATGCCCGCACCAGGGCGGCCGCATCGCGACCCCCGCTCTCGACATGCGTGGCGAGACTGGCCAGCCAGTTCAGCTCGCCGCGCCCGCGCACCGTCGGGTGCCGCGCCAGCAGGGTTGCCGCCAGCGTCGTGCCCGAACGTGGCAGGCCGACGATCAGCACCGGCATGAAGCCGCGCTCCGCCGCCACCGGCTGCGGCGGTGGCAGCCCGCACTGGCGCTCGACAAAGGCCTGCCAGCCGGTACGCGACCAACGCAGCCGCGCGCGCAGCGCGGCGTTGCCGGCGCGCAACGCGCGCACGGCCGCGGGAATGTCGCCGAGATCGGCCTCGATCTTGCCCAGCGCAAAGTGCGCGGCGATGCCGCCGAGGTCGACAGTGCCGCGCTGCTGCGCGAACGCGGCGATGCGCGTTGCGTCCGCCTCGTCACGCTGCTGGAAACGATGCGCCGTCGCCAACCGAACCCACAGTCCGGGCTGCGCGGAGTCGGCGTCGAGGCTGGCGCGCAGATGCGCGCGTGCCTGCTCGAAACGACCCAGCTCCAGCGCCAGCTCGCCCATCTGCGCATGCAGCGCGGCGTCGCCCGGGTGCGCCTTCAGCGCCACGCCGGCGATCTCGAGGGCGCGCCGGGTCAGGCCGCACTCGCGCAGAAAACCGATCGTCGCCAGCGCGTCCTCGCGCGACGGCGCATCGTCGTGCCATGGCAGCAGCATCGCCTCACCGGCCGCCTGATGCCGGCCCAATTCGCGCAGCAGGTGCGCCAGCGATACCGCCGCCTGGCGGTGACTGGGCTCAGCGGCCAGAACGGCGCGCAGTTCGCGTTCGGCGGCGGTGCGCTCGCCGACCATGCGCAGCGCGTTGCCGAACAGCACGCGCAGAGCATGAGCATGAACATGCTGATCGAGGCCACGCTCGGCGACCGCCGCCGCGATGCCCGGAACACCGGCACGCATCAGGCCTTCGCCCAGTTGCAGCCAGTCGTCGGCCTGCAGCGGCGCGGTGCCGAGGGCATGCTGCAGCCCGGCATAGGCGGCGGGAACACCGGCGCTGGCAACACCGGCACGGAAATCATCGAGCAGCACTGCGACGTTCATGCGCTGGCGCCGGTCCGCGCGGCGGCGCGGGTCGCATCGACCACCCGCCACAGGTAAAAGGCTGCCAGCGTGCGATAAGGCGCCCAGCGTTCACCGAACGCGGCCAGTGCACGCGCTGCGGGCAGATCCTCGAACCCGTGCACGATCTGCGCGCCCATACGCACGCCGAGATCGTCAACCGGCAGCACGTCGGGTCGACCGAGGCGGAACATCAGCAGCATCTCCACGGTCCAGCGACCGATGCCGCGTACCTGGGTCAGGTGCTCGATGATCGCGGCATCGGGCATGCGCGCCAGCTGGCGCGGAGTCGGCACGACGCCGACGTCGGCCTTGGCGGCGAGGTCGCGCAGGGCGGCGATCTTGTTGCGCGAGACGCCGGCCGTGCGCAATGCCGCATCCGCCAGCAAGGCGATGCCAACCGGATCGATGCGCCCGCGCCGCGGCATCAGCGCAACCACGCGCGCAGTGATCGTCGCGGCGGCCTTACCGGCGAGCTGCTGGTGCAGGATCGAGCGCGCCAGCGCGTCGACCGGATCGAACGGCTTGCTGAAATCGACTTCAAGCGCACCGATGCGGCGCATCCACGGCGCCAGCCGGCGATCGCAACGCGCCAGGTGAGCACGCGCGGCATCGAGATCGAACCCGCGCGCAATCGTGACGTTGGCAGGCATGGCGGCTCCCCGGAAGATGCGCAATTGTGGCGGCGACCCGGCGCCGCCGCCAGACGCCTCAGCGCTGTGCGCGCGCCGTCAGCGCCAGCCCCAGCGCAACCCAACCGACGATGAGCGCAAGTCCGCCCAGCGGTGTGATCGCGCCGATCCAGCGCGGCGCGCCCAGCGCGAGCGCGTACAGGCTGCCGGAGAACAGCACGATGCCGAGGCCGAACGCGCGCAGGGCAACATCCCGCGCGCGCCCGGACGGCGCCGCAAACGCAGCTAACGCCAGCGCCAGGGCGTGCCAGAACTGGTAGTCGACCGCGGTATGCCAGATGCTCATGGCCGGCGCGCCCAGACGCCCGCTGAGCGCATGCGCGCCGAACGCGCCCAGCAGCACGGCCGTGGCGCCGGCAGTGGCGACGATGGCGGCCCATGCGTTTGCAGGTTTCATCCGCGGTCTCCGCCGCTGATCATCGGTGGGGCCGCGGCGCTGCTGGTCGCGGCAGCGGGCGCCGACGCCGCCGACGCAGGCATCGGCATGCCGGGTTGCAGCGATCCGCTGAGCAGCGACCAGGTGCCGGGTGCCAGCACCCAGGTACGCCCCTGCAGCCAGGCTGCCAGCACGGCGGCGCGCGTCACCAGCGCTGGTGCGGCGCCGCGCGGTGCCTGCACCGTCAGCACGGCACGCGCATGCGTGGCGACCGGCGTCGGGCGCCAGAGGTGCAGCTCGATGACGACGCCATTGCGCAACTCGACTCGCGCCCGCAGCGCGTCCGCAGGCGGCTTCGCGGCGGGCTCGACGGCGACATAATCGAGGCCGTCCAGCACGCCCGCGACCAGATCGCGCCGCGCCGCGGCCTGCACGCCAGCCGGCGCATGCCGCACCATCAGACGGCCATCGGCCTCACGGGCAACGACGTAGCGGGCGCCGCTCGCATCACTCACGGTCACCGCCTGCACCGCGTCGGACGCGATGCTGAGCAGCGGATGCGGCATCCAGTCGACCGGTGCCTGCGGCGGCGTCAGATCGCCTGCGACCAACAGGCTCTCGGCGCTGTCCGCCGGGCGCACAAAGGTGCCGTCCAGACGCTCGTCGTAGCGCCCGATCAGCAGCGCCGGTGATGCCGTCATGCCCTGCAGTCGCAGTTCGACACCGCCATCGCCGGCGCTGGCGCTGGCGATGGCGGCAACGCCGATCGTGGCATACAGCGACGGATCGCGGGTCTTGGCGGCGATGATGCGCGCGCGCGCCAGCCGCAGCAGGTAGCTGCGCACCCGCGCCGGATCGGCCGGTGCGGCGGTCTGCGTTACCGCCCAGCCCTGCGCGGTGCGCTGCAGCGTGACCAGCAGATGCGCGCCAGCGCCCAGCAGCTGCAGGCCGGTGACGGCGTTGATCGAGGACTCCAGTCCCGGCAACAGCCGGGTACCGGCCATGCCGGGCTGGCGGCGCTGCGACGCCGCATGCTCGACCGCCACGGCGGCGATCAACGCCAGCAGGGCGGCGGCGATCAGCGCCAGCAGAGCGCGCGGCCTCATCGTCCCTCGCTCCGCCAGCGCCGACGCCGCCACGCACGCAGCAGCGCCCAGGCCAGTGCGAACAGGCTGACCAGTACCGGCATCAGCACGATGTTGATCAGTTTCAGGCGTTCGCCCAGCCGGTCGATGCGCGCATCCAGCGAGCGCTGTACTTCGCGCAGCTGGCGGCGGATCGCGGCGCGACGGCGGGTGAAGGACTCGATCTCGCTGCGCTGGGCTGGCGTCAGGATGGGTGCGCCGCCGGCGTTGCGCGCCTGCTCGAGATCGGCAAGGCGACGCTCGGTGTCATTGAGCTGCTGCTGCAGCTCGAACTGCTTGGCGCTGAAGGCGGCTTCGGCCTGTCGCCGCAGCGCCTCGACGCGGGTGAAGGGCCGTACCGCCAGAGCGCGGCCGCGGATCGAGATCAGCGCTGAAGACCCGGCCAGGTTGTCCATGGCGTTGAGGAAAAAATCGCCGTTGTTGGCGAAGGGATTGGCGATCGTCTGGCCGAGAAACGGCATCAGCTGCACCCACAGGCGATCGCTGAGAAGATCGGTATCGGCGACCAGCAGCACCTCGCCGGTCCGCTGCGGCGCGTGCGCAGCGGGTGCATCCCCGGCGAACGCCGCCGGCATCACGCCGGTCAGGCGTGCGGCGATCACATAGCGCTCGCCACCGGGCTGAAAGCCGTCCAGCAACGTCGATGGATCGCCCGCGGCCAGCACCGCGGCCACCGGCGCCTGCTCGGACTCGCCGCTCGACTGCAGCAGCGGCTCCAGGCGGGTACGGGCACGCTCGCTCAGCTCCAGGCTGCCGGCGGTGGAGACGTTGATGCTGCTGAGACCAGCGGTGATCACGTCATCGCGGTTGAGTTCACCGCGGCCCAGCCCGAGCACCGCCGGATCGCGCACCGGCGCTCCGGCAGGATCGATGCTGATGGCCTGCGCCAGGCTGCTGTCGAGCACCACGCGATCGGGATCCCAATCGACCCCCCACGCCGTCAGCAGCGGCGCCATCGCCGTCGCCGTCGCCTGCGCGCTGGCCTGCGCGGCGGCCGCTGCAATGCTCTCGGGGTCCGGGTCCATGAACAGCGCGACGTGACCGCCATGCTGCACGTAGCGGTCGATCGCGCGCTGCGCGGCGGGCCCGAGGCCGGTCGGCTGCACCAGCAGCAATACCCTGACGTCAGCGGGTATGGTCGTCAGCGTCGCGGCATCAAGCGGTCGCACCTGGAACAGCTGGCCGAGCTGGCGGAACGCCGTCCACGGCGGAGCCGCATCGGGGCCACCGCCCCGTACGGGCAGGCTGCTGATCAACCCGATCACCGGGCGCCGGCGCTGGTCCAGCTGCTGGATCATGCGCGCGACGTCGTACTCGAGAAACGACTCCTTGTCGCGCTGCAGGAACGGAATCACCTGCACGCCGTCGGTGGCGTTGGTGCCGGCGATGCCGAAAAAGATGCGCTCACCGTTGACGCCGCCGGGTGCCGGCGTCAGCCCCAGCGCCTGCGCACGCTCCTCGGCGTTCGAGTAAGGCGCCGGATCGATCACCCGGATGTGGATGCGCCCGTGCGCTTGCGCGGCGATGTCGTGCAGCAGCAGCTCGACGCGCTGAGCATAGGCACGCAGCTGCGGCAGATCGCGCGCGGCATGACGCGAAAAATACAGGTACAGGTCGATCGGCTCGTGCAGCGAGCCGGCGATGCGCAAAGTACCCGGCGCCAGTGTGTAGACGTGGCCTGCGGTCAGGTCCGCCTGCACGCCGCGCAGCGTGCGCGCACCGACCAGCACCAGCGAGACATACAGCACGGCCAGCGCCAGCAGCGCGATCACGGCGGCGAGACGACGCGACAGGCGCATCTCAACCGGTCTCGGTCAGTTCAAGCAGCAACACGCCGGCGCCCAGCCAGCAGACGATGGTCAGCACGAAAAATGCGATGTCGTCGGCGTTGAGCACGCCGCGCGCGATCGCCTCGTAATGGTCGATGAAGCTGAAACCGGCCAGCGCATCCGCCACGCCGGGCGGCAGCCAGCCCTGCACCAGGCCCTGCACCAGCCGGTGTCCGGCCAGCAGATAGCCCAGCCCGACCATCTCGGTGAGGATGAAGGCCACCACCTGGCTGCGCGTCGCCGCCGACAGACCAGTGCCGATCGCCAGCAGCGCACCGGCCATCAGCAGGCTGCCGCAGTAGGCGGCGAGAATCGCCCCGTTGTCCGGATGGCCGAGATAGTTGACCGTCAGCCAGAGCGGAAACGTCAACGCCAGCGCCAGCGCGATGAAGGCCCACGCCGCCAGAAACTTGCCGAGCATGGCCGCACCACGACCGATCGGCAGCGTCAGCAGCAGTTCCAGCGTGCCACTGCGGCGTTCCTCGGCCCACAGCCGCATCGCCACCGCCGGTACCAGGACCAGGAACAACCAGGGCAGATAGGTGAAAAATGGCGTCAGATCGGCCTGGCCGCGACTGTAGAAATCGCCCAGATAAAACGTGAACGCGCCGGCCAGGGCGAGAAAGATCACGATGAACACATAGGCGACGGGCGTCACCAGGTACGCCGCCAGCTCGCGTCGCAGCACCGCCAACAGGGCGCTCATGCCGCCTCCGCGGGATCGGCCGTCAGGCGCCGGAACACGTCATCGAGGCGGCCGCGCTCGAGCGCAAACTCGCTGACTTCGACGCGCTGCGCGGCAAGAATGCCCTGCACCTCGGCGAGAATCGCGCGGCCCGGCTTGGGAAACACCGTCACCCGCCCGCCCGGCGCGTCAACCTCGACCGTATCCACGCCCGGCAGCAGGCTGATCGCGGCACGCGCGGGTCCCGCACCGCGGGCGCTGAACGACACCGCGCCGTGATAGCGTGAGCGTCGCTCCAGCTCGGCCGGGGTGGCATCGGCGAGCAGGCGCCCGCGCGCGATCACCGCAACCCGGCTGCAGACCGCGGGCACCTCCTCCAGCAGATGGGTCGAGATCAGGATCGCGCGGTCATGGGCCAGTCCGCGGATCAGCGCGCGCGCCGCGTGCTTCTGGTTGGGATCGAGACCGTCGGTAGGCTCGTCGAGGATCAGCACCGGCGGATCGTGCAGGATCGCCTGCGCCAGCCCGACGCGGCGCCGGTAGCCCTTCGACAGCGTCTCGATCGGCAGCGCCAGCACGTCGTCCAGTTCCAGCTGCTGGATCACGGCGTCCAGACGGCTGCGTCGGCGCTCGCCGGACAGCCGGCGCACCCGCGCGACGAACTGCAGGAAACCCAGCACGCTCATCTCGCCGTAACTGGGCGCGCCCTCCGGCAGGTAGCCCAGCGCGCAACGCGCCGCGTGTGGCCGCCGCTCGACGTCGTGACCGCCGATGCGCGCCCGGCCGCCGCTGGGCGCCAGGAAACCGGCCAGCATGCGCAGGCTGGTGGTCTTGCCGGCTCCGTTGGGGCCCAGCAGGCCGACCACCTCGCCGGCGCGCACGCGCAGATTCAGCGCGTCCACCACCAGCATGCCGCCGTAGCGACGCGAAAGGTTTTCGGCTTCGATCATGGCGCGCGCGACAGCCTGGAGACGACGACATGCCAATCTACCGCAGGCGGGCGCGGAAGTTCCCCGGGCACGGAAACAAAAAGCCCTTCCCGGAGCACCGGGAAGGGCCGAATGGACAGCGTGCGGGCGCGGGCTTCAGCCGCCGCTGACCGCAACCGCGGGCGCCGAACCCGCCGATGCCGGAGTCGACATCGCAGCCGCCGGTGCGCTGGAGGCCACTGCCGGCGCCGCGACGGCTGCCGCCTGCTCCGGCGTCTGCGATGGTGCGTTGAAAACCGGCAGATAGACGTTGAAGGTCTGCTGGTCGTAGGCGGTGGTGGCCGGATCGGTCATGAGCACGTCGTAGAAGCGATGCAAGCCGTCATCGAAGGCGTAACCGTGAGTCAGCGCATAGGCCTTGAGCTGCAGGCGCGTCAGCGGCACACCGGCGGGCGAACCGTTCCAGGTCGCCGTCAGCGCGCGGCCGCCAAAGGCGATCCGCGCCTGCACCGGACCCCCGACCTCGAGCACGCCCTTGGCCAGCCAGGTACCCGCAGTCGGGGTCGTGGTGCCGCCAGCCTGAGCGGCGCTGGCCGCTGCCGCGGGCGTGCCCGGCTGGGTCAGGTCATCGCTCTGACCGGCGATCGTCAGCGTGCTGCTGCTGATCGGCACGGCAACGTCAAAGCGGTAGTTCTCGTCGCCGTAATCAGTGGTGAACGTGGTGGGCTGCCCGGCGGCGGTGACGCCGAGCCTCTTCATCGCCGCATCGATTTCAGTCATCGCCTTGCTGGTGGCCGCATCGACGTCACCCAGCGTGCGCTTGGCAGTGGTCGAGACAAACAGGATCGGCTGCTGCGGCGTGGCGACCAGCTGCGGCTTGACGCCGCCGTAGCCAATGTTGGGGATCGACGCCAGGGTGTTCTGCAGGTTGTTCAGCGTGTACTGGATGAAAGCCGCCGGTTCGCCGTGGATATAAAGCTGCGACAGGCGGTCGATCAGGTTCCAGCCGTAATTGACCTTGTAGCGCATGGTGATGCGCACCAGCTTCTGGCTGCTCCCGGCGCGCTCGAGGTCGATCTCGAAGCGCTGGTCGTGGCCGTACCACCCGTTGAGAAAATCACCCTGGTGCTCGAGCTTCCAGACGATGGTGGCGCTGCCCTGGGTGCTGACGTCGCTCGCCGCCGGTTCAGCCGAGACGATGTCCAGCGAACCATCCAGCACCTTCGGGTTGCTGCTCTGCC
>Ga0307373_10013735_pt1 | contig 11278 bp, 10 predicted proteins | sample OX2MG_FD_202534 | JGI IMG/M metagenome (GOLD analysis project Ga0307373, IMG submission 202534) | Soil microbial communities from Risofladan, Vaasa, Finland - OX-2 | ecosystem: Environmental > Terrestrial > Soil > Coastal area > Acid sulfate soil | place: Finland: Risofladan, Vaasa | collected... | reverse complement strand
AGATGTCCCGCGAGGTCAGCCCGATCCGCCTGCGCCCCCATCCCTACGAATTCGCCCTCTACTACGACGCCTGAACCCTATACCCCGGCGGGGGCGAGCAACTATCGCCCGCCCCCGCCCGGTGATTATCCCTCCTGCGCACAGTGACCGATTAGGCAGCAACTGCGCGTTACCTGAGCATTCCGACCCCTTCGCGCGATACATTAACCGTGAAATCCCGCCTCTTCGCCGGGTACGGATCTTGCCGATGCTTGAGATTAGGCAACTCGTGCACCATCGGCTCGCGCCGTAGCAGAGATGCGCAACCAAGCAAATGCGATCGGTTTTCGAATGGCAATCAGCCCGACCCCTGAGCCGGCGCTCGTCTGATTGGATTGAACTGGAGCTTCGAGGCGCTCTCGTCGCCACCCGGCGAGACCGCGATCCCGTGGCTGCAGGCGGTTACCGGAGGCTTCGGGAAGACCTCGCGCGGTCCCTCAATGGCTAGTAAACTTGCGGTATCGCAGAATCGATCTTCTGTGAAGTTATCAGCCATGAATCGTCCGGCGAGGTTTATCTCATCCGATCCGGCGGCGGGGCGGCCTGTCAAAGGCACGCTGGCGCTGTGGCGCAATATCCTCGATAGCCTCGGCGCCGGGGTTATCGTGCTGTCGCCGCGGCTGGAGCTGATCGCGATCAATTCCGCCGCCCAGGGTTTGATCGGCGGCGCGCGGCCGAATCCGGCGCAAATCCAGGAGCTGATGGGCGCCAATCCGTGGCTGGCCGAGATGGTGCGGGATTGCCTGGCCACGGGCAGCGAGATGAGCGTGGCGGAAGCGAAGCTGGTGTCGGGGGCGCAGAAGGTCCCGGTCGCCGCCCATCTTTCGCCGCTGCTCGACGACGAGGCCGGCCTGGCCGGCACGGTCATCATGCTGCTCGACCTCGCCTATCGCTACGCGGCGACGCATCCGGCGGGCGTCAACAGCAGCGATGGCGCGATGGGGCTGTCGCCGGCGGGTCTGGCCCATGAAGTCAAGAATCCACTGACCGGCATCAAGGGGGCGGCCGAACTGCTGACCGGCCTGTTCCCCGAGGAGCATCGCGGCCGGCAATATTGCGAACTGATTCTGAACGGCGCCGACCGTATCGCCGATCTGGTCGAAAAGGTGCTTTCGGTCAGCAGTCCCCAGCGGCTCAAGCGCGAGCGGGTGAATATTCACCAGGTGCTTCATCAGGCGCTGCGGACCGCCGGGATTTTTCCGCTCGACCCGCACAGCGTCACAATCGAGCAGCGCTTCGATCCGAGTCTGCCCGAGATCGCCGGCGACAGTGCGGCGCTGGAACGGGTCTTTCTCAATCTGATTCGCAACGCGCTCGAAGCGATCGCGCCGCCGGGACGGCTGCGATTGCAGACCCGGATGGAAACCGAATTTCACCTGAACGCGAACGGCCGCAAGCAGCACTTCCTGCGCGTCGAGGTCAGCGACAGCGGCAAGGGGATGACGGACGAGGAGATGGCGCAACTGTTCACACCGTTCTTCACCACCAAGCCGCAAGGCACCGGCCTCGGCTTGGCGTTAAGCCAGCAGATCGTGGGATTTCATGGCGGCAAACTCAGGGCCAGCCGCTCCGGCGAATTGGGCGGCATGACCTTCAAGGTGACGCTGCCGCTGATAATGGGCGAACCGCCGGCAAGCCCCAGCTCACGCTCCAACCCAACCCCCGAATCAAGCGAATAGTAATATGGTCTTGCTCGAAAGCACCCCGACTGAAACCTCCGGCCGCAGCCACGGCGGCGCCAGCGTGCTGGTCGCGGACGACGATCCCTCGATCCGGCTGGTAGTGCGTCATCGGCTGGAAGCCGCCGGCCATCGCGTGGAAGAAGCCGCCGACGGCACCAGCGCTCTGGAAGCGCTGCGCCACGGACACTTCGACGTCGCCCTGATCGATATCATCATGCCCGGGATGAGCGGCCTCGATCTGCTGTCAGCCGTCCGCAGCGCGCATCTCGCCACCGCGATTATCGTCATCACCGCCGCCAGCACCATGAGCAACGCGGTCGAGGCGATGAAGCGCGGCGCGCACGATTACCTGACCAAGCCGTTTGCCAACCTCGAGCAGGTGGTCGCCAGCGTCGCCCAGGCGGTGGCGATCCGGGCCACGATGCCGGAGCCGTCGGGTATCACCGTCGACATCTCGGGCGGCGAAATCGTCGGCCGCAGCGGCGCGATGCAGGAGGTCTACAAACTCATCGGCCGGGTCGTGAACAGCGACGCCAGCGTGCTGCTGCTGGGCGAAAGCGGCACCGGCAAGGAGATGGTCGCGCGCGCGATCCATTTCAATTCCGAGCGCTGCCGCGAACCCTTCGTCGCGGTCAACTGCTCGGCGATCCCGCCCGGCCTGGTCGAGAGCGAGCTGTTCGGCCATGAACGCGGCTCCTTCACCGGCGCGATCGATCGCAAGAGCGGAAAATTCGAGCAGGCCGGCCCCGGCACGATCTTCATGGACGAGATCGGCGACCTGCCGCTCGAGCTCCAGCCCAAGCTGCTGCGCGCCCTGCAGGAGCGCGAGTTCACGCGCGTCGGCGGCTCCGAGCTGCTGCGGCTGCGGGCGCGGGTAATCGCCGCCACCAACCAGGACCTCGAGACCGCGGTGGCGCAGCGCCGTTTTCGCGAAGATTTGTACTTCCGGCTGCGGGTCTTTCCGATCCAGCTCCCGCCGCTGCGCGAGCGGCTCGAAGACGTGCCCGAGTTGACCGATTATTTCATCGCCAAGGCGGCGCGCGAAATGGGCACCGAGGTCGGCTCGATCAGCGGCGAGGCGCGTGCGGCGCTCGCCGGCTATCACTGGCCCGGCAACGTCCGCGAGCTGGAGAACGCCGTGCTGCGCGCGGCCCTGCTGGCCCCGGGCGTCACGATTCGCGCCGAGGATATCGCCCTCGGCCGTCCCGCCAAGCGGCCCGCGGTCAGCGTCGGCGGTTCGCTCGAGGAGACCATCACCGCCCTGCTCACCGACCACATCACGCAGCTTGACGACCGGCAGATGGCGAATCTGTACAAGACCATCCTGGCCAAATTCGAGAAGCCGCTAATCGAAGCGGTGCTCGAGCGGGCGCATGGGAATCAACTGCGGGCGGCGCGCCAGCTCGGGCTCAATCGCAACACGCTGCACAAGAAGATCAGCGATCTCAGAATCGTGATTCGCAAGGGCGCCATCGACTAGGCAGCCGAACCAGGTCGCCATTCTGAACGGAGTTTGCGCCGCGAAGGATTCCGGGATTCTTCGCTCCGCCAGCCCTGCGCCCAGAATGACCACCTGACTGCGGCGGGCGTCATTCTGAGCGCAGCGAAGAATCCCGATCCGAAGAAGCTTCGCGTCCTGCGGGGATGCGTATCAGGTGCCGGTTTCCCAGCTCTGCAGGTATTCCTTCTGCTCGCTCGACAGCGAGTCGATGCGGATACCCATCGCGGCCAGCTTGAAGGCCGCCACCTGGTCCTCGATCTCGATCGGCACGTTATGCACCTTGACCGGCAGCTGGGCGCCGCTGGAGACCCAGCTGGCTGCCAGCGCCTGGGTCGCGAAGCTCATGTCCATCACCTGGGCCGGATGGCCACCGGCGCAGGCCAGGTTGACGAGCCGGCCCTGGCCGAGCAGGAAGATGCGCTTGTTGCTCTTCAGATGGAAGATTTCAACTTCGCGCTCCGGAAAGCGATCGACCTTGCGCGACAGCTTCTTGAGCGCCGGGATATCGATCTCGACGTCGAAGTGACCCGAGTTGCAGACGATCGCGCCGTCCTTCATCGCCTGGAAATGGTTGCCGGTCAGCACGCCGCGATCGCCGGTCACGGTCACGAAGATATCGCCGACCTTCGCCGCCGCGCCCATCGGCATCACCTGGAAGCCGTCGAGCGCCGCTTCCAGCGCGCGAATCGGGTTGATCTCCGTGACGATCACGTTCGCGCCGAAGCCGCGTGCGCGGCTGGCGACGCCGCGCCCGCACCATCCGTAACCGCCGACCACCACCACCGAGCCGGCGATCAGGACGCCGGTCGCGCGGATAATCGCGTCGACGGTTGACTGGCCGGTGCCGTAGCGGTTGTCGAACAGGAACTTGGTCTGCGCGTCATTGACCGCGACCACCGGGATACGCAGGGCGCGGTCGCGTTCCATCGCGCGCAGCCGGATGACGCCGGTGGTGGTCTCCTCCATGCTGGCGCGCAATTCGTCGGCGTGGGTGCGGTAGTCGGTATGCAGCAGGCTTACCAGGTCGGCGCCGTCGTCCATGGTGACGGTCGGATGGCGATCGAGCACGGCGCGCAGATGGCGATAGTAGGAATCGCGATCTTCGGCGCGAATCGCGTAGCTCGGGATGCCATATTCCTTGACCAGCGCCGCCGCCACATCGTCCTGCGTCGAGAGCGGGTTCGAGGCGCAGCAGAACACCTCCGCCCCGCCGGCCTTCAGCGTGCGCAGCAGGTTGGCGGTTTCGGTGGTGATATGCAGGCAGGCGCCGAGGCGCTGACCCTTGAGCGGCAGCTCCTTGCTGAAGCGCTCGCGGATCCGGCGCAGCACCGGCATCTGCTCGTCGGCCCACTCGATCCGCCGCCGGCCCTGGCCGGCGAGTCCGATATCGGCGACATCGTAGCTGCGGCCAGCGCTGTTGCGCCGCACCGCAGCCAAGGTTTTGCTCTTGGCGGCTTTAGCCATCAAATGAACTCCAGTCTATGCGGTTGAGGCGTCAGCGGCCGTTGATTCCAAAGGCGCTGCGCAGGGCGTCGGCCATGTCGGTCCGTTCCCAACTGAAAAACTTCTCGTGCGGGGTGCGACCGAAATGGCCGTAGGCGGCGGTGGCGCGATAAATCGGGTTCTTCAGCTCCAGCGTCTTGATGATTCCGGCCGGGCGGAAATCGAACAGCTCCCGTAGGGTCGAGGACAGCTTGGCGTCGGGGACCACGCCGGTGTCGAAGGTATCGACCAGCAGCGAAACCGGCTCGGCGACGCCGATCGCGTAGGCGACCTGAATTTCGCACTTGCGCGCGAGTCCCGCCGCCACCACGTTGCGGGCGACGTAGCGCGCCATGTAGCAGGCCGAGCGATCGACCTTGCTCGGATCCTTGCCCGAGAAGGCGCCGCCGCCATGGCGGCCGTAGCCGCCGTAGGTATCAACGATAATCTTGCGGCCGGTCAGTCCGCAGTCGCCGTGCGGTCCGCCGATCACGAAGCTGCCGGTCGGATTGACGTGAAAGACCGTGGACTTGTCGATGTAGTGCTCGGGGATGGTCTTCTTGATCAGCTCCTCGATAATCGCCTCTTTCACCGTGGCATGGCCGACATCGGGTGCGTGCTGGGTCGAGACCACCACCGCCGTTATGCCGGCGGGCCGGCCGTCGACGTAGCGCACCGTCACCTGGCTCTTGCCGTCGGGCCGCAGGAAATCGACTTTGCCCTGGCGGCGCAGGTTGGCGAGGTTGAACATCAGGTGATGAGCCAGCGAAATCGGCAGCGGCATCAGTTCGGCGGTCTCGTCGCAGGCCAGCCCGAACATCAGCCCCTGGTCGCCGGCGCCCTGCTCCTTGTGCAGACCCTGGCCCTCCGTGACGCCCTGGGAGATGTCGACCGATTGCGGCTCGATGGCGGTCAGCACCGCGCACTTGTTGCCGTCGAAGCCGGTGGCAAGGTCATCGTAACCAATCTCGCAGATCGTCTTGCGCGCGACATTCACATAGTCGATATGTGCCTTGGTGGTGATTTCCCCGGCCAGCACGACCAGGCCGGTTTTGACCAGCGATTCGAGCGCGACCCGCGAGTTGGGGTCCTGCTCGATCAGCGCGTCGAGCACGGCGTCCGAAATCTGGTCGCACATCTTGTCGGGATGGCCTTCGGAGACCGACTCCGAGGTAAACAGAAAGTCTTTTAAGGGCATTACGATGGCTCCTTACAGAGTAGCTTGATCAATCGCGTAAACGACGCGCCAAGCCTCGACTCACGGCGTCGGGCTCGGGCGGAATCAGCAGGGTTTCCCGATTCTTGCGATGCGCAGCGCCCGATCGGCTGGTTACTCTCGTCGTGACAATTCGCTTTGCTCGCATTCTATTAACCGACCCCGATCCGGCGGTCAAGCTACGCCGTCGCCTCGGATCCGGTCAATCCTCGCCAAAGCGAGCCTCGAAAAGCTCCTTGACGGCGGCCACCGCCTCGCGCGCGTCGTCGCCCTCCGCCCGCAGCTTGAGCTTGGTCCCGATGCCGGCGCCCAGCATCATCAGGCCGGTCACGCTCCGGGCATTCACCTGATTCTTCCCGCGCGCCAGGCTCACCGCCGACTTGAACCGGTTGACCGTCTCGGTCAGCGTGCTCGCCGCCCGCAGATGAAGTCCGAGTCGGTTCCTGACCTCAACAGTCGCCTCCACCACATTCACGCCGCTTAAGATAGAGATGCGCGCCACCCAGGTAAACGGCCTGCGGTTGAAACCCGATCGGTAATCTCAGGGCTCGCCGTAGCTATGACGCGCTCTTGCCATTGGCCGGCCGCGCCTCCGTGGCGTCATGCGCCAGGACCTCAGCGTTGAACAACTCGCGCAGCCGGGGCTCGATGGTCGAGTCGCGGGTAGTGCCCTCGCGCCGCCGCCAGGCACGCAGCGGGATGACTGCCCGGGCCATATCGCGATGGCCGCCGGCGCTGCCGATATCGCCGAACAGCCGCTTGGCAAGCTCGCCGGCATTCTCGCGTCCGCCGCCATGGTTGCGCAGGGCGATGGTAAGGTTGTCGGCCAGCTTGCCGGAGACCATCACCCAGTTGACGCCTTCGAATTGCAGGCACAGCTCCGCCATCTGCACCACCAGGTCGTCGCGCTCCACGACGCCGAGATGCAGCGCGATCAGGCCGTCGCGTACGCTGACCCGGGCCATCGCGCGCGACAGCACGCGGGCGAAGCTGAGCGGAAATTCCGGCCGATCGATCTGGCGCAGGAGGTTGAAGTTGGCCAGCGGGTAAAGATGCATGAAGGCCTGCAGGTCGTCGTCGGTGACCCGCCGCGACAGCATCACGGTGTCCGAGCGGATGCCGTACATCAGCGCGGTCGCCAGGCGCTCGCTGATATGCTGCTCGTCGGCTATCAGGTACTCGGTCATGATGGTCGCGGTCGAGCCGTAACGGACCCGCACGTCCTCGAACGGCGCCACGCCGCTCGGATAGCCGGGATGATGATCGATGATGATGTCGGCGCGATGGACCCGCTCGCCGAAGAAGGCCGGCTCGACGTCAACCATCGCGATCCGGTCGAAATTGCCGAGCGCCGCAGTGGTAGCCGGCGTAATCTGGATCTCCAGCAGATGCACCATGGTGCGGTTCTCGGGCCGCGTCACCGGCGTGAAGCTGAAGATCGGGGTGGTGAGCTTGTTGCGTCCGAGCAGCGTGCGCAACGCCATCGCACTCGCCATCGCGTCGGGGTCGGGGTCGTCCTGTAGCAGGATCGCGATCCGGTCGCCGTCGCCGACCAGCGCGCGCAGCTCGCGAAGTTTTTGTCTGGTATATGAGTGATCCATCGTTTTACCGGCGTGCAATATTGCGGTCCCTGTCACCGGACCGCAGCGCACACCCGGTTGGTGGCTAAGCTATCTGGTTGCGGCAGGGGGCGGCTGACCCACTGCCCGGGTCATGCGGAAAGCCATTTGAATCGCTAGCGATAACATAGAAGATGGCTCCGCGCTCGGGAAGAGTATACTACGAATGCGAGCGCGAGTTGATTGTGATGGCCGACCAGAATCATTGCCGGATTTGCCGCCGGCCGATTACCGAATGGCTGCTGCGGATAACGATCGAGGATAGCGCTGGCTTTTGCCAGGAAGCGTTTATTTGCGCTAACTGCGGCGTTAAGTTGCGGCTGGCATCGGAAAAGATGCGCGATCTGCAAATCGATCCGTGGCTGCACGAGGCCGTCGCGCGCGTGCTGCGCGGCAAAGATGGGGAACCCTCGGAGGGGGAACCCTCGAAGTAGGATGGCCCAGCGGACCGAAATCGTCTCCGGCGCTGAACTATGGCCCTACGAAGAAGCGCGCGCGATTGTGCAGCGCGTCCATGATTACCCGCCTGACCAATCCGTCATTTTCGCCAGCGGATTCGGACCCTCCGGACTGCCGCATCTCGGCACGATGGGCGAGGTGCTGCGCCCCTCCTACGTGCGCCACGCGCTGGGCGCCATCGAACCGTCACGCGTGAGCCGGCTGATCGTCTTCATCGACGATATGGACGGCCTGCGCAAGGTTCCCGAGAGCATCCCGAATCGCGCCGCGACGGCGCCGCATCTCGGCCGTCCGGTGTCGCGCATCCCCGATCCCTTCGACGACGGCCATCCCTCCTTCGCCGACCACATGATCGCGCTGCTCGGCACCTTTCTCGAGCCGGTCGAAGTCGAATACGAGTTGATGCGCTCGAGCGAGATGTACCGCTCGGGGCGCTTCGATGAGGCGCTCGGGCGGGTGATGGCGGCCCGCGACGAGATTATCCGGCTGGTGACGCCCACCCTGCGCGAAGAGAATCGCAAAGGGTGGTCGCCATTTATGCCGGTCTGTCCTCAATGTGGTCAGGTCAATTCAACCCTGGTCACCGCCTATCATCCCGACCGCATGAGCGTCGAATTCTCCTGCGAACGCAGCTTCGGCGGCGCGCACGGATGCGCCTATCGCGGCGAGCACAGCGTGCTGGGCGGGATGGCGAAGGTGCAATGGAAGGTCGACTGGGCCATCCGCTGGTACGTGTTGCGGGTCGATTATGAGCTCTACGGCAAGGACCTGATCGATTCCGCGCGCCTCTCCGGCCAGATTCTCCGCCTGCTTGGCGGCAATCCTCCACTCGGTTTCCCGTTCGAGATGTATCTCGACGAGGAGGGGCACAAGGTCTCGAAGTCGATCGGCCGCGGCGTCGGGGTCGAGCAATGGCGCCGCTACGCGCCCATCGAGGTGTTGAAGTACTTCCTCATCCTGAACCCGCGCAAGGCGCGCAAGCTGTTCGTCGAGTCGATTCCGCAGTACGTCGACGAATACCTTGAGGCCCTGCGCGCCTTCGGCGCCGAGGCCGAGGAGGCGCGCAAAAATTCGCTGCTGGCCTTCGTCCTGCAGCGCAGCAGCGCCCGCCAGTTCGGCTCCGAGATGAGCTACGGGATGATTATGAACCTGGTCGGCGCGCTCGGCAGCTCGGACCGCGACCTTATCTGGAACTATCTGCGCCAGTACGACCCGGCGCTCGACGGCGACGACCAGACCCGCGCGCTGGCCAATACGCTGCTCGATTGCGCGCTCAACTACTACGCCGACTTCATCGAACCGGGCCGGCAGCGCTACCTTCCGCTCGACGGCGAGCGCGAGCAACTGGCGGCGCTCAAGGCTTTTCTCGACGCCCAACCCGAGGCGCCGGCCGAGGCGATCGAGAAGACCATCTACGATCTCGGCCGTGCCCACTACGACAAGCCGGGCAAGATTTTTCCGCTGCTGTACCGGGCGATCCTCGGGCAGGAGCGCGGTCCGCGCCTCGGCGCGTTCATCCGGCTGGCCACGCCCGCGCGGGTCTCCGCGCTTATCGACGCGTCGCTGCGCCCGGCCGACGCGTCCGCCCCGAGCTAGTTTCAACGGCGCTTACAGCCGTTGCACTTTCAGTCCCGGTATCTTTGGGAAGCTGCGCTGGTCGTGCGTCGCGACGGCGTAATCCCTGGCGATAGCGGTGGCGGCGATCATCAGGTCGCGCTCGCCGACCGCCACGCCGCGCCTGGCCAGGTCCCCCCACAACGACGCATGCACCCGCGCCACGATCAGATCGAAAGCGATCACCGGAAGCTGCGCCAGCAGCCCTTCGACGAAAGCCTGGCGCCGATGGCGTTGCGCCGTGGTCCTGGCCCGATGAAGCCCGTGCAACAGCTCCGAGGCGGTGACCGCCGAGATCGCCACTTCATCTTCCGCGTAACGGGCCGCGAGAGTGTCGAGGTCGAGCTGTCCCCGCTCGGCAGCGATCAGCACACTCGAGTCGATCAGCGTTGCCATCCCGACCTCGCCACGACCGGTTGCCGCGCGACGACCTCCTCTACCGTCGCCAGATAGTCTTCATCCGGCCTGGGCAGCGAGCGCAGCAGCGTCGCCAATTCGGCGCCGGTCAACTTCGGCGGCGCGGCCGGCAGGATTTCGCAGATCGGCTGGCCGCCGCGTTCGACGACAAAGCTCTCGCCCCGGTAACGGACCCGGTTCATGAGCTCGGAAAAGCTGCGGGCGGCCTTGGTCGCCGAGATGTGCGATTTCATGAAATCAGATTATATGAAAATCAGAAACTGGCCAAATGTCCCTTCGGGAGTCTAGACGAACTCGGCGAACACCGAGTCGGCGAGCTCCAGGCCGCGCTCGCTCAGCCGCAGCCGATTCGGCTCGCGAATCAGCAGCGCGCCGTCGATCAGCCGCCCGGCGAGCGGCCCGAAGACGGTATCGAAACTGCGCCCGAAGCGATCTTCGAAGTCGTCCAGCGCGAAGCCTTCGCGCAGCCTGAGGTTGAGGAACACGAATTCGCCCGCCGCGGTCTGATCGTCGACCGTCTCGGCGCCCGCTTCCGCCTCGCCGCCGGCCAGTGCCCGTTCGATATAGCGATTCGGCCCACGCTCGTTCCACCATCGCCGGCCGCCCGCCCCCGCGCGCGCATAGCTATGGGCCCCCGCGCCGATTCCCAGATAGCTCTGGGCGCGCCAGTAGGTAAGGTTGTGGCGCGCCTCATGGCCGCGCGCCGCGTAGTTCGAAATCTCGTACATCGGGTAGCCCCGGCGCGGCAGCTCCTCGCGCACCGTCGCGTACATCGCGGCCTGATCGTCAGAGCAAAGCTGGCGGATTTTCCCGCGCTTCAGATCGGCGAAGAAGGCGGTGCCCTCCTCGAAGGTCAGGTTGTAGGCCGAAACGTGATCGGGACCGAGCGCGGCGACGGTTTCGATATCGGACCGCACGTCGTCGACGGTCTGCCCCGGCACCGCGAAAATCAGATCGAGGTTGAGCCGCTCGAAGCCCGCGCGATGGGCCAGCCGGGCGGCTTCGCGGGTGTCGTCGGCGCTATGAATCCGCCCCAGGAACGTGAGTATCGCAGGGTTGAACGATTGCGCACCGAAGCTGATTCGATTCACCCCCGCCGCGCGCATCCCGTCGAGCCGGGCAGCATCGACGGTGCCGGGATTCGCCTCCAGCGTGATCTCGGCGTCGTCCTCGATTCCGAAGTGGCGCGCCGCCGCTTCGATAACCTTGCCGATCGACGCGGGATTGAAGAGCGAGGGGGTGCCGCCGC
>Ga0307373_10013734_pt1 | contig 11279 bp, 11 predicted proteins | sample OX2MG_FD_202534 | JGI IMG/M metagenome (GOLD analysis project Ga0307373, IMG submission 202534) | Soil microbial communities from Risofladan, Vaasa, Finland - OX-2 | ecosystem: Environmental > Terrestrial > Soil > Coastal area > Acid sulfate soil | place: Finland: Risofladan, Vaasa | collected... | reverse complement strand
TCCGCATGCTCACTGCGCGATGCGATTAGGCTGCCGTGAGTGCCTGTCTTCTCAGTCAGGGGTTGCTTTGCGGGCTCGTTTGCAAGCCGCATCATCCGGGCGGCGTGGGCGACCGCGGCGATGGCCGGGGCACTGGTGCTGACCCGGCACGTCGGATTCGGAGTCGAGGTGCCGCTCGCGGTGGGTGTTTATGCACTCATGGCCCGGTGTCTGCGCGTCATCACCGCTGAGGAGCTGGGACAGCTCAGGGATATGGCCCGGCTGCTTCGGCGGCGGCCAGGGCCAGGCGTTGAGGCGGCTTCGACGTGAGGATCGCCATCATCAGCCGCGGCTTGCCGCCGCATGGGGGCGGAATTGGGTCGTGGAGCCGCAAGGCGTCCATGGGTCTCGCCCGGCTGGGTCACGACGTTCACCTTTTCACCGCTGCGGGGGACGAGCCCCCCGGGACCGAGATCGGTGAAGGGGTGGCCGTATGCAGACTCCATCCCGCCCGGGTCCGGCCCAGCTCCCTCGGATGGGCTTGGGCCGCGGCCCGGGCCGTCCGCTCGCAGGGCGCGTTCGACGTTGTGCAAGCGTGCGAATGGGACGCTGAGGGATTTGTGCACTCGATCATCAGCCGGACTCCCCTGGTCACGCGGCTGGCGACGCCGCACTACGTCGTGCAGCGCACCAACGGGGCAGCCAGGAGCCAGGTGGCGCGCTCCCTCGTCACCCGCTGGATGGAGCGCGAGCAGGCCCGCCGCAGCTCGGCGGTAATCTCTCCCTCCCAGGCCCTCGCCGGGGACGTGGCCGCGTCATGGCGGATCGATCCGGGGGCCATCGAGATCGTGACAACGGGGGTCGACCCACCCGATTGCTCCAAAGGTTCGCTGCCGGGCCGTCTTCGCGGCGTCCCCTACGTTCTCTATTTCGGCCGGCTGGAGGCCCGCAAGGGCGTCGATGTCTGGATCGACGCCCTGCCAACCGTGTTGAAATCCCATCCAGAGGTCAAGGCGGTGCTGGTCGGCGAAGATCTGGGCTGGAGGGGCCGCCCCTTCGCCGATCACCTGCGGGAACGCTGCGCCGGCCTGCTCGATCGCGTCGAGCTCATTCCTCATCTGGCCCCCAGCGATCTCTTCCCGATCGTGGCCGCCGCCAGCCTGGTGGTGCTTCCCTCGCGCTGGGAGAACCTGGCCAATACGTGCCTTGAGGCGATGGCGCTCGGAAGGCCGGTGCTGGCCACCACCGGATCCGGCTTCGAGGAGCTGATCACCGACTCGGTGGACGGCTGGCTCGTCGCCCCAGGGGACTCCGGCGCGCTGGCTCGGGCCGCCTGCGCCGCGCTGGACGACCGGGTCACGCTCGCTCGAGTGGGTGAGGCGGGGCGCCGCCGGTCCGCGGAGCTCACGGTGGATGCCATGGCGAAAAGGCTGGTGACGGTCTATGAAAGGGTCATCGGCTGACTCCGCCCAGGGTGGGGCCGGTCTGTCGATCGCGGTCTGCGTGGGAGCGACCCGATCGGCATCTCTGCCCGGCCTGATCCGAGCCATCCGGTGCCAGGACTGGCCCGAGTGGGACCTACTCATCCTGGGCCAGGGGCCCCGGGAGGTGGCGCTGCGCGAGGCCGTGAACAGTGCATCGGGAGGCGATCCGCGCATCCAGTATCACCACCTCGATAGGTCTGGACTGAGCCGGGCCCGCAACCGCTCGATCGAGCTCGCCGCGAACCCGATCGTCGCGTTCACCGACGACGACTGCGAACCCCATTCCAGCTGGCTCAGCACACTGGCGGCGGAATTCCTGGCCGATCCCGCCCTGGGCGTGGTCGGAGGCGCGGTCCTGCGTCCACGGGCTCGGCTGGGACCGCTCGCGACCTGCCCGGCGGTCACCCCGTCCGAGGCGCTGTACGAGCCGGGCGGGGATCGGCTTCAGCCGCCGCCAGGGTGGGACTGGATCGGCGCTAATTTCGCCATTCGCCGCGAGGTCGCCCTGCGCATCGGGTCATTCGATCAGTGCCTGGGTGCCGGCGCCGATTTCCCCGCCGGCGAAGACACCGACTACAAGCTCCGACTCGAATCGTCTGGGATCAGGATGCTGTCGACCCCGCGGTCGGTCGTGGTCCACAGCGCCGGGGTGCGACGCGGTATGTTGGCCTGGCACAGCCAGGCCAACTACGCCGCCGGCAACGGCGCGGTGGCCGCCAAGCTCACCTTGATGAACGACGCGCGCGGCGAGCAGTGGTTGGAGGAGACGCGGTCTGCGGTGCGTGGCGCGGGTCTGCGCGATCCCGTGCGGATTCTGCCCGGCGCCCGCTACGCGCGCTACGCGCGGAAATTTGAGGCGGCCTACCGGCGTTGCCTTAATACCTATCGAGTCAGTGGAGGCCTGCTGCAGCATCGGTAGCGATGAGGGGGGTTGACGCGCGCGGAGCGCCCCCAGATGCAACCGCGCTGGTGCTCACCCCAAGCGCCCGAACACGCCGCCAGATCTGTCCGCCCAAAAGGCTAGGGTCGCCCTGGCAATCCTCTGGAGGCGACCTCGATCAGAGCCGGCCAGCCCGTGAACTGGACCTGGGAGGCGCCCCAGTGCGGTGTCGCGGCCGGGTGGTCCAGGCGCACGTGGGCGCCCCTTGTCTCCTCGCGCACTCGGGCGGCGCGGACGATGAGTACGGCGAATTGGCGAGCGCTTTCAGCTCGTGGCGTGCTTCCGGCGCCCGCGGCCAGGAATTCAGCGCCGGAGTCCAGGCCGGCGGCATCCCGAAGCGGCCCGGCGTGGTCGGCCAGCGCCTGGCCGACCTGCCTCACCTGGAGGCCGGCGCCGTCCCAGCGTTGGCCGGCCGCTTGGAGCGCTGAGCCCGGCATCTCGACTCCCCGGCTCTGGCCGGCGCCGTGCCGGGCGTCGATCAGAGCCGCCCTGCCGGCTCGGCGGCCCACGACCACCGCCTCCAGGAGCGAGTTGCTGGCCAGGCGATTGGCGCCGTGAAGTCCGGTGCGGGCGCACTCGCCCGCGGCCAGCAACCCGGGCACTCCGCTCCTACCAGCCAGATCCGTCACGAGGCCGCCCATCGCGTAGTGCGCGGCCGGGGAGACGGGTACCAGGTCGCGCACAGGATCGAGCCCCCGGGCCCGGCAGCGGGCCAGAAAGCCCGGAAACCGGTCTTGCAGAGCCTGTCCGCCGACCGTCCGGGCGTCGAGGAAGACCACGGGTTGCCCCGTCTTTTGAAGGTGCTCGGCCACCGCGCGCGCGACCAGTGAGCGCGGTGCCAGCTCACCGCGGGGATCAAAGTCGAAGAGAAAGCGCCGGCCGCCGGCGTCGACAAGCTCAGCTCCAGCCCCGCGCAGGGCTTCGGTCACCAGGAACCCCGGCCCTGATCCGGCCCAGACCGTGGGGTGAAACTGGACGAACTCGAGATCGGCCAGCGTGGCCCCGGCGGCCAGGGCGCAGAGCAGGGCCGAACCGTCGCAGACCGCGGTGGTGGTGGTCCGGCCGAAGAGGCCTGCGTAGCCTCCGGTGGCGAGGAGCGTCGCCCCCGATCGGACCCGGCATGGGCGGCCGTGGGCGCCGCTGAACAGGGCGCCCACCACCGCCCCCGAGCTCACCTTGAGCCCCTCGAGGCGGCCCTCGATGCGCCGAAGTGATCCCCGGGTTCGGGCGAGTCTGCGCTCGAGCGCGTGCATGATCATGGCGCCCGTTCTGTCGCCGCCCGAATGCACGATGCGTGATCTTGAGTGGGCGGCCTCCAGACCGAGTTCGAGCCGGCCGTCGCGGCGATCGAACTCTACCCCCTGGTCCTGGAGCCATCGCATTGCGTCTCCGGAACCTCCAACCAGGCTCTCCACCGCCGTGGGGTCGCAGATCTGGGCCCCGGCCGCCAGAGTGTCCTGGGCGTGAAGGAGTGGGGAGTCATCCTCCGCCGAGGCGACTGCGATGCCACCCTGGGCCCGTTCCGACGCTCCTGATCCGGCCGAGGCGAGGACGACGCTGGCCCCGGCCGCCAGCGCCTCGAGTGCGGCGGCGGCCCCGGCCAGACCGCCCCCGACCACCAGCAGGTCGGCGCTGAGTTCCTCGGGACCGTCAGCCAAGCTGGACCATGCGCTCCAGGCTGAGGCGAGCCCTTCCCGCCACCTCCTCCGGCACCGACACCTCGTGCACGTCCTGCTCCAGGGAGCGCAGCAGCTTGGGCAGGGTGATCATCTTCATGTAGCGGCAGACCGCCTGCTCGCTGACCGCGTAGAAGAGTTTGTCGGTGCCCGCCACCTCCCTTTGCAGCCGGTGTAGCATCCCGATCTCGGTCGCGACCACGAACTCGCGCCGGCTGGACGCCTGGACGTGGCGCACCATGCCCTCGGTCGAAAGCACGTGGGTGCGGCCAGGCTCGACCTCCCCGCTCGCGGCCAGATAGAGGCAGGAGCTGGCGCACCCACACTCGGGATGGACCAAGAGGTCGGCGTCACCGTGCTCTGCTCGAGCCCGCTCCAGCTCGCCCCCGCGGATTCCGGCGTGGACGTGGCACTCCCCGGGCCAGACCTCAAGGCTGCGTCCGGTCACCCGCTCTAAGTAGGAGCCGAGGAACAGATCGGGCAGGAACAGGATCTCCTGATCGCGGGGGATGGCCTCGATCACGACCTGGGCGTTGCCCGACGTGCAGCAGTAGTCGCTCTCCGCCTTGACCTCGGCGCTGGTGTTGACGTAGCTGACCACGACCGCTCCCGGGTGCTGAGCCTTCCACTCCCGGAGCTGGGTGGCATCGATGCTGGCGGCGAGCGAGCAGCCCGCCTCCAGGTCGGGGATCAACACCCGCTTCTGCGGATTCAAGATGGCGGCTGTCTCGGCCATGAAGTGGACGCCGCAGAAGACGATCAGCTCGGCCTCCGTCGCGCTGGCGGCGCGGGCCAGCCCGAGCGAGTCACCGACAAAGTCGGCCACGTCCTGGATCTCGGGCACCTGGTAGTTGTGGGCCAGTATCACGGCCTTGCGCTGTGCTGCCAGCTCGCGCACCCGGGCCTTGATCTGCTCCACCTCGCCCGGCAGCTCGCGTTCCCGATAGGCGCGGGCGTCGGCGCCCAGATCTTCGCTCCGCGCCGACGCTCTCACACCCGCCACGTCTCCACCACCTCCATTGAGAGGTCGAGCGCTGGAGCCGAGTGGGTCAGGGCTCCGATCGAGATCCGATCGACGCCGGTTGCCGCGTAGGCGCCCACGCTGTCCAGGGTGACCCCGCCCGAGACCTCGAGCACGGCGCGCCCGGCGCTCAAAGCGACCGCCCGCACCACCTGCTCGGGGGCCATGTTGTCGAGCAGGATGGCGTCCGCCCGGGCCTCGAGCGCCTCCTCCAGCTGGCCCAGGTCGTCGACCTCGACCTCGACCGGATGCCCGCTGCTGCGGGCTCGGGCGATCGCGGCCGCGACCCCACCGGCGGCGACGACGTGGTTGTCCTTGATCAGGATCGCCTGGGCGAGGTTGTAGCGATGGTTTCGGCCTCCGCCCGCCAGCACCGCGTGGCGCTGCAGCGCGCGCAGCCCAGGCGCTGACTTTCGCGTGTCCAGGATCACCGCCCGCCCGCCGGTGGCGGCGGCCTCCACGTAGCGCCGGGTCAGAGTTGCGACTCCACTCAGCTGCTGCAGGAAGTTGAGCGCGGTGCGCTCGGCCCCGAGCAGGCGGCCGAGCCGGCCGGAGACCTGAGCCACCCGATCACCCGCTTCAAGGCTGCAGCCCTCGGTGCGCTCCAGCTCAAAGCTGATCTCGGGGTCCACCTGCCGGAACACCTCCTGCGCCGGCAGGGACCCGGCCAGCACCCCGGCCTTACCGGCCCGGATCTCGGCCCGGGCCCACAGCCTGGGATCGACCACCGCCAAAGTGGTGAGATCAAGATCCTCGGGCCCCAGATCCTCGGCCAGAGCCTCCGCCACCTTGGCCTTGAGGTATACATCTGAGAGCTGGGGTGGGCGCGGCAGGTGAGGCGCGGGGACGTTCCCAGCCATCATCCGGCTCCAGACGAGTCGGGCGCGGCCTCATGCCAGGGCAGCTCGCGGGCCCAGGTCCCCAGCACCGGGCCGGTGAAGCGGTAGAGGTCGCCCGGCCGCCCCACCCCACCTGGGGTCGCCCTCCCTCCCGCGGGGATGAGCACGTCGGAGGCGAACAGGGGGCTGAACGCCTTTTTAAAGTTGCCCGTATTAAGTCGAAGCAGGGCGGGGTCAAGGGTGGCCGCGTAGACCGAGCGCAGCTCGGGCAGGGTGAAGGTCTCGGGCAGGAGCTGGAAGGCGAGCCAGCTGTAGCGCAGCTTGGACTGGGTCCGGTTCATGGCCACGCGCAGGATGTCGGCGTGGTCGAAGGCGAGCGATTCGGCTGGCAGCCCTCGGACTGGAACCCACTGAGCTTGCATCATCCCGCCGCCCGCGAGTAGGGAGAGCTCCTCGCTTCGCTCCAGGGCCAGGTGAGCAACCGAGATCACCCGCCCGCGGCTGTCGCGCTCGGGGGCGCCGAAGGTGCCCAGCTGCTCTAAATACCAGTGCGTGGCGTTGAGTCCGGCTCTGGTTCTAAGCGCCCGGCGCGCGGCACCATCGAAGCTCTCGTCGAGCTCGACCTGGACCCCAGGGAGGCTCCACTTGCCGGCGAAGGCGGGGTCTGAGGGCTTGACCAGGAGCACCTGCCACGCCTCTTGGATCCGCATCTCCATGCGGACGGTGAAGAGGACCACATCGACCGCGACCACCGCATTGGGCACTAGGGGTTCAGCTCTCGGCGCGCGGGGCTGGCTCAAGGCATTTCTACTGTATCCGATTCAAATCCAATGGAGATAAATTGAAGGCGGATCCGGGCTTAGGCTCCCCCCGACACTTCCCGCTTGCAGATCTGACCCCAGCGCCCACCTCCAGGTTTCTCCCGGCTTTTTTGGCTCTCACCTGGCGCCGGGCGCCGACCTGCGGTTAGTTTGGGTTCAAGTGTCAGTACTGATAACCGGTGGTCAGGGCCAGCTGGGACACGATCTCTCCTTGCTGCTGCCGGAGGCGGCCGCCCCGGGGCGGGTAGAGCTCGACATCACCGATGGGGCCCAGCTCGACGACGCGCTCCGGGGCGTCGAGCTGGTCTTCAACTGCGCCGCCTACAACGCAGTCGACGACTCTGAGCGCGACCCCAGCCGGGCCGAGCTCATAAACCACCTGGGGCCGCGCAACCTGGCCGCCGCCTGCGCCCGGCGCGGGGTGCGCCTGGTCCACTTCTCCACCAACTACGTCTTCGATGGGAGGGCTTCTCGGCCCTACCAGGAGGACGACGAGCCCTCGCCCGCCGGCGCCTACGCCCGCAGCAAGCGGGCGGGTGAGGAGGCGGTCTTGAGCCTTCTGCCCTCGGCCCTGGTCATCCGCAGCTCGGGGCTCTTTGGCGCTGTCGGCAGCGCGATCAAGGGCGGCAGCTTTCCAGAGCGCATCGTGGGCGCGGCCCGAGCCGGCCGGCCCTTAAAGGTGGTGGACGACCAGCGATTGAACCCGACCTGGACCGGTGATCTGGCCGCCGCGTCCCTGGCCCTGGCTCAGAGCGAATTGAGCGGCGTGGTCCACCTGGTGGCCGACGGCTGCGCCAGCTACCACGAGCTCGCCCTCGCCTCCCTGGCCCTGGCCGGCCTGGAGCAGGTGGAGGTGGCAAGGGTGAGCTCGAGCGATTTTTCAGCCCCCGCGCCTCGGCCCAAGAACGGCTGCCTCACCTCCCGACGCGTCGCCCCCCTGCGCGATTGGCGCCAGGGGCTGGCCGCCTACTGGGCGGCGTACCAGGCGAGGGAGGCCGAGACCGAGCAGCCCATGTAGTCGTTGCCCGCCGCCTGGTCCAGGTGGAGGGCCACGCTGACCGTGGTGACGCTGCCCCGGGCCAGGTGGCCGGAGGCCAGGGGGAGCAGGCTCTGGGGCGAGGAGTGGGCCTGAGCCAGCGCGCTGAGGGTGCCCTGGTAGAGCTGGTCGCCGCCCTCGGTGATGGTGATATCGAAACCCGCGCTCGGGTCGGGCGCGGTGCACACGGGCGAGCTGCCTGCTGCCCGGGAGTCGAAGTTGGTGACGTAGAGGCCGGCGCGGGTCGAGTCGACGGGACCGCCCAGGCGGAGACGGTAGGTGTCGATCTGGTCCGGCCCGCCCGGCACGTAGAGCTGGGAGCCGAAGAGGGAGGAGGGCTGATCGAGCTGGGTCAGGGTCATCTGCCCCTGCACGAATGGGTTGGCCTGTCCGATCAGCATGAGCAGGGCGGAGCCGATGGGGAGCAGCGCCTTGACGATTGAGACCAGGACCATGGCTCAAGCCTGGGCTTGGGTTTGGTCAGCTCGGGGTGGCTATTGAGACGTTCCGAGCTTGGGTGAGACGCCTAAAAGCGTCACTTCGCCGTCATCAGGCTTGGAAATTCAGAGCCTGCCGTCAGAATCTACTGAGTCACCTGCCAGGTGAAGTTCAGCACCGGGACCCGGCCCTGAGCGTCGTTGCTGATCGAGCGCGGCAGGGAGAGACCGAAGGTGTAGTCGATGCCGGCGCCGAGTCCGGCCACGTCCAGCTGCAGCGGCGAGGTGGGGGAGTAGAGGCGGGAAAAGTCGGCCAGGGTGCCGGTGGGCGTGACGCTGCAGGCGCCGGCGGCCTGGGTGGGGAAGAAGCAGCGGTCGTGGGTGTCGTCGTGCAGGGTCAGCTTAAGGAGCGAGCAGACATCAGCGGTGCCGTGGTTCAAAACTCCGGGCGCATTTCCGGTCGCGCACTGGCTGGCCCACATGTCGAGCCGGCTGGCGGGGATGGTGCCGGGGTTACTAAGACTCAGGTGGACCTCCTGGAGGGCGCCCGGGCCCTGGTTCACGAACTGGAAGACCTTGTCGCAGCTGGCGTTGCCGCCGGTGCCGGCGCTGAAGGCGAGGCAGTTGCTCGATTGGTTCCGCTGGTTCAAGACCAGTGCGCCGACAAAACCCTGGTCGGGTGGGTTCACGACCTGGGTGTTGAGCGCCCCCAGGGTGGCGGCCTGGGCGGGGGCCAAGAGCAGCAGCAGCACCAAAAGCGTGGCCAGCCCGAAGGTGGCGCCCAGGCGCCGGCGGCTGGGGTCGCGGCTGCGGGTGAGGAGGTAGGCCAGGGTCAAGAGCAGCAGTACTAGCAGGACCAGCGGGGCTGGATTGAAGGTCCAGATCTGGGCCGGCTGCGCGGACCATACGAATCGGAAGTCGATGGGGTAGGAGCTGGTCTGGGCGCCGGGGTGGGAGCTCAGGCTGACTTGAAGGTGGGCTGAGGCGCCGGGGAGCCAGAGGTCGCCCAGGCGGACCGGCGAGCGGGGGATGACGCCCGAATAGAGCTGGCGATGGGATTGGAGATCCTGCACGTTGAGGGTCAATCCGTTGCCGGAGCTCCGGCTCTGCAGCTCCAGGTAGTAGGTGATCGGGACGGCGCCGGAGTTGGTCAGGGTGAGCTTGGCCGAGGCCGTGGCACCGGGGGCGAGGCTGCCGCTCGAGAGCAGGGTGCGCCCGTTCTCAGCGCTGCTCAGATCGAGCAGGAAGCCGGGCCGGCTCAGCCCCAGCAGGAGCAGGACCAGGACTGTGAGCGCAGCCCCGGCCAGGATCCAGATTCGAGGCCGCCTCACCGCGCGCCGCCGCCCGCGGTCAGGCTCAGCTGCGCTCGGGCCGGGGCTGCCGCCGGAAGACGTCCGGGAGGAAGGTCCAGGCCAAAAATCCGGCCGGGATGGCGATCAGGAGCAGGCGTCCCAGGGGCTGGCTGGCCGACCCCAGGGCGAAGCCGAGGGCGGGGATCGAGAACAGCACCTTCCAGCCCGCACCGGTGGCGGGCACCTGCCAGGGGTCGGAGACTGCGTTGGCGTCGCCCTTGGTGATGAAGAAGCGGGAGCCTGAGTTGCTGGCGATGTGGACCACGCGGTGGGTGACCAGGACGTCGGTCCGCCCTGGCTCCGAGAACGTGATCACGTCTCCGACCTTGACCGCGCTGGCCTGGATCGGGGTCAGCACCACCTCCGAGCCGGTGGGGATGGTGGGAGACATCGAACCCGAGAGCACGGGCAGGGCCTTGTAGGGCAGGAAGAGCGGACCCACCCCGGCGGCGAGCACGATCGCGGCCAGGATGCCCAGGACCAAGGTCACCGCTCTTGAGGCCCAGGCGCGCAGGCTCTGGGTCCCGGGGGAGGATGCCGGGGACCCGATCGCCCCCGCATCCGGCGCCGGCTGGACCGCCGATGGTTCGGAGGGGGCAGCCGGCGGGGGCGCGCCGAGGTCGCCGGAGGGCGGCTGCTGCACGGCCGAAGGATGCGCGTCCGCGATCCATTCCGTCAAGTTCTGGCGGCCGTTACTGGGATATGAACCAGGAGACGTCGAAGGTCGCCGAGCGTCCCTGATAGGTGTTGTCGGTGGCGGGGGGGACTTCAAAGCCGACCGTGAAGTACCCGCTCGAGGCGGCGGCGATGCCGGGGCCGGAGCCGACCGTGATCGCATCGCCCGAGGCCGAGCTGGGGTAGGTGGAGTTGAAGTTGGCCAGGGTCTTGGTCGCGTCGGGGAACGAGGTGCTGCAGGTGGTCGAGCTCGAAGTCGCGCCGTAGACGCAGGCGACCGGGGTCGAATAGGCGCTGGACCACTGCTGGATGTACATCAAGACGTCGCCGCAGGGGTTGCTGGTTCCCACCACCGGGCCCGCGTTGCCGTTGACGCAGGAGGTCATGTAGACCCGGAAGGCGCTGGCGTTGATGGTGCCCTGGTTGGTGATGGTCAGGTTCACGCTGCCGGCGTCGCCGGGCTTGACCTTGCTCAGATTGAACATCGCCTGGCAGCTGCCGGTGTTGGCGGCGGTGACGGTGAAGCCGGGGGCGGTGGAGTAGCAGGTGCTGCCCCCCTGCACGGTGTTGGAGAGGTTCAGCGTGCCCAGGGCGAAGGAGTTGCCTTTGCTCTGGGTCTGAGCGGTGAAGGTGGCCATGGTGCCGCTGCCGAAGCCTGCCACCGCACCCAAAAGGACCAGTCCGACCAGAAAGCGCTTGAGCCCGGGGTGGTTGATTCCGCTCCCCGCAGGCGCTGGTGCGGCGGGCCTGGATCTCACGGCTTGGGCGGCTCGAAGGGCGATGGTGCTCATGTTTTAGGTGAGGGAGGAGTGGCCGCCGGCGGGACGGGCCCCGCCGGCGTCCGTGAGTGATCCTTTTATCGACTACTGGCCGAGCTGGAAGTTGAAGTAGCTGCCGGCGTCAATGCCCTGGTAGGTGTTGCCGACGTTGGCCGGGGTCTGAACGTCGATCTTCAAGTAGACCGACGCCCCCGGGGCCAGGCCGCCCCCGAGGTTGATGGTGATGGGGGTGACGCCGAT
>Ga0307373_10013732_pt1 | contig 11279 bp, 10 predicted proteins | sample OX2MG_FD_202534 | JGI IMG/M metagenome (GOLD analysis project Ga0307373, IMG submission 202534) | Soil microbial communities from Risofladan, Vaasa, Finland - OX-2 | ecosystem: Environmental > Terrestrial > Soil > Coastal area > Acid sulfate soil | place: Finland: Risofladan, Vaasa | collected... | reverse complement strand
ATGGAGAAGATGCTCGCCAAGCTCTCGACGAGGCGTTATCACCTTGGTCTCGAGCCCGTCGGGGAGAAGCTTGAGGCGAGCGCGTCGTCAAAATCTCGCTCAGCGGTCTCGAGGCGTTTTGTCGCTCGCACCGAGCACGCACTGGCCGAGCTGATGGCTGCACCGCTCGCTGGACTCGATCTCGTCGCGCTGATGGTCGACGGGGTGCATTTCGCGGATCACCTGTGCGTCGTCGCGATGGGCATTGACATCACCGGCACAAAGCATCCCCTCGCGGTTGTCGAGGGCGACACGGAGAACGCGACGGTCGTCAAGGACCTGTTCGTTGGCCTTCGTGACCGTGGGCTCGATATGACCCGGCCGATCCTCGTCGTCATCGACGGCGCGAAGGCGCTCGCAAGTGCTGTCGAGGCGGTGTTTGACCACCCGGTGATCGCTCGCTGTCAGCTGCACAAGATCCGCAATGTCGAGGCCAAGTTGCCAAAGGCGCTTGCAAAGACCGTGACGACAAAGATGCGCGCGATCTACCACCTGGACAACGCGCTCCAGGCCGAGGCCGAACTCGAGGAGATCGCCCGTCAGCTCGCACGTTCGCACCCAGGAGCAGCGGGCAGCCTTCGTGAGGGACTCGCCGAGACGCTGACGGTGATGCGGCTCAAGGTCCCCCCGACCCTTGCACGCTCACTTCGCTCGACGAACGCAATCGAGTCGATGATCGAGATCTGTCGGGACCACTCAGCAAACGTGAAGCGCTGGCGAGATGGTCAGATGGCGCTGAGGTGGTGCGCGGCCGGCATGGTCGAGGCAGCAAAACAGTTCCGCAAGGTCAATGGCTTCATGCATCTTCCAGAACTGCGAAAGAGGCTCGACGCGACGATCGCGAAGGAGGTTGACATATCCGTCGAATATGATCAGGCCGTGGCCTGATTGACCACAGGGCCGTCACCGAAGTTCTACGGAACTCGGGACATCTTCTGAAAGAACGGAATGGCGGCATGTTACTGGTATCTATTGGGATTAGCTGTATGAATACGCCATTACTGACGCCATGTACGTGGTAAAAGTTCCGAACCGGGACTCACCGCCGGCAATGTTCTTGCGCGAGGGCTGCCGAGAGGACGGAAAGGTCAAGAACCGCACACTTGCCAATCTCTCTCACTGGCCCGAGCACAAAGTCGCCGCACTCAGCGATGCGTCGAGGGGGGCCCTCATCGACGTCGAGCCCTGAGGGCACCCTCGAGATCAGCTGCAGCCTTCCCCATGACCACCTCGCCGCGGTGCTCGGCACATTGGGTTGTCTCGGCCTCGAGAGCAGATCGGCTCAGTCCCTCGCGTGCATGAAACCCCGTCACCGCGATGGTCGTCGCCCAGGTGATCGACCCCACCGCGAAGCTCGCGCTGTCGAGGAGACTTGGTTCAGCAACGACGACGGGTTTGCTCGGGCGAGATGCGCTCGCTCGAAATCAGCAACGAGGTCTGTCTGTATGAGGCGATCGACTCGCTCTGTCCGTGCCAGGAGTAATTCGAAGATGCGCTCGCGCGCATGCACTTGAACGACGCCACCCTCGTGCTCTATGACAGCTCTTCAGCCGCCCTTGCAAGAAGGACCTGTGTTTCAATGGCCCGCGCGACCCGACACTCGAAGGACGGCGTGCATGGACGGCTCAAGATCGTCTATGGACTGTTCTGCACGGACAAGGGCGTCGGTCGCGGCCGAGGTCTTCGAGGGCAATACCGATGATCTGGCAACGATGGCTTCACGGGTGAAAAAACTGAAGGAGGGTTCTCGATCTCACATGTCTGTCTCGTCGCGGACCGTGGGATGTTGACGAGGGCTCGTCTCAATAACGACGTCGTTCATGCCGAACTCGATTTCATCAGCGCGCATCGCTCGACACAGATCAAGGCCTTGGTCGCGGGGGTGCAATTCAGCTCGGCCTGTTCGATGAACAAGATCTCTTCGGCATCATCCACCCGGACCATCCGAGCGAAGGTCTTTCGCGTGGAAGAACCCGCTCCTCGCCGCTGAGCGGACGAGACAGCGCCAGGCACTTTCATCCTCGACCGAAACCGAGCTGCAGATGATCACCAAGGTGGGCTCGCGCGAGCAAAGGTCGCTACGCGCAAAGGAGAAGTTCGCGCTCGGGATCGACAAGGTGGTCAACCATTACAAGATGGCCAGACACATTACGATCGAGATCGTTGACACTCGTTCTCTCACGATGAAGAGAGGATCGCTGTCGAGGCTTCGCTCGATGGGACCTGCGTGCTGCGCACGAGCCTTTCACCCGCGACACTCGGGGGCTCTGAGCCGCCTTGTCCTACAGAGCCCTGGAAAACGTGGAGCGGGCCTGTCGAGGTCTCAATACTGGCCCCGACATCCAACCGATCCGCCACCAGACAGAGGAACGGGTGCGCGCCCACGTGTTCTTGCGGATGCTCCCTTGCTAGGTCTCTTTTCATATGCAATGCCAGCTCGCACCGATGCTCGCCAAAGACGACGACAGAACCACCGCCCAAGCAACACGCACGAGCCCCGTCGCCCCAGCGTTGCGCTCGAAGCGGGCACCTTCGAAGATCGCCAACAAGCGCACCGAAAGGCGAGAGCCCGTCCACAGCTTCGCAAGATTGACCTCTGACCTCGCAACGATCGCCGTCAATCGTGTCCAGCCAGACGATACCGACCTTCGCGCCTTCACCGCGATCACGACGCCAACTCCTCTCTAGCGTCGGGCATTTGAACTCCTTGGGCATTCGCACCGCCTCGGTTACCTGTCGTGAGTACCTTTGCTGGCTATCGACACAAAACAGCGCGCTGATGCCCGTGCTCGCCGAACCAGTGGGGAACTTCGGACAAGCACTGGTCCTTGAGTTAAGACGGCAAAACCCTGCTGGTCGCGGCACTGACTCGCCGTCACAGCCCGATTCGGGCCCGATTTCGCCGGACGCGACCGGTCCACCTCGTCCCCTCGCATCCGGCACTCCGCGTCCCTAGGCTCAGGGTCTGCGCCGGGCGTGATGTAACAAGAAGACATCCTGTTCGCGGTCCGCGCTGGTTTAATATCGTGTCCGGTTGATCAGATAACTGGCGGGAACAGGCCTCCCGCCATGAGAGGAGGAGCCCATGGTCGATATTGCAGAGACGACGCACGCGCCATCCGATGTCGGAGAGAGAATACGTCCGAAGATCCCGATCGTCCCTGTTCGAGGGCTTCCTTTTGCCGCCATAGCACTGATCGGCCTTGTCGTTGCGATTGCGAGCAACTCGTTCTGGGCGCTCGATTTTTTCCATGTGGTCAGTGGGGGTCTGTGGACCGGAATTGACCTCTTCCTCGGCTTCATCATCGGACCAATACTTGGCCGCCTCTCGGTCCCCGCTCGAGCGGAGTTCTCTGCGCGGTTCATGCCCAAGATGGTGATCCTCATGCCGACGCTTGTCATCATGACACTCGCTGCAGGCTGGCAGGTCGCACGACACGAGCACACGATCCTCACCTCGTATTCGCATCATGGATGGATCGTTGCCTCGATGATTGTTGTCGGCGTCATGGCGATTGTCGCAATTGGACTGCTCGAGCCCGCGAACCTGGCGGTGCTTTTTGAGATGAACAAGCCGCACCCAAATGGACAGCTGATTGAAAGACTGATGAAGCGATTCATCTACACCGCAGGTGTCACCGGAGCCATGCAGGTCGCCACGCTCATCATCATGACAAGAATTGCGAGCGTGAAATGACAGAGAACTCGCTCTCGACGACAAACCTTGCCGATCGAAAACTTCCTCCGATTGCGCATCTAATAGTCCTCTCGATGGCATGTGTTATCGCAAGCGGAATCTATCTTGGTTCGCATCTTCCACAACGTGCCTCGCTGGGACCAGTCACCGTGCTCCTTGTTCTCGCGACTCTCTCGCTGATCGGTGCGATCATCACCGTGAGCAGAATCGAGGACTTTAACTGGAAGGTGTTTTTCCAGGTTTGGAGATGGACGTTATTGACCTATGTCGTCATCTCCGGACTGCTCGAATTCGTCTTCATATTCGACCACACCCGAGGTTCGATGCTTATTGTGATGACACTCTCTCTGATTATCTTTGCTCTCGACATTCCCGTGTTGCTTTCCTTCTCTGTCGCGCGATACCAAGAAAAAAGCGTCCTGCGGTAGTCCTTGTCCTGTAGCCCAATCGATTGGCTCGCCGGCGTCGCATACGCAACGTGAGCAACCTGTGTGACCCTCTCGCGTGAAAAACTCCAGGGGCAATCGCGTCACCCAGCTTCATCGCTTCGAGAATCCAAAGAACCAGATAGCACCTCCAAACAAGTCGGCCTCTCCGACGAATGACTGCGCCCGGAACAATGAAACCCGATCGGCAACATGATCTGGTTGCGGAGTCTGCATTACACACCCCTAACACCACCTACCAGACGTCTAACAATGTTGATGAGATATTTGGGAAGTGCTTACAGGGCAACGAGAGCAGAGAGGGGAGATGCAATGAACGCCAAATTTCTCAGATCCGGAGTTGCCTCAGCGATAATCGGTGGTGCGATTTCGATCCTTGTACCGGGTGTCACCTCGGCGAGCGAGCACCCGCATAATTTTCTAGCCAATCAAAAAAAGCTTGAGACCCAGCTAGCCGACAGGGTCAGCCAGCTCAACCGGCTCACCACCGACATATCTCGCGCGAAATCACTCACCACCGCTCACGCGGCGACACTCGCGGCGAACGTCGCGACTGCGTTGACGAACATCAATGCGCTCGTTGCCAAAGTGCCGACAGATACAACTGACATCCAACTCCGCGCAGATGAGATCTCAATGATCAAAAAGAATCGCGTCTTCGTGGTCCTCACGCCTCAGGTCTTTCTCACGATCGAGTCAGACAACGTCACGGCCGAGGTGACCTTGCTCCAAGGTGAGGAGTCGGGCCTACTCACCGCGGTCAATGGACTTGTCGGCCAGCACGGATATACGAACGCTCTGAACCGCTACACCGACTTCGTCAGGCTGGTAAACCGGGCGAATCTCGAGGCCACAGACGTCGCGAGCAGAGTGCTCGCTCAGACGCCAGCAGACTTTCCTCACGACACGGGACTGTTTGCCAGTGCCAACAGGGCTCTTTTCCAGGTGGAGATCACGCTCGCACACGCGAACTACGATGCAGGCATCATCGACCTAGCCTCTGGAGGGAACATCGGAGGTTGAACTCAACGACGGGAGCGATCCCCTGAACTGACGATACCGAAAGAGTCGATACTCGCCTGATGGATGTTCGAAGTGCATTTACGACCGCTATTCGACGAGATCTGCGAATGGTTCGGAGATCCAGCGCAACATCAAGCGCTGAATCTCCTGAACCATCGCAGTCTTGAGCTGGGCATGCTCGGAATTTACATGAGAAGTTGATGAAGAATTCGGGGCGCGGCAAAGAACAATTGACGTTTCGAACTACCTTCGTGGCCGTGCTCCTTCGTCTCCGACTGCTCTTGACCAGAATCGTCGCGCTTGTCCTTTTCGGAAGTGTCGTTGGATTGTTTTCAATCATTCCCGAACAGATGGCAATTTCGGCCCCACTGTGCACGACTCAGGTCTCTGCGACTCCAACTTCTGTCGGCGGACCCGCGTACTACCTCTTTGAGTCAAACGGCACCGTCGTCTCATGCGGTGGAGCACCATTGCACGGTTCAAGACCGAAAGAGCGGCTGTCGAATCCGATCGTGACGGGTGCCGCAACGACCGCCGGAGGTGGATATTGGCTGGCAAGTGCCAAAGGTGATGTCTTTGCCTATGGAGACGCAACTCTTCTTGGTTCTCCCGCCCATCTTCACCTCCGTTATCCAATCGTTGACTTCGCGCCCACGCCAGACGGAAATGGATATTGGCTCGTCGCCACAAATGGAAGCCTGTTCCATTTTGGAGACGCCAGGTTCTACGGTTCAACGGTTCACGATCACAGCTCTGGTGATGTCGTCTCCATTCTCCCGACTCCTGATGGCAATGGATATTGGATTGTCACCACAATGGGCATAGTGCGAAATTACGGAGATGCTCCGCCGGTCGGTTCGCTCGGATACAAGAGGCCACAGGTCATTGCCGCTGCCGCGAGCCCCGACGGTCACGGCATCGTGATTCTCACAAAAGACGGCGGAGTGCACCACCTTGGAACGAGTGGGTACTTTGGTTCGCTCGTCCATCACCGGCTGCCACGTCCGCTCACGTCCATCGCGTCCACTCCTGACGGCAACGGATATTTCCTCGCGAATGCCTCGGGGAGCATCTTTCGCTTTGGCGATGCAGCCTACGAGGGCTCGCTCGCGGCATCACCTCCGCGGCGACCGACACGTGTCGTTGCAGTCGAGGCAATCACGCTTCCAGCTCCGACGATCCTCACGAGCACACTTGTCGCGCCAGGCTCAATCTTGCCGCGTGGGGCGTTTGGTTATGACGTCTCGAATTTTCAGTGTGCATCCCCTGGGTCCACGGTCGCCTCCCCTGCGCTGCCAAGTTCATCGACATTCTCGGTGATTGAAGTCGCAGGTTGGCTCGACAGTTCGCAAAATTCCTGCCTCGCATCCGAAGCGGCGTGGGCAACTTCCGCGGCTGGGACATCAGGATCCCACTACAGCCTCTACCTCTTTACCAACTCCCCCGACAAGTCCCCGGCGGCGAGCGCTCTCGATCAGAACGGGCCAGCCGGGAGCTGCGCGACACTCACCGCGACCTCCGTCCCGCTCTCTCAGACAGCCTGCTTGGCCTACAACTACGGTTACGAGGGAGCAGTCACTGCCTACAACGGGGCGTTAGCCGTAGGGGTATCGTCCTCGCTTTGGTGGCTTGATGTCGAGGGCCCAAATCTGTCGAGCGATCAGTGGTCACATTTCTCAACTGGAAATTACTGGTCCAACTCCCCGGCACTGAACGACGAGACGATTCAGGGCGCGATCGACGCTCTCCGAGGCGTGGGAATTACCGTCGGTATCTACTCGTCGAGTGTTCAGTACCCGGTGATCGCGGGGCAGTACGTTCCTTCGGGGAACCAGATCCCCCTCTGGGTTGCGGGTGCCCCTTGGACGAATCCTCCGTATACCGAGAGTGGCCTCCCCGCGCCCGGCACTCTCACTGGGTGGTGCGCAGGAACTTCAGGTTATGGCACAGCCAATCCGAGCGACCTCTTCGCAGGGGGAGTTCCCTGGGTATTGCAGGAGACTCCGGGGAGCGAACCCTCTCCCTATAGGATCGATCCCGACTACACCTGCTAGATCTGGTCGACTCCGCCGCCTGCCGAGCCCACAGGAGCGCAGTTCCCAGTCCGACAACGCCTATCGACGCGCGATCGGCGAGGACCATCCGCTCATATTCAGCTGACGTGTTCATCGCAACTCGTAGAGCGAGCGTCGCGCGTCTTTGGCCACAGGTCATACATCGCGCGCGCAAACCACAGGCAAGAGCAACACGATGGAAGCTTCGAGGACAGGCCTGTCGATACCGCTCGAGTCAGTCAGATAACCCCCGACAAGCAGCGAACGGATTTCCCATACGCCGAGCACAAGACCGCCCGCCGTCGGAATGATCTGGGTAAATGGCCAAATGAAAACTCCATCTGCGCTTGCGAGGACAATTCACAAAGTGAGTGGCGACCATCTTGTCGCCACCCCGTTCCTGTCGCAAACAGGCTTCGTTCCAAGCCCTGTCCTCGCGGATCGGCGTTCACGAAATCGCTCCGCGTCCGTTCCCCCTGCTCTGTATGAACGGCCGGGGACTCGTGATCCGGACCGACTGGATGCTCTGTCGTCGGACCTTATCTACGATCAGCGTGGCGTCGCCGATCGCGAGTGTGGCACCCGCTTTGGGTATCTCCCCGAGTACCGCATAGACATATCCACCGATCGAGTCCGCGTCGACAGACTCCAGTTGAAGATGGAGAATCTCCTGGACATCATCGATCGGAAATCGGGCGTTCAACAGAACCTCTGAATCCGAGAGGAACTGGATGTCTTCGATCTCTGCAATGTCGTACTCGTCTCGAATTGGTCCGACGATCTCCTCAATCAGATCCTCCATGGTGACCACTCCCGCGGTTCCTCCGTGCTCATCGACGACAATCGCAATATGCACCCGACGTTCGCGCATCTCACTGAGAAGCTCTCCAACGTGCTTCAACTCGGGTGTAAAATATGGTTCTCGCAGCAGTTCGCGTAGCGAGGTGTGGTCGTTATCCCGGATGCTCTGACGGAGCAGGTCCTTGGCGTAAATGACTCCGATGATCTGGTCGATGCGATCCTCATAGATCGGAATTCTTGAGTGTCCGTAACGGATCACCGTCTCGATCACCTCATTCAAACTCTTCGTGACATCGATCGCGATCAGATCAACGCGTGGGACCATAACCTCACGCACCGGTTTATCGGTCATCTCGAGGACTCCGTGAATCATCTCCCGCTCTTCCTGATCGACAATTCCTTCCTGCTCACCGACGTCAACAAGCAATTTGAGCTCCTCTTCGGTGACAAAAGGTCCGGGTAATTTCCGACCTGTGACGCGAAGCAAAAGCACACTTACCACCATCAAGATCTTGACTAGAGGTTGGAGTGCCTTGGTGAGAAACATCACAGGGCGGGCCATGAGAAGGGCAAATCGTTGGTTATAACGCAGCGCGATCGACTTTGGCGCGATCTCGCAAAATACGAGCACTATCGCGGACAGCACCACCGTTACAACCCAAGCTGGAAGTGAATGGGCACGACGTGCGCCGATAAGCGTTGCGGCAGTCGATACAACTATGACCGCAACTGTGTTCAAACTGAGGATCGTCGAGAGATATCCGCTCGGATTATCGTGCAGACGCACGACAATACCTGCCGCCCGATTGCCCTCCTCGGCGAGACTTCGCATCCGTATGCGACTCACCGAGGTCAACGAGGTCTCTGCTGCAGCAGCAAACGCGGCGATGACAAGACCAGACAGAACAATCAGAACCAACCCGGTCATATCGTCAGTTCTCGATCTGTGATCGCGCGTCGTGAGTACGAGGCCAACGGCCACAAGAACAGGCCGACCCGGATGGTTCGACGGCCTTTTCCGAAACCAAGTGACAGATACGCCTTGATCGAAATCAGCGACGCAGGTCCGACGCCTTTGAATTCAAAAGACCATTCACATGGAGCTGAACCAGTCACGACCTGCATCGCTGCCACGGGCGCGAGAACGAGTGTCGACCGCCCCCACATTCCGATTGTGCTGTGCTTGACCTCGGCATCTTCACCTAACGATACCTTGGGTTCGTGCTCAACTGCCGGAACGAAAGGACAAGTTCGCCGGTGCACCCGAGGGCTCGCTCACGCTCTTTTGCACAATCGAGCGTCGCGTCAAGAAAACCGCACAAAAAAGATCGGAAATGAGATTGGAAGTCCATCACCGTGTATCACCGACTCAGCCTGTGGGGCGATCAGAGGTTACGAGGCGACCACCGCCCGATCACATCGCGCAATCTGTTACCGAATCGAACTCTTGAAGCGAGCGGTGATAGGAGACGAGCAAAGCCCTCGCTACCTCCATATCTTGTGGATCAATCGTCTGAGCCGAAAATACGGACTCTGGTGCCGCGCTGGACTCGACGTTCTGGAGAACGTGGGATTTCGCATCAGACTTGCTGGCCGGTCGAACCAGGGACCGCAGATGGTCTGGCTCGGTACCAAGACGATCCTCGTGTCCACGAGAGAACATCATCCACAACTTCTCCCGAGCATCAGCCGTCTTCTGAATGCCTGGCCTCCCGATTCATCGCTGTCCTTGGCGCCGGATCGTGCACACCTCCACGCACCGTGACGAAATTGAACCCGACCGTCAATTTGAAATCCATCATGCGCGGTTCCGCTTGATCGATAAATCCAAAGTTCCGGACGAAGATTCAACCCTCGAGTTTTCACGCCAGTTCACGCGGATTCCCAATCCTTGCCATCGCCATTGACGCCGGCGGCCACATGCGTTTTCGCCCGCCGCGCCCTGCGGCGGAGCACCATGCGAAGTTGCGTCGTGCGACACACCCCGACGGCAAGTACGACAAAGGCTCCCGCAAGCGCAGCGGCGAGGAGTGCGACAGCCACAGGAATATAACCGTGCGCAGCAAAAAAATTGATCCGTACTGAATGCGTGTTCTCGACGATGAAATCGATCAGCGCAGCGCCGAGAAGCACCGCAACGAAGATGGCGGCCCATGCGCCACTGATGCGCGTAGGCCGGACTCCTTCACCGACTGTGCCCCCCAGATGGAGCCTCCGTCGCTTGACCTTGCCCGTGGACATATCGGAAAGAGGCTTTTCTTGTTCGCGTCCAACCTCAGCGATGCCGCCGGGCGTTGCAACCGGCGTCACCGACATCCGGACGTCCTCTGGATATACCTGCGGCTCTGAATCTTTGAAAGATTCAGTCATATTGGGCCTGCCGTGATCCGGGCAAAGGGAGGAACCGATCCGATCCGTTCACGCGTCGACTCCTATTCACTCGAGCCATCAACGAGTAGATCGAGGACATCGCCGATCGTCAACTCCCGACCAACAGCCTCCCCGAGTGGTTTTTGCGCCTGGATCTCGTAGCGGTTGCGACGGCCCTCGAGTTCTTTGGAGACATAGCCAGCTTTGGTCAAATCGGTCACAATGCCAAACGCGGTCCGCTCTGTGACACCCAGACTCTCGGCGATATCTCGGAGGCGCGCTCCAGGGTCATGAGCGATGCACACAAGGGCACGTCCATGGTTGGTGAGAAAGCTCCAGCTAGCCATACTGTGAATATATACTATATTTTCTTGATATTTAGAACTATATTTATTTATCTAGTTATTAATTACCAGTATTATGTCACTAGAGTATACTGACGGAAGATATCGAGGCCGGTGCCCTCCGCCCTCACCTGGTGACACTCCGGGGAATCAGCCGAACGGAACAGCATGGATGTCACTGGACCATACTCTCGCATGGCTCATCGCACGATGCAGCTCCATCAATCCGACGGCTTGCTCTGGTGCCACACGCGGCTCTGCTGGCGACAGCCACTCGTGCAAAATAACCACCCTCCGGGTTCCCTCGGCAGTGGATGCACAAACAGGTCCACGACCTCAGTACGAGGTGCCGGCGATTTTGGGAACTCCCCAGGGTCAATCAATGAAATTCCCCAGGTGACCACGCGGTGAGACGAGTCTGATATTACTGGTTATTCGCTGGTGTCACCCCCTTGCGCATCGCTTCAGAGCGCGCTCGGTGTGATCGCATGCGGTAACTCTCGCC
>Ga0307373_10013731_pt1 | contig 11280 bp, 9 predicted proteins | sample OX2MG_FD_202534 | JGI IMG/M metagenome (GOLD analysis project Ga0307373, IMG submission 202534) | Soil microbial communities from Risofladan, Vaasa, Finland - OX-2 | ecosystem: Environmental > Terrestrial > Soil > Coastal area > Acid sulfate soil | place: Finland: Risofladan, Vaasa | collected... | reverse complement strand
TCGTGTTGTGATGCCCATCACATTGACCCGTGAGCAAGCTCACTGCCCGGCTGGCGCGAGACTGCTACAAATACGTATCTAGTTCGGTAATTTCTGGAAGTTCAGGCAGTCCAGGAAAGAGTAGCAGAATGAATCTCGAGAACCGGGCAGGAATTATCAGCATGGAGCTTGGTCTTCCTAACATAGAAGGCGGTTGTTATGTGGGCCGCGCAAGCGGTTCCGCCAATCGGGAAAGCATGCCGCTCTTTCCAATCAGATGGTCTGAAATCAGCACTGGCAATGATATTGACTCATATAATAACTGCGTTTACGATGTGATAAAGGTCACAGAAGTTTGCGTGCCATATAGGTTAAGAAAAAGACGGTACAGGTTATTCCAACTCTGCTTCCAACTGGGCTCAACGGCCTAGACCGCCAACGTGCGGTTAATCGACGGGTGCTAAAAGGTCAATGAAAATGAGTCCAACGGCTCGACAAAGCGGAAGAGGGGAGAGCGAGATGAGGCGACTGCTGCAATTCATTTTCGGAGCCGCACTGTTGATAGGTGTGTTTGGGTTTTCGGCGATGGCCAACCTTTATGCTCAGCGGCGGCCCGCTGCGGAAAAGGGTCCTTCCGTGGCCTGGAAGGCGCCCCTGAAAGGCAACCCAGGCGACTACGTTGGCGCCGAGACGTGTGCCGGCTGCCACCGCGCCGAAGCTCAGGAGTTTTTCAAGACACCCCACGCTCAAGAAGGCGAGGCCGTCCAGTCGGTCGCTCCCGCCCCGGGAAAGGCAGAATCACCGTCCGTCGCAGCGGGGCGGAAGGTTTATAACGACATGATGTGCGCGGGCTGCCACCAGCTTGGCGGCAAGGGTGGCACGGTTGCGATGTCCTTGGATGAAGTGGGCGCCCGCCGGACCCGGGAAGAGTTGATGGACCGCATGCTCAAGCGGCGCGCCGGAACGGTTATGCCCACGCTCCCTCCGGAAACGTCGGACGAGAAGATCAAAGACCTCGTGGACTACTTGATGACCTTGAAGGGCGGAGAGACCGCGACGGAAGCCACGCCCGCGGCAACCACGCCCACAACCGTCAGCGGATGCGAGGTTTGCCACGGGCCGGGCCGGGCCCATGCCGAGGCCGAGCAAGTGGCGGCCGGGGATCCGGCAAAGATGGAAGCGGGCACCAAACTCATCTTCCATTTCGACGCCAGCCCCAAAGAAAACTCCGAACGCTGCCTCTCCTGCCACGAAAGCGGCAAGGCGCAGGATGCCTTTGGCCATTCCACCCACCTGGCGGCCGGGGTGGCGTGCCAAGACTGCCACGCGATTCACTTGGTGGAAGCGGCCGAAAATCCCAAGAAAGTGGCGCTGGGGTCCGCCCAGAGCAACTTCTTCTCGGTTCCGAAACTGCCGGAGGAAAACCGCTGGCTTCACAACAGCCTGCTGAAGGAAGCGCAGCCGGGTCTCTGCGAAAGCTGCCATCGCACGGTGCAGGCGCAATTCGCCCTGCCGGAGCATCACCGGGTTCCCGAGGGTTTCATGAAGTGCACGGATTGCCACAACCCTCACGGCACCATGAACCAGTTCCAGTTGGCCAAGGCTAATTGGGAGACCTGCGTGAGCTGCCATGTGGAAAAGCGCGGGCCCTTCCTGTATGAACACGCGGTGGTGAGAGTGGAGGGTTGCGGATCTTGCCACACTCCCCATGGAAGCGTGAACAATTTCCTGCTGAAGCGGCGTGAGCAGCGGCTGCTGTGCCTGCAGTGCCACACGGTCGTTCACACCACTGCGCCGATAAGCGGACTTCACGGTCAGGCTAATGTACCGCACGGCCGGGGCGGCTATCAGACTTCTGGAGACTGCACGCGCTGCCACGTGGCGGTCCACGGATCAAACTTTGATGAGTACCTGCTGCGGTAGCGATAGGAGGTGTCGCGTGCGAATCGGACGTTATTTGCTCTTCTTGACGGTAATCTTATTGACGGGCTTCCCGGTACTCAAGGCACAGGACCAGAGCGAGCCCTCGCCTCAATGGGGAGGATTCGGGGTCCAGGGCTCGGCCAGCATGGGATATCGTTTTACGGACGTCAAGGGATATGAGCCGATGTTTGAAGAGATTTACAATCTCAAGCAAGGGCCGCGGCTCATGGACTTCAACCTGTTCGGCCGCGACGATGGGACGAACCCGTTTGCGAACTCTTTTTCACTGAACCTGAGCGGCATGGGCGGAGACCCTTATCCCAGCGCGCAGTTTACCCTCTCTAAGCCCAAGCTCTATGATCTGCGCGTCAACTGGCGCCAATCGTATTTCTATTGGAACCAGAATGACGGGATTCTCCTCCCGACCCGGGGGACGACTGGACTCACCGATAATCACGACTGGGCCAATGTGCGGAAGATCGGCTCGGTCGATTTTACCCTGCACGCTACGAACAACCTGCGCTTCAACTTCCAGTACTACCGGACGTCGTTCAGCGGCGCAACGTTCACAACTTTCTCGCCGGACTTTTTTGGCTCCCCGAGCAACTTTGGTACCCTTGCCCGGGCGAATGCTTACTATATGTATGCACCCGTTTTCGATAATACGAACCGCATCACGGGCGGCTTGGACTACACCTGGAATAACTGGAACTTCCATTACAACGTCGGCTACCAAACTTTTACCGACCATATGACATTCAACAACGTCGCTTCTCCCGAGTTTGCCATTGATACCACCACGGCCTCCAACGCGACGACGCCCCTGACGAATGCTTCCTGGACTGATTACCGGGAGCTAAAGACTCCTGTCAGCGAATTTTCTTATACCGGCAAGCCCTACCGGTGGCTGCAAACGCGCGGCAGCTACATGTTTTACCGCTACCGCGGCCCGGCCACTTTCGACCAGTCCTACAATGGCTTGAACCCGGCCCCCTACTCCGTATCGCAGACCGGCCGCGTCGAGGTTACCGAGCCCAACAACATTGTTCAGCAAGGGTTCACCTTCAACGTGAAGCCCTGGTGGGACATCGATCTGGATTATCGCTATACGAGATTCACCACCAGCACCGAAGGGCAGCTTACAAGTCTGCTCAACGGGACGACCCCTGCAAGCGGGGTGGTATCGAATGACTGGAAAGACGGCATGCACCAGGTCGATTTCAGCATGATGTTCACGCCAACCAGCAATCTGGTGATTCGCCCTGGCGTCTCCTTGTTTAAGTCCGACATTGAGGTTCTAGAGGACGGCGCGGCCGATCCCGCGCGCTCGCTGCGGACCAAGAGTGTGTCGCCGATCCTGAGCGCTCTTTACCGGCCCTCGAAATGGTTCACCCTCCGGGGAGAGATCCACACCTATAACCGAGGCTCTTCCTACACAGCTCTCACGCCGCACACCGACACCACCGGGCGCGTGGTGGCATCGCTTCGCCTGAGTAAGAAATTTTCCTTGGATGACGAAGTGTACATCGTGAACCAGCAGTTGCTGGCGACCAATTTCCACGCCAAGGTCCATTCGAACTCGACGATGCTGACTTATACGGTGAACCCAAAGTACTCACTGTTTGCGGGCTTTACCTACGACGATGAGTTTGCTTCCGGCGATATCACCTATCAGCGTTCCACGGTTATAACCGACACGCTGCGCGACCAAGCGATCAACCGGGTGTGGCAGGCGGGCTTTGACGCCAAACCCTCGAAGTACTTCGGCATTCGTTTTACCGGGAACTTTGAGCGCACCACCGGCCTGGGCCAAGAAGGCGGGGTCAATCCGGTTTACGGCCCGCTGACCTGGCCGCTCGGGACCGGCTCGGTTTATTTCAACTTTCCCAAGGCTGGCACGCTTTCGGTGGATCTGCAGCGGACTTATTACATCCAGCAGATTATCACCGCCAACAACTTCAGCGCCAATATGTTGATGATCCGCTGGACACGTGATTTCTAAAAGGGTTCGTGCTATCCTGCGGACAAAGGCAAGCTGAAAAGATCTCGACCAATCCAAGATTCGCAGGCCGGCGGCCTGCACGTGAGGAGGAAAAAGGTGAAAAAGCTGACGCGCAGGATAACACATTTGGCTTTAATAACTTTTGTGGCGGGTTCCTATCTGGTGGTGCTGGCGCCCGGCGTCTGGGCAAAAGGCAGCGCGAAAGCCGGCAAGTCGCTTTACGACGGAAAGTGCGCCATGTGCCACGCCCAGAATGGCAGCGGCGACAGCTCCATGGGAAAGGGCATGAAGGTGCCCGACCTTCGATCCCCAGCCGTGCAGAAGCAAACCGACGCCCAGCTTGCCGACGTCATCGCCAAAGGGAAGAAGATGATGCCGCAATACGGCAGCCAGATCAGCAAGGAGCAAATCAACGACCTGGTGGCCTATATCCGCGAACTGGGGTCGAAAAAGAAATAAGGCCAAAGTGCCAAGGGAAAATTGAACCGCCTTAGAGGCCACGCCGGAGGGAACGCAAATGAATAAGACAGTGAAAGCCGGGTTGTTCTTCATGGCACTCACCATCGGAATAGGGCTGTCTTCGATCTCCTCTTTTGGCACCATGGAAATCGCCAAGAAGGAGAAATCGGCCTGCACGACCTGCCATGTGAAGGTGGGTTCCAAGGATCTCAACGCCGTGGGCCAGTGTTACGCGAAAGAGAAGTCTCTGAAGAAGTGCGAAGCGAAAGCTGAGCAAAAGAAGAAGTAACAAGGGGGTCCTCCACGGCGGAAGTTGCCGCGGGATGACGGATCGGAGGGCGTCATGAACCTCGTCCCTTATTTAGTCACTTGGATACCGCTTGCTGTGGTTGTCCTCGTGCTGGCCATTTACCGCAACATGATGGCCAGTCACGAAGATGAGACGATCCACGTACTGGAAGGCGATGCTCCCGCTGTGACCGCGCAGGTCAAGCTCTCTCGGAAGCTGCAAGTTATCGAACGTTGGGGCAAGATTCTCACCGTCGTGGTGGTTGTTTACGGCCTGGTCATCGCCGGCATGTATCTCTACTTCATTTGGCAGCAAGGTGCGAAATTACCGGGATGAACGTTGAGCCACTGGGAACAACTACGATCGATGAGCGTCCGGCCCCGTTATCTCTTGCTGTGCGCCGTTCTTCTTGCCCTCGCAACGCCGGGCCGGGCGCAAACCTCCGGGGGGCTTGACTGCACCTCCTGCCATACCGATAAGGCTCAGGCCCTCAAGACCTCCGCGCACGCGGCCGTGAGCTGCACCACCTGCCACGCGGATATCACAACCTTTCCTCACCCCAAAAACATTGTGCTGCCCAAGTGCAGCCAATGCCACGCAAAGCAAGCCACGGAGTATGCCCGGAGCGCCCACGGCCTGGCCCAAGCCGGCGGCAACCAGGCGGCGCCCACCTGCCAGGTTTGCCACGGGGACGCCCACCAACTGGCCAGAACCAACACCTGGGCCTTTAAGAAGTCCATCCCGGAATTATGCGGGGGTTGCCACAACCAGATTTATGAGAAGTACCATGCGAGCGTGCACGGCCAGGCGATCGAGCGAGGTGTTTATGAAGCTCCTGTTTGCACCACCTGCCACACCGCCCACAGCGTCGAGCCGCCCAGCAATCCAACCTCGACAGTTTTTGCAACGCACATCCCAGAAACCTGCGGGCAGTGTCACGCCAACGTTCGGCTAACCAGCAAGTTTAACCTGCCCCCGGACCGACTGCTGAGCTACGACGCTTCCTTCCACGGCATGGCGTCGAAGGAGGGCTCGGAGACGGTGGCGAACTGCGCCAGTTGCCACGGCATCCATATGATCCTTGCATCTGCCGACCCGCGCTCGACGATTAATCCCAAGAACCTGCCGAAAACCTGCGGCAAGTGCCATCCCGGCGCGGGGGAGCGCTTTGCGCTGGGGCCGATTCACGAACTCCCTGGCCTGGCGGAGCCCGCCGGAGTTCGCTGGATTCGGGATTTTTATCTGCTGCTGATTCCGCTCCTGATCGGGTTGATGTTCTTGCACAACGCCGGGGACTGGATTCGCAAGCTGAGCGATCTCCGCCTGCTCAGGATCAAGCGAGTCCCTCTCCCGCTGGTCTTTCGTCCCGCCGCCGAGCCTGCGGAGGGAAATAACATCCGGATGTACGGCTTTGAGCGCCTGCAGCATTTCCTTCTTCTGACCTCCTTCACGGTGCTGGTGTGGACGGGGTTTGCCCTCAAGTATCCCACCGGCTGGTGGGCGCAGCCTTTGCTGGTGTGGGGATGGGCATTACGCGGCCTCGTGCACCGCGTCGCCGCGGTGGTCTTCATGGCTGTGGCGGGCATGCACGTGATTTCCCTGATTAAGAGCCGGAAACTGCGGCGCCACTGGCTGGGCCTCTGGCCGCGGCTTGAGGATGCGCGTGAAGGTTTTGAGACCTTTGCGTATAATCTGGGGTTGAGGCGGAAACGTCCCCGGCGCGCTAATCACAATTACGTGGAGAAGGCGGAATACTGGGCTGTGGTGTGGGGCGCGGTGCTGATGAGCATCACCGGACTGATGCTTTGGGCGCACAACCTGGTGCTGGCGTGGCTGCCCAAGAGCTTTCTGGACTTCGCGACCGCCGTGCATTTTTACGAGGCGGTGCTCGCCGCCCTTGCCATCGTGGTCTGGCACCTCTACTCGGTGATTTTTGATCCCGAGGTCTACCCGATGGATCCGGCATGGCTGACCGGACGCAGCGTGCGGCGGCGCGAGGGAGCGCCGCCCGAGCCGGAAGACGAAACGGCTGACAGTTCCACGGAACCCCAGGAGGAAAACAGCAAGGATGTTTAAGCAGGGCAATGGGTTTGGAAAATGGCTTTCTCCGTACGTTTATCTCTCCGGCAATTGGTTGAGCCGCATCGGGGTGGTGCTGGTCACCACGGCGACGGTCTTCTGGATTTATTTGTTACCCCGCACGGTCCGCGGTGAAGTCACCAGTCCTTACATCGGCATTTTGATCTTCATGATCCTGCCCGGAGTTTTCCTGGGCGGTCTGATCCTGATTCCCTTGGGGATCATTCTGCGTTCGCGCCGAGAGCGGCACAAAGGCATTTACCCGTCGTACTTTCCTCCTCTGGACTTTAAGAATACTGAGCTGCGGCGCCTGCTTCTCTTTGTGGGCGTCACGACGTTCCTCAACGTGATCATCATGGGCCAGCTCGCTTACAGCAGCATCAATTACATGGATAGCGTGACCTTCTGCGGCAAAACCTGCCATACGGTCATGCAGCCCCAATATGTCGCTTACGAGCACTCACCGCACGCTCGCGTAGCGTGCGTCGAATGCCATATCGGTCCCGGAGCTTCCTGGTTCGTGCGCAGCAAGCTGTCGGGAACCTATCAAGTCTTCGCGACAACTTTTAATACCTATCCGCGCCCCATTCCGGTCCCGGTGACCAGCCTGCGGCCGGCCCGCGAAACCTGCGAGCAGTGCCATTGGCCGGCGAAGTTTGAAGGGAATCGCCTGGTGATTATTCCGCAATACGCTGATGATGAGTCCAACACTCTGACCAAGACCGTCCTGCTCATGCATATCGGCGGGGGCGATGGGCTGGGCGGGATTCACGGCGCCCACGTGGGCCCCGGAATCACCATTCGCTACGGGTCGGACGAAAGCCGGCAGAAGATGCAGTGGGTTGAATACAGCAACGCCCAGGCCGGGAAGAAGACTCTCTTTGTGGATGATAAGACGAACCCCAAAACCGTGAATCCCGAAAGCGGCCGGGTGATGGATTGCATCGATTGCCACAACCAGCCCACCCATGTTTTCCATCTGCCGGGACAGGCCATGGACGACGCAATGGCGGCGGGAAAGATCTCCCCGGCGCTTCCCTACGTCAAGAAGGAAGGGGTGGCCCTGCTGCAAGCGGAGTACCCGAGCCAACGCGAGGCCTCGCAGAAGATTGCGGAAGGCTTGGAGCAGTTTTACAAAGAGAAATATCCGGGAGTTTTCGATTCTCAGAAGGCGGAAATTTCCAAGGCGGCCAAGGCTGTGATGGCGATCTACTCCCAGAACGTTTTCCCCAAAATGAAGGTGACGTGGGGAACGTACCCCAACAACCTTGGCCATATGAACTTCCCCGGTTGTTTCCGGTGTCATGGAACTCTCCACGCCAGCGACGATCCGAGCAAGATGGTTCCCCAGGACTGCAACACCTGCCACAACGTGCTGGCGATGGGGGATCCAAGTCCCAAGATCCTGACCGATCTGGGACTTGGCGGGACGGCCGCCAAGCCTCAGCAATAAGCACACCGCCTGCGGGCTGAGAACGAAAACTCGCAATTCAGCAAGGCTCGGAAACCGCGCCGGGCGCGCGCCTTCGGGCAAGGCGAACTTGGGCGCCGCGGACTCGCGAATCTCTGCCGAAGGTGGTATGCTGGACGGCAAGCCATATCACTTCATCAGGTGTCCGGAGGACCGCGAAAATGCTTTTCTCCTCCGTCGCTGTAGCGCAAAATCCGGGAACCGGAGGACTCCAGATCGCGTGAGGATTTTGGCGCTCAACGCGGGTTCCAGCAGCCAGAAGGGCTGCCTGTATCATTTGGGAGAGCCGCTGCCGCAATCTCCTTCCCAGCCCGTTTGGGAAGCCCGCATGGAGTGGGCGCCATCGTTCCAGAACGCCCGGCTGGGGGTAAAGACCTCCGCTGGCGAGGCGGTGAACGAGCCGCTCGACTTCTCTTCCCGGTCGGCCGCCAGCCTGGTCCGGACTGACCATTGCTCACGCTCTGCCATTGCAGTCTGCTGCGGGGAAGCAAGATCGATCGTTCGGAGGGAAAGTTTATGAGTGAAGCAGTTTTTGCCCACCGGATCCAGTTTGCCTTCACGGTGATGTTCCATTATCTCTTCCCGATTCTCACCATGGGGCTGGGTTTTTTTATCGCCGTCTATTCCACGCTCCACATCGTGACCAAGGATCAGCGCTACGCTGACGCGGCTCAATTCTGGGCCAAAATCTTCGCCATCAATTTCGCCCTGGGAGTGGTGACGGGGATTCCGCTCGAGTTCGAGTTTGGAACGAACTGGAGCCGATTTTCAAGTTTCGGCGGCGGAGTTTTCGGGCAGATGCTCCCGCTCGAGGGCGTCTATGCCTTCTTCCTCGAATCGGGATTTCTGGGGATGTTCCTGGCGGGCGAACGCCGGGTGGGACGAACGCTCCATTGGCTGGCCGGGCTGGGTGTGGCTTTCGGTTCTCTGCTCTCCGGTTACTTCATCGTCGCCACCAACGCCTGGATGCAGCACCCAGTGGGGTATGAAATGGATCCCTCGGGCGGGGTGCGCCTCACCTCCTTTTGGGCAGTGCTGCTCAATCCCTACGCCGGCTGGGAGTACGCTCACACCATCAACGGTGCACTGCTCGCGGCCGCCTTCGTGATCGGGGGCGTAGGAGCCTACTATCTGCTCTCCAATCGCCACCTGGAATTTGCCCGCTTGTCGGTAAAGACGGCGGTGATTGCCGGGGTCATCCTGGCGCTCACCCAGCTTTTCCCCACCGGCGATTTGAATAGCGCGAGTGTCGTCCGCTACCAGCCAACCAAGCTGGCTGCCATGGAAGGCCTTTTTGAAACCCAGAAAGGCGCTCCGCTGGCCATTATCGGAATGCCCGACACCGAAAAGGGCAAGCTGATCGATCCCATCTACGTGCCCAAAATTTTGAGCTTCCTGGCCTATGGACATTTTCAGGCCACCGTTGACGGACTGAACGTCTATCCCAAAAATCTCTGGCCTCCCGTGGAACTGACTTATTACAGCTATCACATCATGGTGGGCCTGGGATCGATCTTTATCGCCCAGATGTTGATCGGACTTTTCCTGTTGTGGAGGCGCAAACTTTACTCCAGCCGCTGGTTCCTTTGGATGCTGATGTTGACCGTTCCTTTCCCCTACATCGCCAATGAGGCCGGATGGGTTGTTTCCGAAGTGGGGCGCCAGCCGTGGCTGGTGTACGGGCTCATGATGACGCACGCGGGAACCTCCACCAACGTCGCCGCCGGTGAAACGGTCTTTACGACGATGGGCTTTGCCGGCATCTACGCCATGCTCAGCATCCTGTTTCTGTTTCTGGTGGCGCGCATCATCGGGCAGGGTCCGGAGCCAACCGTGCCGGCCCCAGGTATTGCGGCTGGTTTTTGAACAATGTGGCACGGGCGTCTCGCCCGTGAAAACTCATGGCCAGGATGGCCATGCCACAGCCGGTAGCCGCGGTGACTGCCATCAAGGAAGGAGGGTACCATGAACGTCGCTTGGTTTTGGGCGCTGAGCGCCATGCTGACGGCCTATGCGGTGCTGGATGGATACGACCTGGGCGTGGGAACCTTGTCGCTTTGGGTGGCGCGCGGCGATGACGAGCGCCGCCTGACGGTGAATTCCATCGGCCCGGTGTGGAACGGCAACGAGGTCTGGCTGATTGCCGCGGGAGGCATGCTGGTGGTGTCTTTCCCGCGCGTTTATGCCTCGGGCTTCAGCGGCTTCTATTTGGCTCTCATGGTGGTGTTGTGGCTGCTCATTTTGCGCGGAGTCTCGATTGAGTTTCGCAATCAGGTGGCGGACCCGCTTTGGCGGAGCCTGTGGGACGGGGGCTTCTGGGCGGCGAGCCTGCTGCTGGCCCTCCTGCTGGGCGTGGCGCTGGGCAACGTCATCCAGGGATTGCCGATCGGGCCGGATGGATATTTCCAGGGAACCTTCGCCTTGCTGCTCAATCCCTATTCGCTGCTCACGGGTGTTCTGAGCGTGGTCATTCTGGCCTGGCACGGCGCGAACTATCTGCGCGTCAAGACAGAAGGGGCGCTGCTGGAGCGAGCCGTGAAGTGGTCGCGGGGACTCTGGTGGGCGGCGGCGGGTTTGACGGTCATCGCCACCGCGGCCACGTTCGCCGCGCGGCCGGATGCGGGCCGCAATTTTCACGTCCACGCGATTGCCTGGGTGCTGCCGTTGCTTACGCTGGGCGGCCTGGTGTTCGGCTTCGCGTGCCGGCGGGAAGACCGCAACGATCAGGCTTTTCGCGCCTCCACGCTGGTCATCATCTCGCTGATGGGATCGGCGATGCTCACGGTCTTTCCCGATCTCCTCACCTCAACCGTCAACCGGCAATACAGCCTGAACATTTACAATGCGGCGTCTTCGCCCCTGGCCCTGCGCGCCTCCTTCATCGCCAACCTGGTCGGCATGATCGGCGTGGTCGTTTACAGCACTTACGTTCACCGCACCTTCCGCGGCAAAGTGCGCCTGGACGGCGGGCATTACTAGTGCTTAGTTGCGTAAGTTAATGAGTGTATTTCTAAGCTGGCTGCCCTTGACTTCTCGCTTGCGCCATCGGAATGGTTTGGATTTTTCATTATGTTGCTG
>Ga0307373_10013730_pt1 | contig 11280 bp, 15 predicted proteins | sample OX2MG_FD_202534 | JGI IMG/M metagenome (GOLD analysis project Ga0307373, IMG submission 202534) | Soil microbial communities from Risofladan, Vaasa, Finland - OX-2 | ecosystem: Environmental > Terrestrial > Soil > Coastal area > Acid sulfate soil | place: Finland: Risofladan, Vaasa | collected... | reverse complement strand
AGCGCAAGCTTGGTCTCAAACTGATGGCCCGGCAAAAGGACATCTTGAGCAAGATTCTGACGGCTGCGGACAAGCCCCATGCGCAGTTCCAGATCAACTGGAAGGACCTCAACGAAGACCGGGTGCAAACGCGTAAAAGCCAGACTCTTCGCAACGCCGCCAGACTGCTGTGGATCCGGGGCGCCCAACTGGCGGCGGCCGGCCGGTACTCCCAAGCGGTTCGGGTGGAGGCTCAGGGTTTCCGGATCGCGGACCAGGCCATGGAAGACCCCGACCCTATCTCGCTGCTGGTCGGTACAGCCATCGATGGCATCACTCTCGAGGGCATGAGTCAACTGCTCGAGTCCGCCGGCAGCCGAGGCTCCGTGGCATCGGCTATTCGCGAGGCCATCCTTGAACATCAATCCAGGTTCCACGCGGATCGCCCTCTCTGGGGAGATGTATTGATGGATGTTCAGATTATCGATCAGTGCGCCGCGAAGCCAGAACTGCTTGGCCAGCTTGTCGGCCAGGGCAAGCCCCTAACTTTCAATCTCCACACTCCGACGGAACGCCGGTTATTGTCCGATCTGATCCAGGCCAGCGGAGCCAGGGTTCTCCAGCTTCAGCACCGGTTGATCCGGAGCGCCCACCTCCCTACCTACTTGCAACAGGTAGCATCATCCCGGAAGCAGCACATCGACGACGCTGACATCGAAAAGCGATTCCAGCAAGAGGACCCGCTCGATATTCTCCCCACCACTCTGTTTCTCGGGCCGCTTTGGCGTCCGGAAGCAACGGTCGTTGCGCAGGAGCAGATCCTGATCGCTGCCGCCTCTCTTCTGATGTATCACTCGCGCCATGGAGCCTTTCCAGCGCGACTGGAGACCGCCGTTCCCCATTCCTTCGATCCCTTTTCCGGGCATGCCCTGCGATACCGTCGCGAAGGCAATGGATTTGTGATCTACAGCGTCGGCGAGAGCGGAGACTTAGACCCTGACCGGTCCGATATCAAACCGGGTCAAGAGGCGAGCTACTTTCGTTATCCGGGAGGGCGCAGTTCCCCTACCAGCCCATCGGCCGGGGCGGCCAGACGAGCCGGGCGCTGATGGAGCGGCCGTTGTCCTCCGGAACGATCCTCGCGCCAGCGAGGCGCCAGGTATCCTGCCGGAGAAACCTGGCCGCGGTTCTGGCGTCTAACGGATGAGCATTCGACCGAGAGGAGGTGAGCAAATCGTGAAGAAAATGTGGGCACTTTGGATGGCCGTCGTGCTGGTTGTGTCCGTTCTGGCGCCGGCCCTGGCTGCCGAGTTGAGAGCCAGGATCAAGGCTGTGAACGTGGACAAGGGCTGTGTCACCGTCGTGGAGGGCGGCAAGGACTACCAGCTCGCTGCAAACGCCGACACGAAGTTCATTAATGTCGTGGGCGGGACCCTCGTGAACGGGATCAAGAGCCGGGACCTGAGGGCCGGCCGGCGCGTGGTCGTTAATTACGCCGACAAGGACGGAAAGCTGGCGCTGGCAAGCCTCCGGCTGCGCAAGTAGGATCTGCGCCCCGGACCACAGGTCCCGGGTCTCCCGGTATTGAGCGTAGAGATGCAGGCATTGCGCCGGCTCCTGGAAGTAGAGACGCCGGAATAGACACTCCTGCGCCTGATCGCGCTACGCCGGATCCGGGCCAGTTCTTCAGGCGGTTCTTATATCCATGCGAGCCATCACGGCCGAGAAGCCTGGCGAAAGCCTGGATTCCACTTTTCCAGGGCGTGAGCAGCCCGAAGCAGACGCTGCCGGGCTTTCTCGACCGCGTGAGTCACGCGACCGACAACGAGTGACCGCGATCTTTGCACGATGTCAACCTGCGCTACGGGCGCCTCTCGGGAGCGGCGCCTGCAGCGCTACGACAGAGTTAATACAGTCCCATGAATGCAGGACGCCGTCCGGCGTTTGATGGAGCCACTGACACCACGAAAGAGTGTCGGAGGTTCGTCGAATCTTCCATGCAGTATCGGCATTCGCCTGCAGCCATCCCAGGTACCGGTCCTGAAGATGGTGGTCCCTCATAAACCGGGAGATCCAGCGTAGTCCGATGGAATTGAGGCCAGAATTGTTATCGCCGCCGGCGCCGTACTCCGGCATAATCAGGTACCCGCTCTCGGCGCGTTTTCCCAGGTGGTTCATGGTGTAGTCCGCAGCCAGTTGCGCGCTGGCGGTGTCGCCCAGAAAGTTAGCCAGGCCCACGAACGTGCCCTGGTTATAGGTGCTGGACCAGGTTCCTATTTTCCCGGAAGTATTCACCGCGTCCCACACGGCGCCGGTGGTTTTGTCGAGCAGGTTCGCCTTCTCCCACGCAAACAGTGTCTTTGCCTTGGTCCGATAGCTGGAGTCGCGCAGCGCCTTACTCAGCAGATAGGAGGCGATGCCCGCCGGGCATTCGATGCACGAGTTGTAACTGGTATTCTTGGTCGTCCAGAAAAGAGCGCCTTTCGCAGGATCCCAGGCGCGGGCGTACATTAAATCGAAATTCTGCCTGGCAATATTCCGAAATGTAATATCGCCCGTGGCTTGATAACCTCTCGTAAACGCGATCACGCCCCATGAGATGTCGTCGTTATAGATATTGTTCGCCCAATTGGCGCCATGCGCGCTGACGAAACCGTTCAACAGCGAAGCGACCTGGGTCTTGAACTCGCCGCCCGCTCGATCGTTGGCATCCTCAATTCCCTCGATCTCCTCAATCTCCTGCCAGAAGCCAGGATTCCCGCCGTTCTGGTCGCCGTTGATAAAGGAGCCCGTCCCCCTCGGACGAACAAACGCCTTCAGGTAGGCGTTCACAATGGTATCGGCATCGGCGCTGGTGAAGATCCGAGCAGGAGGGGTGGTGGACGCGGGAGGATCGGCGGCGGTCGCGGGAGGGCAGGTGGCGGCCATGAGGATCGCGGACGTCCACGCGGCGAGCAGCTTCCCAAGATTACGAGAACATCGGAGCTTCATCAAAAGTCCTTTCAAATTTGCCAGGTAACGAGAACCCAGGGGTAAGAGCCCGTCGTAAAAGGTAGCCCTTCGCGTCCGACCCCACCACGTGGGCCGAATCGATGCCATCAACTTTGAGATCGAGGTGATGACGCATGGGCCCAATCTATTAGACTCTATGGCGCACAATGCCGGTTACTTCAACGCCCCGGCGTCGGTGATCGGAGACATTCACTCGCGGTAGGTCAGGTTTACCCATCGGTAGATCGGGGTTTTGAAGCCAACCAGGTGGCCGTCGGAGGGAAAAGGACGGCGAGCAAGAGTTGGCGACTCCCTGCCTCCCTTACCTCTGCGGTAGGTTGACGCGCAGCAGCAGCCCGGTGAGGTCGGGATGCTGATTCAGCGCGAGATGTAACCGCATCGCCACTGCTGGCGGATCAGGGTCTGGTGACACAACGATGATTCCTCCGTGCTCTGCGGTGGAGCGATGCAGGCGTACAAAGTCCCTGCGATTGTGGGTCAGCACTGCCCGGCCGTGAGCGGTTGCGATCGCGATCACGCTCGCATCGGCAGCGCCTGCCGGACTCAGCGAGGGCTCAGGGAGGGTGAGGATATCGTGGCCCAGCAGTCGCAAAGCTCGCACGATCCGATGGTCGAAGTTCTCGTCCGCGATCAGGCGGGCCATAACGTTCAGGCTTTCTCGTTTTCCTGGATGGCTTGCTCGATTTCCTCGTCATGGTGTTCGTAGTAGTCCGCTGCCGCGTGCAGATCGACAGGCAGGAGCAGAGGATGCGCGTTCAGGATGTCATCGTCGGTAAAACCCAGGCGGCGCTCCTCGACCAGCAGCCAGACTGGGATTCGGGTGTGCCGAATACACGCCTCACCGCCGCAAATACCCGGAGTTTTGCTGATCCATGTCTCACCCCGGTCGATGGGGGAGTGAATTGCATTCGCGCTGGTTCGCGCCGCAGTGTTCATCGTGAGGCTCCCTGTGACCTAATTATAGCAGATTCGAGTGCCTGGCCATCGGGCGCCGCTATTGCGGATCCCGGCGACCCGGACGAGAACGGCGGGTGGTGGCGCCCCTACGACTCACTGACAAACGGCGATCCGGGCCTCGATTTATCGAAGCGCTGGGCGTCAATTTCGGTCTGGCGGCAGCCCGACTGCGAGAGCAAGTAAGGGGGCAACAAGCCTGGGACCAACCGGGTCTCCAAGTGGACCGGCGGTAGCCGGCCCAATATTCTCGTGGGAGATCAGCGCACCGGGTGGTCAGGAACGATCCCGCGCCAGACCCTTAAGGCCAGCAACTCTGAGTTCCGGAACAAATGGATCCGGGCCTTCAGGCCGGTCCAATGGCCGTCGGAGGGAAGTTAAGCCGGGAAGCCATCGCTGGAGCCCGTAGTGTCATGCCGCGCTTTGTGGTATCATCATATTTAGGTCGATCACGTTTTCGGGGGAGCGTTCAAAATGAACCGCAAGCGTATGAGAGCTGGGCAGTCCGTCGCCGGCGGGTCGCCGCCGGAGAGGTGGGGGGGCGCCTCGTACTGAAACGGCGAATTGACGCCGCTACTTTAGTCGGTGTCGAGGGCGGATTGAGGTGCGGCTGGGTCGCCAGCGTCGGTGATATAATAATCGCAGGAGGGCGGGTACAATGACCGACACTCAGACGATGGACGCTAGAATTACTACACTTCGGAGCGAGTTGCTCGGCCAGGTACAGGAGCTTCGCCAGGAGATGCTGGCGCTCCGGCGCGCGATGTACCTGGCGCCCACTCCTGGCGCCGCCCGCCGGACGCGGGAGGAGTACCTGGCGGGGATTGAGCGATTACGCGAATTCCACGACCGTGTCCTCCAGCGTCGCAGGGGCGAGCCGCTGCCCTCGTCTGGCGAGGAGATCGCGCGGATGCGTGAGGAACGGGCTCTCCAGGTCCTGGGAGAGTGACAACGGAAGCTAGGCAGCCCCCAGTCTGTCTGGATGCCTCGCTGGCAGTCGCCCTTGCGCTGCCCGAGGTCGTGACCCCGCAGGCGCTTCCCCTCTGGCAGCAGTGGCTCGATGAGGAGCGCGCCATTATTGTTCCACCACACTTTGTTGTGGAGGTGCTGAGTGCCGTACGCCGGGCGCGTGTGCTGGACCGGTTGACTGCAGAGGAAGAGAGAGATGCCCTTGATCTCTGTCTGGACGAGATCCTTCCGCGTGTCACTCCCCTCTGGTCGGACGACAATACCTGGCGGGTTGCGTGGAATTGGGCGCTTCGGCTGCGGCGAGGCAGCCTTTACGATCCTCTATACCTGGCCGTTGCCGAGAGCGTGGGCGCCGAATTCTGGACCGCCGACGGCAACCTGGTACGCGCGATGGAGGCCGATGGGCAGCCCCGGTTGGGGTGGGCGCCTCTCCTGGAGCGCAAGCGCAGCTCAACTTCGGGAGTCTTGAATGTCTGACCGCCATGGGCCGTCGCCCATGCGGCCGGGTCGTCACCCCGACTCCCCGTCAGGAGGGCCGGGCGACGAACGGCCAGATTCGAGCATATCGTTATGGCGGACAGACGGTTTCTTATCACCATCCAGGTAGCCGGTCTGCTGCCATCACGCCTGACACACCAGGCGATCGCGTGCCTCGTTTCCATCAACTGGAGCTCAGGAGTCAGGTTCACTGATGATACGAAGGATGGGTACTTGAGCAAAATGGGCAGCATTGTGGATGACCAGTGGCAAATCAAGTGCGACCGCCGTCGCAGCTATCCATGCGTCCTGACGTTCGATAGATCGCCCGTGGCGCTGCGTGTAGGCTCGAATATGAGCCCAAGTCGCTCCAATCCGAGGCGTGGACTCCAGCACAACGTAGTGCTGCAGAAAGAGATCTAGGCGCTCCCGACGGGCAGAGCCCGAGCCGCGATGCTCGGCGCCGAGCCACATCTCGGCTGCGGAAATGAAGGAGACGCAGAGAACACGGCCCTGTATGTGCGGCTCGTAACGGGGCGCCCGGATTGGGTCCTCATTCAATAGGAAGGAGAGCACGTCGGTGTCGACGAGGGCCTCCAAGCAATTGTCCCCGATCACCCCATGCACCCGGTATCACGCTCCAGGCTGATTTCGCGCTCTCGTTCGCGATCCTTCAGGAATTCCTCCATCTCCGCAAGCTCCTCTTCACTGGCGGGCGGAGCCTCGGCCTTCCATTTTGCCAGGTCAAATGGCTCCGCCCCGCACAGGATGCGGGCGCGCTCCTCTGGCGTGTATTGGAGTTGCCTAAGCCTGTTTTCTAACTTAACATCGTCGCAAGCCACAGAGATCGTCATCGTGGTTCCCCTTCCCATCCCTATTATACCCCCGCCGGAGCACCCCGCCCCAGCGTATCTCCAGCTTCAGGCTGTTCGGAACCGCCCAAAGACTCGGGAGGAAACTGAAAATCCGGTGAGGCCAGCTTTTGTGGTATCATCCTATTTGAGAAGATCGCGTCATATCGCGAGCGTTCAACATGAACCAGCAAACTTATGAGAGTTGGGCCGCTCGGCGCCGGCGGGTCGCCGGCGGGGAGTCACTCGATGAGTTACAGCGAGCCGCTTACGCGCCGGGCGCCGCGACCTGGATGATGAAGAGCGCATGGACGGCAATCTGGAGATAATCCGCACGCTGCCGTCCCAGATCCGAGAAGCTGAAACAGAGCCTGGGCAGCTGCGCGGGAAGGAACAGGAGCTGGACGCCGCTATCGAGACACTGGAAAGGCGCGTTGATAGACGACACGGCAGCTCCCTGGCATCGAAAGCCAGGGATCGTGGCGCATCGACCGCTTCAGGCTGTTCCGCGTCGTTACGACGTCTGTTGTGATCACTGCTTCGGCTCGTAGGCGGAGGTGGGCGGAGAGTTGAGGCTGCGCCATCATGTTTATGAGAGACCGCTCCGGGAGGTGGACGGAATGATTCTGGTTCCGAGGCGCACTCGCTTACTCTGCTTCGCCTGGCTGCTCTGCTTCGCGTGCTGCGCTGTTTTAAGGGCCGAGTCCCGGCCCGTTTCCCTCAAGCGGACGGAACAAAGGTTAACGGCCCCGATCCGGAACCTGGCGATCCGTCTGCTCATCGGCGAGCTTGGAACCCCACGCCAGGAACTGGCTGTTACGGCTCTGGCATGGATCGGTACGCCGGCAATCACGCCGCTCATTGACGAGTTGTCAATAGACGAGTTGTCAACCGATCGGGCTGCAGGGGCGACAGAGGCGCTGGTGAGGATCGGACCCCCGGCCATCGCGCCCCTGATCCAGGCAATGTACCGGCTTCCCTGGATTTCCGGAGTGCTCGGGCAGATGGGGGCGCCAGCCGTCAGGCCGCTGATCCGCGCATTTACCAAGCCGTACCCCTGGGAGGTCAACGAGCCATGCGTGGCCTTAGCTGCCATTGGAGCCCCTGCAGTTCGACCTCTCCTCCGGTTATTACACGATCCCCGGTATGAATGGGAAGTGGTGACCGCCCTGGGCGGAACGAAGGATACGCGCGCCGTCGAGCCGCTGATCCATGTTCTTCCCGATCAGGAGCGCTTCCTGAACGGGGATGAAGTCTCCGAGGCGCTCGTGTCGATCGGGAGTCCCGCGCTGAGGCGAGTTTTCCCGCTGCTCCATTCACGGAACAGGTTGATTAGGTACGAAGCATGGAAGACGATTCACGTGATGGGCGATAATCCGACGCTCCTACCCGCGCTTCTGGAGTACCAGCACAGCGGCGATGCCACGTACCGGCTTGCAGCACTCATAGGTCTGTCATCCGTGGCTAGCCGCCAGGAGTGGATCTCCTCGGATACGACACGTTTGACAGCGGCCGAGCTTGCGATCAATAATCAGATTCGCCTCGGGCTTCAGCGGGGCTTGCATGATCCCAGTCCGCGGGTGCGTCTCCAAGCGCTGTACGCCTGTTCGGACGACCGCCGTTTTCTGCCCACGCTTCGTCGACACCTCCACGATCCCAATCCCTGGGTGCGGAGGGCAGCTTCTGCGAACATCGGCAGGGACCGCGTTTCGCGGTGAGTCCGGCCTCCGGCAGGAGATCCCGGGCCGGTTGCTGGAGCGGATCCGCCAGCAGTACGCGGAGAAGGTGGCGCCGGGAGTACATGACAAGAAGGATGCCGCGCGAGCGTGGGCGGCCGGCGGAAGAATAAGGCGGTGGAGGTGGGAGGGCTGGATCTGCGGTTATGAGCAGTCTGCGCTCAGGCTGAGATAGAGAGAAGGGTACAGGAGATGCCCCTGCCAGGAGGTCCGGCAGATAAGATCGGTAACCGGTACGAGACAGCGTGGACGATCTCCACGCTCATCGACGTCATGGCCGAGAAGGCGCAGTCTCTCCGTATCGAGCCGCCTGGCTTCATCGGGGAGGGCGTGGAGTTCATCCTCCGCCGCGCCGAACGTGTGGAACACCACCAGGTGAAGCGCCAGCAGTCAGGGTCTGACAGGTGGACTCTCGACGCGCTCAATCGCAGGGGTGTGCTGTCCACATTCCGCGACAAGCTGGCGTTTGAGGACAACTGGTGCATCTTCGTCTCGATGCTGGACGCGGCGGAGCTCAGGGAAATGGCAGACCGGGCAAGGGCCTCTCAGAGCTTCCAGGAGTTCGAGGGCGAGTTTCTGAAGGCTAAAGGCTGGAGGCTGAGTTTTTCAATGCTTCACAGCAGCTGGGGCTGCGCCTCTCGGGGTGAAACATGGAACCACCTTCGGAGAGTGGTGACGAGATGCGTCGACGAGCAGACGCTTCGGAAACAGACCGAGCTATTACTTGACAGCCTCGTTGAAGGCGAGCCGGCAGCAGTCTTCGCGTCCCTGGCCGACCTGTGCGCGGAAAGTATTCACAGGGAACTGACCGCCCACGACATATGGCGGCATCTTCAGGATAAGAAGCACTCGCGTCGGATGTGGCACAACGACCCGCACGTTCTCGCGAGAGTGGAGACGCAGAATCAGCGCTACCGGGGAATTGCCGCCTTGCTGCCCGGCGGAGTCATCGAACCGCGCACTGAGACAGCCAGCGTAGTGCAGCACCTCTTGGCCACCGATAGCAAACGTGTCGTGCTTCTCCAAGGGCTGGCTGGCTCGGGCAAGAGCCTGGTTGCCGAAGGCGCCCTCCGCGCTGTCCGCGACCAGGGCTGTCCAGCCTTAGCGTTCAGGGTAGACCGCCTCGATCCGACTCTGCTACCTCGCGAGGTAGGCAAGCAGCTCGAACTTCCGGAGGCGCCGGCGATTGTGCTTGCCAGTGTTGCCAATGGCCGTGACTGCCTGCTGCTGATCGATCAGCTTGATGCGGTGAGCCTGGCATCCGGGCGCCATCCGGATTTCCTCGAATGCATCCAGGAGATTACGAAGCAGACGGCCGCGTTCCCGCGTATGCGGGTCGTGCTCGCCTGCCGGGAGTTCGACGTCACCAACGACCCTCGTATTCGCCGCATATCTCAAGCCGGCGACACCGCAGTCGTGAAGGTTGAGCCATTCACGCTGGAGATGGTGGATAGGGTCACCACGAGACTGGGTGTCGGCGGCCTTTCGCTTCGACAAAAGGAGGTGCTTCGCCTTCCCCAACATCTGCTGCTGTTTTCCGAACTGGTCAACAGCCCGGGCGCAGCGCAGCACTCCTTCATTACCGCGGTCGACCTCAACGAGCGGTTCTGGGAGGCGAAGGAGGCGGCGGTTCGTCGACGCCTGGGCCGTCCGACACGGTGGACTGCCGTCATCGATCTTCTGTGCCAACGGATGAGCGACTCGCAGTCCTTGTCGGCGCCGAGGGTGGCCCTCGACGTATTCCTTGATGATGCTGGAGCCATGGTATCGGAGCACGTCCTGGTTCTGGAGAACGGACGCTACTCCTTCTTTCACGAGAGCTTCTTCGACTATTGCTTTGCCCGCGGCTTCGCCCGGAGAGGAGAGACGCTCCAGGGCTTGCTCGAAAACGATGATCAGCACCTTTTCCGTCGTGCCCAGGTTCGCCAGATCCTCCACTACGAGCGAGCGAACGCCTGGGATGGGTACATTCGCGACATCACCTGGCTGCTCTCAGGCGCTGGTGTCCGCGCACACCTCCGACAAGTCGCCTGGGCTCTTCTCTCACAGGTCGAAGATCCCTCGGAGGAGGAATGGAACGTCGCACTCGCCGCGGCAAACGCCGTGGCATCGACATCTACGGAAGACCGAATGGGCGACATCGAGCCTGACGAGGAACTGCCGGCTGGCCAGGTTTCGGCATCCGGCGAACGCACCTTGCGTCAGACGATCGGCGTGCAGCCCGCTTGGTTCGAGCTCCTCGACCGGCTGGGCGTTATTCACGAGTGGCTCTGCTCTGGGGATGATCGGGCGGCGGACCGGGCGGTGCTCTTGATAAGCACCGCCCAGAAACGTTATCCCGACCGCGTGGCTGAGCTGGTCTCCCCATTCGTCAATGCAGGCGAAGGGTGGCGGAACCGGCTGATCTACCTGATGCAGTGGTCCGATCTCGGCGCGAGCAGGTCGTTCCTGGAGATCTTCCTGCAACTGATCGACAACGGGATGTTGGATGATGCCGTGGGGCCCATCGCAACGAACGCGGATTTCTGGCTGCTGATTCTGGACCTCCCCGAAAAGAGGCCTGCCTTTGCTTGCGAGGTGATCGGACACTACCTCCGGCGGCGCCTCGTGCTGGCCGACGGGCGCGGGGACACGAATCCGTTCGCTGGAGAACCGCCCGCTGTCCCCGATAGCCAGAGCGATGATCGCATCGTCGGTGACTGCGCCACCGGAGCGCCGGCGACCTTCGTGGCGGAGGTCCTCCCGTTCTTGCTTCGGGTCATGGAGCGGACAGCGGAAACCCAGAACAAGCCGGCGAAAGACGCGGTCTGGCGCTGGCGCTCCTGGGGGAGTCACTATTCAATGAAGGATGCTCTCCTGAACGGGGTCGACGCTGCTCTCCGTAAGCTGGCGAAGGACAGCCCAGAGGAGTTCTGCCGGGCGGAGTCGCTGCTACGCCCGCAGCCCTATGAGACAGCCCAGTTCCTGCTCATCCGAGCCTATGCGTCCGGCGCGGAGTTCGCCGATAGGGCAGTCGAATACCTTGTGGAGGACACACGGCGCTTCAGCATCGGGTACTTGGATTGCTCACTCCGCCCGTCGAAGGAGCTGCTCGAGGCCGCGACACCCCACTGCTCGGATGGCGCAATGGCCCGACTCGAGGCGGTCCTGCTGGATCTCTGGCCTGCAGGGGAGCAGACGCGGCATTGGGCGAACTACCGCGGCCATCAGTACCAACATAAACGATTGTTTGCTATCACTCTGTTGGATAGGCGATCGGCATTCGTCAAGCTTTCACCGGTCTATGCCACGTGAGAGCTTCT
>Ga0307373_10013727_pt1 | contig 11280 bp, 10 predicted proteins | sample OX2MG_FD_202534 | JGI IMG/M metagenome (GOLD analysis project Ga0307373, IMG submission 202534) | Soil microbial communities from Risofladan, Vaasa, Finland - OX-2 | ecosystem: Environmental > Terrestrial > Soil > Coastal area > Acid sulfate soil | place: Finland: Risofladan, Vaasa | collected... | reverse complement strand
CGCACTCGGGCCCTTCGGCCCTACGGGCCGGGCGGGGAATGGTGTTGCCTCGGGGCCATGAGATGCACGGTGCCGAGTCGAGGCCGATGCCTGACGACCGCCTACGTCTCATACGGAGTGCTCGGGCATGCATCTTCGTCGGTAGTGGCGGATCGGAGAGATCGGAGAGATCGGAGGGGAGACTGTGGTCGATGACAATGACGAGAGCAGTTCGCGGGAGGAGCGATCCGGACCGGCAGTGGTTGCGCCATCCACCAGGGTCAACGTGGCATTCCCTCTATCGAGTATCCATATTCAGGAACCGAGCGAGGATCTTGCCGAGCTCGCCGACGTGGTCGAAGAATTGGGTCTGATCGTCGAGAAACAGGCGCCAGGGCGCGAGTCCGAGCGACTCGTCAAGAGGGCCCGAGCCGTTGCCGCACGGCTCCGATTCTCAAAACCCTGAGGTCGTGACCTCGGGGAGTCAATGTGGTCCCGCGGGTGTCTCGATCAGCCCCTGTGTTGAACCAGCGGTGTCGCGGTACCAGCCGACAGCCACGCAGCTCACCGGCGTCGGGCAGGTCATGTCGTCGAAGGAGGCGACGGGATCCCCCTTCTCGGCATTGGGCGGCAACGGTGCCGGCCACGCCGTCCACCGTGTGCCAGACAAGGTTTCGACAAGGCTGTGGAGAGCCGTTCCGCGTGCGTCGAGATAGCTGCCCACTGCTACACAGGAAGCAGTGGTGGGGCAACTGAGCGCTTCGTGGTGGGCGTCATTGCCGGCCGAAAGGGTCACCCGCGCTGGTCGCCAGGTGTGTTCGCTCAGCACATCGATGAGGTCATCGTGACCGAGGCTCGTATTCACGTAGGCGCCGATGGCCACACAGGAGCCGACGGTCGGACAGGTGACGGCGTCCAGAACCGGGGAGCCATCTGTGGCCCTGGTCTGAGGGAGCGGTGCTAGTCGGGCGGTCCACGTACCCGTTGAAAGCGTCTCGATTAAGCCGTGGAGTCGACCTGTCTTTCCGTAGGTGCTACCCACCGCGACGCACGATCCGACACCCGGGCAGCTGACGGCGAAGAAGGCGGCACGCGGCACCTCAGTGGGCGTCCACCTCCCGTGAGCGAGGGTTTCGATCAGTTCCGGGATGTTGCCACCCTTGTCGACATAGGAACCGATGGCCACGCACGCATCCGCCGCCGGACAATTCACGGTTTGCAGGAAGACGTCCGGCGCCGCGTTGGCGTTCGGCGGAGGAGCCAGAGGTTGTGTGGCGGACCAATGACCATCGGCGTAGGTCTCTATGAGACCCAGGGCCGAGGGCTTGCGATCGAAGTAGCTCCCGACGGCGGCACACCACCGGACCGATGGGCAGGCGACGGCCGAGAGAGAGGCGGCCGACGTCGCATCGGCCCTTGCCGGAAGAGGTGCCTGCGTCGATGTCCACGATCCCCCGGACAGGGTTTCCAAAAGGCCATGCGGGCTCCCACCAGCGCTTGTACTCCATCCCGCCGCCACGCAGAATCCACGGTCGCCACAGGCGATATCGGTGAGGTCGGAGTCACCGGCGTCGTTCGTCGGTGGAGAGGTGGGAAGTGGGGCAAGGTCGGCCGTCCATGCTCCTCGCGACAAGGTGGCCAGGAGCCCGCGGACGTGACCGCTCGGCTCGTGGTAGGAGCCTACGGCGACGCAAGAGTCAGGCGCGGGGCATGCCACGGCGCCGATGGCGGCATGGGGAACCTCGACGGGAATCCAGGTCGGGGCGTGCGGGGCGGAGGTAAGGACGGCGACAGCGGCACTTCCGACCAGAAGCTCTACCAGAGCAGGCTTTCTGAGTCTCGTTCCACGTGGAATCTTCAAGCAGCCAAGCATCGAGTCCCCCAGCCCAAGGGCGGAACCGACGGTACAACACGAACCGCTATCTGTCGTCAGCCCCGGGTGTCGGGCGTCTCGGCTCATCGAGCCGTGCACGCCGGAGTTCCGACCGGCGCATCTTTCCGGCGTCGTCGCGTAGAGGCGAGTCGACGAACTCCATCGTGCGCGGCCGCTTGTAGGCGACGAGGCGGTCCGCCGTGAATGCCATCAGCTCGTCGAAGGTCACCGTGGCCGGGTCCGCCTCCACGATGGCGTGAACGCGATTACCCCGGTCCTCGTCGGGCAGGCCGATCACGGCACACGATCGAACGGCCGGATGTTCGTTCAACGCCGACTCGATCTCTGCCGGGTAGACGTTCGAGCCACCGACCAGGATCATGTCCTGGGCCCGGTCGCCGAGGTAGAGGTATCCGTCGTCGTCGAGCCAACCCATGTCGCCCAGTGACTCCCAGCCCCCCGGTCGCACGCGCGCCTCGGCGCCGATATAGCGGTAGGCGGGTGTGGTCCGGGAGGAACGGAGCCACACTTCACCCTCATGTCGGGCGGGCAGGACGTACCCGTCCGGGTCGCAGATCTGAACGTCACCTCCCGATGGGCGTCCGACCGAACCGCGATGCTCGAGCCATTCGGTACCGGTGATGACCGTTCGCAACTGGGCCTCGGTGCCGGCGTAGAGCTCATAGATCCGTTCGGGTCCGAGCCAATCGATCCATGCCTCCTTGAGCCACGGAGGGCACGGTTCGGCCAGGTGCCAGACGACCCGGAGGGCCGACAGGTCATACGACGTCCGCACCTCCGAGGGAAGGGTCCAGATCCGTTTCATCATGGTGGGGACGAGATAGACGACGTCGGACCGGTGTTCGGCCATGGCCTCCAGGGTCGCCTCCGCATCGAAGCGGGGCAACACGACGACATGGTTCCCGTGGAGTAGCGCGTAGCAAGCCCAGACGATGGGCCCGTTGTGAAAAAGCGGTCCCGGCATCACGAGGCAACCGTCCCTACTGAAAAGGAGGGCGGCGTCCGCCGACGGATCGACCAGGCCGGGGTCGCCCGACACGATCAACTTGGGACGACCGGTCGATCCGCCCGAGGTCGGCGCTTTCCACGCCGGGCTGACGACGTCGGCCAGTTCAATGGGCCCATCGTGATCGGGGGGTTGGTAGCCCACCGGTAAGCAGAACCGGTCCGGCAGGACGTCCGAATCGACGCCGATCACCACCACCGGATCGGCCAACGAGACCACCGCTTCGAGCTCGCGTCGCGGAAGCCTCGCACTCACCGGCTGGGGGGTGGCACCGAGCTTCCATAGAGCCACCGAGGCGATGAACCAGTCGGCGCTGTTCGGCAGGGCAATGGTGACCATGTCGCCGACGCCGACGCCCAGGCGGCGGAGCTCCACGGCCAGCAGGTTGGAGCGACGGTCGAGTTCCGAGCGGCTCAAGGTCGAGGTACCGCACGTGACCGCCGGCGCGTCCGGTCTTTCGGCCGTCAGGTTCCGAAGCTGAGCGGCGAACGAGATCAGTTCGGCCATGGAACCAAGTTGATCAGGAATCGGCCAGCCGGGCCGGAAAGCCACCCCGGCTGATCGGACCCCAACGGTCAGGAACCAGGCGGATCAAGACCTTGCCCTGATCGGTCATGGCCTGGCGGTATTCCTCCCAGTCCGGGTGTTCCCCGCTGATCGAGCGGAAGTAGGTCACGAGGCCGTCCACGGCTTCGGGCAGGTCGATGACGGCAGCTGGGCCCGACACCTGGACCCAGTCGTCGGCGAAGCGATCCGACAAGACACAGATGTCCGCCCGCGGGTGAAGGCGCAGGTTGCGGACCTTGGCTCGCTCGGGATAGCTCGCCACCAGAATCGCGCCCTGAGGATCGACGCCCATGGTCACCGGCGACATCTGGGGGGCTCCGTCGCTCCGCCGGGTGCTGAGGATGGCGTTGTGGCGGGCTCGGATGAACTCATCCAACGCTTGCCGGTCGACCTGGGTAGCGCAAGCGATCGGGCGGGCCACCGACTGACGGTATCCGATTCGGTCTGAGCCGGCCGGTTTCCCGTGAAGCCGAGAAGTACCGGTGACGGATCTGGGCCGTTGAGCGGCCGAAAATGACCAATTCGTCGAAGCTCGATGCGACCACTCTGTTGACAGTTGGGCCTCTGGGACTGGATGCTCGAAGAGACGAATGTCGAGATTCAGAATCCAGAGAACGAGTGATCACATGCGCAGTCGCACGGTCCGGCGGGGCCGGATATACGCCAGTTTGGGAATAGCGACCACCCTCGTGTGTGGTCTTGGGATCAGTCAGATCGCCGGGGCGTCGCCCACGGCCACCACGATGCTGGCGAACAGTCAGCCATCTTTCGTGGCCCATTCGAAGGACCTGGGGGCAGTGAATCGGTCCAAGGCCGTCGACTTCGAGGTCCTCCTCGCCCTGCCCGACGAAACCGGCGTGGAAGCTGAGGTCCAGGCACTGTCCACGCCCGGAAGTGTCTCGTTTCGCAAGTTCCTGACGCCGGCCGATTTTCGGAGCACGTACTCACCGTCGCCCGCCGCCGTGGCGGCCGTTGAATCGTGGGTCCGCAGTGGGGGCCTGAAGGTGAAGGCGGTCGCCCCCAGCAGGCTCTACGTCGAGGTGACGGGGACGATGGGTCGTGCCGAAGCTCTTGTGGGCACCACCCTCCACACATACGGCTACCGGGGCCACGATCTGGCCGAGCCGGTCAGCAACTACGTCATTCCGGCCAGCTTGAGTAGCACTGTCGCCGGTGTCGTGAACCTCGACGATTCCGCCTTCCTCCAGAAGCCGGCCACTGATACCGGCGATTCGTCCACCGGTAACTCGTCGACGGCCAAGCCCGCCAACACCCTTCCGGGGCCGCCCCCGGGAGTGCACTACGGCATCCAGCCGTGCTCGGCTTACTACGGGCAGACGATGGCCACCGACAGGCCTCCCGCCTACGGCCAGGTGTGGCCGTATACGATCTGCGGCTACAACGCCGACCAGTATGAACAGGCTTTCGGACTGTACGACAGCATTCAGGCGGGAAACGACGGCAGCGGTGTCACCGTGGCCATCACCGATGCCTACGCGGCGCCGACCATCCTTTCCGACGCCGACACCTGGTCGACGCAGAACAACGTGGCTCCGTTCGGCCCTGACCAGTTCACCCAGGTGACGCCGGCCGGCGACCGCTACAACAATGAGAGCCGTTGCGGCCCGAAGAGTTGGTACGGCGAGGAGACACTCGACGTCGAAGCGGTGCACGCCATGGCCCCGGGAGCCAACGTCACCTTCGTCGCCGGCAAGAACTGCGGAGGCGGACTCGACAAGGCCTGGGCGTCGGTCATCGACAACCATCTGGCGTCCGTGGTGACGAACTCGTGGGACGACAACTCGGAAGCGATCCCGGCCGGCGCCATCGCCTTCTACCACGAGTATCTCCTGGAAGCGGCGACAACAGGCATCACCGTGATGTTCTCGTCGGGCGACGACGGCGACGAAGTGGCGCTGACCGGGACCAAGCAGGTGGGTCTTCCGGCGTCGGATCCGTACGCCACCGCAGTCGGCGGTACCAGCACCGAGATAGACCAGAACGGCAATATCGCTTTCCAGGCCGGATGGTCGAACTTCTACGCCAACCTGTCTCGCCAAGGAGCATGGACTCCGAAACCACCGGGGACCTTCTCGAGTGGAGCGGGCGGCGGAACCAGCGTTCTGTACTCCCAACCCTTCTACCAGGTGGGCGTCGTTCCGGCCAAGATCTCGAAGTACAACGGGCACACGGCCATGCGAGCCGTGCCTGACGTGGCCATGCCCGCCGACCCCAACACCGGCCTCGAGATTGGCGAGACCCAGCAGTTCCCCGACGGGACCTACTACTCCACTTACCGTCTCGGCGGTACCAGCCTCTCTTCACCGCTCTTCGCCGGCGTGGTGGCCGACGCCGTGCAGTACAACCAGGCCCCCGTTGGGTTCATCAACCCGCTGCTCTATCAGAACATCGACACGTCGGCTATCACCGACGTCCTGGCACCGAGCAGCCGACAGGCCACGGTGAGGACCAACCTGACGAAGCCGGGCAATTCGTCGAGCCGTCTCACCTGGGTGCTCCAGACCATCGGTCTTCCCACGACGATCTTCGCCGGCCCGGGCTATGACGACCAGACCGGCGTCGGCACGCCCAACGGTGTGTTCTTCCTGCAGGCCATGAAGTATCCGGCGCCCTGAGCCAGTCAGATGGTGAAGCCCCGGGGGAGCCGGGGTGGGTGTCGGTGCTCTGCCTCCGGGTGGAGTTCGGCTGGAGGTTCGGCTGGAGGCCGTCCGCTGCGCCGAGGCGGACGAACCACTGACCTGGGCGCGAACCCAGTGCCCCCGATTTCCCGTGCCTGTCGATGGCCTAATTCGTGGGTCACATGTCATTGACGCTATGGCCGTGACCGTGCACGCTGGGCTGAATGAGAGAGCGCCACGTTGTCATCGTCGCCTACCCCGGGCTCCAGTCTCTCGACGTCGTGGGCCCCTTCGAGGTCTTTGCCGGTGCCACCCGGGTGGCCCGGATGCTCGGCCGACCTGGCGGCTATCGCCTCACGCTGGCCTCGACCACGGGTGAATCGGTGTTCGCCGAAAGCGGCGTCGGCCTGTGTACCGTGCCTCTTCCGGAGGTCGGCGAGCGTATCGACACATTGGTCCTCCCCGGTGGCGATCGAGCCCAGGCGGCCCGTCGGGACCAGGAGCTGATGTCGTGGGTCGGAGCCGTCGCCCCCCGGTGCCGGCGGGTGGCCACGGTGTGTACCGGAGCTTTCCTGGCCGCAGAAGCCGGTCTGCTCGACGGCCGACGGGTGACCACCCACTGGGCGAGCGCGGAGCAACTGGCTTCCGAATTCCCCGCTCTCGAGGTGGACGCCGATCCCATCTACATCCGGGACGGGAAATATTGGACCAGCGCTGGTGTCACCGCCGGCATCGACCTCTCTCTTGCCCTCGTCCAGGACGATCTGGGGACCGAGGTGGCGCAGACCGTGGCCCGCTGGCTGGTGATGTTCTTGCACCGTCCCGGGGGTCAGACCCAATTCGCGTCACCGGTGTGGGTCCCGAGAGCGGAACGCTCCACCGTCCGGGCTGTCCAGACCTTGGTGGAGGCGGCACCGGCGGGTGATCACCGGCTCCCGGCCCTGGCCGCCGCCGCGGCCATGAGCGTGCGCCATTTCACCCGGGTCTTCACGGCCGAGGTGGGCGAGACTCCCGGTCGCTTTGTGGAACGGGTCCGGCTGGAGGCGGCACGACGCGATCTGGAAACGACCCGTGACACGCTCGACGTGATCGCCACCAACAACGGCTTCGGGACGGCTGAGACGTTGCGACGGGTCTTTCAAAGGCGGCTCAGCGTGGCCCCCGATTCCTACCGGCGCCGCTTTCGCGTCGTCGCTGAGGAAAGGACACCAGCGTGACCGAACGACTCCACGTCGCTATTCCTCTCTTCCCCCGGTTCACCGCTCTCGACGGAGTGGGTCCGTACGAGGTCCTGCAACGGATCCCCGGGATCGACGTCACCTTCATCGGTCATGCACACGGTGAGGTCCGCAGCGAGAACGGCATGCTCGGTATCACTGTTGACGCGACTTTCGAAGAGTTGCCCGAGCCCTCGGTGGTCGTGTTCCCCGGTGGGGTCGGTACAAGACCACTCGAGCACGACGAGCCCGTCCTCGAGTGGGTGCGTCATGCGCACGCCTCCTCGGCCTACACCACCTCAGTGTGCACCGGGTCATTGGTGCTCGGTGCGGCCGGCCTTCTGAAGGGTCTCTCGGCCACCACGCACTGGTCGTGTTACAAGGAGTTGGAGGCTCATGGTGCCGAACCCACCGCCCAACGGGTAGTGGAGCATCTGGATCAGCGGATCATCACATCGGCGGGCGTGTCGAGCGGCATCGACATGGCTCTGCGCCTGGTGGAGTTGTTGGTTGACCGTACCGCGGCCGAGGCAACCCAGCTGATGATCGAATATGACCCGCAACCGCCATTCGACACCGGCTCCCTGGCCAAGAGCAATGACACGATTATGACCCGGGTGATCGAATACGCCCAGCTCCGTCAGTAGGCGAGACCCAGCGGTGCCCGATGGGTCATGAGATCGGAATGTCTCCGCTCGGCGAGGAGAGCAAGAGCCGAACGGGGCCTGGTCGCGGCCCCGTCTCCATGACGACGCCAGGGGGCGCCGGCCCACCGAGCCACTCGAAGGCCAGGTCCCTGTCGGGGACCACGACATCGAGCCGGGCGAAGCCTGTCGCTCCGTTGCGATGGACGACGGGAGCACATGCAGGGTGGGTGTCGGGATTGTCCCAGGACATGAAGGCGCAGCGCCACGGCTCGGCCCAGGCCGTGTCCACGGCGACCGACCGCCAGGTGACCGTCGTAGCGTCAGGCAGGACCCGCTGTCGTCGCTCGATCGCCTGGCCGATCCGCCTCGCCGTCCCCTCGATATCCGCTGGTTCCACCGACCACCGGGCCAGGCCGGGCCCGAGGTCGGCCAACGCCGACGCCACCGGGCGCCCCTGAGGTGACGACAGAGCCTCGACCTCGTCCACAATCGCCAGGAGTTCCAGATACTGCTGGCCGAAAGGGACGATGAGGTTGGCCGTCCCCCGGCCGGGGTGCCGTCCTCCGTTCAGAACGGTGAGCCCGAGCGCCGTCAGCCGGCGGCCGGCGCTCTCGAGATCGGTGACAAGCACGATCGCCTGCACGAATTTGTCCTTCACCTTACGAGTCTGACGTACTTCCCCGGTCCTGTCGGCGCCGGTCCCGAAACACGACTGGAATCAAGATGCAGAATCAAGAAGCCAGGGAGTTGACCCAAAGTTGACCCGACCGTGGGTCCGGGTTGGTGGAGAACACGCACTCTGCATCTGGGGGAGTTCGCGGGGCCGTGATGGTCGTGCCCGACCCACGTAGCGGGCCAATTGCCGCTCGCAATTCCATTCGAAGAGGCCGTTTCCATGAGAAGGAGCAACATGAGACTCAAGCGAGTCACCGTCAATACGGTGAGCGCATCGATTGTGGCAATGGCAGGGCTCCTCGTTCTGCCCAGCGCAGTCTTCGCGTCGCCAGCCCGAAGCCATTCATCGAACGCCCATCCGCCGACGCTGTACGTGGGTACGAGCGGGACCAACGTGGCCAACAACTGCCAGAACAGTCTCAATCCGTGTCAGACCATCAGCTTCGCGCTCAGCCAGGCGTCGATCGGGGCGACGATCAAGGTCCAAGCCGGGACGTATAACGAGCAGGTGAAGATCACGCAACCGGTGACCATCATGGGCGCCGGCGCCAACCAGACGGTGATCGAACCGACCAGCGTTCCTCTGGCTGACGCTGACACGGACGGCCTTCAGCCCCAGTTCTACATCGTTGACGTGACCGGGACGGCCGGCGTGTACCTCAAGGACCTCGGGATCAACGGATCTGCGGCCACTCCCAGTCTCGACACCGACTCCTTCGGGTGCGGCCAGGACTACGTGGGCGTCTATTTCCACGACGCCAGTGGCTCGATGACCGGTGACACGGTCACCGGGGTCAAGATGCCTGCCGATCTCTTCGGTTGTCAGGGCGGTCTCGGCGTGTACGCCGCTACGGACAGCGGTTCGTTGACACCTTCCGTGTTGACCATGACCTCTGACAACGTGAACAACTATGACAAGAACGGCATCACCTGCGATGACCCGGGCACCGTGTGCAACATCAAGGGCACGACGGTCACGGGAATCGGCTCGACGACGCAGATCGCCCAGAACGGCATCCAGATCTGGGCCGCCTCGGCCGTGGTGACGAGGAACTCCATCACGGACAACACGTACAACGGAGCGTTCTGGGCTGCTGCCGGAATTCTGATCGGTAATCCCTACAAGCTGTCGGTAAAGGGCAACACCGTCACCAACAACGACTCCAACATCTCGCTGATCCAGGACCAAGACCCTTACTGGGTGTTCTGCGGTACCCCGGCCTACCCCGGGACCTGCACGAATCCGGCTGCGGCCGGGACCACGTTCGCCATCACCGGTAACCACGTGAACGACGCCACCAACGTCGACACGTTGGACAACTCGGTGGGCAGCGAGTTCGGCGACGGAATCGACCTTGACAGCATCACCCAAGACACGACGGTGTCCCACAATGTCGTGGACAACAACGCCGGAAACGGAATTGCCCTCCTGGGTGCGACGAAGGTCTCGGCCAAGAAGAACACGGTGCGAAATGACTACAACGGTTTCCTCCTGACCGTGGGAACCACGGCGGTGACGGCCAATGCCAACACGTTGCAGCGGAACCGAGTGTCCTCGTCCACGAACGACGGGTTTCTGGTCACCAGCTCAACGGGCGGCAATACCATCGTCCGGAACAGCAGTTCGCTGAACTCGAGCTTCGATGCCCAGGACAACTCGACGGGGGCGGGCACCGCCGGCACGGCCAACATGTGGGTGGCTGATGCCTGTACGACGAGTGACCCGAGCGGGCTGTGCCACATCGTCGCCTCAGCCCGGGAAGGTGGGACCGGATCTAAGGGGCATGGTGCTGCCCCGTCCGGCACGCGTCGGACGTCCGCACACCTGCGACAGATGGTAAAGCGTTAAAGAGAAAGGACGTCAGACGTCCGTCATCTTTGTGGGGCCAATGGGGCCAGACCTTCGGGTCTGGCCCCATTGGCGATTCCGGCCTTCTGGCGATAGCTGTTTGGTAGGTTCGGCGTCGTGCGGAGAGTCGCCAGGTGAATGGCGGGATGCGGTTCGCCGCCAGAGTGCTGGTGGTGATCTCGATCATCGGTGGGTCCATCATCGGCCTCGACGTTGCCGGTGCATCGGCATCGGCCGGCGCCGTTGCGACTCTGGTCAGCGATCCCGCCGCTCTCGTCAATCCCTTCGCCGGTACCGGTGCCGCTCCGGTCGCCCCGGGAAGTGTCGGTGAGTTTCCCGGCGCCGATGTGCCCTTCGGCATGATCCAGTGGAGCCCGGACACCACGCCCGACCGCACCACCGGCAGCGGCTACTCCTATACCGACTCTCGGACGAGCGGTTTCAGTCTCACTCACCTGAGCGGAACCGGCTGCGCCAGCTACGGCGATGTCCCTGTGCTCCCTACCGTCGGCCCCATCGGCGGCGATCCCCAGAGCGCCAGCGCCGCGTTCTCACATTCCCGGGAGCGGGCGTTCCCGGGCCGGTATGAAGTGACGCTCGGCCGTCCAGGAATCACCACCGAGTTGGCGGTGACGACGAGAACCGGCATCTCCCGGTTCCGCTTTCCCAAGACGAGCCACGCCAACGTTCTCCTGAAGGTGGCCGGCAGCGCCAACGGTGTCAGCCGGTCGAGCTTCCGCGTCATCCGGAACGACGAGGTCGTCGGCCAAGTGACGAGCGGTCAATTCTGCGACACGGGGACCCCGT
>Ga0307373_10013726_pt1 | contig 11281 bp, 6 predicted proteins | sample OX2MG_FD_202534 | JGI IMG/M metagenome (GOLD analysis project Ga0307373, IMG submission 202534) | Soil microbial communities from Risofladan, Vaasa, Finland - OX-2 | ecosystem: Environmental > Terrestrial > Soil > Coastal area > Acid sulfate soil | place: Finland: Risofladan, Vaasa | collected... | reverse complement strand
CGAACGGTCCCTTCGCCGTATGTCTCTCCGAAGAGATTCGAGTCGCCGTAGGTACGAAGCACGTCTTTCAGGTTAGTGAAGCACCTTCTTCGCCCGAAACCACGTCACTGACGACCGGTAGCGTCGTAGGCAACATGAGCGACGAGCCGACCTTTAACAGCGATCTTCTGGTGGGCCTCACGCCCGAACAGCGCGAGGCCGTCATGTCACCCGCCCGCCGACACCTGGTTCGCGCGACCGCTGGTTCGGGTAAGACGCACGTCCTTACGCTGCGCATCCAGCGACGCGTCGCGGACGGCGAGGTCGCGCCCGATCAGGTCCTCGCTATGACCTTCACCCGCAAGGCTGGCGACGAACTGCGCCGACGACTCTTTCGCGCCGGCGTGCGTGACGTGCGCGCCGGTACGTTCCACCGTGCGGCGCTCAACCTCGTGGCGCAGTACCGCGAGGACCACCATCTACGCCCCTTCACCCTCGAACCCAACCGACGAAAGCTCGTCAGCGCGTTGGCGAAGCAGCTAAAAGACAGTGGAGAGATGAAACTCGAGGACTGGCAGCTGCCTCGGCTCGAACAAGAGATCGGCTGGGCACTCAGTCAAGGATTCAGTGGCACGCTCTACGCCAAGAGCGCGCGTCGCCTTCGCCGAGACGCGCCGCTCCCCCCAGCCCAGCTGGCCGACGTGCTCGATCGCTACGTGGGACTCTGTCGCAGCCGAGGCGTGTTGGACTTCGACCTCCTCCTCAGCGAAGCGATTTCGTTGCTGAAGGACGAGCCCGACGTGCTCGCGTCGTTTCGCTATCGCAATCGTTCGCTCTACGTCGACGAAACCCAGGACATGAACCCGCTGCAACTCATGCTGCTACGGCAGATGGCCGGCGACGACCCCGATCTCTTCTGTGTGGGCGACCCCCATCAGTCCATCTACGGCTTCAACGGTGCCAATCCGGCGCTCATCAACGAACTACTCGCCACGTGGCCGGACATGGTCGTGCTCGACCTCACGAGAAACCACCGCTCCACCGCGAACATCATCGCGGTGGCGAACACCTTGCTCGAAGAAGGGGCTCGCGGCATCATGCCCGCGAAGGACGAGGGTGAAGTACCGCTCGTTCGCCAGTACAACACCGACGAAGAAGAGGCCGAACACGTCGCCACGTGGCTCGGCGCGCGCCACCAACCGGGGAGCCCGTGGAAGTCAATGGCGGTACTCTCGCGTACGAACGCACAACTGGAACTCATCGCGAGCTATCTCGACGCCGTGGAGATCCCGAACGAACGACGCGGGCCCGAACACTCGCCGGCCTCGGACTTGATGGCCCCGGAGCTCTCCGCACGCCACTTCAGCGAGGCCGATCGCGACGCCGTTGCGCTGTCCACGATCCATCGCGCGAAGGGGCTGGAGTTCCAACACGTCGCGGCGATCGGCTGGGCCGAAGGTCAGTTGCCCAACTACAACGCGACGACGCCCGAACAGCTCGCCGAAGAACAGCGCCTCGCCTACGTCGCACTCACTCGAGCCGAGCACTCACTCCTCATCACCTGGAGCAAAGGGCGCAACGATCCTCGTTACCCGGACCGCTCGCCGTCACGCTTCTTGGCTCCGATCGAGGGAGTGATTCGTGAGCTCGACGAGCGAAACGCGCCACTCACCGGCGACGCTCGAAAGGCCCGTCTCGCCGCCATTCGCGCGTCACTGACGGAAAGTCTTGAACGTCTCGAAGACGAAGGTTCCCGTTCGAGGTGAAGAATCGCCGCGGGTATAGTTCGCAGCGGGTGACGTAAGCGATCGACGAGAGAGGCCACGACGATGAACGGTGCGCACGCGCTCCTCGCCACCCTCGAGGCCAATGACGTCGACGTCTGTTTCGCCAATCCCGGTACCTCGGAGATGCACTTCGTCGCCGCCCTCGACGACGCGCCGGCCATGCGAGGCATCCTCTGTCTGTTCGAAGGTGTCGCCACGGGCGCCGCCGACGGCTACGCGCGCGTGACCGGAACGCCCGCGGCCACCTTGTTGCACCTCGGACCGGGTCTCGCGAACGGGTGGGCCAACCTGCACAACGCGCGACGAGCGCGCGTGCCACTTCTCAATATCGTGGGCGATCACGCGACGTACCACGCTCATCTGGACGCCCCGCTGCAGAGCAACGTGCAACTGCTGGCCGACACGCTCGAAGGTTGGTACTGTCGCACGACCTCGTCCGACGATCTGGCCGCCGACGCCGCTCGCGCCGTGCAGGCCGCGTTCGGACCGCCCGGTCGTGTCGCCACACTCGTGCTCCCTGCCGACGTGTCGTGGGGTGACGTCGGGACCGTCCCGTCGCGGTGGCCGAGGGCCACGCGGCCCGCGCCACTCGCGATCGACGAACCAACGTTCGAGCGAGCGATCGCCGCGCTTCGTTCGAAGCGCTGCGCGCTCTTCCTCGGCGGCGGCGCGCTGACGAAAGAACAGACCAGTCTCGCCCAGCGGGTCGCGTCGGCGACGTCGTCACGGCTACTGATGGAGACCTTCGCCACGAAGATGGACCGCGGCTCGGGCGTGGCGAGCCCGGAACGCCTCATCTACCTCAGCGAGTTCGCCGTCGATCAGTTGAAGGAGTCTGAGGTCATCGTCTTGGTGGGCTCTACCGAGCCCGTGGGCTTCTTCGCCTATCCCAACGTGCCCAGTCGTCTCGTGCCGGAGGGCTGCGAGATCATTCAGCTCGCTCCCCCGGGCAGCGACACGCTGGGCGCTCTCGAAGCGCTCGTCGAGGCACTGCACGCACCCGCCGTCGCGCTCGAGCGCGGCGAGCGAACGGCCCCTCCGAGCGGTGAACTGACCACGCAATCGTTCGCCGCGGCCGTGGGTGCCACCCTGCCAGCGGGCGTCATCGTCGCCGACGAGTCCAACACCAGTAGCGTCCACCTCTTTGGCGCCACGCGCTTCGCCCCCGAGCACCAGTGGATGACGCTCACGGGAGGCGCGATTGGCTTCGGACTTCCCGTCGCGCTCGGGGCCGCCGTCGCGTCGAAGCGCCGCGTGTTAGCGCTCGAGTCGGACGGTTCGATGATGTACACGCTCCAAGCGTTGTGGACCATGGCGCGCGAGGGACTCGACGTCACGGTCGTGGGACTTTCCAATCGCAGCTACGCCATCCTCAACATGGAGTTGACCCGCGTCGGCGCGTCTCGTGACGGCGGAGCCAGCGCTCGCCTGCTCGATCTCGATGATCCCACGCTCGACCTCAGTCAGCTCGCGCTCGCGCAGGGCGTGCCGAGCGTGCGCGCGACCAGCGCCGACGAACTCGTCGTCGCGCTCGAACGCTCCTACGCGACGCCCGGGCCGATGTTCATCGAAGCCGTGCTGCCGAAGGGCCTGCACTAGCGACCGAGCAGACGGGTTTCGCTCGGGACGCGACTACGTCGCGTCAGCGAGAATGAAGAAGATCTCGGCTTCGGCAGCGACGTTTCCGTCGACGCAAGCGCGGCCGAATCCCTTGCCGCCTCGCGCCGAAAGTTTGGTCATCTCACACTCCACCAGTACGGTGTCGCCGGGAACGACTTGACGCCGAAAGCGAGCGTTCTCCACGCCACCGAAGAGGGGCAGGCGTCCCACGTAACGCGGGTCGGCCAGCACGACGACGGCGCCGCACTGGGCGATCGACTCAAGCAGCAACGCTCCTGGCGTCGTCGGGCGCCCAGGGAAGTGTCCCGCGAAGAACCACTCGTCCCCGCGAAGCGTCCACTCGCCGCTCGCTCGCACGCCCGGTTCGAGGAAGAGCAGCGTGTCGAGGAACAAGAAGGGCTCTCGGTGCGGCAACCAGTCCATCGGGTTCAGAGAGACGTCGCTCACGCGAGCGCCAATTCCGCGATCCGCCGATCGCTGTCAACGTTCATCAGTCGAAACGTCCTCTGGTCACCACGTGTGAGCACGTCCCTCGCGCGCGCCGGCGCGGGTACGCCGAGCGACGTCGTCGGGGCGTAACACTCGACCTGCTTGTCACCCTTCAACTGCACTTTGATAACCGCCCCGTGCGAGGTAAAGGCGGTCACCTCTCCCGCAACTCGCGAGCCCACGCGGTACGTGTTCTTGAAGAGCGTGAAGTCGGCTACAGGATTGACGGGATGGCGACCGCGCCGCAACGCGACCGCGGGCTCGGGCGTGGGCGTGGGCGCTGCCGTCGGAGGCGAGATCTTGGCGACTTTCTTCGCTGCCCTCGTCGCGGGAACCTTGGCCGCGGACTTTCTCGTCGCCGGCTTTTTCAACGCGTCGAGGGCCTTGGCTGCCTTCTTCGGGGACTTCGCCGGTGACTTCGCCGTCGGGCGCTCGGGTGCCTTCTCCGCGATTTTCTCCTGCTTCACCGCGGCCTTCTTCGTCGGCGTCGCCTTCTTCGCGCTCTTCACTGGCGTGATCGTCGTGCCAATCGTCGGTTTGGCGCCACTGGGCAACGTCACGGCTAACTTCTTCGCCGCGCGCGTGACCTTGACGTTGCGAACGGGCACGCGTGGCGTGAACACCCAGCCCACGCCACGGACGGGCTTGCCGCCAACGAGTCGTCCCACGTCAAAGAGCCACGGATATTCGTCCTGGAACTCTTGGAACGAGTCGTTGCTCAACACCACACCGTCGATGCGGTCGGCGATCTTCAAAATGAAGGCGTCGCCTCGACCCACGGCGCCGGCAGGTGGCGTCACGATTTCTCCGGCGAGCACCGCGTCGTTGAATCGACTTCGTTCGTTGGGCGCGGAGCGGTGTTCGAACGTCGCGTCCACGACCACGATGATCTCGGCGGACGGATTCTCTTCGCTGAACGCGCTGACGGCTTCGTCGAGCTGCGTGAGACTGGGCGTGACTCGACCTTCGGTGGCGAGATTCGAGCCATCGACCACGACGCGAAGCCGTGGGCTCTTTGCGGGACTCACCCGACCGCTCGTGCCAGGAGGTCCGCCTGTTCGGCGCTGTGCACGAGACCGCTGCCCGTCGCGGGGCTCGCCGACTCGGCGCGCGCCACGTGCGAGACGCGCACGTGGCGCAGGTGGTCGTGCATCCGTAAGTGCACGAAGGGCCACGCTCCCATGTTTTCGGGCTCCTCTTGGAGCCAGACGACTTCGGCGAGGTTGGGGTAGCCGCCAAGGACTCGCTCGATCTCCGCGCTCGGCCACGGGTAGAGCTGCTCGACGCGCACGACGGCCACGTGCTTCGCCGCTGTGGCGTCACGATGACCGAGCGCTTCGTGCGATACCTTGCCCGACGCCAGGACCACGCGAGTGACCGCTGCGGGGTCATCGACGCGATCGTCGAGCACCGTCTGGAACGAGCCGTGTTCGAACTCGGTGATCGGTGACCGCGTCTGGGCGGCGCGCAACATCGACTTCGGGGTGAAGACGATGAGCGGTGTGGGGCGTTCGCGCAACACCTGACTACGCAGGAGGTGGAAGTACTGCGCGGAGGTCGTCGGTTGCGCGACACGAATATTGTTACGCGCGCTGAGCGAAAGGAACCGCTCGATGCGACCACTGGAGTGCTCGGGTCCCTGACCCTCGTAGCCGTGAGGTAGCAGCATCACCAGCGTCGCGTGTTGACCCCACTTGTCTTCGGCCGCCACCAGGAAGTTGTCGATGATGATCTCGGCGCCGTTGGCGAAGTCCCCGAACTGCGCCTCCCAGGCGACCAGCGTGTTCGACGCCTCGACCGAGTACCCGTACTCGAAGCCCAAGGCCGCGTACTCCGACAAGAATGAGTCGCGCACCGTGAAGAAACCCGGCGCGCCCATGCTCGCGAGCGGCACGTACTGCTGGCCGTTGTCGTAGTCGATCAATGCCGCGTGACGGTGTGAGAACGTACCTCGACGGGTGTCCTGGCCCGTGAGGCGCACGTTCGAACCGCCCATCACGAGCGATCCCAACGCCAACGCCTCACCGAAGGCCCAGTCGACGTCGCCGGACTCGAGCAGCGCGAGACGCTGCGTGAACTGACGTTCGAGCTTGGGGTGAATGGTGAATCCCTCGGGCGCGCTGATCGAGGCCCGCGCGATCGCCATCAGCGTCGCGTGGTCGACGCCCGTGTCGGGCGGCGAACGATCGGCGGGCGTCTCGGCGAGGGGGACGCCCTTCAACTGCGGGACGGGAACGGTTCGAACTTCGTCGAGCACGTTCTGCAGTCGGGCGTTGAACTCGTTGAGCGCGGCCTCAGCCTCGTCGATGGAGATATCCCCACGACGAACCAGCGTTTCGGTGTAGAGCTTTCGTACCGAGCGCATCTGATCAATGATCTTGTACATCTGAGGCTGGGTGTAGCTCGGGTCGTCGCCTTCGTTGTGTCCGAATCGGCGATAACAGACGACGTCCAACACGACGTCGCGCTGGAAGGTCTCGCGGTAAGCGAAGGCCAAGCGCGCCGCGCGCGCGCAGGCTTCAGGGTCATCGCCGTTCACGTGGAAGATCGGTGCCTGAATCATCTTGGCGACGTCGGTGGGGTAGAAGCTCGAGCGCGCCGACTCGGGCGCCGTGGTGAAGCCGACCTGGTTGTTCACGACGAGGTGGATCGCCCCACCCACTCGATAGCCCGAGAGTTGGGACAGGTTCAAGGTCTCGGCGACGACGCCTTGACCGGCGAAGGCGGCGTCACCGTGGATCAACACCGCCAGGTACGGGTGTTCGACGAAGGGCAGGTCGGTCGCGGTGCCGTCACTCGGGCGAAGGACGAGGTCTTGCTTGGCGCGCACGATGCCTTCGACGACCGGGCTCACCGCTTCGAGGTGCGACGGGTTGGAGGCCATCGACACGTCGATCATGACGCCACGAGGGTTCTTGAAGACGCCGCGCGCACCCTTGTGGTACTTGACGTCGCCACTTCCCTGGACGCTCTCCGGGTCGAGGTTGCCCTCGAACTCGGAGAAGATGTCGCTGTAGGACTTGCCGACGATGTTCGCCAACACGTTCAGGCGACCTCGGTGGGCCATGCCGATGACCGCTTCTTTCACGCCGTGGTCGGCGGCTTCATCCAACACGGTCTGCAGGGCGACGATGGTGGACTCGGCGCCCTCGAGGCCGAATCGCTTCTGGCCCACGTACCGCGTGTGGAGGAACCGCTCAAAGACCTCAGCTTCGCTCAGCACGTTCAAGATCCGACGTTGTTCGTCCAACGTGGTCGAGGAGTCGACGCCTTCGACGCGCTCTTGAATCCAGCGCTTCTGCACGGGGTCCATGATGTGGCCGTACTCGATACCGATCGTGCGACAGTACGCGTCGCGCAGGATCGCCAGGATCTTCTCGAGTGGCGCCTCGTGCAGACCGGCCAGGCCGTCCACCACGAAAGAGCGCTGGAGGTCCCAGATGGTGAGTCCGTACGACGCCAGGTCCAACTCCGCGTGAAGGGGCGGCGGTTCGCTGCTGAGGGGATCGAGATGGGCGTTCAGGTGACCGCGGACGCGATACATGTTTATGAGGGCCTGCACGCGGATCTGCTTCAGGATCCGTTCGGCCTCCGCCTCGTTTGACGAAGGATTGGAGTCTTTCGCCCAGCGTGCCGGTTCGTACGGGATGCCGAGTGAGGCGAAGATCTCGTCGTAGAACTCGTGCTCACCGGTCAAACACTCCGCGACGTACTTCAAGAAGAGACCCGATTCCGCGCCTTGGATAATGCGATGGTCGTACGTCGAGGTCAGGGTCATTACCTTGCCGACGCCGAGCTCGGCGAGGGCGCGCGGATCGGCCGCTTCGAAGCCCGCCGGCCACGCGAGCGCGCCGACGCCGAAGATCGCGCCTTGGCCGGGCATCAGTCGCGGGACCGATTGAACGGTGCCAAGCGTGCCCGGGTTGGTGATCGACACGGTGGCGCCTACGAGGTCGTCCGCTCCGTACCCGCCGCCGTGCACCTTTCGAACCAGGTCCTCGTACGCCAACAGGAACGTGCGAAAGTCCATCGTGTCGGCGTCACGAATCACCGGAACCAGCAGTGTGCGCGTGCCGTCCTTCTTCTGCACGTCAACGGCGAGACCGAGACCCACGTGCTCGTGACGTCGCACGCCCGGCGTCCCCTTGTCGTCGACGGCGTCGATGAACGAAGCGTTCATCGCAGGAATCTCGCCGAGGCCCTTCAAGATGGCGTACGCGATGACGTGCGTAAAGGAGACTTTCGCGCCGCTCGAGCGAGCGAGCGACTCGTTCAAGGCGCTGCGATTGATCTCCAAGAGCCGCGCGGCAACCGTGCGAACGCTGGTCGCCGTTGGCACGGCGAGACTCGCGTTCATGTTGGTCACGATGCGCGCCGCCGCTCCCCGAAGGGGCGTCGCTTCGGCGTCGATCGTGACCGGGCGCGCTGGCGTCGGCGACCGCGTCGTCACCGAGGCGACGGTCGGCAACGTCGAGCGTTGGTAGTCGGCGAAGAACTCACGCCAGCTTTCGGCCACCGATGAGGGGTCGGCGAGAAAGCGGTCGTACATGTCGTCGACGAGCCACGCGTTAGGTCCAAACGAGCCCTGCGCCGGGCGAGCTGACGATGCATCAGGGGGTGTAGTCACCCTTCCAGCCTAGGGCTCGACACGAGGCATTCGATGAGTCGAGGCGCTCCCAACCCCGGTAAGTTTCCAATGTGCCTACCCCGTCCGCGCGCGCCACGCGAATCCACTTCACCGCCAACGCACCCGTCCAGGGCCTGGCCGTCGCCGAACGCAGGGTCGAAGGCTCGAAGGGCTGCGTCATCTTCGTGCACGGTGCACTCGATCGCGGCGGATCCTTCGCGCGACTCGTTCGGCGACTCGAGAACTTCGACGCCGTGGTCTACGACCGCCGGGGCTACCAAGGTTCTCGCGACTTGGGGCCCGCCGGCCTCGCAGTACACGTCGACGACCTGTCGAAACTGATCGACCGCGAAGCGGAACGCCAGCCGGTCATACTCCTGGGCCACAGTTTCGGCGGCCTGGTCACCTTTGGCGCCGCGCTTCGCGAACCGTCGAACGTGCAACTCGTCGTGAACTTCGAGTCACCACTTCCGTGGATCTTGCGACGCGAAAGCTCCCGCCCCGCGCTTACGGACGACGCCCGCTACGAAGCCGAGCGCTTCTTTCGCCGTGTGGTCTCGACGAAGGCGTGGGACCGGCTCAGTGAGCATCAACGCGAGTCACGACGATTGGACGGACCGGCGCTCTTGCGAGACCTCGCCACCGTGCAACGCACGAAGGCACCGTTCGACCTCTCGACACTGCGCGTACCGGCGACCTACGCCTACGGCGACGGCGTACTCGCCGACTACTACCGCGCCCTCGCCGCTGAGCTGGTGAAAGTAAATCCGTCGATCGAGACAGAGGAGTTAGAACACGCCAACCACGACGCGCATTTGAAGAACCCCGATCAGCTCGCGGCGATCGTGCAACGGCGATGGGACCAGGTGTGCGCGTCGGTGTAACCGGTTCGTCGGGACTCATCGGCCGCTCACTCGTCGAAGCGCTGCACGAGCGCGGTGACGTCGCGGTGCCCTTCGTCCGACCCTCCTCGACGCAGGTCTCTGGCGACACCGTGCGGTGGGACCCCGCGCGTGGCGTCTTCGATGAAGGTGATCTGAAACGAATCGGTGGTCTCGACGCGGTCGTCAACCTCGCGGGCGCCGGCATCGGTGATCGTCGATGGAACGCGTCGCGAAAGAGAGAGATTCTCGACTCGCGTGTCACGACCACGACGTTCTTAGTGAGTGTGCTGCCTGAGTTTCCCGATGGGGGAGGCTTCCTCGCCAACGCGTCAGCCATTGGTTGGTACGGATCGCGCGGCGATGAGCGCCTCGACGAAACGTCAACCCGGGGCGCGGGCTTTCTCTCCGACGTGTGCGTTGCCTGGGAGACCGCGACGTCGCCACTCGAGGATCGTGGTCTGGGCGTGGCTCACGCCCGCAGCGGCGTCGTCCTCAGTACGAAGGGTGGCGTACTGAAGAAGCAACTCCCCCTCTTTCGAAGCGGACTCGGGGGCCGCTACGGCGCAGGCAGCCAGTGGATGAGTGTTATCTCGCTCTACGACGAGGTGCGCGCGCTGCTGTGGGTGATTGACCATCGGCTCACGGGTCCCGTAAACCTCGTAGCCCCCCAGCCGATCACCAACCGGGAGTTCACCCACGACCTTGCGCGCCTCGTGCGTCGACCTGCGCTGCTTAACGTACCGACGTGGACGCTCAAAGTGGCACTCGGCAGTGAGATGGCGGACGAACTCATACTGGCCAGCGAACGCGTCACCCCGAAGAGCCTTCAGTCATCGAACTTCAAATTTGAACACGACGATTCGCACGAAGCGTTGAAATGGGCGCTCGACAGTACGAACTAAAGTCCTTGGTCCAACTGGCCAAAGTCGCTGATGACGCCCCAGGGCGTACTCCACGCCACTAAAGTTTGTGCTGGACCGCAGAATGCGGAACGGCACTCTGAACGCAGCCACCCAGGTGGCGCTGGGATTCTACTCACCATGCACTTTCCAAGCAGAATTCGACTTTCTCTCGCTTTTGTGGTGGCGCTCGGCGTCTTCGTGATGACGCTCGGGGTGCCCGCGACCAGCCAAGCCGCCGCGGCCCGCACGGTTACCTTTGCCGAGATGCCCGGCGCGAGCCCTAACTACATCTTTCCCTACGCCAGTTGCCTCTACGATTCGCCGAACAATATCGGCCAGTTCCAACAGTTGATGTTCCGACCCCTGTACTGGTTCGGGGTGGGTCCCTCCGTCGCCCAGAGTGGTGAGCTCTCTCTCGCAACGCAACCTTTGTACAACAAGTCCAACACGTCGGTGGCGATCACCATGAAGGGCTGGAGATTCGCCGACGGCCAGATCGTCAACGCCCAGTCCGTCAAGTTCTTCCTCAACCTGTACATGTCCGATCCCCTCGCCTTCTGCGGGTACGAGCAAGGCATGGGCATACCGGACCAGGTCCGTTCAGTGACAACCTCGGGCAACACCGTCCACATCAACTTCGACAGAGCCGTCAATCCGACGTGGATGACCGATAACTTCTTGTCTCAGATCACGCCCATGCCGACTCGTTGGGACCGGGTGTCTTCGTCCCAGTCGGGACGTTGCTCCACCGGCGTCTACGGCGCGGGATCGACCATCGCCTCGTGCAAGTCCGTCGAGACCTACCTCTCTGGTCTCGCGACGAGGACCAAGACCTTCAGCACCGCTTTCTGGCAAGGCGGCGTCGACGGCCCGTGGAAACTCTCGTCATTCGACAGCACGGGCAACGCCACCTTCGAGGCGAACCCGTCCTACAGCGGTCCGCAGAAGGCGCGCGTGAAGTACGTGAAGGAAGTGGCTTTCTCCTCGGCGGCG
>Ga0307373_10013721_pt1 | contig 11283 bp, 6 predicted proteins | sample OX2MG_FD_202534 | JGI IMG/M metagenome (GOLD analysis project Ga0307373, IMG submission 202534) | Soil microbial communities from Risofladan, Vaasa, Finland - OX-2 | ecosystem: Environmental > Terrestrial > Soil > Coastal area > Acid sulfate soil | place: Finland: Risofladan, Vaasa | collected... | reverse complement strand
GCGGCCAGGCGCGCGTGGTCGAAGGCCGGCTCGCGCGTGCCCGCCGCCGGGTCGACCAGCACGAAGCTGGCACCCTGCGAGTCGGTGCGGCGGTACCAGAGGCGGTCGGTCTCCCCGATCCAGTGCAGGGTGACGGTGGCGTTGTGGATCAGCGGCCGCACGTTCCAGGGCAGGTACGACTCTGCCCGCCCGTAGTCGGCTGCCCTCACGCGCACTTCAGGGTCGTCGTTCACGTCTGTCTCCCCAACCGAGCATCATGGAGGTCCAACCGGGTCGCACGGGGACCGCGGAGTCGGCCACCACCGGGAGGGCGGGCCGCCGCTGTCCGGAGGCGAGCAAGATTCGGTGCAGGATCACATGATATGCTGACGCTGTCCAAGCGGGGTCGCGCGCGCGCCGATCCGACCGGTCGGGTGCTCCGATCCGGGACCTCCGCCTGGAATCACGCTCGGCGGGAAGCAGGGAGCAGACGCGCGGTGCTGGAGGCCCACGAGCTCACGCTCACCTACACGACGGGTGAGACCCGGACGAACGCGGTCGACGGGGTCAACCTCGCCGTCAATGAGGCGGAGTTCGTCGGCATCGTCGGTCCCTCCGGCAGTGGCAAGAGCTCGCTGCTCTATCTCCTGGCCGGCCTGCGGTTGCCGACCGGCGGCCGGGTTCGGTTCAGGGCGCAGGAGATCTCGAATCTCTCCGGCAACGACCGCGCCGCGCTGCGCCAGCAGCACTTCGGCTTCATCTTCCAGCAGCATTTCCTGATCGAGTACCTCACGGCGCTGGAGAACGTGCTGGTCGCGATCGCTCGGCCGACGGCCGAGGACCGCGCGCGGGCGAAGGAGCTGCTGGAGTCGCTGGGTCTGTCGGACCACCTGCGCAAGCACCCGCATCAACTCTCGGGCGGCCAGCGTCAGCGGGTGGCAGCCGCCCGGGCGATCATGCACCGGCCGGACGTCGTCTTTGCCGACGAGCCGACGGCCTCGCTCGACCATCGGACCGCCTTCGAGCTGATGGAGGTGATCCGCAAGATGCGGACGAGCCAGCAGACCGCGCTGGTGGTCGTCACCCACGATCCGTCGATCCTGTCCGGCGCCGACCGGATCGTCCACATGTGGGATGGGCGGATGAGGTCGCAGCCGGGTGAGCCGGCCGTCAATGGAGCCGGCGGGCAGGTACCCAACGGCGTCGAGGCCCGGACGGTGCTGGTATCCCCGGCCACGTTGCGGGCAATCCGCCGGCAGCGGCAGCAGCAGTCACCGCCGGACGATCCGGCCGCGCCGGGGGACCCAACCCAGCCGTAGCCCGGCGGGCCCGCTGCCCGCTGCCCGCCGCTCAGGCGAGCCGGCGCCGGATGTCCCGATCGAGGATCTCAACCGCCCGCGCCACGCCGTCCTCCGCTCGCAGCCGCTCGCCCAGCGTCCGCGCACGCTCGCGCATCGCCGCGTTTCCGGTCGCCTCACGTATCGCTGCGGCCAGCCGCTCGGCCGTAAGCTCGGCGTGCGGGATCGGCTGTGGGCCCACCCCGAGCGCGACCACGCGCGTCGACCACAGACGCTGGTCGCCAAAGAACGGCACCGTCACCGTCGGCAGCCCGGCCCACAGGCCGCGCGCGGTGGTGCCGCTGCCGCCGTGGTGGACCACGGCCGCCACCCGCGGGAACAGCCAGTCGTGCGGCACGGAGGGGACGAGGAAGACGCTCTCCGGCACCCGCCGGCCGTCCAGACCTCCGTAGCCGCTCATGACGACCGCGCGCTGCCCGGTCCGGCCGACGGCGTCGAGCACGACCGCCAGATCTCCCGGTGGGTCCCGCGTCACCATGCTGCCGAAGCCGACGTAGATCGGCGGTGGTCCACCCTCCAGGAAGGCGACCAGGTCCGCCGGCGGCTGCCAGCCGCCGGGGCGGTCCAGGAACCAGTAGCCGGTGCAATGGACGCCCTCCGGCCAGCCGGTGTTGGTGGGCAACAGGTGCCGGCTGAGGCTGTAGACCCAGGGCCGGATCCGATAGATGTCACGGGTGGGGCCAAGCGCCAGCAGCGGACGGCGCCGGAGGCAGTCGCGGCGCCACTCGTTGACGAATCGGCGCACGAACTGCCACATGAGCAGATCGCCGAGCCGGGGGCCGCACCGGTTGTAGACCCGGTTGACGGCCCGGGTGCGCGGCTCAACGTCGCTCCCGGTGGCCCGGGGGAAGCCCGATAGGGGATGGAATGGCAGCACGTGTGCCGGGTAGGCCGGCACCCCCAGCGACTCACCGATCATGTGGCCGGGAAACCGGGAGAGGCCCTGATAGAGGACGACGTCGGTCCCGCGACAGGCGTCCCAGTGGTCCTGCAGACCCTGCCGAATGGCCGGCCGGATCGCCTCGATGATCGCGCGGATCTGCTGGAGTGGATTCGTGCATCGCTCGGCCCAGCGCCGAATGTCTTCGTCCTGCAGGAACTCTCGCGGGTCGCCGGCCACCGGGTAGAAGTCGAGCCCGTAGGAGCGAACCAGCGGCTCGAAGCGCCGGTGGGTCGCCACCCGCACGTCGTAGCCGGCGGCGTGCAGCCCGTGCGCCAGTGCCACGCAGGGACGCACGTCGCCGTCCGAGCCGATCGTCAGGTAGGTGATCGTCCGCGTCATCACGCTACGCGGAGGCGTCGGTCGGGGCCATCGGCATCGGAAGGGGCTCCGCGGCGCCCCACCGCGTCCCCGGCGTCAGACGCTCCCCGAGACCGGTCACAGCGGCGCGCGTGACCGGGAACCCGGGCACGAGATCGGCCTGCTGATCGCCATCGAGCACACATCGGTCTCGTCGCCTCGTCTCACCGGACGCCCGCCCAGACTGGTGCCGGATGTCCCGGTCCAGGATGTCGACCGCCCGCGCCACGCCGTCCTCCGCTCGCAGCCGCTCGCCCAACGCCTGTGCACGCTCACGCAGCGCGGCGTTTCCGGTCGCCTCGTGGATGGCGGCCGCCAGCCGCTCGGCGGTCAGCTCGGCGTGCGGAATCGGCCGGGGACCGGCCCCCAGCGCCGCCACGCGGCTCGCCCAGAGCCGCTGATCGCCGTAGAACGGCACCGTGACGGTGGGCAGCCCGGCTCGCAGGCTCAGCGCGGTCGTGCCGCAGCCGCCGTGGTGGACGGCCGCCGCCATCCGAGGGAACAGCCAGTCGAAGGGCACCCACGGAGTGACGAAGACTTCATCGGGCACGCGCTGGCCGTCCAGCCCGCCATAGCCGGCGACCAGGACGGCGCGCCGGCCGGACCGGCCGACGGCGTCGAGCACCATGGCCAGCTCGGCCCGCGGATCGCGCGTCACCATGCTGCCGAAGCCGATATAGATCGGCGGCGGTCCACCCTCCAGGAAGGCGACCAGGTCCGCCGGCGGCTGCCAGTCGGCGGGACGATCGAGGAACCAGAAGCCCGTCAGATGCACGTCCGGCGACCAGTGCGGCGGACGCGGTATGACGTGCTCGCTGAAACCATAGAGCCACGGTCCGACGCGCGGCATGGCGGGGGAGACGCTCAGGGACGGCAGGGGCGGCAGCCCGAGCCGCTCTCGCCGCCAGTCGTTGACGATGGGCCGGGCGAACTGCCAGAAGAGGGCCTGTCCGATCGGGACGCGTGCGCGGTTGTAGCTCCGGTTGAACGCCCGCGTCATCCGCGCCACGGCTTCTCCGGTCGGGCGGGGGTAGTCGGGGAACGCATGGGACGGCAGAACCTGCGCGGGGTAGGCCGGGATGCCGCGCTGCTCGCCGATGCTGTAGCCGGCAAAACGCGAGAGCCCGTGGTAGAGCACCACGTCGGCGTCGCGGGCCGCCTCCCAGTGGTCGTCGAGGATCTGCCGCACGGCAGGCCGGAGCGCCCCCATCATCGCGCTCAGGGCCCGCAGCGGATTCCGGCGCTCCTCGACCCAGCGCCGGCCATCGTCGCTCTGCAGGATCTCCCGCGGGTCGCCGGCCATCGGGAAGAAGTCGACTCCGGCCGAGCGCACCAGCGATTCGAACCTCCGGTGGGTCGCCACCCGCACGTCGTACCCCGCGCCCTGGAGCCCACGTGCCAGCGCCACGCACGGGCGGACGTTCCCGTCGGTGCCGACCGTCAGGTACGTAATCGTCGGAGCCAGAGCTGCCTACTCTCGATCGTGCGAGCGACGCGGCGCGGTACGTCACGGCCGCCGCGACGAACCGCAAGATTCGGCCCGGCACCGCGAACGAGCGACGGCGAGGTCCTGACGGGCACGCGTGTGCGTGACGCAGTATACCCTCGCGTCCCTTGTCGGCGACGGTGGCGGAACCCGCACGCCGGGGGAGTCACGGCGGATCACCACGTGTGACGGCGGCTCCTGAGTGCCAGGTCGATCAACGACCAGCCCCGGCCCAGCGCGTCGAGCAGAGTGAAGACGGGCAGGCGTACCCAGTACCCGGCGGGGAAGTGGACGTCGTGCTCCGCGGCGAGCACCCGCGCGCACGAGGCGCGCCAGCCGATCAGCACCCCCACCACCGCGAGCCATGCGACCAAGCCCCGCCGGCGGGTCCAGGGCAGCGTGAGCGGCCAGACCACGACCGCCAGGGCGAAACTCACGCCGGCGGCGACGCCGACGATGTCGCGGTCGACGCCGAAGCGCCGCGCATGCAGGAACGGCCCACGAAACCAGCGGGACTGCTGGCGGACGAACGCCCCCGGCGGCGCCAGGAAGTCGGTCTCGACCGCGGCGCGGACGTACCGGATGCGGTGACCCTGGCCGAGCAGCGCCCGTGCCAGGTGGACGTCGTCACCGACCGTCACCGGCTCGGCGAAGGCACCGGCGTCGCGCAGCGCGTCACGCCGGACAGCGGCGTTTCTCCCGAGCAGCCAGCGGGTCATCGAACGTTGACGCCGCTGGGCGTCGCGCCGCGCCGCGGTGCGTCTGAGGAAGCGCCACTCGTAGAGCAGGCTCCACTGAAAGAGCACGAACGGGTTGGCGCGCTGCTCCGGGAGCGGGCAGCTCGTTCCGGTCGCGGCCGCCGCCTCACCCTGCACCACCGGCTCCACCACCGCCTGGAGCACGCCGCCCGGCACGACGCAGTCGGCGTCGGTCAGGTAGAGCACGCCCCCGCGCGACGCCGCCAAGCAGCGGCGCAGCGCGCCCTGCTTCCCCTCGCCCGGCTGCTGCTCGAGCAGCGTCACCCGCGGTCCGGCATACCGGCGCGCGATCTCGAACGTGCCGTCCGCACCGCCGGCGCAGACCACGACCTCGAGCGGCGGGCACTCGATAGCCAGCAGCGCGTCGAGGCAGCGGCCGAGCAGGGGCGCCTCGTTCCAGGCCGGCAGCAGCACGCTGACTTCCGGCGGCGCGCCCGGCGGTTGCGGCTGATGCGGCGTCATGGACCCCACTTGCCTTTCATCTCGGCCACGCGGTGGCCATCGGTCCGGCGCTCGTCCCCACGATCATCGTCGAAAGGACAACGCCGCGGCAACGCCGGCCATCCCCGCAACCGGGTGGCCGGTGCCCTGGAGGCATCTCGACGCCGGGTTACCTCGGCCCGGACACGCCGGCGCGACGGCCGTGAGCGGCCCACGCCGCGCGTAGCGCGCGACCGCCCCCGCGGCGGGAACGGGATGGTAAGATCGCGGCCGCGGACAGCGTGGTCGAGCTACTGACTGGGCAAAGGATACCGATGCGTCCCCTCTCCCTCCCACTGTACTTCCTGCGCAACCTGCGCCGCGTCCTCCCCGTACTGGCAATCATCACCCTGGCGGTCATCGGCGTCAGCCTGATCGCCGTGGTCGGCAACTCCCAGTTCAGCAGCTATGACACGGCCTGGGGCACACCCTTCAAGAACTTCGCCTTTATCCGCGCTACCAGCAAGCCGGTCGATCCGGCGCTGCTCCAGGCGATCAGGGATCAGAGCGACGTCGAGCGGGTCGAGCCGGCCACCATGACGTTGATTCGGTTCCCGTCATTGCTCGGCAGCATCTCGACGCCCATGTTCGCCATCGATCCGTCGAACTTCGACTGGTTCATGCAGCAGTCGCACCTGACGCTCGTGGAGGGCCGGCTGCCGGCTCCGGGCAAGGCGGAGGTCGTCGTCCACCAGGACATCATGCGGGCACGCAAGCTCGCCGTCGGGGACGTCATCGGCACGGTCGTGGATGACCGGGAGTACCTGCCCGGCAAGTGGACCATCGTCGGCGTGGTGAACGGTCCGGGGGCCATCGGCTTCCTGCCGCTGAGCGTCTTCCAGGCCCAGACGCTACCCAACGTCCAGCCGGGACAGACGGTGCCGGCCACCGACTTCCTGGTGGTGCCGAAGGCGGGACAGATGCCCAGCCTCGACGCCTACATCCGGGGACTGCCGCGCACGGCGTTCTCGCACGACACGTACACCTCCCAGAACACCATCCTGCAGACGGAGTACAACAGCGCCAAGCTGGTCATCTGGATCATCGACGTCGTCAGCGTGGTGGTGCTGTCGCTCGCGACCGGTCTGCTCAACTCGATCTACTTCACGCAGCGCATGCACGAGTACGGGACGCTGGCGGCCATCGGCTACACGATCCGCTTCCTCATCCGCCGTACGCTGGGGGAGGCCATGACGATGACGATCACGGGGTGGATCCTCGGGCTGGGCGCGGCCGAGCTCTTCATCATCGGTATTCGCGCGGTGCTGTTCACGCCCCGCGGCTACGGGTTGAGCCCGCTCGACGCGCAGGCCGTCGTCTACACGCTGCCGATCCCGGTGCTGGTCGCCGCGTTCAGCCTGTTCACCGTGTTCCGTCAGTTTGGGCGCCTCGACCCGGTCACGATCGTCGAGGGCCGCGACTGAGGTGACCGGGTGGCACCGCGGACACCGAGCCGCCACGAAACCACTCGTCGTGCGTACGTTTATAATCCCAGGGCGTTACGGAGCCGCACAGGCGTGCCACGTGGCGCGCGACCCAGGGGTGGACGTAGCCCGAGGCGGACCGGCCTCGGTGAGCGCCGGTGGCGTTCGACGGGCGACGGACTCCCGGACGACGATGACAGCTGACACGGGACACGTCGCCGCCGGATCCGACCGGTACAGTCGGACCGTACGGCAGGCGACGGCCCGACCGGGAGTGGGGCGGCCTCGACCAGGGAAGTGGATCGTGGGGAGTGCGCATCATCCTACCTGCGCCGCATGCGCCGCGGTCGGGCGCCGGACGACGCTCGTCGACGTGCTGCGCGCGCGTAGCATCGAGCAACCGGACCGACCGGCCTTCACCTTCCTGGCCGGCGGCGGTCAAGGCGATCAGCAGCTGACGTTCGGTCAGCTCGACCGGCGGGCGCGCGGGATCGCGGCCACGCTCCAGCGTATCGGCGGCGGCGGCGAGCGCGCCGTCCTCCTCTTCCCGCCCGGCCTGGACTACGTCGCGGCGTTCTTCGGCTGCCTCTACGCCGGGGTCGTCGCCGTGCCGGCCTATCCACCGCGCCCGAACCGCTCGCTGGATCGGCTGCGCGCGATCGTAGCGGACGCCAGCCCCGCCCTGGCGCTGACCACGAGCGAGCTCCGCGACAACCTTGCCCGCCAGCGCCAGCAGGCTCCGGAGCTGGCGGCGCTCCGCTGGCTGGCGACCGACGACGCGAACCTCGAGGTCGCCGATGAGTGGGAGCCGCCGGACCTGTCCGCCGACGCGGTCGCATTCCTCCAGTACACCTCGGGCTCGACCGGGTCGCCCAGGGGGGTCGTGCTCAGCCACGCCAACCTGCTGGCGAACCTGGCCGCAATCCAGCGAGCCTTCGGCAACAACGACGCCAGCCGGGGGGTCAGCTGGCTGCCGCCCTACCACGACATGGGCCTGATCGGCGGAATCCTGCAGCCGTGCTACCTCGGCGTCCCCATGGTGCTGATGGCGCCGATGACCTTCCTGCAGCATCCGTTCGCCTGGCTCAAAGCGATGTCCGACTACCGCGCCACCGGCACGGCGGCGCCAGACTTCGCCTACGACCTCTGCGCGCGCAAGATCACCCCGGAGCAACGCGACACGCTCGACCTGAGCGCCTGGGAGGTCGCCGTCGCCGGAGCGGAGCCCACCCGCGCCGACACGCTCGAACGGTTCGCCCGGGTCTTCGCGCCCTGCGGTTTCCGACTTGAGGCCTTCGCGCCGAGCTATGGGCTGGCCGAGGCCACCCTCCTCGTCACGGCGTCCGGCGCGGGACACTCCCCGCGGCTCCTGACGGTGAGCCGCGGCGCGCTGGAGCAGCATCGCGTGGTGGAACGGCCGCAGGGCTGCCCGGACGCCACGACGCTGGTGGGCTGCGGTGCGACGGCGGACGACGTGCGGGTGCGCATCGTCGACCCGGACCGCCTGACACGCTGTCGGTCGGACGAGGTCGGCGAGATCTGGGTCGCCGGGCCGGGCGTCGCGCGGGGCTACTGGGACGATCCGGCCGAGACCGTGGAGACGTTCCGGGCGAGCACGGCCGACACCGGCGAGGGACCATTCCTGCGCACGGGCGACCTCGGCTTCCTCCACAACGGCGAGCTGATCGTCACCGGGCGGCTCAAGGACCTGATCATCGTCGACGGGCGCAACCACTACCCGCAGGACATCGAGCGGACGGTGGAGCGGAGCCACTCGCTGATCCGGCCGGGCGGGTCGTCGGCGTTCTCGGTCGAGGCCGGAGACCGTGAGCGGCTGGTGGTGGCCGCCGAGGTCGATCGCGGCTACCTGCGGGTCCTGGCGGATACCGGGGTCACGGCGGGGGACGATGCGGTCAAGCAGGCGATCCGCCGCGCGGTGGCCGCCGAGCACGACCTGCGGGCCCACGCGATCGTCCTGCTCAGGCCCGGCGCGCTGCCGCGCACGTCGAGCGGCAAGGTCCGGCGCCGTGCCTGCCGCGACGGCTACCTCGCCGGCTCGCTCGACACCTGGAGCGCCTGATGCCGCATGGACCCGCCGGACGATCGGAGCCACGACCGGACCCGACCGCGCCGGATGGCGCGGTCGCGCGGGAGGACGAGGCCGCGATCGCGGCCTGGCTCGTCGCCCGCCTCGCCGAAATCCTCGATAGTGATCCAGGGCAGATCGACGTCCGCGACGCGTTCGACAGCTTCGGGCTCGCGTCGAGCGAGGCGGTCGGCCTCTCCGGCGAGCTCGGCGACTGGCTCGGCCGGGAGCTCTCACCCACCCTGGCGTGGGAGTACCCGAGCATCGAGGAGCTGGCACGCTACCTCGCCGCGCCCGACGAGAGCCCGGCGGCGGCCCGGCTGACGGAGGGAGAGCCGGTGGCGCCGGAGCCGATCGCGATCGTCGGCATCGGCTGCCGCTTCCCCGATGCCGACGGCCCCGACGCCTTCTGGACACTGCTGCGGGATGGGGTAGACGCGATCGGCGAGATCCCGAGCAATCGGCCGCACCTCGCCGCCGCCTGCGACGCCGACGCCTCCGTGCCGGGGACCACGCGCGCTCGTTGGGGCGGCTTCCTCCGCGACGTCGACCGGTTCGACGCGCGGTTCTTCGGCATCGCGCCGCGCGAGGCGGCGCGCATGGATCCCCAGCAGCGGCTTCTGCTCGAGGTGGCCTGGGAAGCCCTGGAGGACGCGGGGATGCCGCCCGATCGACTGGCGGGCAGCCGCACCGGCGTCTTCGTGGGCATCGCGAGCAACGACTACGGCCAGCTCCAGCTCAGCGATCCGGCGCTCATCGACCCGTACGTCGGCAGCGGCAACGCCCTCAGCATCGCCGCCAACCGGCTGTCGTACGTGTTCGACCTCACCGGCCCGAGCCTGGCCATCGACACCGCCTGCTCGTCGTCTCTCGTCGCCGTCCACCTGGCCTGCCGCAGCCTGCTGGACGGTGAGTCGACCGCGGCGCTGGCCGGCGGGGTGAACCTCATCCTGACCCCCGGGATCACGATCAACTTCGATCAGGCCGGAGCGATGGCCGGCGACGGCCGCTGCAAGACCTTCGACGCGCGGGCCGACGGCTACGTGCGCGGCGAGGGCGCCGGAGTGGTGGTCCTCAAGCGGCTCTCGACGGCCCTGGCGGACCGCGACCGGATCCACGCCGTCATCCTGGGTAGCGCCGTCAACCAGGACGGGCGCAGTAACGGGCTGATGGCGCCCAACCCGCGCAGCCAGGAGGCGGTCCTGACGGAGGCGTATCGCGGCGCGGGCGTCTCGCCGGGCGCGGTCCAGTACGTCGAGGCGCACGGTACCGGCACGCTGCTCGGGGACCCCATCGAGGTCGGCGCGCTGGGCAGCGTGGTCGCGCGCGACCGGCCGGCCGGGAGCAGCTGCGCCATCGGCTCGGTCAAGACGAACGTCGGACACCTGGAGGCGGCGGCCGGGATCGCCGGGCTGATCAAGGTCGCGCTGGCGCTCAGCCACCAGAGCCTGCCGCCCAGCCTGCACTTCGAGCAGCCCAACCCGCACATCCCGTTCGATCGGCTCCCGGTCCGGGTCCAGACGGCGCTCGCTCCCTGGCCGGCGCACGACGGCCCGGCGCTGGCCGGCGTCAGCTCGTTCGGGTTTGGCGGCACGAACGCGCACGTCGTGCTCCAGCAGGCACCCGCGGTTGAGGTCCAGGACGAGTCGGCCGCCCCCGCGCCGGAGACCTGCCTGCTGCCGCTCTCGGCGCGCGACCCGGCCGCGCTCCGGGCGCTCGCCGCGGCGTATCGGGATTTCCTCCTCACCGCCCCCGGAAGCCGGCTTCCGCTCGCCGCGATCGTCGCCACCGCGAGCGTGCGGCGGAGCCACCACGACGAGCGGCTGGCGGTGGTCGGCGGGACGCACGCGGAGCTGGCCGAGCAGCTGGACGCCTTCCTGGCCGGCGAGGAGCGGCCGGGCGTGACCAGCGGCCGGCGCGATCCCGCGCGCCGCCACCGGGTCGTCTTCGTCTTCTCCGGCCACGGCTCGCAGTGGCTGGGGATGGGGCGGGAGCTGCTGGCGACCGAGCCGGTGTTTCGGCGGGCACTGGAGGAGTGCGACCGCGCGCTGGGGCGGCACCTCGACTGGTCGCTGTTCGACCAGCTTCAGGCGGACGATCCGGCCTGGCTCGACCGCGTCGAACGCGTCCAACCGGCGCTCTTCGCCCTGGAGGTAGCGCTGGCGGCCCTCTGGCGGTCCTGGGGCATCGAGCCCGACGCGGTCGTGGGCCACAGCATGGGCGAGATCGTGGCGGCGTACGTCGCGGGTGCGCTGACGCTGGAGGACGCGGCGCGCGTCATCGCCGAGCGCAGCCGGCTCCTCGGTCGGACGAGCGGCCGGGGCAAGACCGCGACCTTCGCGCTCTCGGCGGCGGATGCCGGCGCGCTGCTGACGGGCTACGACGGGCGCGTGGGGATCGCCGCGCACAACA
>Ga0307373_10013720_pt1 | contig 11283 bp, 11 predicted proteins | sample OX2MG_FD_202534 | JGI IMG/M metagenome (GOLD analysis project Ga0307373, IMG submission 202534) | Soil microbial communities from Risofladan, Vaasa, Finland - OX-2 | ecosystem: Environmental > Terrestrial > Soil > Coastal area > Acid sulfate soil | place: Finland: Risofladan, Vaasa | collected... | reverse complement strand
CATGACTTGCGCCAAGCCTATGGGCTCTATCCGCGTGCATTTCATCGTTCACCCGGCAGATGGTTGGTTGTAACTCCACGGGGGTGCTCTGCGCAAGTGGCTTTTTTAGAGCGCCCTCCGCGGCACTCCGAGGCTTGCGATTCTTGCCCTGGAACGAGTCCGGAGTTGAAAAGGAAAAAGCCGGCAGCACACTTTGAGGGGTGTGCTGCCGGCGAGCCGTTTCACGGCCAATCAGACAGGCATCTTCCGGCCGTTCTACTTCCGGTCTACAATCGCCGGCGCGTCAATGATCGCGCGGCGAGGGATTGCGCGGTGCGGCGACCGGGACATCGTGAAGAGGAAGGCGCACAAACTTGATGGTCTCGCGCCGCCAGGTGTAGGTGATCAGGAGATCACCGTTCGCGGCCTGGATGATGGCGGGATAGGAATACTGACCGGGGCCGTCCTCGAGCGTCTTGAAGACGCGGAAATGCTCTCCGTCTGCGCTGACGGCGAGATTGAGCGGAGTGCGTTCGTTATAGCTGTCGTTGAAGGCGAGGACGATGCGCCCGTCACGAAGGCGCACGGCGTCAATGCCGGAGTTGGGGTTGGGTAAATCGATGAAGCGCGCCTGGGTCCAGGTCTTGCCGTCGTCCATGGAATCGGCGATGGCGATGCGCGCGGACTTGGTGCGGCTGCGCGCAAAGAAGCGCAGATGATGCCCGCCCATCCAGACGACCGAGGGCTGAATGATCCCGATTGTCGTCTTTGCAGGCAGATAGATTTTAGTGTGCACGCCACCAGGAGCTACTGCCGGCGCCGGCTGCTCACGGCTCGCCGCGATGGCGGCCGCATTTGCGACGTCGGCGCTCTCAGGGATGGTGATGGGGCCGAATTTGGTCCACGTCTTCCCGCCATCCGTCGACCGCTCGATCCACGCATTCCATTTGCCGCTCTCAACCGAGGAGCCGCTGACGATTGTGCCATCCGGGAGCACCAGGGGCTTGTCCTTGATCGGCCCGAGAATCCCGGGGGGCAGATCCTCTTCCTTACTCCAGGTGCGGCCCTCGTCGTCACTCCACTTGCGCGCGCCCAGCCAGGTGCTGGGTCTGGTGCCGTATTTGTAATAGAGCCACAGGCGGTTGTCACGGGTATGGAAGAGAACGGGATTCCAGCAGGCGACCTTGTCGGCGCGGGCCAATTCTTTGGGTGCGCTCCACGCGCCATCGTGCAGACGGGCGCCATAGATGGCTACGTCGGGAGCGCCCTCTCTGCTGCCGGCAAACCAGGCGACCATGATGTCGCCGTTCTTCAACTCGACCACGGTTGAGGCGTGATTGTTGCGCCGCGTGCCGGGCAGCGCCTTGCCGCTCGAGAGCGGCGGAAAGATGAACTCCTCGATGGGGCTTTGTGCCTGCGCGCACGCGAGAGCGAACGCGAAGAAGAACGTCATCGTCCAGCGAAGTGCCTGCATTACGGGTGCCTCACAAACTCAAAGTTTCCGGATTGGCGCAAGACTACGCGCACGCGCGCACCGGACTCTGCGGATTCTGTCTTTACTGCCGAGCCATTCAGCAACCACTTTCCCGTCGGCAATAGGATATAGGCTGAGACTCCCCGCGGAAGGTCGACGGCGACGCGACCTTCGGCGGCGTCTACACCAATCGGACCGTGCGGCGTTGCCACTGCGCCGCGGACCCGTTCGAGACCCGCAAGATCAGGCCGCACCCGCGCCACCCGGTACCCAGGTTCGATCGGCGTCACTCCCAAAAGCTCTTCCATCAGCCAGGCTGCAGGGCCGCTTGACCACCCGTGGGCGAGGCTGGCGTTGTAGCCGACTTTGCCATCGGCCTCGAGATGCGCGTGCGGATCCGGGCCAGCCCACGCGGGGTCCCACGCCTCCCAAAAGCTGGTGGCGCCCGCATCGAGCATCCCGCCCCAGTAGGTGCGCATCCAGGCGAGTGCCTCGCGCCTGTGGCCCAGTTTTGCCATTGCCCTCAGCAGGTAGCCTCCGTAATACGGCGTGATTACATCGTCCGGCTTGCGCCCAGTGACAGTGCGCGCGAGCACGCGCCAGACCGCATTGCGTTGAGCATCGGTGGTGACGGCGCCTGCCAGCACTGCAATGGCGTTGGTTTGCCAGCGATCTCCGAACCCGCCATTAGCGTCTCGCAGATACTTTTGTGCGGCTACGGCCATGGCGTTAGCGCGTGCGCTGTAGTTTGCGGCATCCGGCTCATCTCCCGCCAGATGCAGGAGCCAGGCGGCACGGCGAAACGCGAGCAGGTACTCAAAGTGGACGGCGCGGCGGGCATCTGGCGAGTCTCCGCTCAGGCCTGGCGCCCAATCGACAAAGGGTTTACCGCCGCCGGCATCCGCGTACAGGTTTTGCGCGTTCAACTCGCGTTCCATCAGCGGGAGCAGTTCCAGCAGCCGGCTCTTGACCGCGCGCAATTGGCGCAGATCGCCCCACCGGCGCACGTACTCGGCTTCGCTGATCACCCACCAGGCCGAGTATCCGGGCAATCCGTTCACATGTCCGGTGACCGGCGCGGGTCCGATTGCATCTTCGAGTCCGGCCTCGACCAGGCGGCGGTCGCCATAAACATCGGCAATGACGCGATCGATCACTTCGTTGTCGCCGGCCCAGCGGCCGCGGTCGCGCTTGATGCCATCGAGAATCGAATCCTGCATGGAAAGATGCGCCGTGTAAGCGGCCGTCTGCCAGATTTGGTTCAGCCTCGCGTCACTTGAATGGAAATAGCCGGCCGGTATCGCCGGATCGTAGATGGCTTCTGCGTAGATGCCGGCTTCGCTGCTGGCGCCATCCAAGGAAACCAGCGCGTAACGGAATCCGGACTTAGGGCCGCGCGCCTGGTGGCCCGCCGGCACCGTCAGAGGCACATCTCCCAGATACGGAGCGTGAAGAAGCTCGCCCATGGATTCGCCGTAGCGGATACGGGCGTGCAGATTGTGCGTGCCAGCGATGAGCAAGAGCCGCCCATTGAATTCCCGGCCAAAGTCGAGGAGAAGACCATTAGGGCGGTGAAAAATCTTTGCAGGGCTGAAGCGGCAGTTGGCCATGAAGGGAGCTTCTCCCAGATAGCCGGGCCAGGCGTACATGCCCACGTCGGCATTCCACTGAAAAAAGTCGACGTTGCTCTCAATGCCTCCAAGGCTCGTGACGGGCTTCCATGTAGAGGCGTCGAAGTCCGGCATCTCCCATCCCGGCGTGAGATCAATTGTGCTCTTCCACGCGCGATCGCTCAGCAGCAGCGGAGGCGCGTTTACGCCATCGGCGGCAGGAAGGATCTTGACTGCGAGCACTTCGCCGGAATTGAGCCAGCTGGTCATGCGCGAGTTTGTGTGGTGGTGGCTGCCATAGCCGCGGACAACTTCAATGGCGATGGTGTTTGTGCCGGTGCGCAGGGCGGCGCTTACGTCGGCGCTCATGGTGTCGAAGCCGAAGTGATGGCCGCCTGAGAAATGCAGCTGCGCGGCGAGGTTCCCGTTAATCCAGATGCGGGCGCTGCGGGGTCCTGCGACATACAGCGTTGCCCTTTCCGGCTTCGCTGCCATCGTGAATGTTCTGCGAAAGAAGTGCGGCTCGACCTTCCAATCGTTGCGCTTCAACCTGCTCAAAGGCTCGCTGTGCGTCTCAACAGCGGCGTCGTTCGCGGTCCAGATGTATGCTTCCGGCAGCGGCGAGTGAAAGCTGCCCACTGTGTGTGCGGGGCGGACTGCGCAAGGCGGGTCCAGCGCGCGCGTATAGTTCGAAAGACTGGCCAGAGTGTCCTCTTGCGCGGCGCCGGCGCAGGGAACCGCGATGCACAGCGAGATGAGAAGGATGTTCCGGAGAAACTGCATTCTGACTTAGCTTACTTGCACATGCAGATGGTTGCCAGCTGCCGGCATCCAGACCGTAAGCTACCGGGCCACTGTCGAGAATGTCCCCAACTGTTGCTCTTGCTCTTCTGTCAATTCCGATGGCCGACCCGAGCGATACCCTTCCAGTAAACCATCGACACCAGCGGTCTGATATCGCTGGAGCCACTCCGATACCTTGGATCGCGGGGCCTGCAGGATCTCCGCTAATGCTCCGCTGGTATGTCCTTCGGAATTCAGCACCACGGCGCGCAATCGCTTTGCCACGCGGTAGGCCCCATCTCTTTCTGCCTCCTTGCTTAGGCGAACCAACCGCTGATAGGTGCTGGGATGCAATCGTAACAGGCGTGGTATATATCCGCGCATAAGTAAGTCGACATGCTTTCTAAAAGAAAGGACGAAGCAGGCCTTCAATCTCTTGGGGATGTTCCTGCACGAAGTCAAAGCGGCGGAACAAGGCGCAGCAAAGATCTTGGGGGTGTTCGAAGAAGCGGTTGTGTGTAACGTGCTTGCGCGTGTAGTTCCAGATGCGCTCGGTTGCATTGAGTTGCGGCCAGTAGGGCGGCAACCGGAAGACCTCGATCAGATAGACGCGATGGCGGCGCTTATAGAAGGCGGGGAGCAGGACCTGCTCCAGGAACGCCAGATAGGTCTCCCATTGGAAGTAGTCTTGCTGGTGCAAGTAGATGAAGCGCGCGTCTCCCAGCCGGACCGCCCCGAAAATCTGTTGCGTATGGCGCTCACCCCGAGTTGGAATCTGGGGCTGGCTCCCGCGTCGGGCCCAGGTCGCGTGCAGTGTGGGCATCTGGTGAAAGGAAGCCTCGTCCTCGAAGACGATCACCGCACCTTCGCTTTGGGCGTTTTTTTTAGATTCGGGTATGTGTATCGCACCCATTTACGCTGCAGTCGGATGTCGGCCTGCACCAGTTGCGCCGTGGGTCGCTGCACGGAGTAGCCCAACTGCTGCAGTAGCTTGCGGACATGCCCGGCATGATATTGCTCCCCAAACTCCTCAGCGATCACTTGCCGCACCAGGGGACTGGTCCAGATCCCTGTTTCCAGGCCGTAGGCTGCCGGCCCGCTATCCAGAATGTCGCGCAGTCGCTCCTGATCTTCCGCGCTCAAAACGCAGGGCCGGCCGCTGCGGTGGCCCTCCCACAGGCCCTCCTCTCCAAACCGATTCCAGTGGTCGATCCACAGCGGAACCGTGCTGCGATGCACCTTCAGGTCGTTTGCGATCTCTCCCGCAGTGCGACCTTCAAGACTCATGACAATGCCCTGGATGCGCAGCATCAGCCGGGGCTCTTTGTCCTTCTGTGCTTGGCGTCGCAGTTCCAGCAGTTTTGAGACGGTGCGACGATTCCCTTTGGCAAAGATCGGGCGCATATCGACATCATCGCCGATCCTGTCGAACATGTCGAATTATTTATGCGCACCTATATAGCAACCCCGGAAAGTGTCCAGAAGTTACAGGCGGCGTTACATGATAAAGCGAAGAAATCGCCCAACTTTCGTTTCTATGCGCTGTATGACAAGGTGTACCGCAAAGACGTACTGGCGTTCGCATACGCCTGCTCGAAAGCCAATGGCGGAGCAGCCGGGGTGGATGGACAGACGTTCGAGGACATCGAGGCATATGGCGTGGAGCGGTGGTTGGACGAACTGACGCAAGAGCTGAAGAGTCAAACTTATCGACCACTTCCTGTGCGGCGGGTGTACATACCGAAGCCGGACGGGAAGACGCAGCGGCCGTTAGGAGTACCCGCTATCCGGGATCGCGTCCCGATGATGGCGGCGGTTTTGGTGCTCGACCCAATCTTCGAAGCCGATCTCCAGCCGGAACAGTATGCCTATCGGCGCGACCGCAGCGCACTGGACGCGGTAAGGCACGTCCACAAGCTGATCAATACCGGACATGTCGAAATCGTTGATGCAGATCTTGCCTCCTATTTCGATTCTCTTCCACACGCCGAGCTTCTCAAGTCGGTGGCTCGCCGGGTTGTAGACGGAGCCATGCTACATCTGATCAAGAGGTGGCTGACGGCTCCAGTTGAAGAAACGGATGAGCGGGGGAAGAAGCATCGGACTACGCGCAATCGGGATGAAGGTCGAGGGAGTCCGCAGGGATCTCCGATCAGCCCGCTGCTCAGTAATCTCTACATGCGCCGGTTCGTGTTGGGGTGGAAGAAGCTCGGGCACGAGCGACGTCTGGGAGCGTTCATAGTCAACTACGCTGATGATCTGGTGATCTGCTGCCGGGGGCGGGGCGAAGAAGCTCTGGCCGCGATGCAGGTCATGATGACCAAGCTGAAGCTGACGGTGAACGAAACCAAGACGCGTGTGGCCAAGCTGCCGGAAGAGAAGTTCGATTTTCTGGGATACACGTTTGGTCGATGCTATTCGCCGAAGACGGGACGAGCCTATCTGGGTACAATCCCATCGAGGAAGCGCGTGAAGCGCATCTGTGAGGCGATCAGCAACGAAACCAGACGAAGTACAACCCCGCTGGACCACAAGATAGTAGTTACCAAGCTCAACCAGATGATGAACGGCTGGGCAAATTACTTCTGTCTTGGGCCGGTCAGCAAAGCCTATCGGGCGGTCGAGAAACACGCCCGCAGACGGCTGCGCCAGTGGCTGCGTGCCAAACACAAACCATCGAAGACATCCACTGGGAAGTTCTCGATTGCGTACCTTCATGATCGGTGTGGTCTGATCCGGCTCACTCAGCGGACGAGCGGCTTTTCGTGGGCGAAACCGTGACGCTTTCTCCGAGAGCCGGATGCGTTAATAGCGCACGTCCGGTTCGTTGAGCGGGATGTGGAAACGGAGCATGGTCTGGCTAGTGAGGCACCGGAAAACGAAAGGGCCGGGAACGGCTAGGTCGGGCCTAAACAACCGCGCCACATCTCGACTCTACTCAAAAAACTCACCGAACAAAACGCGGCGAAGCCGCCTCTATATCCGCATCTACGGACCTTGCTACCCACAAATTGTGCGGAAGAACCGAAATTATAAGCGCCTGTCGGTAGTGGAGCGGGCCTTTCGCAGCCTGAAGAGCGTCGATCTGAAGGTGCGGCCGATTCATCATCACTTGGCTGATCGCGTTCGGGCTCACGTCCTGTTATGCCTGCTGGCGGCCTATGTGGAGTGGCATATGAAACAGGCTCTCACTCCCTTGTTATTTACCGATGAAGAGCCCGAGGCTGGGGAGGCATTGCGCGCCTCCGTCGTGGCTCCGGCCCTGCGCTCGCCGGCGGCGCTGGAAAAGATACAAAGCCGCCGCACACCCGACGGGCTTGCCGTCCATAGCTTCCCTTCGATGCTTCAGCACTTAGCTACTCTGACTCTCAACCAAGTCACTGCTGCGGGCCGCACTCTGAAGATGATTTCGACTCCTACGCCGTTGCAACGCCGCGCCTTCGAATTGCTCGGGATTGCTCCGGCCATATAGATGTACCCAGAACCGGCTTCGCTCTTTCCCCGTACTTCACTGAATACACGCATCTTCTCGTCTCTAACTTAGAGCAACTTCGGGCTAAAATCGACCTTCAACCTTCCAAGCGCAGATCGTCGCCACGGGTATCGACCCGACATAGATGGTCTGCGTGCGATTGCCATTATTTCAGTCGTCGCCTACCACATCAGCGCTCCCTTCTTCCGAGGGGGATTTGCCGGAGTGGATGTATTCTTCGCGATCTCCGGATATCTGATCGGCGCTCTGGTATACCGTGAGGTTCAGGACGGCACCTTCCGCATCGCGGGCTTCTATAAGCACCGCGCGAAGCGGATATTACCTGCGCTCTTTGGGGTACTGGCGTTCAGTTGTGTCGTAGCAATTGCATTGCTTTCTCCCGAGGAGATGAAGGCGTTTGCAGAAGGTGCTGCTGCGGTAGTGCGCTGATAGCTACTGCTGTAAAGAAGACCACGTTGTACCTAGGAAAGAACACGATGTGGTCTTCTCTGTTTTTGCACTCAATTTGGATCCCCGATCGGATCGTTCTGCTCATCCGCCGAGCAGCGACGGGCATCATGGCCTCGCTCTACGGCGCCGCAATCTGCGGGCGTCAATACTCAAATGCGCTGCAGGCTCTCAGATTGAGCTTAGTAATCGGCTTATTTACAACCACGATATCCCCAAGGTCAACTTCGAGCGAAAAGCTTTGTTGCACGGCGGCAAGAGCGATCACCACTTTGCATCGCTGACGGAATTCTGTCACAACGCCCTCAATCCCTTCAAAGATGCCGCCATGCACGAGCACCCGCGTTCCCACCGAGACGCCGGGGTGAGGCCGCAGTATGTATCCGCTGGCAAGCCCTTCCCGAATCTTGTCCAGTTCCTCGGAGCTCACCAGATCCCCTTCCTGATCACCCAGCGAACGCACCACGCCCGGCGCGCTTATGGCGTCAATCCTCGATTCGGATAAGAAGCGGGCGAAGACATAGCCGGGGAAGAGCGGACGCTCAGTAACAACGGTTCTGTCTGTCCACTTTACGCGCTCCTGGTAGAGCGGAAGGTAGTTTTCCACCCTGCGTACCGTAAGCTGCTGTGCAACGCGTTTTTCGCGATTTGAGAACACGTGCAGAACATGCCACATACTTTGTTGCATTGATTCCTCCAGGGACTGCGAAGTGCTCGGGCAGAAATCTCCATCTTCGAAAACCTTCGCATTGAGGGCCATGACCCTATCGAGGACAGTGTAAAGATTGGTTTGACCACTATCGTGGGCCAATTCCTAACTCTCTTGCACATTCGTTCTCTCTAGGCTTTGTGATTACGACGGCAGATGCACCAAGGACGTAACCCGAAGAAACGTGCCATCAGGCGGGATCTGGGACCATCCGTTCTTTTGTGACCGCCGTATCGGCTCCTGCCGTCGCCCGCCGGTTCTTGCCTTCCGCGAGCGATACTCGCCGTACCTGCGCATCTTACTGTGCAGCGTACATTCGTCTGGCTTTCCACAGGCAATGAACACACTAAAACAAATGAAACTGATCGTTGCGCCTTGCCGTGGTCTCGTTGCCGGTGAAATCAGAATCTTGCAGCGGTCTACCGTTATTCTGCCACATCTCATTGCTTACGCCGGCAAGTGGAGTCGAATTTTAATACAACGCTTGCCGTAGCGGGCCTGGCAATTCTTTCTGACGGTTGACTTAGATGATGACAAGGTACTCAGGGTTGCACCTTGGAGACTCAGAGCCGTTGTCAATTTCAGTGTTTTTTCAGACCGTACAATTTCTTCCTCGGCTGGCAGGATGGTTGAGAAACCTCTGATCTAAATACTGGTGCAGTGAGACAGGGACGTCATTCGCACGAATGAGGGTGCCCCGCATGTTGCTCTCATGCGATTTGCCGCGTAGGCAGTTCACGGTCAGATTCGCTCTTAGGGAAGGAGCAATTTGGGCGGGCCGCGGCCACCCTGAAGCCGGCGGGAAGCCGGCTGTATCTGCCCAACGACAAGGCACTTACCGGCTTATTGCACGACTACAGGAGCCACGGCCCAACCAAGCTGCTTGTGGCCCTGGAGGCGTGAATCTACGCCGCGGTGCCCGGCACGATTAGAAATCGAGCACAGTTCGACGAAAATGGGAGCGTGCTCCCTGCTGACTGCGCGAACTGCAACTCGAATTTGCACGCTGTGCCGTGCCGACCGACTGCAAGCGGCTGGAGCAGAAGCAGGCATGGCAGATCCAACCAGAGCGACTGCGAACAACCCTTCTTATTGCGGGCAGATCTTAATTTTGCCGCTCGTACTTCCGACGGAGTGCATGGCCCCATGGGTCGTGGTGACCAAGCCGATTTGGAGCAAGACAGTGAACCGGCAGACGGCGCGGGAAGATGCCGGTGGCGTACTGCATCGCAGATGAACTAAGGAGCATAAGATGGTGCGATCGGGATGGACGGCGGCTTGGATGACGGCTGCGGCGTGGACAGCGATAACACTACTGAGCGGAGCGACTGCTCAGGCGGCACGGCTGACGCCGATGCCGTTTGTACCTCTTGTTGGAACGCTGACACCAACGACTGGCCGCCGGCGGAGAAGACCGGCACTGAGCAATCCGCAGCCAACACGCCCCGGCCGTCAGCGTACTACGGTCTGAACTCTGCGCCGCAGCAATCAACGCCGCTCCTGGCGAGAGGCTGGATCTGCTCGCCGCATGGAGACGAGATGACACAGCTCGCGGTCGAGGCAGCCAGGCGGCCGGGAAGCAGAAGCCAAGCCGTTACGCTGGCCGCCGTGATCGGAGGGCCACGAAACTGGGAAGACACAAGCCACGTCCGCGGAGTCCGGGCGGAAGTGAACAGGTGGGCATTTTCGCAGACTCCAATTGCTCTCAGTCCCGGCTGGGTAAACGCCAGAGGCTTCGGAGCCAGGGGAGACGGAATCACGAATGATACCGCCGCACTGACCGCCGCTATTACAGCGGCCTGCATGGCGCCTGCGCACAATCTTTATATTCCGCATGGAACTTACGTTCTATACATCCGCGCATAAGTAAAGGGACATAATAATCAACAAAAAAGAGTCAGGTAGGACCGGATCAGTTCTGGCTGGGACTGCATTTCCCCAAAGACCCGCGTCAGAGTGGCGAGCAGGGCGTCGACGCCGCCGAAGAAGCGGTTGTGCGTTCCGTTCTTGCGGGTGTGCTGCCACAGCCGTTCGGTGGGGGTTCAATTCCGGCGAGTAGGGTGGCAATTGATGTACTTCCAGCCAATGCCGGTTGGACCTGAACCATGCCCAGACCTCCGCATCCTTATGGTAGGAGGCGTTGTCCTGAATCAAAATCGCTCCTTGCCGGCGGTACCGCCGAGCGAGTTGTTCGAGGAATCCGAGGTACGTGCCGGCATTGAAGACGGTGTCCTGGCGGTAATCGAACAGTGTGCGCCAAAGTTCGATGGCGCCGAAAATCTTCACACTTTTGCGCTCTCCGGTTACGGGGATTTCCGGTGGGCACCCGACGCGGCTCCAGGTGGCGTGGAGCGTCGAGTCTTGCCGGAAACTGGCTTCGTCGGTGAAGAGGAGCGCCCAGTGTCGCGAGCGGGCTTTTTTTTAAGAGCGGGATAGATGCGGCGGTGCCATCGGTCCTGCGCCGCAGCATCGGCGCGGGCCAGCACGCGGCGGGGCCGTTGCATTGAAAATCCCCAGCCGTGAAGCAATTTGCGCACATGGCCGGGATGATACTGAACGCCGAACTCCGTTTCAATCACCCAGGCAATCATGGGCGAGGTCCAGATGCCGGTATCCAGACCGTAAGCTACCGGGCCACTGTCGAGAATGTCCCCCAACTGTTGCTCTTGCTTTTCTGTCAATTCCGATGGCCGACCCGAGCGATACCCTTCCAGTAAACCATCGACACCAGCGGTCTGATATCGCTGGAGCCACTCCGATACCTTGGATCGCGGTGCCTGCAGGATCT
>Ga0307373_10013719_pt1 | contig 11284 bp, 8 predicted proteins | sample OX2MG_FD_202534 | JGI IMG/M metagenome (GOLD analysis project Ga0307373, IMG submission 202534) | Soil microbial communities from Risofladan, Vaasa, Finland - OX-2 | ecosystem: Environmental > Terrestrial > Soil > Coastal area > Acid sulfate soil | place: Finland: Risofladan, Vaasa | collected... | reverse complement strand
CGGTCGAGCGCCCGGACAATGCGCGCACGCAGATCCAGCGAGTATGCTTTCATCGGCAGGTCTCCTTGAGTAATATATTGTACCTATATTATACCTGCCTGCTCAATCCTTGTGCAACCGGCTCTAGAGCTGCGGACGCCCGAGTTGATACTGTCCGCCTCCCGAACCACAACGCCCGCTGCCAAAAGTGGTTCAACCCGGTTCTCGCACGCCGGCACGCCGATGCCTAAATCGGCGGCTAGCTCCGAGGCCTGGAACTCGGCCGATCTCTGCGCCGCGTCGAATGTCGCTTGGAGCTGCTCCGGTGCACCCGGCAAAGCCGACGAACGAGGCGTCCGGCAGCGCGTCGGCCAAGTGGCGCGCGTAGCCCCGTTGATGAAGGTAATGCAGGAGGCGGTGCGCCTCGTCGGCGATCACTAAGTTGTTGTGCCGGTTGGAGCGCGTCGGATGCAGTTCGTCAACCCGCGCTGCCGAGCACCTCGACCACCTCGGCGATTACCTGCAACTCGCCTTCACCCTCAGGGGTCAATACAAGGGGCGGGAAATCCGGGTTGATGGGCCTCAGGGTGATTCGCGCGTAGTGCCACGAGTCGCCGTCTTTCGTCTTCTTGCTTTCGTAGCGCTTGACGGTGTACCGCTCGCCAGTCTCCGTGTCGAAGGTGTCGCGCAGTTGGACGAGCACAGTCTTGCCCTGCCGCGTGCCAACTACTGGCGCCACGAAGAGACAATAGGCGCCGTTGGGGATGGCAGGCTCCATAGACTTGCCTACCACCTGGGCAACGAACATCCCGGGGCGCAGCCGGTGGCGTGCGTCGACGGCAACCCACTCGAAGGCCTCATCTCCGATGTGTTGTGGATCACTGAAGGCGCCGGCGGCGGCCTTGATGGGGACGAGCGGTACGCAAGTGACAAAACGCTCCTCGGTACGGCCTTCGACGACGCGCAAGCTCGCGGGAAGCGGGCCCTCCGACTGTATCGGCTCCGTGTAGGCCGGATAAGCCCGCAGTCGCCGATACGCTTCCGAGGACATCCACTCGCTGACGATTTTCTGGAACGACGCGTCGTTCATGTACCGAATGAAGATCTCCTCGTTCTGGTCCATGCGCTCGACGAATAGCCGCTGGAGCAGATTGCGGAAGACGAGCTCGAACTTGTCTTCCGGATTCACCGCGGCTGCCTGGCGCAGTCCATCGTCGGCGACCGCTGCCTCGACGATCTGATCGAAGAAGAGTTGGTCGGCCTGGTTGAAATCCGTGCCAAAGCGCTCGTTGACGACGTCAATGAGCTGCGAGAGAGGCACGGCGTCCTCGCGGATCGATCTGGAGCCGACTTCTGTTGGGCCATCGAGGGCTCGCGCTTTGCCCACCTCGAGCGAGATCGAGCCCTCGCTGATCTTCTGCAGGCGGTAGTACTCGAGCCGCACCTCGTCGTCGAACTGATACTCCAGCCCGCTCCGCCGGCGCGGCAACTTTGCCGCGAGGTGGCGCAGGAAAACATACAATCGTTCGAGGTCCGTATCCTGATAGGGAATGATCTGGCTCAGGAAGCCGTAAAGATTGTGAAAAGCCTGGACCTTGCCGCGCCAGACCTCTGCTTCTTCCTCTTCATCCCTCTTGAGAACGGTAAACCGCGACACTGCGGGATCGAGCGCCGCATTCATCGCCTGGTGATCTTGCGCGCTCTGGCGCTGCCTTGGCTTGAAGTAAACCGCACAGAATCGCTCGATCTCTTCGTCGAGATAGACCCCGGAGGCGTCCAACTCGCCCCTGATCGCGTACATCCGGGCGGGGTCGACTTGCTCACCCATCTCCGCGCCTTCGTAGTAAACCTTGAAAGCCTCGCGGATCTCCTCGCGGTCGTTCACGAAATCGAGGACAAAGGTGTCCTCTTTGAGCGGGTGGGTGCGATTCAGGCGCGAGAGTGTCTGCACGGCCTGGATGCCGGCAAGGCGCTTGTCCACGTACATGGTGTGCAGGAGCGGCTGATCGAAACCGGTCTGATACTTCTCCGCGACGAGCAGGACCTGGTACTCCTGGCTCCCGAACTTCTCCGGAAGCTCCTTCTCCCGGATGCCGAGGTTCATCTTCTCCTCGGTGTACGCGACGTCTGGGAGCTTGTCGTCCTGCACCGTCCCCGAGAAGGCAACGAGCGTCTTGATCGCGTAGCCCTTCTCCTGGATGTACCGATCGAAACTCTGCTTATATCGCACCGCCTCGAGCCGGGACCCCGTGACCACCATGCCCTTAGCTCGCCCACCGATCTTGTGCCGGGTGACGGCCTGGAAGTGCTCGACCATGACCTCGGTCTTCTGCGCGATGTTGTGGGGGTGAAGGCGCAGGAAGCGCGCGAGCGCCCGCGCAGCCTTCTTTCGCTCGACGTTTGGATCGTCCTCACAGGCTTTAATCAGCTTGTAGTAGGTGGTATAGCTGGTGTAGTGCTTGAGCACATCGAGGATGAATCCCTCCTCGATGGCCTGTCGCATCGTGTAGCGGTGGATTGGGTCCCCATCCCGGCCGAACACCGCGAGTGTCTTGTGCTTGGGCGTGGCCGTGAACGCGAAGAAGCTCAGGTTGGCCTGCTGGCCCCGCTTGGCCATGCTTCGAAAGAGCTCTTCGAGATCATCGCGACCCTCCTCGGCGGCGCGCTTCCTCGCGTTCTCCCGCAGGTCGTCGCCGCCGAGAACTTCCTTGAGGTCGGTCGCCGCCTCGCCTCCCTGCGAGCTGTGTGCTTCGTCGATGATGACCGCGCAGCGCCGCGTCGGAAGCGTTCCGGTTCCCTGGGCCCCGCGCTCCTCCGCCATCTTGAGCAGCTGACGCGACACGAAGGGGAACTTCTGCAGCGTCGTGATGATGACGGGTACCGCGTTCTCCAGAGCCTCGGCGAGCTGTCGCGAACGCTCGTCGATTCTCTGCACTACACCGCGTTTGTGCTCGAACTGGTAGATCGTGTCCTGGAGCTGCTGGTCGAGCACCACGCGGTCGGTGACGACAATCACGCTGTCGAAGACGCGTCGGTTGGTGGCGTCGTGCAGAGACGCCAGCCGGTGCGCGAGCCAACCGATCGTGTTGCTCTTACCGCTCCCGGCGGAGTGCTCGACGAGGTAGTTGTACCCGACGCCCTCGCTGCGAGCCGCGTTCACCAGCAGGCGGACGGCATCGAGCTGGTGATAGCGGGGGAAGATCATCGCCTCGGCCTTCACTTTGCGCCCTTGCTCGTCGCGCTTCTCCTCGATCTGGAGGTGGATGAAGCGCGCCAGCACATCGAGCAGGCTGTCGCGTTGTAGCACCTCCTCCCAGAGATAGGCGGTGCGATAGGTGCGGCCAGCCGGATCTGGCGGGTTTCCGGCGCCGCCGTCACACCCCTTGTCGAAGGGCAGAAAATGCGTCGCGTTGCCCGCCAGCCGGGTGGTCATGCGTACGGACTCGGTGTCGACCGCGAAATGGACGAGTGTGCGCCGCTTGAACTCGAAGATTGGCTCGCGGGGGTCGCGATCGTGACGGTATTGGGCGAGGGCATCCTCCACGGTTTGGCCCGTCATTGGATTCTTGAGTTCCACCGTCGCAACGGGGATGCCGTTCAGGCTCAGAGTGACGTCAAGCGACTTCTCCGAGTGAGGCGAGAAGCGGAGCTGGCGCGTGAGCCCGAGACGGTTTGCGGCGTACCGCGCCTCGAGCTCCGGGTTCAGCTCGTGAGCCGCCTTGAAGAACGCCGCCCGAAGCGTCCGCCCGTAACATTTGAAACCATGGCGAAGCGTCGCGAGCGAGCCGTTGGCGTCCATCCACTTGCACAGGTCGGTGAGGACCTGCTCGCCAGTTTTCGCGCCGTGAAGCGCTTGCAGCTTCTCCCATTCCCTGGGCTGGGTCTCACGAATGAAGGCGAGGACGGTCTCCGGGAAGATCGCACGGTCGCGATCGAAGCCCTCGGGCGCAATCCTCATGTAGCCCTCTTGAAGCAGGTGCGCTTCGATGACCGTCTCGAAGGCGGCTTCGTGATGGCGCCCCACGCTCATGATGTCATCCTTGCGAGTCGCTGCCCAAGCCACCAGACGGCAACCTGACAATAAGGGTTCAGCTCACTATCGCCGGCGATCTGTCTGTCTCTTTCGTGGACGATACGATCGCGCGGCACGGGGCCGGGGATCCGATCCTTTTCACTCTTCCACCAATCGAGGACGCCGTCGAGAATCGCCTTCCTGTTGTTCTTTAGAATGGGGAGATTGAGGTTCAAAACTTCGCTCAGTTGGTCATTGAACACGGTGTCATCCGAGTGGATCGAGCCGTCCGGCTCGTATCGGATGCGTTTCTCGATCTGGTGTGCCGGCTCGGCAGGGTTCCACTGGAGGTCGCTGTCCCCCTTCTTGGTGTCGCAATGCTGTAGGTGAGGCGGTTGCCCTTCACCACCGAGGCAGCCGCCGAGCAGGTTTCGGTAGATAAGCTGCTCGCCGGGGTGGCTCGCCTGGCACCGCCAATGCTCGATCTTCATGGTGGTTGGTCCGTTGCGAATCCGCCCCATGCAATAGCAGCAGAGCCCGCGCTGCTCAGTCACCAGCGCTTCGCGAAGCGCATCCTTGTCCCCGTAGTTGTCGTAGTCGCAGTGCGGCGTCTGACGATGCACCGTGAGGCTCGGGGGTTCGGCCCCCTTGGTAATTGCCCTCATTCACGGCCCTCCACGAAATCTAGCAAGGTTCGCAGCCTCGTCACCTCGGGATCGTCCTCCCCGATCCGGTCGATGAGCTTCGTCAACAGATCCCGGGCGCCGTCGAACTGCAGGTTTCCAATTGCCCCCGACATCTCCGACAGCAACTCAGTGATCTCCTTCGTTCGCTGGTCCGCCTTCATGATCTCTTCCAGTACTCGACTGGAGTCGACGCCGAAGGAGTGGGGCGGTGAGGACACCTGACCGTCCGCGATGATCTGAATCCGGTCATGTTCCACTTCGCCGATAACTTGAGGCGAATGGGTCGTCACAATGAACTGACAGCGCGGAAAAGTCGCGCTCAGGTTGTGGATAATCTGCCGCTGCCACCTGGGGTGAAGGTGCAGATCGATCTCGTCAATCAGAACGATCGCATCACCGTCGCGCAGTGGATCGTCGAGCGAAGGATTGGCCTGCGAAAGACGTCGGGCGAGGTCGAGAACTAGGCCCAATACGCCGCGTTCGCCGTCGGACAACTGGCCTACGTCAAGCGTCATCCCAGCCTGATCGATCACCAGACGCGACAATTTGCCCTCACCCGGGCGGACGTTCTCATAGCTCGGAAGAAACCGGGAAACCGCCGTCTGAAGCACCTGAAGATGTCGCCCGGCTGCGTTCCGTTCCCCGGAAAGCGCCGCCTGTACTCGTATCCAGTCAGCAAACTGCCCGACGTACATCGGACGAGGTACAAGGCTCTCGGCGTAGGCGGCTGCCCTGCCTCCCACGGCTCGCGACTTGGCGGTAGCGGCATAGGAGGCCACGGATCGATTTGTTGAGAAGAAGACGCAGTTTGGGGCGTCACCGGAGGCGAGCGCCGCGCTCTTGAGTTCTGTCTGGGGCGGCGCGTAGGCATCGGAATCAGTCACGCCGTGAGACTCCTCGAGTTCGCGGAGGAGATTGCGCGCCCTGCCGCGCAGCCGTTGAGTATTCAGGATCGCCCGCCGCAGCCTTTCGAGATTCTCAGCGTAGTCCGCGGCGTATGCCTCCCGCCACTGGCGTCGTGTGAATCGAAACTCGTCGGGGCCAATAGCCAAAGATAGTTCCGCGTCTAAGAACGGGACACCGCTGCGTATGTCGTCAACGGCAAACGACATCGCTTTGGCTCGAGACTCGGTGATCGAGGGCAAGATTCGAGAAATGCAAATCCGGATCGCATCCAGAACAGTGCTCTTCCCGACGCCGTTCACTCCAACGATCAGGTTGAAGCCAGGCTGGAACCGGAACTCGGCCGCTTCGATCGCGCGAAGGTTCGTGAGCTTGAGTGATGTGACCCTCACGAAGCGCTCTCCACATCGGCCTGGCCAGTGACAGCCGCGTCGATAAGCGCCGCGCGACGCTCCTTGAGCAAGCTGATGGTGCGCTCCGTCGCCGAGCACAGCCCATCCAGCTTGCCAGTCTCCGAGGAGACATGATCGACGATCGCGCGCTGATCGCTGAGGGGCGGCAGGGGCAAGCGAAGTGCCCCGACCGCCTCACAGGTAAGGGCGCCCTTCGTTCCACCAGCGTCGTCACTAATGCTTCGCAGGAACTCATAGGCCGCAAACAAAAACCAGCGCAGGAACCACACATCAAGCCCCGGAACGTTCGGCGTGACAAACGCGATGTGCTGGTTGATTGTCGCCTCGAATGATAGGACCACAGCCTGACCTCGGGTTTTCCCCTGCCCAGTGATGCCAATGAGCACACTTCCCGGCTTAACCAACGGGAGATGGCATTCGCGAAGAGCTGTTTCAGTAACGAATTGGTCAGCTATCGTTACTTCCTCCTGATTAACCACGGAGCTGTTGAGCCAGGGTACCGTACCTCCTGCCCAATACTCCGGATTGTCTCGATTCGGAGTAGAACCGTTCCCCACAAGCGCTAGGTGCCCGAGCTTCCACACCGCCCAGTGAGCAGGGATCTCGCCGAGCCAGGGAACGCCCGAGTCACGGAGGGGGGCGTCGGAGTCGAGACCGCGGGTGACGACATGGGTAATGAGTGCCCGGCGCTTCTCAGCCAGCAGTCCGAGCAGGCACTCCTTGGCTGCCACCAGCGCATCGATCCGTGCTGTTTCGCGGTCGAGGTAGTCGGCAATGGCGCGTTGGCGCGGTAACGGGGGGTCAGGAACGTGCAGAGACTTGATTTCATCGGTGCTGAGCTCCATAAACGTGGATCCCCGCCCGAGAACCTGCAGATGGTCCGTCTGCGCGGATAGCCAGTAATAGAAATAACGAGTATCCCGCTCGCCTCGGGGTGCCAGTAGGAAGCACCCTTGGTTCGAACACGCTGGCTCCCCAAGGACAGCCACCTGCCCAATCGGCGCACGCTTCGTAAGCACGATGGCGCCGCGTGGAACAGTCGTTGTGCCGCAGGACTCGTAACCTGCCTGAGTGATCTTGCGGCGGGTGTCCGTTAGCCAGTAACTGTCCAGCGAGCTGATGTCTTCCGGAGTGGCCCACAGGATGTCGCCGTCCCAGTACTCCGGTTTGCCACTCTCAGGGGTGGCGCCGCTGGTAACGGCGAATGCGTAGCGCAGTTGCTTCTCAGCGATGCCGGTCACTCTGTCACCTCCCGCAGAAGGTGCATAATCTCTTCCTCCGCCTTCTTCAGGTCCGCGTCGATCTCCTCTAAGGGTCGCGGCGGCGTGTATTTGTAGAAGTGGCGGTTGAAGTTGATCTCATAGCCCACCTTGTCCTTGCTGCGGTCCATCCAAGCATCCGGCACGTGGGGGTGCACCTCGCAGTTGAAGTAGGCGTCGATGTCTTGTTTGAGCGGCACATTCTCGAAATCACGCAGGTCGGTATCGGGCTCGTATCCTTGTTCGCGCCGTCTCTGGGCGACGGGCACCGCCTCGGGATCCTTCTGCGTAAAGACACTGCGGAAGAGGTTCTGCTCGGTCATCTTCCAGTGCGACTTGCTCCCGTGCAACAGGCCCTCGATGCGCTCCCAAACTGTGTTCCAGTCCCGCTGCGGCTCCCGGCCCAGCACCGTATCGATGGTCTGTACGTCGTCGAGCAGGTGCGGGCAGGCGTCGAGGAACCGGGCCTTATCGTCGGTCGTCATCTGATACCGCAGCCGCAACGGGCGCTCGACGGTGACGCGCGTGTAGCCGAAGTCGGAGTTCTTGAAGACTTTGGAGCGCTCGCCGTCCTCTATGCGGCCGTAAAGCCGGACCATCTCCTCGATCTGCCTCGCCGTGATGTGGCGGCGCTTGTCGCCGAGGCTGCGCTTACTCTCCTCGCTGCCCCCGGCCATCCAAAAGTTGCGGGCGTCGAGGAGCTGGATCTTGCCCTTGCGGCGCCTCTCCTTGCGGTTGGTGACGATCCAGACGTAGGTGCCGATGCCGGTGTTGTAGAACATCTGCTCGGGCAGAGCGATGATGGCCTCGAGCCAGTCGTTCTCAATGATCCACTTGCGGATGTCACTCTCGCCCGAGCCTGCACCCCCGGAAAAGAGCGGCGAGCCACTGAAGACGATGGCGAGTCGGGACCCGTCCTTGTGCTCGGCGGGACGCACGGGCTCGAACTTGCGGACCATGTGCTGCAGGAAGAGCAGTGACCCGTCATTCACCCGAGGCAATCCGGCACCGAAGCGGCCGGAGAAACCGAACTTGTCGTGCTCCCTCTGGATCTCCTTTTGCTGCCTCTTCCAGTCCACGCCGAAGGGCGGGTTAGTGAGGAAGTAGTCGAACTGGTTCTCAGGTGGCTCAGTGAACCTGTCTTCGGTGAAGCTGTCACCGAAGCGGATGTTGTTCCCGCCGCCGTTGTGGTCGACCTGCTTCATCAGCATGTCGGACGCGGCGGTGGCGAAGGCGCGCTTGTTGTAGTCCTGCCCGTACACGTAGAGCTGCGCGGCGCTGTGGTGCTCGCGCAGGTAGTTCTGGGCCTCGGCAAGCATCCCGCCGGTGCCGCAGGCAGGATCCAGGAGCTTCCGCACGGTACGGGGCTTGGCGAGCAGCGTGTCGTCATCGATGAAGAGGATGCTCACCATCAGGCGGATGACTTCACGCGGCGTGAAGTGGTCGCCCGCCGTTTCATTCGCTAGCTCGTTAAAGCGGCGGATGAGGTTCTCGAAGATGAGTCCCATCTGCTCGTTGGGCACCCGATCAGGGTGGAGGTCCACGTCGCAGAACTTCGACACAACGAGATAGAGGATGTTCGCCTCGCGCATCTTCTCGATCTCGATGGGGAACTCGAAGTACTCGAAGATGTCTCGAACGTCCGACGAGAAGCCCTGGACGTAGCTGGCCAAGTGCTGGGCGATATTGTCCGGGTCGCCCTTCAACTTCTCGAAGTCGAGCGGCGAGTGGTTGTGGAAGCGCTGACCGGCGGCCTGGTCAAGTTTGGCGTCCAGCGCCTTGCCTTCGAACCTTCCCCCAATGCGGTCGTGCTCGGCAAGGACCTTGGCCTTGGTGGGCGCGAGCACGCAGTCGAAGCGGCGCAGCACCGTCATGGGCAACATGACGCGCTCGTACTGCGGTGGACGGTACGGGCCGCGCAGCAGATCGGCGATCTGCCAGATCAAGTTCGAGAAATAGTTGTGATCAGGCATCAACGCGTTCCAAATCGGTCAGCACACGGCGAAAATCACCGCGACACCCCGGGCCGATTGTCTTCGACCGACGATGCCCCGCGCCTCTGCGTCCCGGCGCTCGCCAAGAGGCTCGAGCAACGCGCCCGCGTCTTCGCTCTTGATCCGGATCGCCAGCAAAGACTGGGTCGCGTCCACGGCTACTCCAAAAGCAGGCTGGCTGCGCCAAGTGTCGTCACCTACGCCTTTTTCGACTGATGCGCCCGTCGTGTTCGAGGGACGCCACCAGGAATCGCGCTCCTGCGAGAGCCTCGACCCAATGACTCATTAGGGCGAACCTCGCTCACAGAATCCAGGTGTGGCCAAACGGGAACCCGTGGGATGGCCCAGCGAGAGCTAGCGCCAGGATAGATCGAGGGCCTCATCAGCGGCAGACCGTTCGGCCGGACTAGCGCCATTGTATGCACCAAGCCGCGAGATGACAACAACCTTCACCCCTGTGCCGTCAGCGGCGTCGCCAAAGCGTTGTTCTGGCGCACGGCCAAGAGTCTCGCCCATAGACGTGCTCCATGTGGCATCTCCAGTGGATGTCGCTCGAGCTGCCGCGGCACGCGGAGCGAGAGATCGTAGGCGTTCTGACAATCGAAGGCGAGACTCAAGGCCAGGTTTAGCGCGTCGATGAACTCGGCGCGCAGGGCTCGCGCGCGGACCGGTGGATCGTGATTGGTTGGCGCGTCGATTTTCTTTCTGTTGCGACTGCTATAGACATTCAGGAAAAGATCTGTGATTTCTCGCGGGATGCAATGGAAACGAAGTGGGAGCATACTCTCGGCTGAACATATTCAGCGGCCGGGAGGTGATCCCACTCGTGATGATCAGAATACACGTGCGCAACGGTTTGCGCCAGGAGGTTTTGCAGCGACTCCATCAAGCGTACCGGACGGGTCCGTTGCGTCTGGTGCGGCGGATTCACGCGGTGCTGGCGATCGCGGACGGTCGCTCGGTGGCGGAGGTCGCCGCGCTGCTGCATCTGAGCGAACAAGCGGTGCGCGATTACGTCACCGGGTTCATCTTGGACGGGATCGACAGCCTGTCCTATCGGCGCCCGCCGGGGCGTCCGCCGAAACTGACCCAAACCCAGCGCAAGGAGTTGAGCGATCTGCTCAGGGCCGGTCCGGAAGCGGCCGGCGACGAGTCGGGCTGTTGGAGCGCCCTGCTCATTCAAGACCTCATCCAGCGTTGGTTCGGGGTGGAGTTACCATCCCCAAGACATCTGTGCGCTGCTGGACACGCTGGGGTTCTCGTTCCAGAAGGCGCGCTTTGTCTCCGATCATCTCGACGAGGCCGCCCGCCAGGAATGGGAAACGACGACGGGGTCGACGATTCTGCGGCTGGCGCGGGAGAAAGGCGCGCTGCTCCTGTTCGGCGACGAGGCCAGCTTCGCCCAGTGGGGGTCGTTGAGCTACACCTGGGCGCCCCGCGGCCAGCAGCCGGTCGTCAAGACCTGTGGCAAGCGCAAGGCGTACAAAGTGTTCGGCCTGATCGAGTACTTCACCGGCCAGTTCTTTTATCGGGGCAGCACCGAGCGCTTCAATTCGGCGACCTATGCGGCCTTCTTGGCGGACGTGCTGACCCAGACCACGCAGCCGCTGATCCTGATTCAGGACGGCGCCAAGTATCACACCAGCAAGGACATGGCGCAGTTCTTCAACGCCCACGCCGATCGCTTGACCCGGTTCCAATTGCCGTCCTACTCGCCCGATTTCCATCCGATCGAGTATCTGTGGAAGAAAAGCCGGAAGCGGGCGACCCACCTGAAATACTTCCCCGAGTTTGCACGGCTCCTGGAGAAAGTCGATGATAGCCTGCGGCACTTTGCCCACCGGCCCAGCGAGATCCGATCGCTGATGGGGCGCTACTGCGAAACCCTGGGAACCCTGGCCGGGTAGTCAGCCCAAATCTTTATCGGAAACACTATAGCGGTCAGTATCACAGAATACTCGCCGAGTTCCTTACTCTGTCGTATGCCCTCTCGCCTGTTGCCTGATCGGCCTTCCCCGCCGGGCGCGCCGCTGCTTCG
>Ga0307373_10013718_pt1 | contig 11284 bp, 11 predicted proteins | sample OX2MG_FD_202534 | JGI IMG/M metagenome (GOLD analysis project Ga0307373, IMG submission 202534) | Soil microbial communities from Risofladan, Vaasa, Finland - OX-2 | ecosystem: Environmental > Terrestrial > Soil > Coastal area > Acid sulfate soil | place: Finland: Risofladan, Vaasa | collected... | reverse complement strand
CTACTAATTTCCTAATGACATTTAAAGGTTCATGGAATAAATTAAGTGGAAGTTATTCCCTTCCATTTATATTGATAGGGACTATATTTTATTTTACGGGATCCATGCAGGGAACAGCCGAGGCGTTCCGTACTACTAATCTTTATTGGCACTTTACTGATTTCACAGTGGCTCACTCTCATATGACGATGTATGGAATTATCGCCTTTTATATGTGGGGTTTTACTTATGCGATCATTCCCCGGCTTACCCGCCAGGAGCCACCACAATTAACAGTAGGCATTCACTTCTGGATGTCTTTTATCGGATTACTTTTCTATAGCATTCCACTCATGATCGGGGGTACATTGAGAGGTATAGCCTGGATGAACAATGTACCTTTTATAGATACGGTTTCCATGATGGCGCCTTACTGGTTGTGGCGGGCAATAGGAGGTACTTTGATGTGGACTGCGCATTTATTTTTTGCCTATAATATGTATAAAATGATTAGGCCTTCAAAAACGGTAAATATAGATGCAGAAGCCATTTCAAAAATTACTTCTGATGCTGAAATAGTAAAATTTCGTTAAGGTGTTCTAAATAAATACTGAAATAATAACATAACGGTTAAAATTTATAGAAATGGAATTTTTTAATAATCATAAAAAACTTTTTCTTACTACGATTGCCTTTTTTTTGACTTTGACAATGCTTATGTGTATAATACCGGCACTTTATAACCAGGATAATAACGCTCCACTTCCGGGTGCTGAACAATTAACCGGTGCGGCTCTCAGAGGAAAGGAAATTTATATTGCCAATGGATGCATTGCTTGCCATACTCAACAGGTGAGGGATGTGGCAATGGACAAAGTCTGGGGATCACGTCCAAGTGTTGCATCTGATTATGCCACTGATCACCGGATGGGAATATGGAGAAATACCGCAACCCTTCTGGGCTCAGAACGTACAGGCCCTGACCTTACTAATGTTGGCGAACGTCAACCAAGTATTGACTGGCAACTATTACATTTGTATCAACCACGCTCGGTAGTACCACAATCTATTATGCCAGCCTACCAATGGCTTTTTGAATATAAAGAAAATCCAGGCAAGAATGAAAAAGTAGTAAACGTGCCTGAAGAATTTATGAATGGCAGAAAAGGAAAAATAGTTGCCACCCAAAAAGCATTGGATTTGGTAGCTTATTTATTATCGCTTAAACAACTGCCTTTGCCAAAAGGAATGCCAGCCAGGGAATTTTTATACCAAAAAACAGTAAAACCAACAGCAGCAGGCGGAGCTGCCTCCACTGAATTGGATGGCGCCTCTTTATATACTGCTAACTGTCAGGCTTGCCACCAGCCAACCGGCGAAGGTTTGAAAGGCGCATTTCCTCCGCTGAAAGGCAGTAATATTGTTTTGAGTGATAGTGCAATATTGATGGTAAATATCATTATGAACGGGTACACCGGAATTGAATCACAGGGTTATGGGCCCATGCCGCCTGTTGGTACTACCGATAATTTATCAGCAGCAGAAATATCGGCTATTATGAATCATGAAAAATCCAGTTGGGGAAATAATGCGAAAAAAGTAACACCTGATGAAATTCAGAGGCTCATGGATGCTGTAAAAAAGAAATAAATTTTTTATAAAAATTATTTAAGATGAAAAAATTATTTTTGTTAATACCAATAATTACACTTGGCATTACAGCAATTGCCTGCCCTGCCTGTGAAGCGCAGAAGCCAAAAATTTTAAGAGGGATTACCTCACACGGCTCAGGTCCTTCGAGCAATTGGGACTATGTGGCGGGTTTTGTAACGCTTATTATTGTATTGGCAGTTCTATTTTACAGCATTAAATGGATTATTAATCCCGGTGAAAAAGAAGAAAACCATATTAAAAGAAATATTTTAAATTTTTGAGTATGGAAGAAAGAAGTTCTATCATCATTTTTATTGACGATGATCCTCAGCCGGCAGGGGTATTCCAATCGCCCATTAATTTTGAACTTGATACGAGCAAACTGGTAGATGGCGAACACTTTTTGCGCATTGTAAGCAAAGACCCGAACGGGAAAGAAGGAATTCGAAAAATACCATTTACTGTACGCAATGGCCCTGACATTTCTGTGGAAGGATTGCATGATAACCAGGTAGTGGATGGAGTGATTCCGATGATGATCAATGCTTATGGCAAAGGAGATCAAAAAGTATTTTTGATAGAAGGAAGCGAAGTGCCCAGAAGTATTCCTGGTTGGATATGGATCGTTCACATACTGATTGGCGCTTGGGCTATTTATTATTTAGTAACACAATTATTTGCACATTGATACAAGAAAAAAAAGATATCCTCAACTTAGAAGATATAAAATTATTAGTAGATACTTTTTATGATAAAGTAAGAAAGGATGGTTTGATTGGGCCTATTTTTGATGAGCGTATCCAGGATCGCTGGCCTCAGCATTTGGCAAAAATGTACACCTTTTGGCAAACCGTTTTGCTGGGCGAGCATACTTATTATGGAAGCCCTTTCCCACCTCATGCACAACTGCCGGTTGAGAAAGAACATTTCGAAAGATGGCTGACTTTATTTTCACAAACTTTAGGTGAACTTTTTACCGGTGAGGTTGCCCAAGAAGCTATCTGGCGTGCTAATAAAATGGCTGAAATGTTTCAATACAAAATAGTTCATTACAGAAATAATCAGATGAAAAGTTTGATATGAATTAGGGAATTGTTTTGATTATTAAAATCGAATATTCACAATATCAAATTTCCGGGAATTCATTTTTTTGTGTTTTTAAAAATAAAAAATAACACTTTTTATTCAATTATATCAAGCATCCATAAACCGTTTTAAGGCTCTCTTTTTCCTCCAGATTCTCTCAATAAGAACTGCGGGTTCTGCAATCATTCATAAACTGCATTTGGGTTTTATTTATTCTGCGCATAATTTTGCCGCAAATAAATAAAGTAAACTTATTCACTTAAATGATCAAAAAAAAACCTTTTAGTAGCGGTATTCCTATATCTGTTTCACTGAAACCAACCTTAGAAGCAGAAGATATAAAACCTCATTTTAGCCAAAATAAAAAGAGGCTTTTTACTATTGCGTCAATGGCTGTAGCTATTGGAGTTGTGATCAGTTTCATAGCCAAGTTCCTGGTTTATTTGATTTATTTCATTACTAATGTTTCTTTTTACGGAAAGTTTTCTATCGCTCATGTCACACCGGCAAATAATACGCTTGGTTTGTGGGTGATTATTATTCCAGCTATTGGCGGAGTTATTGTTGGATTGATGGTACTTTATGGTTCCAAAGCCATCCGCGGCCATGGAATCCCGGAAGCGATGGAACAAATATTAACTAACCAAAGCAAAATAAAACCAACTATCACTTATCTTAAACCAATTTCTTCAGCAATTGCTATCGGTTCAGGAGGACCTTTTGGAGCAGAAGGGCCAATCATTGCTACAGGAGGGGCATTGGGATCAATGTTAGGTCAGATAGCAAGAGTTTCACATAATGAAAGGAAAATTTTATTAGCGTCGGGAGCAACTGCTGGTATGGCAGCTATATTTGGTACACCCATTGCGGGTATTTTTTTAGCGATAGAATTATTACTATTCGAATTTTCTCCACGTTCTATAATACCGGTAGCTTTGGCATGTATTACCGGTGCTGCCGGGCATCATTTTCTTTTTGAAGCAGGCCCTGTTTTTCCTGTTGGGCATTTAATTGCAACCCCTTCCAATACTGCACTTTTTGTTTACAGTATTTTGGGAATCATAATGGGTTTTATATCTGTGTTTGCTACTAAAATTGTTTATTTTTTTGAAGATAGTTTTGAGAAATTACCGGTTCACTTTATGTGGTGGCCGGCTATTGGCGGCCTTTTCGTTGGAATTTTCGGGTACTTTTCTCCGAGATCTCTCGGTGTAGGGTATGAAAATATTACCGATGTTTTATCTGGAAGTTTACCGATGAAAGTTGTATTTGGATTGTGTATTTTCAAATTCATTTCCTGGGCAATTGCTTTAGGTAGTGGAACCTCAGGCGGTACATTAGCACCTTTATTTACTATTGGTGGTGCTGCAGGTATTTTATTGGCAAGTGCAATTCTTTATTTCTTTCCTCACTCAGGAATTACCTTTTCTCTCGCAGCTTTGGTGGCCATGGCGGCCATGTTTGCCGGAGCTTCGCGGGCGCTTTTAACTTCTATTATTTTTGCCCTGGAAGCCACGGGGCAATCGAATGCCTTGTTGCCACTTTTAGCTGGTTGCATCGGTTCTTATGTAGTTTCTTTTTTCCTGATGGAAAATACAATTATGACAGAAAAAATAACCCGGCGTGGTGTGAAAACTCCTGATTCTTATGAACCGGATATTTTGGAAACAATAAATGTAAAACAGGTAATGAGTGAAAATGGATTGATGCTAAACGAAGGTAATACAATAGGCGAAGTGCGCCAATGGCTTGAGAATGAAAAAGATTACAACAGCAATTATTTTATTATTGTAAATGATTTTAATGAATTTAGAGGAATTATAAGTTCTTCGAATTTATTCAGTAATCACCATCAACAGGATAGGTTAGTAGGTACATTGATTAAAAGAGATAATATTTCAATTGGCGTTGACAGTTCTCTTCGCGAGGCAGTAGAATTAATGGCAAAAGAAAATGTGGATTTGTTACCTGTCATTTCTAAAGAAGATAAGAATATTATTGGCATTCTTTCTTATAAAGATATTATCTCAGCTTATAAATCCGATATTGATAATGATGTAAAAAAACGTCCTTCCATTTCTTTGAAAAGAAACGGATTAAAAATTTTAGTAAGAGGGAATCAATTAATAAACGCTATTTCTGAATGGAGAAAAAAATAAATAGCTTTTTTGGAACAGTGCATAGTGATTTTTGTTCTTTCACTTGAATGCTAAATATAATGTTTTAAAACCTTATAATAAATAATAAACTTTATACTTTTCTTTTTTATCAAAACCTGATACGATAATTATTAATTCAACGTTTACTATTCTTAATGAAAGGTTAATAACATACATCCATGCAGCGTTTCATTAAAATTCATTATCTCATTAAGCAACATCCAAATTTGCATCTATCAGAATAGAAGTATTTTTGCTGATGTTATTATCAAATAATCCATGAAGTTTTTATTAAATCTTTTATTGCTGGCATTTTTTTTACCCCTGTCAACATTCGCAAATAATGACACCACAGACATCCCTTTAAGCAGGCAAATATTTCACGACCGCATCATAGCAGAGCAGAAACTTGCAGACGAAGCAGACGGCCATCTTGATGGAATCATCAAAGTAAGTAACAACCCTGATGTGAATTTGCAGGTTACTGACGCCATCATAAGAAAAGTAAACGTTTTGCGCAATGATATTGAAATCAACAATGATATACCTACTAATAATGACAAAGTTCGCTACCTGCGCTATCTCGAAGATTTGTTGAGAGATTTTATTACCAACTGGAAAACTCATCAACTCAACCCCGCTTTAGCACCATCACTGGTTCATAATTTTCACGAGATTTTTGATGCTAATATCAAAGGAGAAAATATGGCTCCCCTGATACAAAAAGCTCCTTATGAAGTGGGGGTAATCAATGCTTCAATTTTTGAAGATAACCCAGGTTATAATCAGTGCAAGATAATTTTATTCAGAAAATTTTGCAAACTCTATCCTGACAAAATATTGGCTAATATCGGTCCTTATGTAAATGAACCTTTTGCTGATACTTTAGTGATAGATGCTTTTAAAAACAGTCCCAGTCAATTATATTCTTATGCTCAATCCTCTGGCAGCAAACAAGGCAGGCTCATCAGGAGAATAAATGATCCCAGAATAAAAACGGTGGTACAATTAAGCGCTAAAAACCGCGCTCTTTTTTATTTTCCTTTTATGGATAACCTTATCAGTGGAAAACTAACCATGGCAGATATTGAAAAAGTGGCAGGAAGTTCTGATAAAAATTATGATAGTGTAGGATATTACAAATTAATGGTAAGAACTGAAATAAATTATTATGCACGCCTGGTAAAAGGTGATACCCCGGTAGCTATGTTTGGCGCCAACGGCCTTTTAGATATGTTGAAAGCAAAAGCCATACAACATTTTATTGATCCTATCAATTTATTACATGAAAATCCAAATCCAGCCATACGTTTCAAAGCTATTCAGCCTCTGGATGCACAAGATCTTTATTATATGATGACTCTGGGAGAGAATGAAATTTATACATCAAGTTACAAGTATAGTTTTGATCGGATGATTCAGAAAATGGGGCCGGTACCACATGGGGATTCTTTACTGATTTCCCTTCATTTCGACCATTTTAAAAAGTTTATAAAAATGGCGGCAGGATATAATAAACTTGATGAGTTTTTAAAAACAATGACTGAAAATTCCGAAAAATTAATGCAGGCTTTTGTAGCCAAATTAGAGACCACGGGTAGCCTTGAAGATGCCGTGGATGTTGCCGATTCTTATGGAAGTATTACCAATCCACAACTTCAGCAATCCATGTTACAAAATGTAGAATGGAATGAGCAAAGATGTATTAAAGAAGATAACGAACGCGGACGTAAAATTTATAGTGTTTTAAAAATCATATTTCTTTCTGCAGATCCTAAAAATGGAATTGATCTTTCTAAAGAAATTGGAATTCCACCTATTTATACAGTGGATTATAATTATCTCGCAGACGATTCCGGAAGAATCATTGAGCAAGTTTTTTTCTATGGTGATAAAGATGGCAAGACATCATTCGCAGATTACCTTTCTTCCTTTCCGCGAAGCGAATGGAGCATTACAAAAAAGAATGAATGGATAGAAATTAAATCTAAAAAAGGGAAACCGATTTGGATCTTTGCCAACCTGCCTTTGGATAACGTGACTGATAAAGATGCGCATGCACAAAAAGATCTGATTAATTATCTTGATTCCAAAGGATTGAGACCAACGATTGTAATTCATCGGGGACATAGTTACCATCTGCCTTACACAATTGAACAGCTTCCCGAAAGTGCAAAAATTATTATGCTGGGTTCATGTGGCGGATATAATAATTTAAAAACTATTTTAAATTATTGCCCCGATGCGCAGATTATTTCTACCAAACAAACAGGTGCTAAAGATGTCAATAAACCAATAATTGATGCCCTTGACAACATACTCATTGAGGGCAAAAATATTGATTGGCGCCAGATGTGGAGTGGGTTGGATGCCTATTTTAATAAGACTTCACGTGACACCCGGGAAACTTTTGAAGATTATATACCGCCTCAAAAAAATCTGGGTGCGTTATTCATAAAAGCCTACAAAAAAGAAGGCGGAGAAGAAGAATAATTTACAAACAAATATTGCGGATTCCTCCTTTTCCATTTCAAAAAATAAAATATTTTACTCTAAATTCTTTTTAAATTTCTTTTTTTCGATTCGATAAATACACTCCGGCAAAGATCAATGCCCCAGCTATAATTTTATAAAAAGACAATTCTTCTTTTAAAAAAATCATTGCAATAATTACAGCGAAAACGGGTTGAGAATAAATGTAAGCACCTGCCATAGAGGCGCTCAGTTTCTGGATTCCGTAAACATTGAAAACGTAGGCAAGAAAAGTACCTGGTATTACAATCAGGAATAAGAGTAACCAATCTTTAAAAGTAAAAACCTCCCAGGTAATATTTGCAAACTCATGAAAACAAAATGGAAGAATCATAAAAAAACCAAAAGTAAATAACCACCTTATCACCTGAACAGGTTCATATTTGTCCATAAGAGGTTTTACCAAAATAAAATAAAAGGTATAGGCAATAGAACTTAATATAACTAGGATATCTCCCAAAGCTGCATTTTCGTCTGGGGCACTCACTTCCCTGTTCGTAATTAATAATACGGCACCTAACGCCCCGAGCAACAAGCCAAAAGATTTTGCCAGGGTAATTTTTTCTTTTAAAACTTTTGCGGCAATAACGGTAATAAGTATAGGTGTGATAAGGGTAAGGAGCGCAGCATGAATAGGAAAAGTAAAAGCAAGACCTTTGATAAAAAGCATTTGATTGAGAGCAATTGCAGTAAGTGCACATAATAAAAAAGCTGGAATATCTTTCTTTTGAATTTTTTGTTTGGGCTTTTTAAATATAAATAATGACCAAAATAAAATCAGGCTGACGGCAATACGAATAATATTGATTCCAAACGGTCCCGCATAATGATGACTTGTAAAATACTTAACAGCGCTATAATTAATGGCAAAAAAAAGATTGGTTCCAATAAGCCCCAGATGTGCCTTCAATTGTGAATTCAAAATAAATTATTGAGATGCAAAATTCCCTGAAATTAATGATAGCACAAATTCCCTGATTGTTTTTTTATATTCATTCATAGGCATATCAATTTTCTCATACTCAAATTCAAAAGTTTTTTCTAAGATATTTTTTATTGAAAATATTTTTTCATCAAAAGAAAGAAAATATTTTTTTTCAAAAAGATATTTTGCCAGGTATTCCTGCTCGGTTTGTCCGGGTGTAGGAATCAAAATTGCATTTTTTCCCAATGCAACCATATCCATTATGGTAGTATAACCACTTCTCCCTATTATTATTTTTGATTGCTCTATCACTTTGTTGAGTTCTTCTCCGGATAAGTGGTTCACCATTTTTAAAAAACCGGAGGATTGAATACAATTATTATCTGAAGGAATGCCTCTTATAAAAAGTGTCTTCCCCGAAAAATCTTTCAGTTGACTCAATATTTTATTTTCAAAAATAGTACGACTTGGCTCTGGACCAGAAAGGGTAATTAAAAGATCATAAATTTTTTCCGATTGAAGTATAGGATTAAATCTTGACAACGGCCCAATATATATAACATGTGAAGGAATTTTTGAAGGATGAGAAAGTTCTCCTGCCAATCCATTTTCTTTGTTATCAGGTACCCAGCATTGTGCGAATTTTTTAATGAAATAAAAATGAATTTTTTGTGCAATAAATTCCGTGAATTTATTTCCTGTTTTAATACCAAGTTGATGCGTGATATAAATGGAAGGGATTTTTTTATTAAACATTCCAAAGCGATTATCAGAAATAACAGCATCAATTTTTTGTTTTTTAATTATTTTTTTTAGCCACTTATTTTCCTTCCAAATAGAAAAAATGATACCTGGAAATTGGAAAAGCAATTTTAGGAATAAAAACTTTTTATCCTTGCTGTACTCAATTTCATAACCTTTGCACCGTAAAAATACTGTGGAAGGGAATTCTTTTTTTAAGAGTAAAAAAGTGTTTTTATCGGCTATAATTAGTACTTCACATCCAAGATAAATTAGCTCCTTAATAATTGGGATACAACGGGTTGCGTGGCCTAACCCCCAATCAATGGGGGCTACTAATATTCTTTTTTTAAGGATTTTATTGTTAAAGTTATTTCCGCTCATCAAAAATTTACAATAATTATTCGTGAAAATAGTTTAATTTGGTGTTATGATTTATTAATTGGTATTGACTATTTAGTAAATGGTAATAAGAACTGTCGGTCCAATTAATTAATCAAAATCTATCAAAATATTTTAATGAAAAGCGTAACCAAAATCTTGTTGATTTTATTAGTGGCCGTATCTGTAATTGCTATCAGTTGTAATGCTTCCCGTAAAAGCAAATGCGGTTGTCCTAGTAAAACAGGGTATATTGGTTATTAAAACCCAATTAAAATGGACAAATTCAATCGTGATCTTTTGGTATTGTTCAAAGAAAAATCAAATCCCCAAACAATCGAACATGAAGTAGAACTTCTTCATGAACTTTTATTTTATGTTGAAAAAATTGATAACCTTATTTCTGCTTATGAAGTAATCAATATCAACAGGTATCAGGTTTCCTCCAACAAAAAAGTAGTTAGAGAGACTTTGGGAAATAAGATTTTGAAGCCATTTGTGTTTTTGAATAATAAAAATTAATCTGGTTCTATTCAATAATAGTCCAAATTTCTCTTCCGCGTAACAGCTTGTCTAAATCTATTTCCTTTTTAGATTTTGCTTCTTCAATTTGTATTGTCATTGTTTCTTCGTAACAGGCTCTTTCTGTTTCATAAAAGACGCCAAACGGTCTTGGAAAAATATGATCTGTTTTTGGGTGATCAAAAAGTCTTGTAAGAATCTGAGCTTTATAAAAATCCTTTTCATCGTGAATCCATAAATCATTTTCACTTATTCCTCCGTTTAATTCTACTACCTCCGGATGTAAACCATTCAATTTAATTCCTTTATTTTTTGCTGCTCCAAAAACCAACGGTTGCCCTTGTGATAAAAATATTGTTTCTTCAGCTTTTGATTTTTTATCAGTGAAAATTTCAAAAGCACCATCATTAAAAATATTACAATTCTGATAAATTTCCAGGAAAGAAGAACCTTTATGATGAGCTGATCTCAAAAGCATTTCCTGCAAATGTTTTGGGTCTCTGTCCATTGTGCGGGCCACAAAAGTAGCATCGGCTCCCAGGGCTAAAGCAGGAGGATTAAAAGGATGATCAATACTTCCCATTGGTGAGCTTTTCGTGATTTTTTTTTGTTCACTTGTAGGTGAATATTGACCCTTTGTCAACCCATAGATTTCATTGTTAAAGAGTAAAATATTTACATCAAAATTACGTCGTAATAAATGTATGGTATGATTACCGCCAATACTCAGACAATCTCCATCGCCAGTTACAATCCATACGCTCAATTCAGGTCTGCTCGCCTTTAATCCACTTGCAATAGCGGTTGCACGCCCGTGAATGCTATGTATCCCATAAGTATTCATATAATAAGGAAAACGGCTGCTGCAACCGATTCCGGAAATGATTACAAAATTTTCCCGGGGAATTCCTAATGTGGGAAATACTTTTTGAACTTGTGATAGGATAGAGTAATCTCCGCATCCTGGACACCACCTTACCTCCTGATCGGTAGCAAAGTCCTTCGCAGTTAATGTTTGAGGTGAAAGATCAATTTCGTTCATTTTAATAAATTGAGGATATCAAAGTTAGTGCAAACGGGATAATGTAATCATATAAGATTTGTGAAATAAGGAATTTCAATGATACTATTAATTGAATAGGTATATACGCTTAGGCCGCCCAAACTTTTATTTTTTGCCACCAATTCTCTTTGGATTATTTTTTACCATTCTTTCAATCAGTTTGTGAAAAATTGTGTCCATATTATTTCTCCGATTATATCTATAGTGGTATTCATCCAAATACCCTTGTAATCTTTCTTTACT
>Ga0307373_10013716_pt1 | contig 11287 bp, 10 predicted proteins | sample OX2MG_FD_202534 | JGI IMG/M metagenome (GOLD analysis project Ga0307373, IMG submission 202534) | Soil microbial communities from Risofladan, Vaasa, Finland - OX-2 | ecosystem: Environmental > Terrestrial > Soil > Coastal area > Acid sulfate soil | place: Finland: Risofladan, Vaasa | collected... | reverse complement strand
TCACGGCGGCTGCCTCCGGCGCCGGACCTGGCCGAGCTCCTCTGCGATCTGGCTGAAGGAGCTGGCTGCGAAGCGCTCTGTCGCCGCCGCCCATGACCAGGGGACCGTATCTGGGTTGAAGGCCCCGACGAGGGCGCCGGATATTGCCGCGACTGAGTCCAGGTCCCATCGCGCCCTGCGGCGCAGCAGCACGGACATGAGCTGCCGGTAGGGATATCCGGAAAGGCCCAGGCAGATGCCGGCGACGGCGGATGACCTGGCCGCCACGGCCATGCCGACTGTGTCTTCCAGGTAGTCGACGTACTTGTCCAGCCGCGCGAATCGGCGGGCGGCGGCGGTGTGCTCCACGATCGCCTTTCCGACTTCGGTCCCGCCGCCGGCTACGCGGCCGAGCGCGCTTACCGCCGGTCTGAGAGCGGCGAGCGCGTCCTGGGGGCTGTCGCCCGCTACGGCATGGCTGATGAGCATCGTGAACGCCAGGGCGGCCATTACCGCGTCCGGGTGGCCGTGGGTGAGCGTGACGGTCTTGAGGGTGTCGTAGCAGATGTCGCCCAGTTCGTGCGGCTGGTAAATGAACCCGACTGCCGCCGACCTGGGAACGCATCCATTGGTCGCCCCGTCCGCGGCGACGTAGAGCGGTCCTGCCGCCGCCTTGAGCTTGTATACCTGGCGGCCGCCGTGGGGGTTGATGATCCTCAGCTTAGCTTCGAGCGCTTCCCGCGAGACGGTTCCGGTGGCGATGATCGTCGCGGCCAGCGCAAGCGCGAGCACCGTGTCATCAGTGATCCGGCCCCCGAAGACGGCCGGGGGATCGCCTCCGGCCGCCAGCGCGTCGAGCATAGCGACGCTTTCCGCTTCCAGTTGGTGCTCCGGGCGCTTGTCTATCAACTTGCCGGTCGCGTCTCCCACCGCGAGGCCAGCGATCGAGCCACGGATACGGTCAGCGGCGCGGGTTTCGTCGCCCCGCCGCGGCGGGCTGCCAGCAGCCTGCCGGGCTAGCATGGACAGCGCCCGGTCCAGGCTCACCGAGCCGGGCTCGACGATCACGACTCCTGGCCCGGGGACCAGGAGATGGGACGTTATCTTGTGGGGCACGGCCAGGCACCTCAGGCCGGCGGCGCGGGCGGCGGCGATGCCCTGCGGGGAGTCCTCCGCCGCGACGGCCTGATCCGGCCCCACGCGGACTTGCGCGAGAGCCGCCAGGTACGCGTCCGGGGCGGGCTTGCGGGCACGGTCCGGGTGGCGTCCGACAACGGCTTCGATCAGCGGCATGAGATCAAGGCGGGTCAGGGCATCGCGGACCCGGTCAGCCTTGTTATCGGTGACCACGACGCAGCGCACCCGGTCCGCCGCGGCTTCGCGCAGCCAGCCTTCGATGCCCGGCCGGACTGGCAGCGCTCCCACTTCCTCGTGATACCTGGCCCGCACCCGGCGGGTCACATCCTCGCCATCGGGCAGGCTCCGGCCGAGTCGCTGCTCAAGCAGCGCCGACACGGGAGGTTTCCGGGAAAGGTCACCTGGCACCGAGCGGTTGGCTGCCCAGTGCCCGGCCCACGCGTCGGTCGATAGCAGCAGGCCGCGCTCGCGGAACTCGTCCCGCCATACCCGGTAATGGACGTATTCGGAGTCGATGATCACGCCGTCAAAATCCAGGAATAGGACGTCCACGTTATTCCAGTGCCGCAAGGGCGGCTCTTCGCCGCTCACCGGCGGTCGCTCGCCGTGGTCGCGCCTAGCTGGGACAGGCAGCGGCCGATTATCTCCAGCGTCTCGGCGGCGGCGCGAAGCTCGCCGCCGCCTGACTGGCCGGCGGCGATGCGGTCGGCGAACGCCGCCAGTTCCTCGGCGTATCCCTTGCGCGCCCATCCGCGGTAGAGCTGGCCGGCCTCCCAGCCGAGCGTGGCCCGGTCCCTGATGGAGCCGTCCGTGCCCGACCAGGTAGGCGATGTCGTGATCCTCACGCGGTCCTTGGTGTCCACCTCGATCAGGTCCCCGGAGGTGGTATGCAGCCATGCCGTGACCTGGTACGCATGTGATCCGGTGGCGGCGCTGATCGTTGCCAGCGCGTCACCCGACGGGCTGGTGAGCCTCACGCTGACCACGATCTCGCCGGGACGGGACGAGGGCACCCGGACGGCGTCTACGGCCCCCACCCCGCCGAGCAGGTGCCGTGCCCAGTCAAGCGGGTGGATCATCATGTCGTACATGGCCAGCTCAAGCGGGCCAAGATCCCAGCCTTCCCTGGCAAGCACATCCGGGAAGGTGACCGCCACGTCCGCCAGCCGCACTCCCGCGTCATGTGAGGCAAGCCAGTTGTCCACGACCCGGTGGGACGGGGCGTGCCGCCACATGGTCCCGACTGAGACCACAAGCTGCCCTTCCTCCGCGGAAAGCGCCAGCTCCCGGACCGCCCCTGGCTCGGTTCCGAGCGGTTTTTCCACGAAGACATGCTTGCCCGCGTCAAGCGCGGCCCGCGTGAGCTGGACGTGCCCGGAAGGGTCAGTGCTGATCAGGACGGCGTCAACGGGCAACTGGAAGGCGTCGCTCGCGGCGGCCAGAACAGGTATCCCAGGCAGCCGCTCGGACGCGACGGCGCGGACGGCCGGATCGCGCTCGGCTACGGCGGCCAGCGTGAACCGCTCGCAGCCGATCAGGTTCGGCAGTAGGCTGCGGCGGAAATGGCGGCCGAAACCGATGGCTGCGATAGAGATAGTCACGTTACTGCTCCTGGTATAGAGGTGTTTGCCGCGGTCTGGCATCTACTTCGCTGGCTGCCGGGCCTCGATGGTCTGGCCTGTGACGTGGCGGGAATCCGGGGACAGCAGCCAGCGGGCCAGCGGCAGGCTGTCGGTCACGGGAGGTAGCGGCGGATGGCCGCTGGCGCGACCGCGGATGGCCTGCTTGGCGGCGCGGTGCGCTGAGGCCAGATGGGTCTCCGCTGATATTCCGATGATGTTCGCCCGGACCCCGGTTCCGGCTAGCTCACTGGCCAGGCACCTGGTGTACTGCTCAAGCGCCGCTTTCGCAGCCCCGTATGCGGAGAGCAGGTCAACGGGGGTCCGCGCCGCCAGCGAGCCAACGGCGATAATGCTGCCCTGCCCGGAGCGCCGCATCTCGGGCACCAGAGGGGCTAGCAGCCGGATGAACCCAAGCAGCGTGACGTCGAGGACGCGGGCGGCGGCGTTGGCGTCAACCTGCCAGGCCGGGCCTACGGACCCGGAGTCCGCCGCACAGTACACCAGGCCGTCAACCCGGCCTAGTTCGCTGACAGCAGCCGCCGCGAATCGCGCGACCGCCTCGGCGTCGGTGACATCAACGGGCAGGTACCGCAGCCCGCGCGAGCTTGCGCCTGGCCGGCGAGCGCCGGCGATGACCTGGTGCCCTTCCGCGGCGAGTTCGGCCGCCAGGGCCGCGCCGAAGCCGCTGCTCGCACCGGCCACGACCACCGCCAGCGGCGCGGTCAATTCATTCTCCTGTTTCCGGGGCTGTTACGGTGCCGAAGGGGGCAGCGGACGCCAGCGTGAGCGGCAAGCAGTTCCTGTGCTGAGCGGGCATGGGTGATGTAGCCGGGCCTGGCGTAGTCATGCCAGTACGCGAGCGCGCCGACGCAGTGGACTATCAGGTAGAAGCGCACCATTTCGCTAGCGTCGCCGTCAGATGCGCCGTAGCCTTCGAGGAATTCCCGCCATGAGGCGGTATCGGCGGCCCGGAAAGTACGCCACCATAGTTTCCCCAGGTCGCTGAGGGGATCGCCGCCGCGTGACTGGTCGAAGTCGCAGAGCGTGACGCGCCCGTCCCCGCGCACCAGGATGTTGGCGGGCTTGAGGTCGTGGTGAAGTATCCGCGGGACCAGGTCACCGCCGAGGCTGGGGAGGTGCCGATCGAGATAGGCAAGCAGCCGGTCTGCGTCCTGTCCTGGCAGCGGCAGTGATTCCAGCCGGCTCGCCAGGCGCCGTCGCAGGAAGCACGGCCAGGACTCGGCGGCGAGCGATCCCAGCGGGCCGACGCCGGGCGCCGGGATGTCGTGCAGCCGCCTCAGGCACGCGGCGATTTCGGACGCCAGGCGTCTATCGTCCGGTCCGCCATCAAGGGGCCCGGCGAGCGGAAGGGCCTCCAGCCGCGTCATGGCAAGTGTCTGATGCCTCTCGCAGGTCGCGACCAGCCAAGGGCTGAGTCCGGCAGGTGCCAGTGATCGCAGCGCGAGCACCTCGCTGCGGAAGCGCTCGCTCCTCATGTAGCCCTTGACGAGGATCGCCCCGCCTGGAAGCGCGGTTACGGAATTCTCGTAGCCTCCGTCTCCGGTAGGGCTGCGCCGTGGCGTGCCTGGCACGCTGCCGGGACACCATGGCCGCTCGCAGTTGCTCATTGAGGCCGCTCAGGGTTGGCTGCGGCGGAGGTCGCGCGCGGTTGCTTGGCGAATGTGACGCTACCGCCGGACAGCCGGGCGCGGATCGTGCTGGCAGCGAGCCGCCAGGCACCGGTCGTGCGCCAGAACCGGCGGGCGATGCTCGCGGCGGCCAGCGCCGGAACCGGCACGCGCCAGGCGGCGGTGTCGAGTTCCTGGTCCAGGACCTTCCGCATTACCGCCGTCTGGGCGATCGGGAACATCCACCAGGCGATGGCGAGAATGCGATGTGCCATTCCGCGGCGCAGCAGCCCTGGCGTCAGCGCGGCCGCGACCCACGGGTAGACGGTCATCTCGGCGGTGTCCGCGATGCCCATCGCGGACAGGCGCAGGCGGTCGGCGTGGCGGGCGCCTTCACGGTCCCTGGTCGCGGCGAGCGCGGATGGCCAGCTGACAACCCCGCGGGCGATAAACTTCAGCGATCCGAAATGGGCCGCGATCGTGTCGGGCAGGTCCACGCGGTTCAGGACGGGCACCGTCGTGAACCAGGCGCCGCGCAGAAACAGGCGGTAGCCGAGCGGCACATCATCTACGAACGGGAAACCGCCCGCCGCGCGCAGCGCGTCCCTGCGGATGAACATCCCGGCACCGACCAGGTACATCGGCATCCGCCGGCCGTGATCAGCCTGGTCGAGCTTCCACCTTTCCACTCCGAGGCTGCGGCAGGCGTGGTGCAGCGCTTCGGTGAGGATGACCGAGCGGGCGAGCAGTCCTGGGGGCGGTCCGGCGAGGGTCGTGGTGCCCAGCGGAACTACCTGGATGACCTCAACGGTTCTGGCGCTTGCGACAGCGGCGACCCACGCCGCTGTGCTGGCATGGGGCTGGGAATCGAAGTCGAACACCCCGATCCAGGCCTGATCCTCCGCCACTCCAGCGCCGGGTCGCTTTCGGTCCAGCTGAGCGACGGCCCAATTCAGCTGCGAAGCCTTGTTCCCGGCAGGGCTGGGATCGTTCAGGATCGCCATCCGCTCCGGGTCAATGGCCGCAAGGGAGCGCTCGATGATGTCCTTGGTCGTTTCGCCTCCGCAGCCCGGCGGCTGCTCTCGGTCGGTGGTCACGAACCAGATGCTGGCCTGGGGGCACGCGTCGCGGACCGCTGCGAAGGCCGCCACGGTTCGCTGCACGTAAGGCTGCTCGCGCAGCGCTGGCACCAGCAGATGGAGTACCGGCGCACCTCCCGCCGCGTCGCGGTGGCGGGGCGCCGCCTGCGGTCTGAGCGCGGTCTTCGCGGTGGCCCTGGCGCGCAGCAATGTGGCGATCTCCCACGCGAGGTGAGCAGTGACGGCTGCGGTGGCGAGTCGGCGGAACTGGTCAGGGGACAGGGATGGCATCGGGCCGTCCTTCCAGTACGGCTGCGAGGAGCTGAAGCCCGCGCGCATACAAGGCGAGCTGGCGGCCGGGATTGTCACGATGCAGCGGCACCATCGATAGGAACTGGATGGCCTCCAGCAGCTTCACTGCCGTCAGATCACAGCCGAGTCCGGCGAGGATCTCGTCGCCGAGGTCGGCGAGCATGCTCTGCCGCGGGAAGAGGCGCAGCTCCCACCGTCCCGGCCCGCGGGCGCTCAGCGAGAACAGGTCGGCGCTGAGCGAGTCGTAACCGCCTGCGTAGCACTGCCTGAGCTTGGCCAGGTCGTAACGCAGGTCGCCGCCGCGCGAGTTGCTGAACGTGGTGCCCGGGTCCACGAGCTTGAAGAAGCCGTGGTGGCGGGCGAGCAGGATGTTGGAGAACGTCATGTCGCCGTGGATCGTGCAACTCTGTCCCGCCGTTGAGGACAGGGACCGAAGCGCGCGGACGGCATCTGGCCACAGCTCATCGAAGCTGGCCAGCTCGGTACCGTTGATGATCAGGCGCCTGTCGCGCAATCGCCGCCATTCTGGCCATCGTTCCAGGCGCCGTTCCGTCTTGATGATGTACTTCCGCTCACACCACGCTGGCAGCGCCGGGTCCCGCTGGCGGGTCGGTCCCCACAGCCGCGCCTCGACCGTTTCGAGCAGGCTCCGTAGCAGGAAACTCCAGGTGCTCGCCGGCAAGGGCTCGTAAAGCAGAAGCTGCGACAAGCTCGGATAGTCAAGCAGTTCCATCCGGTACCAGCCCTCACCGGCTCCGAACAGCCGCGGCGCCAGCCCAGCCGCCGTGTCTGGAAGCTCCCGGTACCAGCGCGCTTGAGCCGCCATCAGAGATGGCTCCCCGCGCTTGGTCACAGTTCCGTCATCTTCGAAGGCGAAGCCGTGGCCGGCGCGCCCGGCGAGCGCCGAGCGGCTGGCGCGGAGGTAACGCTCGTAGGAGCCCAGGTCCCGCCATCCCTCTACCGTTACCGCTGTCAGCTGACGCCGCGCCCCGTAGCGCGCCAGCAGATCGCTGAGTTCCGGCGACCCGGCTGGCTCCGCGAGCAGAGTCCGCAGCAGATCCGCGTCGCCGAACCTGTACACCCCGGCTACCGCGAGATCAGAGCCGTCGTCCCGGTCCGGCTTGTCTTCATATTCCGAGATCCTGCCTGCCTGATCGACGTGGGCGATGCAGAATTCGCGTGCCGAATCGACCGCGCCCACGCCGACCGCATCCGGCGGGATGTCGGCCAGGTTCTCAATCAGGGTGTCGGCGAGGAGCACGGTGACATCGCCGGGCCGAATCTGCCCGGTCGCGGCGGCGAGCGCGTCGAGCGGCCCGGATGGCCGGAGCTGAACGGCGAACCTGAACTCGACGTCCGCGTGAGCGAAGACGTGGGCGAACAGGCTCCTGACTGGGTCGTCTTGGCCCGCGGCATGGACCACGACTATCCGGCGGACGCCCGCGCCGAGCAGTTGGCGTACCTGCGTCACGATCGCGGCAAGTGCGCCTACCTCAATTAACGCCTTGGGCCTGCCCTGTGCCACCACTGCGATACGGGTTCCGAGTCCCGCTGAGAGGATCACCGCCTGCCGGCAACCTTTACGTTTCCCGCCGCAGGGCTCGCCTGGTAGTCCGTCACCGTCCACGGCCAACCGCCTCTTCCTCCCTTCCTGAGCGGGCATCGGGCGTGCCGATGGCGTGACCGATGCCCTTAGTCGCTTGCTTCAACCGCGCCTGGCGCTCGTGACCCAGCACGACGCTCAAACCCAGCGGCAGCTGGTAGGTAAGCGGGTCAAATGGCGTCTTCGCCGAACTTAACACCTTTGGCGAACTGGCGTCGTTGTCTGCTGACCCGGCGATTCACCGTCATACGAAGCGGCAATTCATCACATTAGCCACTGGATTACCGGGCGAACGTGAAAAACGGCCTCGCTGACCGGATTTATAAGTGACTGAGCATGACGCTGGCCGGCGCCTGACAGGTGGCTGACACGCGCCTGACGGCGGCAGCGCTTGCTAGGCGGCCGGCGTCGAGCCCGTATGCCCGGTGCTAGCCCTGCGGCGGGAATCTCGGCCGGGCGTGTTACCCGGAGGGGTTCTGGCGGATTTGGTAGGCGAGCGTCCTGGCGAGGTGTCCGGGGCGGGAAGGGAGTGGAAGTTGGCTCGATGGTGGCGGTACGGCTCGTCCTGGCGCGGGGTGGCGGCGGGAGTTCGGGCTGGCAGGTGCGCCGGCCGGTGGGCTGGTCGTCTGGGCGGCCGTTTTGAACGGCCGGGGCGGTGGCCGGGGCCGGGCGGGGCGTTGAGGCTGGTCAGGGCCGGAATTGACCCGCACGGGGGTTCGGAGGCTGAAGACTTATGTCTTCTATTACACAATTTCCGCGCGGGCGGCGGGTGAACGTTGATGACGCTGTGGTGCTGGCCGCGTCGGCCCGGCTGACGGAGCGTGACCGGTATCTGATCCGGCTGGTGGGCGAGCACCGGGTGCTGACGACCGGGCAGGTGTGCGCGCTGGGGTTCGGCAGCGTGATCACGGCGCGGCACCGGCTGGGGGCGCTGGCCGGGATCGGGGCGCTGCGCCGGTTCCGGCCGCGCACAGAGGTGGGGTCGGCGCCGTGGCATTACCTGCTCGGCCCGCTCGGCGCGGCGCTGCTGGCCGCCGAGGACCGGGACGAGCGGAAGTGGCTGCCCAGAGTGCGGGAGGACCGGCAGCTAGCTTTGGCCCGCTCGCAGCGGATGGCCCACATCATCGGGGTGAACTGGTTCTTCGCCGCCCTGGCCCGCCAGGCCCGCGAGGGCGGCGGGGAACTGGCCGAGTGGCTGGGCGAGGCTGATGCCGCCGGCCATTACAACAACCACGCGCGGTCGCGGTACGCCGACGTCGCGCTGCCGCACCCGGACGGGTCCGGGACCTGGGCGCAGGATGGCTGCGTGGTCACGTTCCTGCTGGAATTCGACACCGGCAGCGAGAACCTGGCCCAGGTCGCGGGGAAGCTGGAGGGTTACGGCCGGATGGCCGAGGGCCTGGCCGACGCGGAGCTGGCGTGCCCGCCGCTGCTGTTCCGCTTCCCCGGCCCGCGCCGCGAACTGGCCGCCCGCGCAGCCCTGGACCGGTGCCGGGACGCGCCAGCGCTGCGGATCGCCACCACCGCGATCAGCCCGGAGCAGGTCAGCCCGGCGGGGCCGGTCTGGATGCCCCTCACCGGGGCCGGCGGCCCGCAGTTGCGGCTGATCGACCTGGCCGAGGCGATGCCTGACCCGTGGCGGTCCTACCGCGACGACCTGGGCGAGCGCCGGGACCGGATGCGGCGATCGGCCGGCCCGGACGACCCGGACGACCCGGACGACCCGGACGACCCGGACGAGCCGGACGAGCCGTGACGAGCGGGCCGGTCCCCGCCGCAGAGCCGAGGGCGCGGGTGAGCGCCTGGCGCCGCGCTGCCGGGGCGGTCCCGGACTCGCTGCCGGTGGTGCTGCTGGCTGTCATCGCCGGGGCCGGGTCGTTCACCCATATTCGCGACACCGCCGCCGAGCACGGCCAGCGGGGGCCGATGTCGTGGGCGATCGCGGTCTGCGTGGACCTGACGTGTGTCATGGCCGCCCGGGAGCGGCAGCGCGACAAGCGGCACGGCATCAGCGCCCGGCGGGCGTCGTGGCCCACGATCGTGCTCGCGGCCGGGCTGCGGCTGATCCCGCCAACCTCGCCCAGGCCCAGCCGACAGCCTGGGGGCAGGTCATGGCCGCGGTCCCGGCCGGGGCGTTCCTGATCGCGGTCTCCATGCTCGAACGCCGCGCCACCCTCCAGCACCGCGACGACGGCGACCGGCCGGATGGTGTCCCGCCCGCGCCGGGTGCTGGCTCCGTCCCGCCGGTGTCCGGGGCCGCCCGGCCCGTCCTGGCCGGGGAAGGCGCCCGGGACGGGCGGGACGGCGCCCCGCTGGCCCTGCCGCCGGCCCCCGTCCCGGACGACGGGGAGCCGCCGCTGGCCGGGGCCGCCAGGCGGGCCGCCGCCGAGCACTATCAGCGGTTCGGGCAGCCAATCACCCGGGACGCGCTGCGCGCCCGCCTGGGCGTGTCGAACCAGGCTGCCTCCGAGTTGCTGCGCCAGATCCGCCAGGACAGCGAGGGACGGTGACCAGTCCGCCGCCTCGTCCCCCGTCCCGCCGGTCCAGTCCCGGTCCCCGGCGCCGCCCGCCCGCGGGACGGCGCCCGTCCCGTCCCGGCCCGGCTCCTGGCGATGCGGCCGGCGCGGGCCAGGCCGGGCACGCGGACGCGGCAGGCGCGGAGACCGCGCGTGAGGCGGCTGCGCGGATCGCGGCCGGGCTGCCACAGCTGACCGAGCAGCAGCGGGACCGGCTCGCGCTGCTGCTCGGCGCGGTCCGGCCGGGCACGCCGCGCCAGGGCCGGTGATGTCCCGGGCGCCGTTCCTGGCCGGCCGGCGGCGCCGGTCGTCAGGGGGCAGGGCCGCGCGGCCGTGGCGGGCCGCGCCTCCGGACGGGCGCCGCGGCCTGCCCAGTGCCGGGCCTGGCCTGGCCTGGCCTGGCCTGCGCGGGCCGCGGCCGGGCCGGCGGGGAAGGACACGGCGGCGAGCCTGGCGGCCTGGCGATGAAGCCTCTAGCGCCGCGAATCAGGCCAGGTCAGGCGCCCTGATCCAGTCTGGCGTTTTCTTGGTGTCGAGCCAGTTCTCGAATCCTCTGGTGCCGATGTCAAGTAGCCCGGCCCTGGCGGGTGCTGGTGCGGGCGCGCACCGCCCGTTCAGGGCAGGTGCCGTCCTCGCGGCGGGACTCGCCGGCCAGGACCCGGGCGGCCGCGTCGGAGCCAGCGTCCTCCAGGAACCGGCAGACGATTTCGCCGTCGCGGTCTTGTGCCCAGCCGCCGACGATCCTGCCGTCCCACCAGAGAGTCGGGCCGACGTTGCCGGCCCGGTCAAACAGCCGGGGGCCATGCTCGCCGAGGAACCACTCCCGCTGCCGCCGGCCCATCGGGGTCGAGTCCAGCGCGGGCAGCAGCGCCGCCCACGGCTCCACCTGCGGCGGCGGCTCCCGGTCGCCGGGCAGGGCGATGCCGGGCGCGCCATGCAGGTCCACCTCCGCCGGCTGCCGCTCGGTGAGGACTCGCCTGACCTGTGTCTTGCTCCAGCCGGCCCACCAGCGCAGGTCCTCGGCGGTCGCCGGGCCGTAGGCCCGCGGAGTCCTCGCCGTGACGTGATCATGCATCTGGTGCGGAAACAGCAGCAGCAACCGCCCGTTCATGCTGTACGGGCGACCCTCCCCAGCCTCAGCCCACCGCCAGGACCGTGACGGCCGCGGCGGCCGTGAGCAGGCCGGCGAGCTGGGTGCGGGTGAGCCGCTCGCCCAGGAAACGGCGGGCCAGCAGCACGGTCCCGGCCGGATACAGCGCCGTGATCACCGCCACCACGACGAGGCTGCCACTGCGGACGGCGAGCAGGAAGGCGAGGTTCGCGGCCGCGTCGAAAATGCCCGCGCCGACGGCCAGCCGCAGCGCGGACGCGGCGGCCCGGCCCGGCGGCCCGCCATCGCGGCGCAGGGCGA
>Ga0307373_10013713_pt1 | contig 11290 bp, 9 predicted proteins | sample OX2MG_FD_202534 | JGI IMG/M metagenome (GOLD analysis project Ga0307373, IMG submission 202534) | Soil microbial communities from Risofladan, Vaasa, Finland - OX-2 | ecosystem: Environmental > Terrestrial > Soil > Coastal area > Acid sulfate soil | place: Finland: Risofladan, Vaasa | collected... | reverse complement strand
CGGTGGTGAGCTGATCGCCGTCGAGGCGGTAGCCGACCGCTCCGTACTCGCGGGCCACGGTCACCGGTGTCGAAGCCAGTGCCTGGTCGCTCGGGCGATCGTGGTCGAGGTCGACCACGGGCAGCCTGGTGAGCTGAGAGAGCAGACCGAGGACCACCTCTTGGGACGTGACGTCGCGCGAGATGAGCAGGGCCGGGAACGAGGAGCCTCGATCGGTCGCCTCGTTGAGAACGGGCGCGACCTCGGCGTCGGTGGCATAGCCATCGGTGACGATGGAATGCGCCAGTCGCCGGGCCCATTCGACGCGTGTGGCGGCAGAGGGGCTCATGCGACCACCCGGAGCACTTCCTCGAGGGTTGTCTCACCCTCGAGCGCCTTGCGGACGCCACTCTGTCGTAGGGTCACCATGCCCTGTTCGACTGCGAGTTTGTGGATGTCATCAGCCGTACCTCCCTCGATGATCAACCGCTCAACGTCTTCGGTGACGACGAGGAGCTCGAGGAGCGCTTTGCGCCCCCGATATCCGGTGTTCGAACAAGCTGGGCAGCCCGCGGCCCGATACAACGTGGGTGCGGCGGTGTCGGCGTAGATCTCGGCCGGCTTCCATCCCGCCGCCACGATGTCCGCCTCGGTGGCCTCGAAGGGCTCTCGGCAGTGCACGCACAGCCGACGCGCCAGCCGCTGGGCCAGGGCACCGGTGACGGCGGAGGTGACGAGAAAGGGCTCGATTCCCATTTCGACCAGACGCATCGGGGTGCTGGCGGCGTTATTGGTGTGCAAGGTGGCCAGGACCATGTGACCGGTGAGTGCCGCTTCGATCGAGATCAGAGCGGTCTCCCGGTCACGGATCTCACCCACGAGCACGATGTCGGGGTCCGATCGCAGGATCGACCGCAACGCGGCGGCGAAGGTGAGGCCGGCCTTGACGTTGAGCTGCACCTGACTGATGCCCTTGATGCGGAGCTCGACGGGGTCCTCGACCGTGATGATGTTCTTCTCGGGGTTGTTGAGGGCCGCCAACGTGGCATACAGCGTGGTGGTCTTGCCCGACCCGGTCGGGCCTGTGACCAGGATGGTCCCGTAGGGCCGGTTGAAGATCTCCTTGTAGATCGCCATCAGGTCGGCGTCGAAACCGAGTTGTTCGAAGTCCATGACCACGTTGGTCTTGTCCAGGACTCGCATGACGACCTTCTCGCCGTAGATGGTGGGCAGCGTGGCCATGCGCAGGTCGATGGGCCGGTTTCCCACCGACAGGGAAAGACGGCCGTCCTGGGGCAGCCGGTGCTCGGCGATGTTGAGGTCCGCCATGACCTTGAGACGCGTGGTCACCGCCGACGCGATCGCTCGGGGCGCCGTCGAGATGTCATGGAGGACGCCGTCGATCCGGTACCGGATCCGGAGATTCTCCCCCGTCGGCTCCACGTGGATGTCCGAGGCCCGCTCGTTGAGGGCCTGGAGGACGAGAAGGTTCACGTAACGAACGATGGGGGCGTCGTCGACGACGGCCTGGATGTTCCCCAGCCCTTCGTCGCCGAAGTCCTCGAAGTCCGATGCCGCCGCCGTGGCGACCTCGCTGGCATCCCCGCCCTGGCGGTAGGCCTTGTCGATGTAGGTACCGATCTGCGTCCGGGTGGCCACGACGGTGATGAAGTTGCGCCCGATGATGGTGCGGAGGTCGTCCATGGCGAAGACGTCGGTGGGGTTGGATGCCGCCACCACGGGGACACCGTCGCGCAGGGCGATGACGAGAACGTTGTGGTGCCGGGCCGTCGCCTCGGGCAGGTGGTAGGCGGCCGCGAAGTCGACGCTTTGGATCTCGAGGTCGACGAATTCGAGGCCCATCTCCTGAGCCATGCCCCACATGAGGTCCGCTTCGGTCACAAGACCACGAAGCGTCAGGATGCGAGCGATGGCTTGGCCGGACCGGGCCCGCTCTTCGAGGACTTCTTGCATCTCCTCGAGCGTGACGCGCTCGCCCTCGACGAGGACACGCGCCAGGGGCGGGAAGCCGGCCAACCCCTCGGGGACCTCCTCGTTGTCGACGACGTCGCTCTTCTGTTCGAACTCGCCGACGACTTCGTCGACCAGGTCGGCGGCAGCGACCACGTCGTCCACCGTTTCGGCGGGGGCCTCGACAGGTTGATCGATCTCCGGCACGTCGTCGACCCCGAGACCCTCGGACGCGATGGGGTCGGCTGAAGCCGGCGTCAGATCGGCGACACGGTTGGTCCCGAGGGTGGTGTCGATCGCCTCGAGCGCGGCGGCGAGGACATCCTCGGGCCGCTGATGGCTCAGGGGTGCGTCGGAGACCTCGGGCTCTGTGGACATTGGGGAGGGTGCTGTCGAAACGGACACTGGCGTTGGGTCGGTTGCCACGTCTGCACCGTTCGCGGCCGGGGTGCTCCCGGGAGGCGTGAGCGGAGAGAGAGGCGGCAGCGTTGGCATGGGCGGGGGCGGAGATGCGACGGCGCGCGTCTCGGTCTCGGGTTGCACCGACTCCGTCGCGGGCGCTTTCGACTGGGTCCGCTCCGCCCCGGTGATGGTCGCGCTCGATGCAGGCGACGGGAGCGTCGACGTCGAGGGCTGGGAACCGCTCGGCGTGGACTTGCGCTTGGCCGCGCCGTTGGTGGGCTCGCCGTAGATGCGGACCAGGCACGAGTCGATCTGCTCTCCGCTGGCGACGACGGCGACGAACTCTCGACCGATCACCGCCCGGAGATCGTCCATGGCGACGACGTCGGCCGGGTTCGACATGGCCACCACGGGCGCGCCGAACTTGCGGCCGATGGGAACCACGTGATGCTTGCGGGCGACGGAGACGGGAATCACATTGGACGCGCTGGCATCCAGGTTGAACCGCTCCAGGTCCACAAACTCGAGGTGGTGTTCGTCCGCGAGCATCCGAACGGCATCCACGTTGCTCATGCTGAGATGCATCGGCATCTACCGAGCCCGGATTGAACGCCCTCGGTGGCCAGGAGCCGCCCGCTCAGGGCAACGGGGCCTCCGAAGCGGCCGTGGTAGCGTGACCGCCTTGTGAATGAGCCGGGCCCTCATGGCCTTTTCCCAGGTCAGGGGCACAGTTGATAGCTCGGACCCTGGGGGTGGCCGCCGGTGCCGGCAACCGGGTGGCGGTCACATTGGCGGCCGCGATTTTCGGGCTCGTGATCGGATCCTTCCTCAACGTCGTCGTCTACCGGGTCCCGCGGGGCCTGTCAGTGGTCCAGCCCGGATCGTTCTGCCCGTCGTGCGGGACACCGATCCGCTCCTCTGACAACGTGCCCGTCGTCTCGTGGCTGATCCTCGGGGCCAAATGCCGACATTGCGGGGAGCCCATCTCGGCGCGGTACCCCCTTGTCGAGTTCATCACCGGAGCCCTGTTCGCCGCCTTGGCGTGGGTGCTCGGGGCACACTGGGCGGTCCCGGGTATGTGCGTCTTGGGCGCCTCCGCACTGGCCCTGGCCGTCATCGAGCTCGATGGGCTCCCCCCGCCGGGCGCGGTTTCGCTCATCGGAGGGGGCATCGGCGCCGTGGCGCTCGGGGCGGCGGCGATCGCCGACCGCCATTGGTGGCATCTGGGAGACATGCTCATCGGCATCGGCGTGGCGACCTTCGTGGGCGGCACGCTGGGGTGGGTCGCCCGTCGACGTGGGACCTCCATGTCGCCCTGGGCCCTGATCCCCGCTGGTGCGATGACCGGGTGGGTCGGCGGCCAAGGGGCCGTGATCGGAGCGGCCGTCACCTTCATCGCTCTCGTTGGATCACTGACTTTCTTGCGAGCGCCACGAGGTCCCGGTGGTGCGTTACCGAGGTTCGCGGTCGCGGGCGCAGGCTTGCTCGGAGCGGGCGCGGCAGTCCTGGGCGGGTTCCTGGCGGGCCGCTCGATCGGGATCTGATCCGCCCCGGATACGCCGGCGGGCGGCGTCAGCGGTCAGGACGCAGCGGAGGCGACGAATCCGCGACCCGTCGCCACGATCCCCATCCGCTCGAGCCTCACCTTGAGGTCGTGCGGGTTGCTCGCCGCGTTCATGGCCTCGCGCAAGTCGATCACTTCGTCGCGGAGTAACTCGGCCAAGGACTGGTCGAAGGTCTGCATGCCGTAGTACTCGCCCTCCGCCATGATTTCGTTGATGTCCGAGGTCTGCACCGGATCGAGGATCGCCTGTTGGATCCGCCCGTTGACGACCATGATCTCGAGCGCCGGAACCCGGCCCTTGCCGTCGGCGCGGGGGATGAGGCGTTGACAGATGGTTCCCGTGAGCGCCCCGGCCAGGCTCACTCGAACCTGTCCCTGTTGATGGGGTGGGAAGAAGTCGACGATGCGGTTCACCGTCTCGGTCGCGGTCGTGGTGTGGAGGGTCGAGAACACCAAGTGTCCGGTCTCTGCCGCGGTCAACGCGGTGTGGACTGTCTCAGGGTCGCGCATCTCCCCCACCAGGATCACGTCAGGGTCCTGGCGCAGAATCGTCCGCATGGCGGAGCTGAAACTGTCGGTGTCGAACCCGACCTCGCGTTGATCGATGGCAGCGAGGTCGTCCTTGTGGAGGTACTCGATGGGATCTTCGATCGTGATGACGTGGCACGACCGGACGTGGTTGATGTGATCGACCATGGCGGCCAACGTCGTGGTCTTGCCCGATCCGGTCGGACCCGTCACGAGGACCAGTCCCCGGTGGTGCTCGCTCAGCCGGCGTACGACGTCGGGCAGCCGCAAGTCCTCGAACGTGGCGGCATTGGTCTGCACCCGTCGCATGGCCAGGGCCACCGACGAACGTTGGTAGAAGGCGTTGGTACGGAACCGTCCGAGACCCGGGACGGCATAGGCGAAGTCGGCCTCGCGCTTGTCGTCGAAGGTCTCGAGAATCTTGGGCGGCATGATCGCGCGGGCCAAAGAGAGGGTGTCTTCTTCGGTGAAATCCGCTTCGCCATCGAGGGTGCGCAGGAGCCCGTCGACGCGTACGCGCGGCGGGGCACCCGCCTTGATGTGCATGTCCGAGCCGTCGAGATCGGCAAGGATGCGGAGCAGTCGGTCGAGGTTGTCGCGGTTCATGAAGGCCTCAGCTTAAACGACAACCTCGGCTACTCCAACTGTTTTCGTGGCGAATTCAGCGCTCTTCGTGGCAAAAATCGCTCGTGCCAGCGTGGGATATGGGACTTTCGACCCAGGCCGAGCCCAGGCCGGACCGGGGTCGTTGACCTCGGCGGTCGCACGCGTCAAGGTCTTGAGCCAGGATCCGGGCTGCCCGGCGCGGGGACACGAGGCAATGCAGGTACCCCTGATGACGATGAACGAGCCGGAGTCCCAAGGCGCTGCGCCTCCGACGTTGTACGGGGGACCCCTGGTGCTCTCCGACGTCTACCTCCTGACCGCCGAGAGCGGAGGGAACGTCGCAGTCCCGGGCCTCACGATCGTCCTCGACGGTTCGGGACTCACGGTTCGCAAACCCGATGGTGATGTCGGGGCCGTCGTGCCGTGGGGAGACGTTTCGGGGCTCGTCGCCGACAAGCGGATCCGTACTCCCGCCGGACATCCCGGCGTCATCGTCGAGGCGGTGACGGCCTCTCGCACCCACCGCTTCGTCGTCCCCAGCGAGAACCCCGATGGGCTCGAATACGAGGTCACACAGCTCGCCAGCGCGGTCCTCAGTGGCCAACCGGTACCCCCATCCGGCTCCAGACCGCGATCCGGAGTGCTGACCGCAGCACTCGTAGTCGTGGCGCTGGCCATAATCGCGCTTGGTGTACTCATTGCGACCGGGACCGTGAAATTTTGAGCAACAGATTCACCTGACGAAGCGTGGCAAGTCAGCCACGCGCGATCGATCGTCACACAATCGCAATACGGTTGAGGCTTGATCGTCGGGCTTTTGGGCGATGATCCAAGCATGGAACCGCTCGTCCTGGAGTCCTGTCACAGCACCTGGCTCTTCGATATCGAACGGATGCGCTTCCGGCGCGTCTTGAAGGGCCTCGATCTCGACAGCCATCCCGCGTCCACCGGATGGCGCCCGTACTTCGGACTCGACATCGACCCGGTGTCTGAGTCCTTTGTGGTGTTGCTGAACCCCGAAGGCACGCGTCTGCTCAGGTCATGGCGCCATGTCGAGCACTGCGCGCAGTGCGGTGGGGAAGCCACGGGCGAGCTCTCCCTCGATGACCTCCGGAGCGCGGCCCGGGCTTGATCGAGGTGAGGCCGGACGCAGTCCGGCCCAACAGAAGGGATCCGGAACACCACGCGAGAGCCCACCTCGCCGCTCCGGCCCGACCGGGTGCGCATGCGCTCGGATTCGACTTTCCGCGTCGGCGTCTGCTGACTACTGTTTTCGCTCCTGGTCTTGTTGCAATTCAGCAGGTCAGCCGGGTTGGCTGGGGGGGAAAGTCCGGGCATGGCACTGGAGAGCGGTCGACACGAAGCCGAGCCGTGGTCGGCTGACCTCGTCAGGTCGATAGCCGTGTCGTCCCCTGAGCTACGCCACGAGATCCTCGAGCGACTCAGAGAGGTCCAAGAGGGCCAGGCCAAACTGGCCGACGCCATCGAAGTCGTCGAGATGATGGTCCACGACGCCCTCGACTCCGAAGCCGTCGACCGGCTGGGGGCGCCTGCCCCCGACACCCCCTCCGAGGAGCCCTCTCCTCACAATGCGGCGTCTTCAGGCCCTTCTCATTTACCTGATTGGGACGTTGCCCTAGCCTCGATGCCAGATCCCGAACAACAGCCGGACGTCGTGCCCGAACCCGTCGTGGATGTGCCTCTCGGATTCAAGGACTCGGCCGGTCCTGCCGACAGTGAGATCACGAGCGTCGCGGCCCCGGCGCAGAGGGCATGGAGCGGAGCAGAAGAGGTGCGAGAACCAGCTGTCGACACAGGCGTACCCGAACCGGTCTTCTACGTTCCGTCCTTCGACGAGGAAGTGCTTCCGGCGACCTCGGTCGCGGAGCTGACCTCGGGTGCCCTCGACGCCGCCCTCGCCTCCGAATTCGGCTCGGGGTCAGGCGGGGCGTCCACCGTGGCCTCCGTAGCCGCCACTGAAGCACAGGAGCTCACAGCCCCTGACCCGGCCATCCCCCACGCCGACACTCGTCAGTTCCACGAGCCCGCCTTCGAACACGCGGTCGCCGGCAACGGCTCCGCAACGGTCGCTCCGACATCCGAACGCTCCTCGGAGCACAACAAGGTTCTCGACATCTTGCTGGGTACGCCGCGTACTGCTGATGACGCGCAGTCCCATGTCGACGCGGCCGCCGTGTCGAGCTCCACCGCATCCAACGCGACCCTGCCGCCTCCGGTGGTGACGTCGCATCAGTCGACCATCGTCATGGCGTCTCCGCCACCGCCTCCTCCGCCGGTGCCGACGCCCGCGCAGGTCGTCACGCCCGACGTGGCGCCGTCGTCTGCGCCGTTGAGCGCCACGGCTGACGTGCCAGCCGTCTCAACCCCGACATCCGAACTGCCGCCACCTTCTTCGCCGCCGGTGTTTTTGACCCAGGATCCACTCCCGACTGTCCCCGCGCCAGTGCTGTCGCCGCCGACGGCGCCCCTGCCAGCACCGCCCGTACCGGTCTCTGACGCCGGTCCTCTGCCGTCGTCACTCGACCAAGGGCCTGTCGTGGGTCTCGTACCGCCCGCACCCTTGCTGGGAGACACGCCGTTCGAGAAGCCGTCGATCCAGGTGAACGGGAGAGATCCGCTCCCGACGTTCGACGACAGCGAGGTCGAAGCGGTCTTCACAACCGACGAGTCGCACCATCTCAACTCGGCAGCGTCGATGGCCACGGAGATCTTGTCGGCGTCTCCGGACATCGCCACCGTGGGGACTGCCGAGGACCCCGAGTCCGAGATCATTAGCAAGGACGTGACCCTGATCGCCCGGGGACGCAAGAAGCGCTTCCGGCTCCACTGAGAACCACCCGCCGGCTCATTGAGCCGGGTCGGGGATGACCGTGTGGGCCAGACGACGGTGTGGGCCTAGAGCGCGGGGCGCCGCCAGGTGCCGACGCTACCGCCGGTCTTCTCCCACAGCGCCAGCTCACCAACGCTCATGGAGCGGTCCGACGACTTGCACATGTCGTAGATCGTGAGCGCCGCCACCGTGCACGCGGTGAGGGCTTCCATCTCGACGCCGGTGCGGTCGACCGTCTCGACCTGTACCTCGACTTCGACGAAGTTGTCGCCGATGGTGAAGTTGACGTGGATGCCTCCGACCAGAAGGGGACGGCACATGGGGATGAGATCGGGAGTCTTCTTGGCCGCCTGGATACCGGCGATCCGTGCCGCTCCGAGGACGTCGCCTTTGGTGATGGCATTGCTCGCCACCTTGGCCGTTGTCTCGGGCGCCATCATGACCTTGCACCGGGCGAGGGCCCGGCGGTGGGTCGGCTCCTTGGTGGCAACGTCAACCATGCGGGCGCTACCCAGGGGATCGAGGTGCGTCAGGCTGCGGTCGACCACGGCGCGAAGTCTATGTCACCAGCACCTTCCTGGGCCTTGACGGTCCGAGGAGGACCGACACCGATCATGGTGGCGGTAGACTTGGCACTCACTGGTGACGAGTGCCAGCGGGGGCTCGATGACGTCGGAAGGGAAACAGGACGCACATGCCGACCTATGAGTATCAGTGCAAGTCCTGTGGCGCGCACCACGACGTCGTGCAGAAGTTCGGCGACGACCCCTTGACCGAGTGCCCCTCGTGCGGGGGCCCGCTGCGCAAGGTCTTCGGGGCGGTGGGCGTGGTCTTCAAGGGAAGCGGGTTCTACAAGACCGACAGCCGGACCTCGTCCAAGAAATCCGAGAGGTCGGACAAGGCCGAGAAGTCCGATACGAAGGCCCCGAGCTCATCGGACAAGGGCTCGTCGGACAAGGGCTCGTCGGACAAGGGCTCGTCGGACAAGGGCTCGTCGGACAAGGGCTCGTCGGGGTCGAAGTCCTCGGACTCCGGCTCGTCGCCAAAGCCCGGAGCGTCGACCACCACGGGATCTGCCGCCGCCGCTTCGTGACTCGGGGGGCCTGAGCCCAGCCGATGGCGGCGACGTTCGCCGTCGACCTACGAGCCGCTCAGCGCCATCCCGTCGATGGCAACCGTCTGGCCGGCGGCGACACCGGGGAGCCACTCGACATCGGCGCCGATGTGGAGCACCGACTGCAACATCCGCTGAAGGGTGGACGCGATCGTGACTTCGCGCACGGGTTCCGCCAGCTGGCCGTCACGCACCATCAGGCCCTCCGCCCCGACGGAGAAGTCGCCACTCACGGGGTTGACCCCCGAGTGCACGCCGGTGATCGACTGCACGAACAGGGCCTCTCCGACCCGGGACAAGATGTCGGCGGCCTCGAGGGTGCCCGGCGACAACAACAGCGCCCGGCACCCCGCCACCGGGGTGGTGGCATATCCCCCTCGGACGGCCGAAGCGGTGGACGCCAGGCCGGCACGTCGGGCCGATGTCGTGTCGAAGACAAATCCACGTAGGACCCCGTTCTCGATGAGGACGTTGCGTCGGCAGGCGAGGCCCTCGGCATCGTGTGTCGAGGCGCCGAAGGATCGGGCGTCGGTCGGGTCGTCGACGAGGATCAGGGTCGGTACCGCCACCTCTTCGCCGACCCGGTCGGCAAAGAACGAGCGACCCTTGGTGACGGCCTCGCCCGACAAGGCTGAGGACACCACCGCCAGCAAGGTCGAGGTCACGCGGGGATCGAGCACCACCGCGCATTTGCCCGAGCGGGCCTTGGTGGCACCGAGCATCCGGGTGGACCGTTGCACCGCGTCTGCGACTGCCTTGTCGAGGTCGAGATCCCCCGGGCCACGTGCCGCACAGAACCCCACGCCGGTCTGGCTGTCGGCATCGGCGCCGGCGATGGTCTCGACCGCCACACTCGACACCGTGCGCCGGGCCGTCGCCGTGATACCCGTCGAGCTGGCGACGGCAGCCTCGGCGGCCATGTCGCCGTAGTCGGCAAACGCGACCTGACGGACACGGGCGTCTGCGTTGCGGGCGCGGCGCTCGAGCTCCAACGCCATCTCGACTTTGGCCGCGCTCGGGGTGCGCAGCACCGCGTCGTCCCACAGATCGAGCGACGTGGGAGCCACACCGTCGGGCCCGGCCAGGCCGACATGCTCATCGGCCGTGGCGAAGGTGGCGTTGTCACGGGCATCGGCCAGGGTCTGCTTGATCACCGACTCCTCGAGAGTCCCGGCGTAGGCAAAACCCTGGCGTCCACCGACCACGACCCGGATTCCCACACCGGCCGAAGCCGCCGAGGACAGCGATTCCACCTCGCCTTCGTAGGCCCTGACGTCGGTCTCCACCCCACGAGACACGTAGACCTCGAGCTGCTCACCGCTCTTGGCCGCCCCCGCGATGCGCAGGGCCAACTCGAGCAACTCACCCTCGGCCGGCGAAGGGGACACTTCTTGGCTCACCGTGTCAGTCACCGGCGGTCCCTCCGATCGTCACGCCAGTGATCCGCAAGGTCGGCTGTCCGCACCCCACGGGGACACTCTGGCCGTCTTTGCCACATGTGCCCGGGCCCATGGCGAAGTCGTTGGCGACGGCGTCGATGCGACGCAGGACCTCGGGCCCGTTGCCGATGAGATTGGCGTCGCGCAGCGGCTCGGTGATGTGTCCGTCTTCGATCAGATACGCCTCGACCGTCCCGAACACGAAGTCACCGGTCGTGGTGTTCACCTGGCCGCCGCCCAACTTGGCCACGTACACGCCGGTCGGGGTCTGGGCGAGGATCTCCTCGGGCTCGGCGTCCCCGTTGAGGAGAAAGGTGTTCGTCATCCGGACCATGGGCAGGTGGCGGTAGTTCTGACGCCGCCCGTTGCCCGAGGATCCCCGATTGTCCTTACGACCACGGAGGTAGTCCCACATGTAGTCGGTAAGGACACCCTTTTCGATCAGCACATTGCGCTGCGCAGAATTCCCTTCGTCGTCGACGGCGAAGCTCCCCCACTCCGGCCCGATGGTGCCGTCGTCGACGAGGGTGACCAGAGGGCTCGCCACCTGCTCGCCCATCTGGCCCACATAGACCGAGGCGTCCTTGGCGATGTGGTCGGCCTCGAGACCGTGACCACAGGCCTCATGGAACAAGATGCCACCGCTCCCCGATTCCAAGATCAGCGGCACCTCCCCGCTCGGCGCCGGCCGCGCCGTCAACTTGACGAGCGCCCGCCGGGCCGCTGCGGCGGCCACCTCTCGGACATCGACGGTGTCGAAGAGCTCGAAGCCGACGGTAAAGGCACTGGACTCATAGCCCGTCTGCATGCCGGTGTCGCCGACCGCCACACACGAG
>Ga0307373_10013711_pt1 | contig 11290 bp, 7 predicted proteins | sample OX2MG_FD_202534 | JGI IMG/M metagenome (GOLD analysis project Ga0307373, IMG submission 202534) | Soil microbial communities from Risofladan, Vaasa, Finland - OX-2 | ecosystem: Environmental > Terrestrial > Soil > Coastal area > Acid sulfate soil | place: Finland: Risofladan, Vaasa | collected... | reverse complement strand
ACGATGGCCCTGTACTCCGACGGTCACCCGGCACGCGAGCGGGCGATCGACCGATCCTTCCAATATCTGCATGAACTGCAGGAGGACGATCCCAAGGCCGAGTTCTCGTTCCTGGGGGAGGAGACGGTCTATCGCAATGTGGCGATGCGGGAGATGCGGGATTGGGAATGGGCGGGGCGGCTGGCCGACGCCGGCGTGCAGCGGCTGGAATTCGAGCCCGGGGTGTCGCGCGACGAGTACGAGGATTTTCTGGAACAAGTGCTGGCGCGGATAACACTGGCGATCATCGACACGTCGGAAGCGCGGCCAACCCGACGGTCGACGATCAAGTTCGGAGCGATCGGCATTCGCGGTGAGACCAAGGCGATGCAGGATGCGTTGGACGCGCCGGTGAAGACGGCGACGATCGGCTACTCGATGGGTGAGGAAGTGCAAGCGGTGCGGTGGATGCACGAGGAGGTGATGGGGAGCGGCGCGCTGCCCCTGATCGAGGCGGAGGCGGTAGTGCGGTCGCTGTCGGTGGCGATGCATGGTGACAGCGACGTGGTGCTGCCGCTACTCCAGCTCAAGGAGTTCGACGAGTATACGACGACGCATTGTCTCAACGTCTCGGTGTTGACGATGGCGCTGGCAGAGCATCTGGGGTTGGGGGCGACGGACGTGCGCACGTTCGGGGTGGCCGGGCTGCTGCATGACCTGGGCAAGGTGCGTGTGCCGATGGAGATATTGAACAAGCCGGGCAAGCTGACGGACGAGGAGCGAGAGGTGATCCAGAGCCATACCGTGGAGGGGGCGAAGATCATCATCACGAGCGATCGCGAGCTGGACCTGGCGGCGGCAGTCGCGTACGAGCACCACATCATGCTCAATGGGGGCGGATACCCCAAGCGGTTCTTCACGCGCGACCCTCACAAAGCAAGCACGCTGGTGCATGTGTGCGACGTATATGACGCGTTGCGCACGAAGCGGCCGTACCGGGACGCTTGGGAGACGGAGCGAGTCCTGGTGTATCTGGAAGAGAAATCGGGAACCGAGTTCGACCCTGAGATCGCGGTACCATTCATCAAAATGATGCGGGAACTGGAGGGGAAGGTGCAGGCGCAGGCGGTTGAGCTGAAGGCACCGCCGCCCGTTGAGGGTGCGGCAGAACGAAAGTAGTCGGCTGGCGTCCGTCCTACCGTTCTACAACTCGTCAGGGGACCGTTCCCTGGCTGCAGTGTGCAAGTTTTCAGGCGGATGGCGTCTCATGGGTAGACGAACCCGGAGATGCCATGCACGCGTCATTGATAGTCGCCAGCCTAATTGCCCTGCCTGCCGCGCTCAGCGCCCAGGGCCGCCTGATCCCCGTATGTCCGATGCCGCGGGGGGACGGGCCGGAACTCATGATTCGTTGCTCCACGGCGGACATCGTACGCACGCAGCGCGACGTGAGCGCGTGGCTGGACGGCCGAGTGGTGCGCTACGAGATCAGTGAACAGTTCGTGAACCGCGGAGCCCGGGTGGGCGAGGCGAACTACCTGTTTCCCCTGCCCGAAGGTGCGGCGTTCCGGGACCTCAAGCTGTCGATCAACGGCCGGATGGTGTCGGGCGAGACGTTGGACGCGTCGCAGGCGCGCGGGGTCTACGAGGAAATCGTGCGGCGATTGCGCGACCCGGGGCTCGTGGAATGGATGGGCTCGGGGCTGCTGCGGGCGCGGATCTTCCCGATCGCACCAGGCGAAGTGAAGAAGGTCGTGGTGAGTTACGAGGCCGTGGTGCCGCGGGAGGGCGACGCATTGCGGATCGACTATCGCGGTAGAACGGTTGGACGGTTGGACACCAGAACGGAAGGACGGACGGGAGCCAGGATGGACGGCGCGATGGACAGCTTCACGCTCACATATCCCCGGGGCGGCGACTTGGGCGATGCGTATTCGCCCACCAATTCGCTCAACGCGCGGGATTCATCGAAGTACCGTGTGGTGCGGGTACTCGGCGACGCTGGCAACGTCACGCTGCTCGTGCCTCTGCGACGCGCGGACCACGCGGCGATCTCGGTGCTCACCAACGCGGCGCGCGACGACGACGGATTCGCGATGATCACGATCTCCTTGCCGATTGAACACGCGACGCCGAGCCCGCGCGATGTGACGTTCGTACTAGACGTATCGGGGTCGATGAGCGGACAGAAGATCGAGCAGGCCCGAGCCGCGGGCAAGGAGCTGCTGAGCACCCTGCGCCCGCAGGACCGATTTCGGTTGATCGACTTCTCCTCCGAGGTGCACGAGTTCCGCGACGGGTTCGTGAACGCGACGCGCGAGACCATCGCAGCGGCCACGCGGTACCTGGACGCGCTCACGGCGGGCGGTGGGACGAACATTGCAGGCGCGCTGGACGATGCGCTGCGTCCCGACAACGGCGCCCAGACGGATGACGGGCGGCTGGCGGTGGTGCTGTTCGTCACCGACGGCATGCCGACGGTGGGCGAGCGCGACGCCGATGCGATCGCCGAGAGAGCGGCGCGAGAACGCGGGGACCGACGGGTGTTCACCTTCGGCCTGGGCGCCGACGTGAACTCGGCGTTGCTCGAACAGTTGGCGCTCGAGGGGCGCGGCACGGCGCAGTTCGTGCGCCCTGACGAAGACGTGGAGCGCGCGGTGGGGATCGTGGCCGACCGTCTGGTGGATCCCGTGGCGACTGACCTTCGGGTGCGCGTGGACGGCGACGGCGTCCAACTCCGCGACGTGATGCCGGCGATGCCGGTGGATCTCTTCGCGGGGCAGGATCTGGTGGTGCTGGCGCGCTACAGGGGGACGGGGGCGGGGCGCGTGGTCGTGGAAGGGAAGTCGCACGGGCACGATGTGCAGTGGACGTCGGACGCCACATTCCCGCGCGATACCCGAGATAACGGCTTCGTGCCGCGGCTCTGGGCGGCGCAGCGAATCGGATATCTGAGCGCCGAGAAGCGCAAGAATGGTCCGTCGCAGAAGTTGGACGACGAGATCCGGGCGCTAGGCGAACGATATGGCATTCCCACCGAGTTCACGGCATATCTAGTGCGGGAACCGGTGGATGCGTCGATGCCGGCGAACGTGCCGGCACCACCCCCGGCTGGAGAGATGAGCTTCGAGGCGGCCCGGATGGCGTCGACACAGCGCTCGGCAAAGTCACTAGCAGTGCTCGACTCGCTGTCAGCAGTGACGGGCGGAGCAAACGTGATCGTTGCCCGCACGGTGAACGGCCACACGTTCACGCTGCGCGAGGGGCGGTGGGTGGACAACGGGCTCACGGACTCCATGCGGGTGGTTCGGGTGGAGATATTCTCGAAGTCATATTTTTCACTACTGGACAGGATCCCAGAACTCCGCGCAATGGCGGCGCTGGGCGACCGCGTGGTGATGGCGGGCCGCACCGTGGCGATCGAGGTGCTGGCGCGGGCGCCGGAACTGAGCATGGCCGCGTTGGACGCGACCGTGCGGGGCTGGTAGCCCACGGCTATGCACGACGCTGACCGGCTGTTCCGCGAATATCATGGACAGCTGGTGCGGTACCTGACGCGGCGGCTGGGCGACCGGGACTGGGCCGAAGAGGTCGCGCAGGAAACCTTCCTGCGCGCCCTCCGCCAGGACACCCTCGACAACGAACGGGCCTGGCTGTTCACGGTGGCGACGAACCTGGTGCGGGATGCGGCACGGCAGGATGCGCGCCGCCGCAGGCACCTGGAGTTGCTGCGGGCCGGATCGCAGGACCGGATGGTGGAGTCGCCGGCGACGGTAATGGAGAGGGCAGAAGACGCGGCAGCCGCCCGGCGGGCACTGGAACAGCTGCCGGAGCGCGATCGCGAGGCGCTGTTGATGCGCGAAGAGGGATTGAACTATCCAGAGATAGCGCAGGCGCTGGGGCTATCGGTGGGCTCGGTAGGGACAACCTTGGCCCGCGCGAGACGGCGGTTAGTGGAACAGTGCGAGGCTGCGCACCTGAGGACGGCAGGACGGTAAGGCCGAAGGACGGGGAACCTGCGAGGGGGGCGATGAGGCATCCAGACGAAGGAACCATCCACGCGTGGCTGGACGGCGCGTTGAACGACGATGAATCGGCGGAGGTCGAGCGTCATATTGCGTCATGCGCGGAGTGTCGCGCACAGGTGGCTGAAGCTCGTGGATTCATCGCCGGTGCGTCGCGCATTCTTTCGGCGCTGGACGACATTCCGGCGGGGGTGGTGCCGAGGCGGGAACGGCTAACAGAAGTGGCGCGATCCATGCGGACGCGGCAGTGGGTGCGGACTACGGGATGGGTGGTGGCTGCTGGGTTGATGCTGGCAGTGGGAGTAGAAACGGTAGGACGCGAGACCGTAGCACCGAATGACGTTAAGACGGTAGTGAGGGAGGGCAGCAAGATGATTGCGGCGCCCGCGAAGAACGAGCCGGCCCAAGACGTGACACCAGCGTCAAAGAGGGGGTTCGCGCCCATTCCGGCGCCCCCCGTGCGACGGGTGCCACCGGTGGAGTCAGCGGCAGAAACAGCCGACGCGTCGAACGTGACGAAGGCGTTGGCGGGCGAGCGGGCAAGAGTGTCAACCGAGAAGGCGGCGCCGGTGGCTCCCGTCGGGGCGGTGGGAGGGGCATCGGCGGGACGGGCCGCGCTCGGCGCGCTGGGAATGCGGGACGCGGTGCGGGGCATGCTGGCCGAGAACCAGGACACTGCCACCAGGAGGTCAATCCCGGTGTGCTATACGAACGGCTCTGGAACCCTGACTCTGGACACAGTGACGGCATCAGGAGATTTCCCGGGATGGCGGGTGCTGCGCGACAACGGGAGTGTAATCGGTCGATGGATGGGAGGGTTGCAGGACTCGTTGACGCTGTGGATCGACCGGCCTGAGCCGCGGATGCTGCGCGGAGTCATCCGGCCGGCCGGCCTGGAACTGCGGGACGCAAAAAGCGGAGCGGACGTATGGATGGGGAGAACGGCATGTAGGAAGCTGGAACGGTAGCCTGTATTCCTAGTTGTCCGTGCTACACTCCGACCGTCCTACCGCAGCGAGGGCGCGGCGCAACCAGTGCGCCAGTTGCGGATCATCCGCGAGGACCTCGGCATCCACCACGACCCACGTGCCCATTGGCCGCTCGCCGGTTGGGGCAAAGGGGGTGACGCCGGATTCCGTCAGGGCCCGCGGATAGCGGTCGGGCGTGAGCTTGGCGATGATCGCGTCATCGGAAACGATGACAAATGCATGCCTGCCCACGAGGAAACCACGACCGCCGAAGATGTTTTTCTGGCGCACCGCGTGTTCCCCGATCTGCTCGAGAGCATCGGCAATGCGCGCGACGAGGCCGAGGTCGTAAGTCACTACGCCTGCTCCAGTTCCTCTTCCAATTCCTCTGTCTTCTGGACGGCTTTGAGCGCTGTGCGGCCGGCAGCCAGGGCGCCGAGGATGATGTAGATGTAGAAGGTATAGAACCGCCACCAGACGAGCGCGGCGATGAACAAGCCACCGGGAATGACATGGCCGAGCGCCGCGCGGAAAACGAGTTCAACGGCACCGCCCCCACCGGGCGCTGGCACCACGGACGCGCCATATAATAATCCTAATGGCCAGAGGGCCAAGGGCGCGAGGGGTACGGTCGCCACCGACGTGAGGACGAGCGCGGGAAGCATGAACAAGCGTGTGGCCACGTGGATGAAGGACATCACGAAGGCCGCCGCGGCCCATACGGGATTCACGTGCTTCACATTGGCCACCGTGGTGCGCACGCGGTCGAACCAACTCTGCACCACGAGCCAGCGGCGCTCGTGCAGCCCGATGCGCCGCGCCCACGCGGGGGGCTCGACGCCGACCTGGCGTCGTGACAGCACGACCCCCACGAAGCCGATGGCGAGCACGAACACTGCGTACCCGCCGAGGACGCCCACGAGCGCGCCCAAGACAACGCCGGCGTGGCGGAAGACGAGCGCGGCGACGAGCACGACGGCGCCCAGCGAAAGCATCTCGAGGAAGAGATCGGCGAACAGGATGACCAGCGCGCTGGGTGAAGGGACGCCAGACTGGGCGAGCACGATGTAGCGCGCGGGTTCGGCGCCCGACCGTCCCGGCGTGATATTGGCGGCGAGGTCGCCGGCGAGGCAAGTGCGCAGTGACGCGCGCAGAGGAAGCCGGACGCCCACGGAACGAGCGCTCCACGTGAGCTTGACGGTGCGGGCGGCGACCTCCACGACGACGGCGAGAATGGCGAGGGCGTGGGCCTGCCACGGGATGACAAAATGGATGCCCTCAGTGGACCAACCGGCGATCGTGTACGCCGATACGCCGAGCACCGCGGCGAAGGAGACGGCAGTGAGGAGCCAGCGGCGTTGCAGCAGGGTCCAGCGTCGGCGGGGCAAGAGGAAGATGGTGGGACGGTTGGAAGGCGGGGCGGCGGGACCGTGTTGAAGCTACGGGGAAACTACGAGGGAAAGTTCATTCGTGGACACGGGGAGTCAACGGTGGCGAAGTGCGCAAGACATCGCCCCGGTGTGGACCGCGCGGTACGGCGATCCGAAATGCGCGATGCTCGACGTTGAGAGGAGTCGGCTAAGAGTGGAGTGCAGCTCCTCCATGGACATCGTGATGGTGCGGCGTAGGTAGGGAGTGAGCGCGAGGAGGAACTGGTGGTGGGCACGGTTCCAGACGAGGCCTTCCGGTGCCAGCGGGCAGGCGCAGGTCGCGCCGGGGCGAAAGCGGCCAAGCGACGAATCTCCGCGTCGTACCTTCCCCTGCCGAGTGACCGTAGCGCATTTTGGAGGGTGGGACCGGTACCCCCGATTGCGACCGCAGGCCGGGTTGTCGGACCCGCATTCCCTTCCAGTGCACTCCGCAGGAGGCATCAGTGAGCAGGCATTCGATTCTCCGGGCCGTGGCTGCCGCCATGTTGTCGGGCATGTTGCCCTCGGTTTCGGTGGCCCAGGGGGGCCGTCCCCGGCCAGTGACCACGGCCAACGCGATGATTTCCGTGCCGTACGACAGTCTAGCGTTCACAGGGCTCCGGTGGCGGGAGATCGGGCCCTACCGGGGCGGCCGATCGGTGGCCGCCACGGGCTCAGCGCAGCGCCCGGATGAGTACTACATGGGCACCACGGGTGGCGGCGTCTTCAAGACGGAAGACGGCGGCCAGAGCTGGTTCCCGACCACGGACGGATTCTTCGGCGGCACGATCGGTGCGATCGCGGTGGCGCCGTCGAACCCCGACGTCGTGTATGTGGGGGGCGGCGAATATCCGATCCGCGGCAACGTGTCGTACGGTGACGGGGTGTGGAAGAGCACCGACGCCGGCAAGACCTGGGCCTTCATGGGGCTGGGCGATACGCGACAGATCGAAAAAGTGATCGTGAATCCGACCAATCCGGACATCGTTTACGTAGGCGCGTTTGGGCACATCTTCGGCCCGAATTCAGAACGCGGCGTTTTCAAGACTACGGATGGCGGCAAGACCTGGCAGAAGATCCTGTTCCGAAACGACTCGTCAGGTGTGGCGGACATGATCATGGATCCGAGCGATCCGAACACGATGTACGTGACCTTCTGGCAGGCGTACCGGTTGCCGTGGACGTTCTCGTCCGGCGGTGTGGGCAGCACGATGTACAAAACGACGGACGGCGGCGACCACTGGACGGAACTGAAGAACAACCCCGGGCTGCCGTCGGGGATCTGGGGGAACAGCGGGCTTGCGATCTCGGCAGCCAATCCGAAGATCGTGTGGGCGCTGATCGAGGCCAAACAGGGCGGGTTGTACAAGTCGAGTGATGCCGGCGCGACCTGGCAGTTCGTGAACGGCGACAACGAGATCAAGCAGCGCGCCTGGTACTACATGAAGGTGACGGCCGATCCGACGGACACGAACACGCTGTACATCAACAACGTGTCGTTCATGAAATCCACCGATGGTGGCAAGACATTCCGTGCGATGCGCGGCGGTGGGCATGGCGACTCTCACCATCTGTGGATCGCGCCCAACGACGCCAAACGGATGATCGAGACGGACGATGGTGGGGCGCGCGTGACGAAGGATGGTGGGCAGACGTGGAGCGAGGAAGACTTCGCCACCGGGCAGTTCTACCACGTGATCGCGACCAATGACTATCCGTACAAGGTGTGCGGTGCGCAGCAGGATTCGGGCACGCTGTGTGGCGCCAACCGCGGCAACCTGGACATGTCGAACTGGGAAGATGCGGGCGGTGGCGAGTCGGGCTGGATGGCGGCGCGCACGGACCAGCCGTGGATCATCTATGCCGGCAGCTACGGCAATGAACTCACGCGCAAGGACATGCGCACGGGGCTCGAAGAGAATGTGAATCCGTGGCCGGACAATCCGATGGGGCATCCGGCCAAGGATCTCAAGTACCGGTTCCAGTGGACGTTCCCGATCATCACTTCGGTGCACAATCCGAACGTCGTATACGCGGGCGCGCAGGACGTGTTCAAATCCACAGACGAAGGGCACAGCTGGAGCGTGATCTCGCCGGACCTGACCTACCACGACCCGGCGACGCTGGGGGACGCCGGCGGTCCGCTCACCAAGGATCAGACGTCCGTGGAGTACTACGGCACGATCTTCGTGCTCGCCGAGTCGCCGATGAAGGATGGCGAGCTATGGACCGGCTCGGACGACGGCAAGGTCTATTTGACGCGCGACGGCGGCAAGACGTGGTCGGACGTGACGCCGAAGGGAGTGGCGAAATTCACCAAGATCTCGAGCATCGATCCAAGCCCGCATGTGGACGGCGTGGCGTACCTAGCCGCCAACCGGGTCAAGCTGGACGACAACCATCCGTACCTATGGAAGACGGTAGACTTCGGCAAGCACTGGGTACCAATCCAGTCGAACCTGCCCGACACGGAGCCGACGCGCGTGGTGCGCGAGGATCCGGGCAAGCGTGGACTGCTATTTGCAGGCACGGAGCGCTCGGCGTACTTCTCGGCCGACGACGGGAATTCGTGGCAGTCGCTGAGGTTGAACCTGCCGTTAGTGCCGGTGCGCGATCTGACGTTCAAGGATGGTGATCTGATCGCGGCCACGCATGGGCGGGGGTTCTACATCATGGACAACATCTCGTCGCTGGAGCAGTTGTCGCCGAAGGTCGTGGCCGGCGACGCGTATCTGTTCAAACCGGAACCTCAGTATCGCGAGAGTGGGGGTCGCGGCGGTTTCGGGGGGTTCAGCCGTGGGGCGGGTCGGGGCGGATCGCCGACGCGGGCCGTGCATCCGTCGGGTGAGAATCCGCCGAGTGGGATCGCGGTGCAGTATTGGCTCAAGTCGCCGGGAGAGACGGTGACGCTGGACTTCCTGGACGCCAAAGGGGAGTTGATCCACCGCTATTCGACGTCGACGGTGCTGCAGCCTGCGGAGACGGGGCGTGGTGGGAGAGGTGGTCGCGGGGGGTTTGGAGGCGGCGCGGCGCGTCCCGCGAACAAGGCGGGCGTGAACACGTTCACCGGTTGGGACATGCGGTATCCAGACGCGAACGGCTTCAACGGAATGGTGCTGTGGGCGGCGAGCACGACGGGGCCGATGGCGCCCCCGGGGACGTACAGGGTGAGATTGTCGGTGGACGGCAAGCAGGTCGGAACGCAGCCGCTCACGCTGCTGCCTGATCCGCGCCTCAAGGGCGTGACGCAGGTCGATTATGACGCGCAATTCGCGTTGGCGATGAAGATTCGCGACAAATTCTCGGCGACGAACGACGCAGTGAAGACGATCCGCTACGTGCTATATCAGTTGGGCCAGCGAGAGAAGGGGCTCCCAGCGGCGCAGAAGAGTGCGTTTGACGCGGCCGCGACTCCGCTGCGCGATTCGCTGCAGTCGGTGGAGGACTCGCTCTATCAATCGCAGAGCCACGCAGGTGAGGATCCGCTCAACTATCCCATTCGCCTGAACAATCGCATCGGCGCGCTGATGGGCGTGGTGGCGAGCGCCCAGGGCCGGCCCACGAAGCAGTCGTACGAGGTGTATGATCTGCTGAGTGGGCTCATCGACCTTCAGATGGACCGGATGAAGGCGGCGATGAAAGGCGTGGGAAGAGTGAATGGCGTGCTGAAGAGCGCCGGGCTGGATCCCGTGGTGGTGAAGGCGGAGGAGGTGCCCGGGAGCGGGTCAACCCAGCCGGCGGGGTGATCTGGGCAAGGGCGAGGGGGGACGGCTGACGCCCGTCAGCCGTCTTCCACCGCCATGCCCATGGCGTGATAGCCTTTGTCCACATAGATCGTGGTTCCGGTGATGCCGGAAGCCAGACCGCTGCTCAGAAACGCCGCTGTAGCTCCGACTTCGGCGGCGTCGAGCTTGGCAGTGAGGGGCGCGTTGTGCGCCACGTACTCGACCATCTTGCCGATGATCCCGATGGCGCTGGCGGCGCGAGAGGCGTAGGGGCCGGCGCTGATGGTGTTGACCCGGAAGCCCCATTTACGGCCTGCCTCGAAGGCGAGGGTGCGGGTGTCGCTCTCGAGGGCAGCCTTGGCTGAGGACATGCCACCGCCGTAGCCGGGCACGGTCCGTTCGCTGGCCATATAGGTGAGCGAGAGGGCGGACCCGCCGGGACGCATGAGGGGGCCCAAGCGCTGCAACATGGCGACCAGGGAATAGGCGCTCACACTGACGGCGGCGAGGTAGCCGGCGCGGCTCGTCTCGAGGAGGGGTTTCTTGACCTCGGGGCCGTTGGCCAACGAGTGAACGAGGATGTCCAGGGGGTGCTCGCCGAAATCCGCGACGAGACATTTCGCGAGGCCGTCCACCGAACAGTCGCCGACGTCCTTATAGCGCCTGGACTCGCGGAGATCCTCCGGGAGTTCGTCGTAGGTATCGAAGGCGGCGTCGAGCGGGTAGATCTTCTCGAACTGCAGTAGTTTACCGGACGCCAAGCGGCGCGAGTCGTCCATCTTCCCCCGTTCGAGCAGATTGAGGAAGATGTTGAGGGCAGGGGGCCAGGTACCGACGCACACCGATGCGCCGGCCTCGCCCAGACACTTGGCGATCGCGAATCCAAATCCGCCGTCGTCGGCCACGCCGGCGACGAATGCACGGCGGCCGGTGAGATCGATATTCAGCATGACACTAGATACGGCAGGCGACAGACCGGGACAAGAGGTAGCACCGGTAGGCGTACCGCTCTTTTCGCGCGGGCTCTGGCGCGTCGCCTCAGCCAACGTGTCGAGCGGCAACCGGGTGCACCTACTGCACGACGGGCCGGAGACGTTCGACGCGATGATCGCCCTGATCGAGAGCGCCACGGAGTCGGTATCGCTGGAGAGCTATATCTTCCGGTCGGACGAGGTCGGAACGCG
>Ga0307373_10013707_pt1 | contig 11293 bp, 8 predicted proteins | sample OX2MG_FD_202534 | JGI IMG/M metagenome (GOLD analysis project Ga0307373, IMG submission 202534) | Soil microbial communities from Risofladan, Vaasa, Finland - OX-2 | ecosystem: Environmental > Terrestrial > Soil > Coastal area > Acid sulfate soil | place: Finland: Risofladan, Vaasa | collected... | reverse complement strand
CCGCCGGCGAGGATTTGCCCTGCTGCACGAGCGGCGCGAGGAACCGTGGGGCCAAACGGTGGCTCGGCTTCAATCGCCAGAAGGCTCGATCATCGGAATCTCGTTCACGCCCTCCCTGCACAACTGACCCGAGCAGGTCGAGCATCGCCGAGCCGCGGCACTGCTGACCGCTGCCGGTCGGCGAGGCGGATTGCCCCTCGGAACTGGGACCCGGCGCCGCAGAGGGGGCCCGGCCACGGACGTGCGACCTGTAGACACGCTTTCGTTCCGCCACGAGCGTCCAGGCGCTGTCGACCCCAGGCGTGCAAAGCGCGCGGAAAGCAGGGCGCGTGCTTTCGCGCAGGACCGGTCGTCTCGCATTCGCCGGATCTCGGGCCTCTCGGGCGTCTCCTAGCTCGCTTGCGTCGAGCCCGTTGTGGTCACCGCGTGCGGATTACGTCTAACGATCTCGATGGCGAATGTGGCGGCGGTGACAGTGTGCGAGGGCTCGCGTGAGGGTGTGAGTTCGTCCGCGGCGCTGGTGGGGGACGTTACGATGGCGTAGGCGAGGCGGCCAGTGTAGCGGCCGGGGCAGAAGGGTCTTAGTGGGGCGGCGATCGTGATTGTCTGTCCTATGCGGATGGTCTGGTCGCTGGCTTGTGTGAGCGGCGAGAACGTGTTAGCGCGTGCGACCGCGCGCTCACACGCGGTCGTGGTGGGACGCTGCAACTCGATTCGGTAGAAGCTTCGGATTGTGGTGATCGCGATCGGGGCCTGGAAGGTGACCTGGATCGCTGGAACGTGAAGCGGCGTGTGGGCGTCGATCAGATCCGGGGTGTAGCGGACGCGCACCGTGGTGTGGGCCTGCGTGAGAGTGGGAAGCTGCAGGTGGGGTTGGACGTATCCCACGAGGGCGCAGTCGGTCGGATGGTCGAGTTCGATGACGTTCTGGACGGCGCAGGTGCGCCCGGTGCTGTACGTCGCGTAGAGGGTCGGGCCGGCTTTAAATCCCCCGCGCCGGGCTTTGCGGCCCTGGGTTGAGCCCGCCGGTGCGGGGAGGACGATGAGGTATGCGCCGTTGGGGCCGCTGGTGGACTGGACATGGTGTTGCCCGCGGTAGGTGTAGGAGATCGCACGGGCCTTCGGTCCGAGGAACCCGTAGTAGACGGTGCGCAGCGTCGACTGAGGACAGCGAACATGCCAGTACTCGGTTCCGGGGAGGTCGCAGTGCGGGCGCTGGCTGACTGCCGCTTCCGGAGCGAGATCGCCGCTGGCGCTCACAATCCACGCCTGTCCGGTGAGGAACAACCGGCCGTGGGCGTCGGGGGCTGCGCAATCGAGACCGATGCTCGCCGGGGCGAGCAGCGGGTGGAACCGGCCATCGTTCGCGAACGCGTAATCGATGCCAAGGACGCCCAGTCGGCCATCGACGAGGCGCCCGGTGACCGGGCATGCGAGCCCGGTCGTGGTCATGAACACGCCGATGCCCCAGGCGGGCCCGCCGGCCGGGTCGGCGACGCGCACCGACACGACGCGCATCGTTCCCGGTCGCGCGGTGCCTGCCCCGATCGTAGAGATCGGTGGGTGTCCCGGCTGGGTTGTGACTGGCGGCCCAACTTGAAACACACCGGTTGCCGCGAGCGCGCCGGCGGTGCCGCCGAGCATCGCCGCGGCGACGAGCAGGCTGCGAAGATGGCGGCCGCGCCGGCTGCGCCACCATCGGTGCCGGCGTACGATGGCGGCGCTGAGGTGCCCGTTGTTCGAGGCCGGCGATAGGTCGGGCGGCAGGCGCTCGGCGGCGTCGCCGAGCAGGCGCTCGAGTTGCGGCAGCACGCTCATGCCTCGTCCTCCAGTTGTTCGCGTAGCCGCGAGAGACCGCGGCTGACGCGCTGGCGCGCGACGAGTTCGGAGCACTGCAGCCGCTCGGCGACCTCCGCGTAGGAGAGTTCGTCGAAGATCCGGGCCCTGACCGCATCACGTTGCCCAATGGGGAGCGTTTCGAGCAGCGCAAGGACTGCTGTCTGCGAGCCGGTCTGGTTGATGCGCTCGAGGTCCTCGTCGTCGAGCACGAGCGGCTCGCGCATCCCGAGCCGCATTCGAGCGGACGCCTGGATGCGACGGGCGCGAAGACTGCTGTTCAACTGGTTGCGGGCGATTCCGAACAGCCACGGCGCTGCGGTGTCGTACTCGGGCCGGTATCCGGGGGCGCCGATCAGTGCGGCAGCGAACGTTTCCGCGCACAGGTCGGCCGTCAGTTCGGGGTCAGCGACCCGGCGGGAGAAGTACGCGAGGATCATCTGCTCGTAGCGTCGGTAGAACTCGGTGAACGCGTCGCGGGCGCCGTGCGACGCCGCCAGCAGCTCCGCGTCCGACCGTCCCGGTCCCACACTGCGTTTATAGCCGCACGCCTCGAAACGTGACCGGCCCGCACGCGATTTGCGGCGGCGCATTTGATCGAGTGGGCTCGACGCATCCGCCCGCCGCTCCGATAGGCGTCTCATGCGCTGCAAGCGAGCCGTCATTGAGGCTGCCGGCGTCACGGATTCGCGGCTCGGCGCTATATACCTGTGGATGCACGCGCCGTGCTCAGGACCCGTTGCGGGACGTCCACCTCCGGAGACCCAATCCGGCGCCCACTGTTCAGACGCCCAACGGGCCTGCTCGCGTGCGGGCTGGGTGGCCGCTCGAGATCGCCTCCGCCGGCGCGGCGGTCCGCGAGCGGTGGCGGCGCTCGTTGCGCTCGCCGGGGTGGCGGTCCTCGTCGCCGGCTGCGGGGGCGGCTCGGGCCTGACCGTCGCCAGCATGCCGGGCACGGGCACGACAGGCCGCCACGTGCCCTCGTCGAGGTCCAGCAGCAGCGGCGGGGTGAGGTTCGTCGGGGCTGCGCCGAGCCCGGTGCAGCGGGCAGGGGCTGAGGTGGTACAGCTCAAGTTCTCGAGGTGCATGCGCTCGCATGGCGTTCCGAACTTTCCCGACCCGCCCTCGGCTTCCGGTGGTGGGTTCGGGTTCGCCTTTGGGGGCAGCGGCATCGACCCCGGTGCGCCGCTGTTCCGCGAGGCGCAGCGGTCGTGCATCTCGGTTCTCACCCGTCAGCGCGCGGTGGTGGGATGAGGGCGATCCCGAGATCGGCCGGCGCTGAGGCGCTCGCGTCCGCTATCCCTGACGGCGCGCGGCGGCGTCGGCGCCGCGCGCTGGCGACGATCGTGCTGCTGGTTGCCGTGGTCGCGGTGGTGCTGGTCGTGACCGATCCGTTCGGCGGCGGCTCATCGAGTGGCGTGCGCGACAACGCGTCTCCGACATCGCTGACGAGCGTGACGCGGCGGTCGCTGACCGCGCTGACCCTGGTCAGCGGCACGCTCGGCTACACCGGCGACGTCACGGTCGACCTGCCCGCGGGCAGCGCGCCGACGACGGTGACGCAGGCGCAGCAGGCGGTCACGACCGACCGGGGCGCGCTGGCGAGCGCACGGTCGACGCTGTCCAGCGACTCCGCCGCACTCTCGCAGACACGCGCAACGCTGACCGCCGACGAGCAGCAGGAGACCGTCGAGTGCGCCGGCGACAACGCAGCGCAGAGCGCGGGCACGGCTGGCGGCGCGTCGGTCGGCGGCTCCGGCGCGTGCGCGACCGACGCCCAACTCGTCACGTCCGGCCAGCAGTCCGTGACCTCCGACCAGGCCAGGGTCGCCGCCGACGAGGTGTCGGTGTCGTCCGCCGAGCACACACTCGCGACCGATCAGGCGGCGGCGTCGAGCGCCACCACGCAGGCGGCCGTATACGGCCAGAGCTCCGCGTTCACGAGCGTTCCCTCGGTCGGCGAGATCGTGCACCGCGGGCAGCGCCTGTTCGCGATCGACGGTGAGCCGACGCTGCTGCTGTACGGCTCGACCGCCGCGACGCGGGCGTTCTCCGCCGGAATGTCGCCGGGCGCCGACGTGGCCGAGCTGAACGCGAACCTCGACGCGCTCGGCTACGGACCCGGCCTGGCGGGCGACACGTTCACGCCGGCGACCGCGGCCGCGATCCGGCAGCTGCAGATCGCGCACAGCGAGAACGCGACCGGGCAGCTGCTGATCGGCTCGGTCGTATTCGCACCGTCCCCGATCCGCGTCACGTCACTGGAGTCGACCGTCGCGGTCGGCGCGACCGTCACGGCCGGGCCCGTGCTGTCGGCCACCGGCACCGCACGGCAGGTCCAGATCCAGCTCGATCCCGCGCTGCAGGCCCAGGTCAGACCCGGCGACCCGATCGAGATCACGCTGCCGAACGACCACACGACACCCGGGCGGATCACGCAGGTGAGCTCGGTCGCGACCCCCGGCCAGAACGGGAGTCCGCCGACGATCGCCGTCGATGCCGTCGCGACCGACCCGACCGCGATCGGCCATCTCGACCAGGCGCCCGTCAACGTGTCGATCACGACCGGCAGGGTGAGCAACACACTCGTCGTGCCGGTGGACGCGCTGCTGGCGCTCGAGAGCGGCGGCTACGCGGTCGAGGAGGTCGCCACCAACGGCGTGCATCACCTGGTAGCGGTCAACACCGGCCTCTTCGACGACGCCGACGGCCTCGTCCAGGTCAGCGGACCCGGACTTGCGGCCGGCCAGCGCGTCGTGGTGCCAGGACTATGAGCCTCGCCGCCGGAACGCCGTCGGCTGCACCGGGCGCCGTCGCCCCCGACCCGCCGGCGCGCAACGACGGCAGCGACGTGGTGCTCGAGCTCGACGCAGTGACGAAGGTCTATCCCGCCGAGCCTCCGGTCGTCGCGCTGCGCGACGTCAGCTTCAGCGTCCGCCGCGGCGAGCTGGTCGCGATCGTCGGGCCGTCCGGGTCGGGCAAGTCGACGCTGCTCCATGTGATGGGGACGCTCGAGCGGCCGAGCGAGGGCGCGGTGCGGATCACCGGCTTGGACGTCGCCGCCCTAGACGATCGTGCCCTGTCGGTGGTGCGGGCGACGCGGATCGGCTTCGTATTCCAGCTGTTCTTCCTCGCCGAGCACCAGAGCGTGCTCGACAACGTCGCCGACGGGCTGCTGTACGCCGGCGTTGCGGTGTCGGAACGCCGCGAGCTCGCATCGCGCGCGCTCGAGCGGGTCGGGCTCGCGCATCGCGCCGGCTTCCGGCCGACCAAGCTGTCCGGCGGGGAGCGCCAGCGCGTCGCGATCGCTCGCGCGCTGGTCGGCGCGCCCGCGATCGTGCTCGCCGACGAGCCGACCGGCAACCTCGACACCGCGACCGGCGCAGCAATCTTCGCGCTCCTGCGCGAGCTGCACGCGGATGGCACGACGATCGTGATGATCACCCACGACCGCGAGCTCGCGAAGCGGCTGCCGCGACAGATCGAGATGCTCGACGGGCAGCTCGTCTCAGACAGCCGCCCGGCGACCGAGACGCCGCTGGCTGGCGTAGACGCGGACGGCGCAGACCTCCCCCGCAGGAAGGACCCCTAGATGCGCGTGCGCGACCCAAGGCTTCGACGGGCGCAGCTGTTGGCGGCCATCGTCGCGGTCGCGATCGGCGTCCCGAGCGTCGGCGCGCTCACCAGCCCGCACGCGGCGGCGGACACGCCCGGCCCGTCCGCCTCGTGCCCCACATCCAATCCGCCGAACGAGCTGACGCTCGGTGGCGGAACCCCGCAGACCGCGCAGCTCGACACCGGGTTCGCAAGCCCGTTGCAGGTGGCGCTGGCGAACAGCGACGGCTGCCCGGTGACCTCCGTGGTGGGCACGCCCATCACGTTCACGGCGCCCTCGAGCGGCGCCAGCGGCCGCTTCGCCACGAGCGGCACGAACACGGTCACGGTCGGAGCGGACGCCTCCGGGAACGCATCCGCGCCGATGCTCACCGCGAACGACACCGCGGGCACCTACACGGTGACCGCGAACAGCGTCTACGGCTCGGTCTCGTTCTCGTTGACGAACAGCGCTGGCGGGATCCCGGCGACGATCACGCCGCTGTCGTCCGCCCTCCAGTCGGCGAAGGTGAACACCAACTACGAACACCCGCTCTCGGTGCGTGTGCTCGACGCATCCGGCAGTCCCGTCTCGGGGGCGACGGTCACCTTCACGCTCGGAGTCGCCGCCGCCGGCGCCGGCGGCAGCGCCGGTGTTTCGAGCGCCGCCGCGAGCTTCGCCGACGGCAGCGCGCAGGGGACCGCCACGACCGACAGCGACGGGATCGCCACCTCCCCGCAGTTCACGGCGAACGGGACCATCGGAAGCCTCACGGCGACCGCAACCGTCGCAGGTCTGCCCGAGCCTGCGAGCTTCCGGCTCGAGAATCTGCCCGGCAGGGGTGAGCGCCTCATCAGGCTCGGCGCCCCCGAGCGCGCGGCGACGGTCGAGCAGCGCTACAGCCGCAGACTGCGCGTCCTCGTGCGCGATGCCAACGGCACGCGGCAGGTCGGCGCCACCGTCACCTTCACGCTCGGCGGAGCTGGCACGGGCACGGGCGCCGGCGCCGGCGCCGGCGCGAGCGCGGGAGCGAGCTTCGCCGGCGGCGCGAGCACGGCGACCGCGATCACCGGCATCCACGGCATCGCCACCTCGCCGTCCTACACCGCCGGCAGTGCGGCGGGCACGTTCACCGCGACCGCGACCGCCACGACGACACCAAGCACCGCCCACTTCACGCTGCGCAACCGCGCTGGCACGCCGGCCACGATCACGGCCGGCATCGCCACCGCGGAAGCGACCCGGGTCGGGACGCGCTTTTCGATCGCGCTCGCCGTCGCCGTCACCGACGCGTTCGGCAACAAGGTCCCGGGCGCGCTCGTGACATTCACCGCGCCGGCGAGCGGCCCGAGCGGCAGCTTCGCCACCGCCGCCCATGCGCACGCCGTCTCGGTCCGCAGCGACTCCGGCGGAATCGCCGTCGCTCCGCCGTTCGTCGCGAACGCGGAACCGGGTGGCTACATCGTGATCGCTACGGTCGCACACGGGCCGAGGACCGCGTTCGCGCTCGTCAACGACGCACCATGAGCGCCCCCGCCGTCAGCCTGACGCCGCCGCGGCTGCGACCCGGCGACCTCGCGCGGCTGGCCACCATCGGCGTGCGCACACGCCGGTTGCGCGCGGCGCTCTCGGCGCTCGGGATCGCGATCGGCGTCGCGGCGATCGTCGCCGTGCTCGGCATCTCCTCCTCGAGCCAGGCAGGCCTTCTGGCCGAGATCAACCAGCTCGGCACCAACCTACTCGACGTCACGACCGGACAGAACTTCAGCAACCAAGCCGTGCCACTGCCGCTCACGGCGCCCGGCATGATCGGCCGCATCGGCCCGGTCTACGACGTCGCCTACGTCGGCGCGCTCGCGAATGTCAACGCCTACCGCAGCCCGCTGATCCCGTCGGTCGAGACCAACGCGCTGAGCGTCGCCGCCAGCAACCTCAACCTGCCCGGGGCGGTCGGCACGAGCGTCGCGCAGGGCCGCTTCCTCAACGCCGGGACCGCGTCCGAACCGGTGTGCGTGCTCGGCGCCGCAGCCGCCCGGCGGCTCGGTATCGACCGGCTCTTCCCCGGCGAGCGGATCTGGGTCGGGGGGATGTGGTTCTACGTCGGCGGCATTCTCAAGCCGGCTGCGCTCGCCCCCGAGGTCGACGACTCCGTTCTCATCGGCTTCCCGGCCGCCAAAACGTACCTCGGCTACGCGAGCGTCGTCGACGGCCATCCCACGGTCGGCAATCCGACCGAGATCTATGTCCGTGCCGAGACGAGCCAGGTCAACGCCGTCTACAACGTGCTCGCCTCCACCGCCAACCCCGAGAACCCGAACGAGGTCGACGTCACCGAGCCATCCTCGACGCTGACCGCCGAGGCCGACACGAAGGGCGCCTTCAACGGCCTCTTCCTCGGGCTCGGCGCGATCGCGCTGCTCGTCGGCGCGATCGGCGTTGCCAACATCATGGTCATCAGCGTGCTCGAGCGCCGCTCGGAAATCGGCCTGCGCCGCGCGCTCGGCGCGACCAAGGCACAGATTCGCACGCAGTTTCTCACCGAGGCAATCCTTCTCGCGCTGATCGGCGGCGCCACCGGGATCGGCGCCGGCGCGCTCGCGACCGCGATCTACGCCCATACCAAGCACTGGACCACTGTGATCCCCGCACTCGCGTGGGGCGGCGGCATCGGCGCCGCGATCCTCATCGGCGCCGTCGCCGGCATCGTGCCCGCGATCCGCGCCGCCCGCCTCTCACCGACCGACGCGCTGCGAACCGCTTAGCGCCCCGACCGAACCACCCCCGGCGCAGGTCCGAACCGTCGCCCGACCTCGAAGGCCGGCGACCGTCCGACGCCTCCCCAGGCTCCGCGGGCCGCCCGCGACGCTTGCTTTCGCCTCAGTGCAGACGTTCGCAGGACGGCGACTCGATGTTGCATCTTGTGCCTCGAGTCTCGTGACGGCGGTGCGGGCCTTGCCCGTTATCTCCGGCTCGTTGTCTAGGGTGCGAGCCATGGGCGTGATCGACGAGCTAATCGCCAACAACCGTGCCTTCGCGGGCTCGCTGCCGGCGCGGCATCTTGATGTCCGTCCGAGCCGTGGGTTGGCTGTCGTGACCTGCATGGATTCACGCCTGGACGTGTTTGCGGCGCTGCACCTGGGCGATGGCGAGGCGCATATCCTCCGCAACGCCGGCGGCGTGATCACCGATGACGTGATCCGCTCGCTTGCGGTGTCGCAGTGGCGGTTGGGCACTCGCGAGGTAATGCTGATCCATCACACCGACTGTGGCATGCAGGCGCTGACAGACGACGGCTTCCGCGCCGAGCTGCAGAAGGCGACCGGCGTCGCACCGGCGTTTGCTATCGAATCGTTCGCCGACCTCGACGCGAACGTCCGCCAGTCGATCCTACGGGTGCGACAATCCCCGTTCCTGCCCCACACAGACACGGTCCGCGGCTTCGTCTACGACGTCGACAGCCATCTGCTCCGCGAGATCAACGCCGCCGATGAGCCCTGAGTCTGGCCTCATCGACGGCGCCAGTGTCGCGGGCAATCAACCGGTCTGGCTACCACGTGAAAGGGCGAACCCGCGGCGACGCACGAGCTCAGCGCTCTTGCAGTCGTCCCGTGGGGAAGCGCCCGGTGGTTCTCGCTCGTGCGCCGAAGCGGCGCTGTCGGGCACGCGCGTGCGCGCTCGTGTATCGATCTGGCCCGTCATGACCGTTTCGGGCGAGGATCGCCGGTCGCGGCGCTGCCGGTGTGCGCCGGGATCCAGCGTCGCAACGTCTCGATCAGCTGCTCGCGTCGCATAGGTTTGCTGATGTAGTCGTCCATTCCCGCCTCGAGGCATTTCTCGCGGTCGCCGTCCATCGCGTGGGCGGTCATCGCGATCACCGGGGTGTGGTGGTCGCCGGTCTCGTGACGACGCAGTTCGGTGGTCGCTTCGTAGCCGTCCATTTCGGGCATCTGGCAGTCCATCAGGACCGCGTCGTAACGCTGCACGGAGAGTGCCTTCAGGGCTTGGCGCCCGTCGCCGACCACGTCGACGGTACAGCCGCAACGTTCGAGGGCGGCAACGGCGACGATCTGGTTCACGGGACTGTCCTCGGCGACGAGCACGCGCGGCGCGGTCGACCACAACGGGGAGGCGGCGATGCCCACATCGCCGGGCTGCGGCAGCCGACGGTTGGACGACACCGGGGCGGAAAGTGGGAGCTCGAACCAGAAGGTGCTGCCACGGCCCGGTTCGCTGGCGGCGCCGATCGTTCCGCCCATCAGCTCGACCAACTCTCGCGCGATCGCGAGACCCAGGCCGGTGCCACCGTAGTTGCGTGTCGTCGACGCGTCGGCTTGCGTGAACGGCTCGAACATCCGATCAAGTTCCGCCGGGTCGACCCCGATGCCGGTATCGGCGATCTCGACGCGGGTCCGTGCGCCACCATCCGGTTGTGGTGTCGCGCTGACGGCGACGACGATGGATCCGCCGGTCGTGAACTTGAGCGCATTGGATAGGAGATTCGAGAGGACCTGGTGCAGCCGCTGGCGGTCTCCACGCACGCATTGCGGGACCGCATCGGCGATGTGCACATCGAGCTGGACGCCTTTCGCGTTGGCCTGCAGGCCCGCGACGGCACACGCCTGCGTAACGGTCTCATGCAGGTCGAAGTCGGTGACGTCAAGCTCCAGATGACCGGCTTCGATCTTTGAGACGTCGAGGATGTCGTTGATGATCGCCATCATCAGCTCGCCCGAGCGCGCGACCTGTTTGGCGTATTCGCGCTGCTCGTCGGTCAGCTGGGTGTCGAGCAGTAGCTCGGTGATGCCGATCACGCCGTTCATCGGTGTGCGGATCTCGTGGCTCATGTTGGCCAGGAACGCCGACTTCATGTTGGACGCCTCGACGGCACGGTCGCGCGCGGCCGCCAGGTCCGCTGCCGCCCGGTTTCGTTCCGTCACGTTCTGACAGATCGCCATCCGACACTCGCGGCCGTCGAGGATCAGGTCGTCGCTGGTCACCTCGACGTCGATGAGCGTGCCGTCCTTGTACCGGTGGCGGTGCGGCGGGGCGGCCGGAAGTCCGAGGCGTTCCTTCCCGGTCGTTGTTTCAAGGTAAGTCAGATACGACGCGACGTCCTCCGGCGGCCGCAGGTCTTTGCTCGTCATCGAGCGGAGCTCGTCACGCGAATAGCCGTAGCTGGCAACGGCCGTGTCGCTGGCTGCGACGATCCCAAGCGTGTTGCGGTCGTACACCCACACCGGCTGCGGGTTGTGCTCGAACAGCATCCGGTGCTGGCGCTCGCTCGCGCGCAGCTGCTCGCGGGCGAGCGCGAGTTCGGCGCTCGCCCTGTTTCGCTCCGTCACATTCTGGCAGAGCAGAATCCGGCAACTGCGACCGTCGAGGTCCAGATCGTTGCTGCTGACCTCGACGTCGATGATCGTTCCGTCCTTGTACGAGTGGCGCCACGGCTTGGCTTGTACGAGTCCGGGGTGTTCGCCACCGATGGTGGTCTCGAGGAACCGCTCCAGCGACTCGTGATCCTCTCGTGGCATGAAGTCCTTGATCGTCATCGTGAGGAACTCTTCGCGCGAATAGCCGTAGCTGGCAACGGCCGAGTCGCTGACCGCGACAATCCGAAGCGTTGCTCGTTCGTAGGCGAACATCGGCTGCGGGTTGTGCTCGAACAGCATGCGGTGCTGGCGCTCGCTCGCCCGCAGCTGCTCGTGGCTCGTCGCCAGCGCCTGCTCGGCCTCCACCTGTGCGGTGATGTCGCGGGAGATTCCCCACGTGCCGACGATGTTCCCGTCCGCGTCGCGCAGCGGAAACTTTGTTGTCGACACCCAGATATCCGGGCGATCGTGGAACGTCTCCCGCTCGACTCTC
>Ga0307373_10013706_pt1 | contig 11294 bp, 8 predicted proteins | sample OX2MG_FD_202534 | JGI IMG/M metagenome (GOLD analysis project Ga0307373, IMG submission 202534) | Soil microbial communities from Risofladan, Vaasa, Finland - OX-2 | ecosystem: Environmental > Terrestrial > Soil > Coastal area > Acid sulfate soil | place: Finland: Risofladan, Vaasa | collected... | reverse complement strand
GATCGGAGATATCGCGCAGATACACCAGCGTTTCGTCCGCCGCCGGCTGCAGCCGAATCTCGATCCACGCGTCGTTGACGCGGAAGTACTGCGTGCGTTCGATCGCGTTGCCGCTCTCTTGAGCCCGCTTCATTTCGGGGAGCAGTTCCGATGCCAACGGATCGAGCAAGCGTTCCAAGCTTTTACCGATCACATCCGCCGCACTCGCGCGCAGCAGCTCTTCGGCCTTGGCATTGACGTGGGTAAAGCGCCAATGGGAATCGACGATAAACAGCCCGTCGGGAATGCTTTCCAGAATGCTGTAGCGCCGTTCTTCGGCGGCGCGGGCGCCTCTTGCACGAACGGCTCGTTCGACGCGCCACAGTACCAAGGCGATTCCTAGTAAGAGGAACGCCAACCCCAGCAGGACGTGGGCCGTCACCGCAAGCCGCGCTCCAATAGCGCGGCACGCAGCGCCGTGCGCCCGTTGACCCCGTAGGCGTCGTACACGGCTTGGATCTCACGCTTGAGCGTAAATTCACTGCGACTGAATCGCTGCGAGAGCGCCGCGAGTTCGAGCCCTTCACCCAGCGCCAGCGCGAGCTGGCGACGCGTCGCGCTTAACCCCTGCGGATGCGCCGCCGCCGCAGGCGCTCTGTTGGTTTTGAGGTTGGCGTACAGCACGCTGTTGGGGAAGTGCGCCGCATGCGTGCGCGCGCGTTCCAGCCACGTCGGATCGTTACTGGTTTCGGCCAATCCCTCCGCGGCGAGGGCCGCGCGAAAATGGTGCCCGGTCGAAGAGAAAATCGTGTACGCGATTTCGAACGCGCGGAATGCGCTCGAAGTATTGCCCAACACCTGCTGCACGCGACCCGTTCCGTATTTTTCAAACCCGACGTTGCGGCGGTCGTGCGCGATCGCCAGCGTCGGATCGATGCTATCGGTTCCCAAGCGAATGTAGGTGGAGACGTAGCGTTGGGCCTGCCCCATGTCCACGCCGGCAAACAGGATCGCAAGAGCTACCAGCGCTTGACGCTCCTCGTTCGTCGTCGCGGCCCAGCTCACGTCGCGCGCTAAACCGTGCGCGTGCAGCAACTCGTCGGTCGCCCACACATCGTTATGATTCATCCGCGCAACGTACGCGCGATCCACGTGCGCCGTTACTTGCCACGCCTGGCTCGGCGCCATCTCCTTCGCGTCGCGCAGCAGCCACTGCGCGCGCGCCGAGTCGCCCTGCAAGAATGCGTGCCAGGCCAAGACGCGCACCGTCAGAAAGCGGTCCTGGGCCAGATCCGCCGTCCACTCCGTCGATTCGTAGGCCCGTTCGCACGCCGCAACCGCGACGTTGTCGCCCACTTCCATGCCGATGCGGCTCAACGCGTGGATCGCGCGAGATTTTGCATGGCTATCGCAGCGATCGGGAAACTCCGCGGCGATCTGTAACGCCGCGCTTAAGTCTTCGATCTGTCGATCGAACATCTCGCGCCCGGCGAACATCCAACCGCGAACGATCAACGCTTCGAAGCGAAGCCCCGCATCGCCGTCTCCGATGGCCAGACGTACGTCCGGGGTATCGACGTCGTAGTCGCGGGTGAGCCACCGAAGGCGCATGCGCTGGTAGGCAAGGCGCGCTGCGCCGGCGGGGTGCGACTGCTCGACGATGCTCTGCGCCGAGGTGAACATCTCCAGCGCCGCTTCGAAGTTCCGGCTATTGGCATACGCCTTACCGGAGGCGAGATAGTAGCCGAACCGCCCTTCGTTGGTGACGAACGCATCGCTGTAGCGCGCCAAGGTCTCCAACGCCAGCACCGGATCGCGGCGCGTGAGCACGTCGACGCGCGCCAGCACGCCCTGTTCGTCGAACGGCGACGGCCACTCTTCGCACGACGCGAGCAGCTCGAGCGCGCGGTCGTACTGCGCCTCTCGAATGCACCCCCGTGCCAGCTCCAGCCGATCTTGATGCACGATCTGAACTCGCTTAGTCCTGGATCGTTCCGGCTTGCGTTGTTGCTCCGGCGGTGACGTTGACCGTCGGACCGTTCACCATCCACTCCGTTGAGCTCTGGCCGCTTGCAGACAATTGCTGTCCGCTTGCGGTCGTGTAGTTGTTGAAGACGATCACGTGATACGTGCCGCCGATGATGGTGTGCATCGTAAAGGTGCCGTCGGTGTCGGTATCGACCGTATTGGCGACGTTGCCATTCGAGTCAAACGCTACCACCGTGGCGCCGTACACGGGCGTTCCCGATGGGCTGAGCACGGTTCCGGCAATCTTGCCGGCCTCGACGGTCGGCACCGCAAAGAGCGTCGGACGAACCACGAGCGACCCGTCGCTCTGCTGCGCGATTGATTCGAGCGCGTTGAAATCGGCGATCACGTCTTCGGCGGGATTGTCGCCAACCGTGAACGGCGCCGTAATGGTCATCGCCACCGTACCGGGCGATACCGACGTCGTCTGCGTCGTGCTTCCCGCGCCGACCGTACTCTGCGTTTCGGCATTGGTGAGGAAGTCGAGCGGGTACGTGACGTTGTTTGCGACCACGCCGCTGGATTTCACGTCGACGACGAACTGCAGTTGTTGGTAGAACCCGTTGAACACGCTGCCGATCCCAATTGAGGACGGATCGGTTTGCGCCGCCAACACGTTCACCACGTACGGCGTCGGGTAGGAGGCTAGGGTCGTCTTCACCCCGCCCGAGATCACCGCGACGCTATCGATGCCGATGTTGATCGCCGAGGGCGACAAGTTCCCGATGCGCGGCGGCGCGTCGGTCAACAGAATTCCAATCGACGACGTTGGGATGCCGCCCAGCGTATCCTTGGGCGTGAGCGAACGCGGTGCGGCGGGCGTAAGGCCGTTCGAGCCGGCGACTTGCGAACCGCCACCGCACGCCGACAGCGTAAAGAGTAGAGCGACGATAGCGATACGAAGTTGCTTTGAATATTCCACGAGATGCCTCCAGCACACAATAGCAAGCTCAGCCACGCATAAACGCAGCATTGCCCGTCGATCCCACAACCCAAGCCCCGTCACACCAGGGGACCTCAGTATAGCTCGCGCCGCACAGCAATCAAGAGAACGTGCCAGTCGTAAAGTCCCGTTTTGTGTAAAGACTCGGAAAAAATGACGCCCGCAACGTGCATTTATGTAAATGTTTAGTCCGAAATACCTAAAGATTGCGCAAAAAAGGGCCGCTCTTCCGAGCGGCCCCAGGCATCATCGTTCCGTTCGAACGACCGTTATGGAATACCGGGAGCAACGGCCGCCGGTGCGGCGATCGTCGCTTTCGCATCGAGTGCTTGCTGGGCGATCGCCTGCAATTGCGCGAGATGCGCTTGGGTGAGTTCGTCCACATGTCCGCGCTGCAACGCGACGGCGGCAGCGTGGCGCAGGTCTACCAGTTGCAGACGCGCGAGGGCCTGCGCATCGGCCGGGGTGCCCGGCTTCGGAGCGGTCCACATATCCGCAAGCCGCTTTGCGAAGGCCACCTGCAGATTGCGGCGCACGGGGCCATCGGCTGCGGCGTGGCCGCTCGAGATGCTCCCGAAGATGCCGTTGCGCGCCCAGTCGAAGAGATCGGCGAGCGTCATCGTCTTGCCCGGGGCATATTTCGTCCCGAGATCGTCGATGCGCGCCAGCCGCAAGGGCGAGAACAGTTCGTTGAGGGCCGCATTCTGCGCGGCACCTACGATCGCCACCACCGGCACGTCATGCCGCGGGGTGGGGTCGTAGGCCCACGTGCCCTGGGTGGAAAGCGAGCTGTACTCCGAATAGGTCAGGCGGTCGAGGACGTCGCGGTTGAAGCGCCACGGCGCATCCGCGAAGAGCCCGTTATCGAGCATGTTCCAGGCTGCGCGCTCGGCAGCCAGCGAAACCGGCGTGAGCGGCGCGGTTGCGCCGGGATCGCCCGCGTCGGACCGCGAGAGGTACTCGCCGCCGATGGTATGGGCCGGCATCGCCGCGCAGCGCAGGTAGGTAACCATCGGTGCCATGAACGCCATGCGCGCTTCGTCGAAGGCACGCCCGCGGCTGGGAAAACGCTGCGCGACGCGGTTCATGATCGAATGCATCAGCGTCATCTGGGTCCCGCACCACGCTAGCGGCTTATTCGTGAGATCGAAGGTTACCACGCGCGGATCGACCGAGTGGCCGGAGGCGAAGCCGTCTGCATCCTCGTCGCTCGCGAAGCGATAGGATGGGTCGGACCATTTCGAGGCCCATTGCTTGAGCGTCGCTCGCTCCTGAGCGGGCGTGTCCGAGGCCGGGATGTAGCCGTAACCGTAGTGCACGGCATAGTAGTCGTACGGCCCGAGAACCAGTTGATCGTAATCGCCCTGCGGCGTTCCCTTCGGCCAAATGTTCAGCGGGCTATACTCCATCACGGAGCTCGCGACGCCGTGCGCGTTGGTGAAGGACTTGCTTTGGAGATCCTTCGCCGTATAGGCCATCGAACCGATGAAGTTGTGCTGCAGCCCGAGGTCGTGGCCGGATTCGTGCAGGATGATCGAACGAATGAAATTTTCGACGTACGCGTGCTCGCCCGCCGCGGTATCGGGAACGCCGCGCGCGGGCGCGACGATGAACTTGTAGGTGCGTCCGCCGAGGCCCTCGATGGCATCGAAATTGACGCCGATGTTGAGTTCTTCGCCGGTACGAGGATCGGTGATCAAGAGCGCTTCCGCTCCAAACTGAGGCGAACTCGTATCGATCCAGCGAATCATGTTATGGCGCAGATCCTCCGGATCCCAGCTTGGATCGTTGGGTTGCTGACGCACTTCAACCGCATTCAAGATGCCCACCGGTTTGAAGGCATCGTTCCAGGTGAGCAGCGCCTTCTTCACCGTATCGCGATATTGGAACGGAATATCGTTACTGAGATAAAAGACGATCGGGTTCGCCGCCTGGACCGGAGCCGCCGAGGTGCGTTTTCCAAAGTTCCAGCGCGTGATGTAATTCACGGTACGCTGCAATTCGCGATCGCTCGCAAAATCGATCAGCGGCTGCGAGAAATACCCAACTCGCGGATCCGCGACGCGCGGAACGTATCCGTCGTTTGGGGCGGCGATTAGGTTGTACGTCATGTTAACTTCGACGCTGCGAGGATCGGGCGCGTTATCGATCGCGTTCGGATCGAGGGACTGCCACGTCTGATCGACGTGCAACACGTCGTTGAGCGGGAAGGCCTTCGCTTTTGAAAAGAACGAACGGGCCGGGTCGAGGCGATAGCCGTGCGCCGGCATGTTATGGGCGAGTTGGTTGAACGACGCGGCCAAATCGGCGACGTCGCCGAGAAACGGCGCCGCCGGGATGACGACGGTATCGGCGTTCTCTGCGACGATCGGAACCACCGCGATCACCGATTTCGGGAGCGACGCCGCGACGCCGGTGGACTCTGGCGTATTGGGTTTGGTGATCGTATACGTGTTGGGCCAACGCAACACCACGGTATCGTCGACGCGATCGAAGTGGATGATGCGGGCGGGCGCAACGTACGGCTCGCCCTGCGCCGGCCCGAAGCCGCCAAGGCCGCTCGACGGCACGGATGTCTCGATGAAATCTTTGCCGAGCTGCGAGGTGCTCAGGCTCAAATAAGTCTTGCCGTCTTTTTTAATGATCGGAATCAATCCGCTCTCAACAGCCGCGCCTTTGACGAAATCGGCATACGGCTTTGGCGCGCTTCCCGCGGCAGCGTGCGCCGCACCGGCCGCCGCCTGCGCCATTGCGGGCGCAGCGAAGCATGAAGCAAACGCAAGGGCGAGAAACGCTCGTAAGGAACGTCGAATCATGAACCCCTCCACAAGGTATTGGTCAAGCGCTTCTTCGCTACGGGGATGCCCATCTCTGCCGAAAGCATTTGAATACCCGCTGTGCCAAACATCGGCACTCGAAAACGGCGCGCAGGCCTTGACCCTGACCCAACGTCATAGCGTAGCGTCTGGACTGTGAGTTCCGAAATGAATCTCAACGAAGAACCGCTCTACCGCGCAAAAGCCTTTGCCGCACTCGCGGGGGTAACCGTGCGCGCGCTGCATCTGTACGATCGCATCGGGCTGCTGCCGCCGGCGCAACGAACGGCGGCCGGCTATCGGCTCTATGGGGCGGCAGAGCTCGAACGCCTCGAACATATCGTCGCGCTTCGCTTCGTCGGTTTCGGACTCGATCGCATCCAGGAGCTTCTCGCCGGACGCACGCTGCCATTGCTCGAGGCGCTGCAACTGCAACGCCGGATGATGGCGCAGCAGCAACGACACCTCGGCATCGCCATCACCGCTATCGATCGTGCGCAACGCGCGTTCGAGAGCGGCGCGGCGGCCGACCGTTGGGAGACGCTCCGCACCGTTATCGAGGTACTTAAAATGCAACAGGACTGGAGCTGGACCGAACGTTACTATACCGATGAGGATCGCGCCAAACTCGCCAAGATGTGCGAAAGCACGCCACGCGAAATCGTCGAAAGCGGCGAGCGCGATTGGGCCGCGCTCATCGCCGACGTGGAAGAAGCCGCACGCAGCGGCGAGAGCCCGTCCTCTCAACGTGGACGGGACCTGGCGGGGCGCTGGAAGACGCTCGTAGGGGCCTTTACCCAAGGCGATCCGGGCATCGCTCGCGGCCTCAACCGCATGTGGACCGACACCGAGCATCACCCCGAGGGCTTCAAACGCCCGTGGAGCGACGAAGCGGACCGCTTCATCAAAGCCGCCATGGGTTAGGGCCCGACGATACCGCGCGGATGGGCCTAGCCGCGTAGCCTCGATGTCGCAGTAGGCCTCCACACGATTCTTTGTTGGAGGTCTCCATGTACGTTACCGCCGCTTCGCCCACCCGTCCGCGCGCCGTCGAATTCGGCGTTTATCGCGACGGAGATAACAATCTCGACGCTTCCCAGAGCCTTGCGGTCGCGCAGGCGCTACAGACGAGCCAAAGCGATCCGAACATCGAGTTCACGATCCAAGATACCACCGGTCTGCGCGCTTCGCACGGCGATATCGTTGAAGGCAAGATGCACACCGATGCGTTCACGATTGCGGATGGTGAGATCGGCGACCCATCTATAGGTAAAGCCCGCAACATGTCTAACCCGAACAACCTCGCGAGGTTCGTCGCGCAGACGCTCGACAACGCCGAAGCATCCGGCGCGAAGCAGACGTGGCTCGATCTTGTCGATCACGGCGGCGGCGATGGCGGCGGCCTCGAGACGCACGACGGCAAGGTGATGGCCATGCCGGACATGGCTCGCGCGATCGCCGACGGTGTCGCGCTGCATGCGCAGGAGCACCCCGAAGACGCGGGGCGTAACGTCGACGGCGTGGTCGCGAACCAATGCCTGATGGCAACGATGGGTTTCGCCGACGCGCTCTCGCACGTGGGCGTGAAGTATCTCGCCGCGAGCCCGGAGACGATGCTCTCACCCGGCGTACCGACCGGCGTCGCGCACGACATCGCCTCGCATATCGGCGATCCGTCCGCGATGGCCAAAGGCGTCGTGAACGACGTTATGCACGCGCAATATGGCGACGCATTCGAGCGCTTCGGCCCGGCCGCGGCATTCGACGTACTCAATCTCGACCCAACCAAGATCGCGAACGCCGAACGCGCGATCAAAGGCTTCAACGATGCCGCTGTGCACGCAGCGGGCGCGTCGCCCGCTGCGCGGGCCGTGCTACGCGACGACGTTCGGTCGGTCCAAGGCATGGTCCGTTTCTCCGGCGCAACGCCCGATATGCCGTGGCACGCCGATCGTCCGGCAATGGCGGTGTACTCCGCGGTTGCATCCGACGGACGTTTGAGCGACGCGCTTCGCTCCGACGCGCGGGCCGCAAAGGCCGCGGTGGGGAGCTTGGTGATGGCGCATAAGGAAAGCCGCGGCTTCGGCCCGTTCGACGGTTCGAGCTACGCCGATGCGGCCGGGCCGACGATCCACGCTCCGGTGACGCCGAAGCAGATCGACTCGTGGGCTCCCAAGATCAGCGAAACCAAGAACGCCTTTTACACCGCTACCGACGAGGACAAACTCGCGCGTGTTATCGCCTAGCACGAGTCGCTAGGGCTACCGTAATGCGCGTTCGATCGTTGCGCGGAGGTCGCCGGCCGCCCAGGCGCCGGTGAACGACTGCAGGATTCGCGCGGTCAGCCCCCAGATTCGGCGCCCTTCGTGATCGAGCACGGGGCTGGCGACACGGATGCCGCCAAACTCCACCTCGCCCTCACGAAGGGACGGCCCCAGGATCGTTGCGAGCGGAACGGTGAACACCGCTGCCGTTTCGCGCGAGTCGATCCGCAAGGCACCGGGTTCGATTGTCGCGACGAACGGCGTCACGTCGAACGTATTGATACGCTGGCGAATAAGCGGCAACGTTGCGAGTATCTGAACGCGACTGGCTTCGATCCCGACTTCTTCGTGCAATTCGCGCAGGGCCGCCGCTTCGAGATCGTGGTCCGCAGCGTCTAGTCTACCGCCCGGCAGGCCGATCTGCCCCGGATGATCGCGCAGATGCGTCGCTCTCTCGACAAAAATGACGCCGTGCGGCGATTCCCGCAGGATCGCAATCGTCACCGCCGCCGGCCGACGCATTTTCATCCTCGCGCATTCCTCGTTCGGCCGGCCGAACGCCTGCATGGACGCAGGTTCGGGGTGGAGAGCAGCAAATGACCGTTTTCTCTGTTTCGGTCAGTTTTTGAGGATGGTGCCCGATGGCTGCTGCCGCCGATCTCGCCCGACTGCGTTCCTTCATGGACGAACACGTTTACCCGAGCGAAGCAATCTACGCGTCCCAACTCGCTTCGGGAGCCTCGCCTTGGCAACAACCGCCCGTCATGGAACGCCTCAAAGACTTGGCGCGCAGGAACGGTCTATGGAACCTGTTCCTTCCCGAACCTGAATACGGCGCGGGCCTGACCAACCGCCAATACGCGCCGCTCTGCGAATTGATGGGAAGCTCGCCGATTGCGCCCGAGGTCTTCAATTGCAACGCACCGGACACCGGAAATATGGAGGTGCTCGCGCGGTACGGTTCTCCCGAGCAACGCGAGCGCTGGCTGGTGCCGTTACTCAGCGGCGAGATTCGCTCCGGATTCTCCATGACCGAGCCCGACGTCGCCTCTTCGGATGCGACGAACGTGCGGGCGTCGATTCGCCGTGACGGCGATACGTACGTGCTCGACGGCCTCAAGTGGTGGACGACCGGCGCGATGCATCCGGCATGCAAAGTCTTGATCTACATGGGCAAGTCCGATCCGCAAGCGCCCAAATACTTGCAGCAATCGATGGTGCTGGTCCCGATCGGCACGCCGGGCGTGCGCATCGTGCGCCACCTCTCCATCTTCGGCTATGACGACGCACCCTTCGGCCACTGCGAAATCGCGTTCGACAACGTGCGCGTTCCACTAGAGAACGTGATCTTGGGCGAAGGCCGCGGTTTCGAAATCGCTCAGGGGCGTCTAGGGCCGGGCCGCCTGCATCATTGCCTGCGTCTGCTCGGCATGAGCGAACGCGTCCTCGCGATGATGGTGCGCCGCGTACGTTCGCGCGTCGCTTTCGGGAAGACGCTGGCGGAGCAAGGCGTCGTGCGAGAGTGGATCGCGCGCTCGCGTATCGATATCGACCAGGCGCGATTGCTCACCTACGATGCGGCCGACCGTTTGGATCGCGAAGGCAACAAACGCGCGGCGACCGCGATCGCGATGGCCAAGGTCGTCGCACCGAACGCCGCGCAGCGCGTGATCGACCGCGCGATCCAGGCCTTCGGCGCCGAGGGACTTCTCGACGACACCGGCCTCTCCCATGCCTGGATCGCGGCACGCTCGCTGCGCATCGCCGACGGCCCGGACGAAGTGCATCTGGTCGCGATTGCAAAAGCGGAACTGGCAAAGTACGATCCCGCGCATGTATGAGTTTTCGCTGGAGGGAGGCGCAACCGAACTCTGCTTCGTGCGCCACGCCGACGCCAAACCACAGGACGGCGACGCGGATATCGATGCGACCTATCGCGACGCGCCGCTCAGCGCGGTGGGGCGCCTTCAGGCCGCCGCGCTGGCCGAGCGATTAGCCACGGAGCGCATCGCCGCAATCGTCGCGAGCCCCGCGAGACGAGCGCTCGAAACGGCGCGCTACATCGAGCACGCGGCCCCGTCCGCCTTTACCACCGACGAACGCTTGCGCGAAGTGCACATCGGCGAATTCGATCGCCCGCTCGAAGTGCGCGATGCGGCGTTGGCGGCCGCCGTACGCGAACGCCTCGACCGCTTGGCGCAGATCGCGCTGCGCGACGGCGGTTGGGGCAGCATTCCCGGGACCGAGCCTTCGGAAGAGGTACGCTCGCGTATGCGGGCGGCCGTCGCCGACATCGTCGGTCGCCATCCCGGCGAACGCGTGGTCGTGGTGAGCCACGCCGGCGCGATCAACGCCTACCTCGCCGATCTGCTGGAGCTCCGGCACGATTTCTTCTTTCCGGCCGGCAACACGTCGCTCTCCGCCGTTCGGTTCAACAACGGGCGCCGATTGCTGATCGGCCTCAACGACATCGCCCATCTGCGCGCCGCCATGAGGACCGCGTAACATGCACGCCGGCGATCCGGAAGTGATCCCCGTCCGCGCCGAAGAGTCGCTCGACGTCTCCGCGCTCGAGCCATATCTGCGCCGGCATCTTCCGGTGACCGATGGGGAGTTCCAACTCGCACAGTTCGGCGGCGGCCATGCGAACCTCACCTATCTCGTGCGTTTCGGCGACTACGAGTACGTTTTGCGTCGTCCGCCGCTCGGCCCACTCCCGCCGCACGCGCACGATATGAAGCGCGAATACAAAGTTCTGAGCAATCTCTACCGTGACTTTCCGTTAGCTCCGAGGGCGTTCGCACTCTGTACCGATCACGCGATCGTCGGGAGCGATTTTGTCGTCGAGGAGCGTAAATTCGGTATCGCGATCCGGCGCGATCTTCCCGAAAACGTTCGCGACGACGCAGCGTTGGCGCGACGTATCGGCGAGATGCTCGTGGATACGCTCGCATCGCTGCACCGCGTCGATCCTCAGAACGTCGGGCTGAGGGATCTCGGGCGACCGCATGGATTTCTCGAACGCCAACTCTCCGGCTGGATCGAACGATGGCACGCCGCACGCACGGAGGGTTCGATCGATGCGGCCGCGCTGCTCGCCTGGCTCGAGCGATCGCTACCGCCGTCACCCGCGGTCGCGCTCGTTCACAACGACTACAAACTCGACAACATGCTGCTCGATCCCGGCGACCCTTCGCGAATCGTCGCGTTGCTGGATTGGGATATGTGCACCCTCGGCGACCCGCTGATGGACGTTGGCTACAT
>Ga0307373_10013704_pt1 | contig 11295 bp, 9 predicted proteins | sample OX2MG_FD_202534 | JGI IMG/M metagenome (GOLD analysis project Ga0307373, IMG submission 202534) | Soil microbial communities from Risofladan, Vaasa, Finland - OX-2 | ecosystem: Environmental > Terrestrial > Soil > Coastal area > Acid sulfate soil | place: Finland: Risofladan, Vaasa | collected... | reverse complement strand
CTCATCACCGCAAAGCCTTCCGGAGGGCGGCGGATGCCTCCAGCTACCCCCTCAACCCCGCTCGTTCAGCAAGACCCTACTTTTCAACCGGCGCGTGTGGACCAGTATTCAGGCGGCGCCCACACGGCCGGCTGCCGGCCGATACCTGACCCACCCCACCAACACCCAGCCGGCGGTATCTCGTTCTGCTCGCCTTCGCCTCACGGCACGAGATACCGCCGCAACACCCCGCGGCGGGGTCGAATCTCACCGCGGTGCCGAAGGGGGGTGCATTTTCGACCGTTGCAAAGGGGTGTATTTTCTGGCGCCCTTGACATCAGCTCTGGGGAAGTTCCGGTGATCGGCGACAGGGTGCGCACGGGGCACTTTCCCGGTCGGAGCATCGGACGACGTCTGCGCGATTGTTGCGCTCTCGGCCAACTCGGCGTCAGTGAACGTGAACGCGAGCGCCCAGACGTCTTTGTCGGTGGTCTGGGTTGCCGACGTCTAGCCGTCGACACCACCACGGGAGCGCATTTCCGCGGCCTCCGTCTTGTTGGAAGGCTGAACAATCGAGCACTTGATTGCTTCCCAAGCCTTAACGGGCTGGGCCCGGCACCCGGCCACAGGTCCTAACGCAGCGTGCGCACAGAGCTAATGATGTGATCGAGGACTAGATCGATGCCGGTCCAGTCTTGCGCCGCCATCTGTCCGGGATCCTTCTGAGCAAGAGCCAGCTTTGCCAAGAACGCATCCTGTATCGCATTCTTCCCATCAACGACCCCCTGGTACGCGTTCACCCCCTCGACGAATCCAGTCCATCGCACTGGCCACAGTCCATCGCCATGAGCAAGGACATCCCGTCCAAGGTAGAGCTCGAGCGATGCGCCAAGGCCATTGACGTCCATAGCCCGTTCACCCCTCGGACCGACAGTTGGATAGTTTTTAGCCAACTCCAGTTCGGGAAGATGAGTGACCACGATGTTCGAGGGGATGCGCGGGTCCTTCTCTTTCATCGACCGAACAACATCCCGTGCCGCGGTGTCAGCGTCGAACAACGCGAGGACTCGGTTCGGAATGCCGGCCGCCACAAAGGCAGTAACGGTTCGCCGCAGGGCGGCAGCACTTCCCTCGGCGCCTCGACTGAATTCCGGGAACCTTACGAAGTGGGCTAGATGCGATCGCCTGAGCGCAAGCGACCTCGAGAGAATGTCTGCGTCGGAGGTCCCCTCGACAAGGACGATCGGGGGCAACCCCATCTGATTCGCGTGAGTGACGTATTCGGTCGCAACGCGCTGCGGGTCGATGTCTTCTTCAACCCACCCCGCTTCGATCAGGTCGTTGATGTCAAGCGTGAGGGTCTCCTCGTCTGGCAGGACTTCGAGCAGCGCGCGGAGCGCGAATCGCGACTCGCTGTCGTCCCACATCGCTAAGAGCCAACTAACGGCGTGAACGTCCCGGGACCCCGGCGGGGTTATCTCTCGCAGCGGCTGACCCGCGTCGAGGCCGCGCCGCATTCGTTCGCACCACGAAGACCAGTCAAGGTCGTGAAGTGCCTCGACGAGGTCATTCTCGGCCTTCTGAAAATCCTCTGGCAGCCGCCAATCTCCGAGCGGAGAATGGCGGCTGATCTGTTCGTTCCTGATGTGCCCGAACTCGCTCGCAACTCCTTCGACGTCGACACCCATGACGTCGAGTCGATCCCTGAGCACCCGTGCCTGGGTGCGGAAACCCCGGACGCGTGCTTCGCCCGGGGTTACATCGGGATATGTCTTGACTACGAGCTTCTGCGCCTCGGTTCCGCCGAAATCGACCCAGTCGCGCAGTGTGAAGAGCGTGACAATCCGGCCGTCGACCCCGGCGCGGTAGGAATCGACTTCCCGCCCGTCGCTCAAGTAAAGGTGACCGTAGCTGCTCACGCTCAGGAGTATCCGCAAAACAGAGGGCCGGGGCCAAGTCGAGACCTATCTCATGGCTCGCCCGCGGAGGAGATTGCGAAGCGTCTCGCGCCATTTCGCCAGTCCGCCGTGAATTCGGGCAGAGGTGGGCGGTCTTCCGTGGATCAGAACTGGCCAGCATTGCCGCCCAGAACGCGACGGCCAAGAGGCATTCCGCATCATCGAGGCGAAGGCGACCGCCAGAATCGAACCGGCTCATGGCTGTTTTGCGGACCCCAGCCTCCCAACGTCGCCACGTTGCTTCCACGGACGGCGGCCACCTCTAGATCCCTGTGTGGCTTGAGACCGTGCGAAGGGTCTCAGGGGTGGCCTGCCGCTTGAAGAGCGGCAGGTCTGAAGGGCGCGCTCCGACGTCGTCGAAGGCGCTTTCGCTAGATGGAGCCGAGCCCCCAGAGTCTCCGTCGACCTGAAAGACGCGGGCAAGCCGTTCGAGTTGGTCATCGCTCGGGAGACAGGCGTAGACGACCCACCGCGCGCGCTACCGCGGGCCTATTGTGACTTGCGCGTCGTCACTCTCGTGCGCCCTCGTGAAGCGTCGAATCGCTCATGCGCTTGACATTCAACAGGGACAGTTGTCCGCGAGTACATCGGTCTCCGGATGCACCTGGTCCCATTTTGGTCCCCGTCGGCGACTGGACAGCAAACTGCCTGCTACACGTACATATGCGACCGCCCTTTCAAGGCGGCAACACGGGTTCGAATCCCGTTAGTGCGATCGGCATCCCGCCGATGTGGTTTCGGTGACGCCAGGCCCGGCCGGGCTACGCACTTCTGCTCGGCGGCGGCACCGCGGCCGCCCTGGCGGTCAAACTCGGCCGGACGCGGCTCGGGCTGTTCACCGCTGCGGCGCCACTGATCGGAGTGATGGTGCCGGTCTCCGGCGGCACCGGCGTCGTCGTGACGATGATCCCGCACGCGGTGCGGCGTGTGATCGGACCCGACCACCGGCGCGGCCGGTGCCGACGGCGCCGTCTCCTGGTACGCGTGCCAAACCGTTCGTGCCTCACCGCCCGTCGCCGTCGAGCGAGGCGTATCCTCGTCGACGATTGTCGCATTCGGCACGACCGATGGGTTCCTGAGCCCGTCGCGCCCCCGGTTGGCCGTGCGTCTTGCCCGTCGCGGAACAACGAAGGAGACACCATGGCAAGCGTGAGCCGACCCGGCGCAGGAGGCGCCCCCGCCCGGCGGGGTCAGTTTGAAGAGGTCTATGCGCGGTCACTCCGCGACCCGGAGGCGTTCTGGGGCCAGGCCGCGGCAGCGATCGACTGGATGCAACCCTGGAACCGCGTGTTGGACGACACTGGAGCACCGATCTACCGGTGGTTTCGTGGCGCACGCCTGAACACGTGCTACAACGCCCTCGATCGCCATGTCGAGCGCGGCCGGGCGGATCAACTGGCACTGATCTACGACTCGCCGGTGGCCGAGACGACAGCCACGTATACGTATCGCGAGCTTCGCGACGCCGTCGCCCGCTTCGCCGGAGCCCTCGCCGCCGAAGGTGTGGTCAAGGGCGATCGCGTGATCATCTACATGCCGATGATCCCGGAGACGGTCATCGCGATGCTGGCGTGCGCCCGCATCGGCGCCATCCACTCGGTGGTCTTCGGCGGCTTCGCGGCGCACGAGCTGGCCGGGCGCATCGAGGACGCCACGCCAAAGGTGATCGTCTCGGCGTCCTGCGGCGTCGAACCCGGGCGGCTCATCCCGTACAAGCCACTCTTGGACGAGGCGATCCGGACCGCGGGCCACACGCCACAACGGTGCATCATCGTGCACCGCCACCAAGTCGAGGCGGACATGATCCCCGGCCAGGACATCTGGTGGGAGGACGCGATGGCGGCCGCCACCCCGGCCGACTGCGTCGCGGTCGCGGCGACGGACCCCCTCTATATCCTCTACACGTCGGGCACGACCGGGCACCCGAAGGGCATCGTGCGGGACAACGGCGGCCATGCCGTCGCCTTGGCGTGGTCGATGCGCAACATCTACGGGGTCGACCCGGGGGAGGTGTACTGGGCCGCGTCCGACGTCGGGTGGGTCGTCGGCCACTCCTACATCGTCTACGCCCCGCTCCTGCACGGCTGCACGACCGTGCTCTACGAGGGCAAGCCGGTCGGGACCCCCGATCCCGGCGCCTTCTGGCGCGTCATCTCCGACTACGGCGTCAGCACCCTGTTCACGGCGCCGACGGCCTTCCGCGCGATCCGCCAGCAGGACCCCGACGGCAGCCACATCGGCAGGTACGACCTCTCGTGCCTGCGCGCCCTCTTCCTCGCGGGCGAGCGCTGCGACCCGGCCACACTCTACTGGGCCGAGGAGCAGCTCGGCATCCCTGTGATCGATCACTGGTGGCAGACCGAGACCGGGTGGGCGGTCGCCGCGAACTGTCTGGGCATCGAGCACCTGCCCGTCCGCGCCGGCTCGCCGACCCGCGCGGTCCCGGGTTGGGATCTTCGGGTACTCGACCACGACGGCAGCGAGATGCCCCCGGGCCAGACCGGCGCGCTCGTCGTGAAGCTCCCGATGCCGCCAGGCGCGACTCCAACGCTCTGGAATGCCGATCAGCGCTTCCACGAGACCTACCTGGCCGAATATCCCGGGTACTACCAGACCGCCGATGCCGGCTTCATCGACGAGGACGGCTACCCGTTCGTGATGGCACGCACCGACGACGTGATCAACGTCGCCGGTCACCGGCTGTCGACCGGACAGCTCGAGGAGGTGCTGGCGATGCACCCGGACGTGGCCGAGTGTGCGGCCGTCGGCGTTGCCGATCAGCTCAAGGGCCAGTTGCCGCTAGGGCTCGTGGTCCTGAAAGCGGGCGTCGACCGACCGCACGCGGACATCATCCGCGAGGTCGTCCAGCTCGTGCGCCATGAGATCGGCGCGGTAGCGTCGTTCAAGATCGCGGCGGTCGTCGATCGCTTGCCCAAGACGCGATCGGGCAAGATCCTCCGCGGCACGATTCGCAAGATCGCCGACGGGGAGCCGTACACGATGCCGGCCACCATCGACGATCCGGAGATCCTGGACGAGGTCGCCGAGGCCCTACGCGGGCTCGGCTACGCGCCGCCGGCGGCCGTGGGCTGATCATCGCCCGGCGTCCCGTCAGGACCCGCGCGCGGCACCAGACCGCTCGTTACCCGGACCATCGATTCGGTCGGCGAGCGGGATCCTACGAATCGTCACCCCGCCCCGCGCCCCCATTTTCAAGGCGGCAACGCGGATTCGACTCCCGTTGGGGGCATTCCTGGGATCGACGACGCCTAGCAAGATTTCAGGGTGCCTTTGCATGCGCGCCGGCCGGCGAGACGCCCGTTAGGCCCCGCTCGAGGGCCTCGACCACCTGGTCCATTCGAGCTTCGATGATCTTGCGACCCGCGATGTCGACCGGCAGACAGCTGTGCTCGGGGGCAGTTCGCATCGGCACGAGATGCGGTCGAGCGCGCGAGCCTCGGCGTCCCAGGTCACATCAACGATTTCCAGCTTCACACGCATCGTGTCCGTGGGCGCAGGCGGAAATGTGTCGTTCAGTGCCCGAGCGGCTCCCCTGGGAAGCGCAGCCCGAAGCGTCGGATCAGGTCGGGAACGCTTGACGGGTCCATCTCGAGCCCGTAGCGCTCGCAGAGCTCGCCGAGGACGGCCGGTGCGGCCTGAGTGACCCCACCGAGGTCCACCAAGTCCGCGAAGAAGCCCTCGAATCCCGCCGGTGAGATGATCTCGAGGATCCGACACGGCTCATCGCCGGCGTTCCAGAATGTGTGCCATTCCCCGCGGGGCTTGAAGACAAGGTCCCCGGGCCCAGCTTCGAATACCTGATCGCCCAACAGGGCGCCCATCCGCCCTTCGACCACGTAGCTGTACTCGTCCTCGTGGGTGTGCCTGTGCAGTGGGGCCGCAAGCGCCCTGGCCGACATCGGATGCTCGACGAGCGAGAAGCGACCGCCGGCCACTTCGCCGTCCGCCATGAACCGCACCCCGATGCTGCCGAGGAACCCGGAACGCCCGTCGCGCGGTCCGAGCACGCGGGCCTCGTGAGTTACTGCCATGGTCGTGCTCTCATTTCGTCGGACATAGGTGTCGCGTAGACTAGACTGCCACCGACCGATGCGTCAACATGGCCGGACACCGATGACCCGCGAACCCTCTCACCGCCCGTACCGCATGCGGCTCAGGGCTGAGCAGCAGGCACTGACGCGCCAGCGCATCACCGAGAGCGCCGTCGAGTTGCACGGCACGCTCGGACCCGCTCGCACGTCGATGAGTGCCGTGGCCGCCCACGCTGGGGTCCGCCGCTCGACGCTCTACCGCCATTTCCCGGACGAGAGCGCGCTGTTTGACGCCTGCACCGCGCACTGGATGGCTGTCAATCCACCGCCCGATCTCTCCACATGGGCCGAGATCTCGTCCCCGGACGAACGCCTACGAACCGCGCTGGGAGAGCTCTACGGCTTCTACCGACGAACCGAGCAGATGCTCGACAATCTGTTCCGCGATGAGAGCATCGTCCCCTTAGTCGCTGAACGCTTTGCAGCCTTCCGGGGCTACCTCGCCGCGGCCCAGGACGCCTTAATGCGGGGACGCGATGCCCGGGGCACCACCGCCCGGTGCGCCCGGGGAGCGCTCGGGCACGCCGTCGCATTCTCCACCTGGAAGTCCCTTGTCCGAGAGCACGGCGTCTCCGACGCGGACGCCGTCGCCCTTCTCTGCGTGCTCGTCGCAGCGAGCAGTACGACAGCCGGATACACCTGGCAGACGGGAGCCTGAATCCGTGAACATCATGGCGTCCCCAGTTCGCGTCGAGGTGTCGCCGCTCGTAACATTCCCGCAAACCACAGCTTTTGTCACGCCACAGACTGCGCCACACCTGCGGGAGCATTCATCCGGCGGGCCCTCCGGCGATCCGAGACGCCGCCGAGCCAGCCCGCGGACATCCACACGGGCACTAGCCCGTCAATCCGGCACCGATTAGCCTCTACGCGAATTCCCAAACAGGATTCGAGGAGCCCTGATGACGCAACTGACCCGGGTAGGACGGGTAATGGTCCCGGTCGCCGATCAAGACGCGGCGATCGCGTTCTATGTGGACAAGCTGGAATTCACGGTTGCGGCTGACGTTGCCTACGGTGACGGCGAGCGCTGGGTCGAAGTCGCACCACCCGACGGCGGTGCCGCGTTGGCGCTCGTACCGGCGACCGACCACTATGCGGCCGGACGCATGACCGGGATTGCTCTGGGTTCATCGAACCCGCGAGGCGACCACGAGGGCCTGCGCGCCAAGAGAGTCGATGTCGACGCTGCGCTTATGGGTGGCGACGGTGTGGTGCCCCTGCTGTTTTTCTTTCGCGACGTCGACGCGAACCAGCTCATGGTTGTTGAAGATCGCTAGCTGCATCGCGCACTCGACGGGGCAGAGAACGTTCTCACGAGCAGGGGTGGTCACCTCCTCCTTGGACGGCCCGATCTCGGACTCATACCCGGAAGGTCGTAGGTGCGCAACCTGGCCCCGCTGCTCAATCGACGCCGTGCAGTTCGCCGGGTTTGTTCATTCCTGGCGACGCCGTGTGTGATGAACGCGTGCCGGGCTCGTGCCCACTGAATCCGCGTCGGGCGTACCCGCCAGTCCAGGTTCGAGTCCCGCACGCCAAGGGTTCAGCGCAATCAGTCGCGACCACGGCGCGTCGATGTGCAGTTCCTGTCGCACGGTGGCTCGGCGAGCCATTAGCGGCGGATGCGCGGACCGTCAATGCTCCAGTGGCGCACAGCTGATGTCAGCCAATCGTGGCCATCACCGGGACGCTCCAAGACGAAGCGGGTGATTGTCTGTTGCCCCGCATCGCGGTCGCCGTACAGCAAGTCGACTGCAAAGAGCGCTCCGGAGGCCACCGCGTCACGGAGGGCGTCGTGCTCCACGTCTCGTGGGTCCCGAATCGCCCCCTGCCAGAAACCGACGATGCCGGGCGAGACGTACAGATCGCGGGTCTGGGATCGGAACCCGTCGGGATCTAGCGGCGGATCCATGGCCGGGTCGTGCGGCCAGAATCGCCAGCCGTGGATGACGCCGATGCCGGTGCCGGCATTACGCAGGGAGATCGCCAGATAGGCGTCTTCGTCGTCGAGCTCAGCCACCGCGCGCCCGCCGGGCAACTTGACGTAACGGCCGTCGACGAACCGGATCTTCTGCGCTTCGTCTTCCGGCCCGGACGGGACCAGCAACGGCCGCATCCCGACCAGCAGTGCCTGTTCGGCGACCCGGGCTGCCTTGTTGGCAGAACGAACCGACGCGAACGTGGCGGCCGCGAGCACGAGCGTGCCCACGGCCGTCGCCAATGCCGAGGTGGTGGTCCAGTCGATTGGGTGCCCCTTCGTCCGACGCCGGAGTCCGGACGACCGCTGAAGGCGATCGACCCTCGCTCTGTCCCGATCGATGCGCCTGCGAGGTGCTTCGACGCCCCGGTGCTTAGCGTAACTCCGCTTGTCGCTCGTTGAAATGGTGCTGCCGAGCCGATCCCGTGAGCCGCCCAGCGGTCAACGGCGGCGGATGCAACGTTGCTCGACCGGCCCTCAAGACGGCACCGTCCGTCGTGACGCTCAGTTGACGCGACGACAGTCGGGAGACGCCGAAGGGACGTCACACTCGGGTGGAGAGCCATCCCGTCAACTGTCTACGTGTCTCGGCGCATCGCTGATCGGCACGCGAGGCAACGTCCCTGACAAGGACTCCTAGGCCTCGGCAGGTCAGAATGCGTCCTGCGTACACCGCGACGCGGGCACTCGCAGCAGCCACGCCTCCGAACCCCCCCCTGCGTATTGACGATTCCCGGTCGGTCGCCGGTCGGTGTCCCGCGACGGCTGTCGCTCAATCGCCATGCGACGCAGGACGACGCTCCCAGTCTTGCCCATGCGTCACCGTCGGGTGCTCTAGCCTCGAGGGGTCACGTCACGAACGGTGACTCGAGGTCGAGCCGAATCGCTGGAACACGCTGAGCGCCAGGATAACGAGTGCGATTCCCCCACCCAGGTACAAGACGTCCTTCCCGCCTTCGAAATTGACGACTTCGTCGACGAAGGCAACTGCGGCGACGAGAATGAGCATCGAGATAATTCGGGATTTGAGGTCATTGAGGTCCCGCACGATGAGCCAGCCGGGGAGAAGCGGCCGACCCACGCTGCCGTGGCTCACGAACAGCTCGAAGAATCCGATCGCCGTAATCATCAGCGTCGCACCGATCAGGAACAGGTCGACTTCAACGAGGAACAAGCCCAGGTTTTGCCTGACCGGAAACGGATGGGAGATGACGTCATCGGCGGAGTGGACGAACAAGGCTGTGCCATAGGCGAACGCCCCAAGGGCCGACAGGAGAAGAACAAAGACCGGAACCACCGTAAGGCCCCGCACCATCAGGAGCATCCAATCGAATCCCGTCGCCAGCGGGGTACGTTGATTGGGATCCGTCACTTGCACCGACTCCTCGACGTCGCTGATCGGGTGATGCGCCGGAGTACGCACCGTGCCACAGGCACTCGCTTACGTAGGATTCCTGGTTGTGAGGCTCGACGGCAACGGCCGGCATCTCATGTTGTCACTCCATGGACGGTACCCGGTTCGCCGTCGTCGAATTCCTCACACATGCAGACCGTCCGCCTCATCGACATGGGGCGCACGTGGACCGAGGCGGCCAAGCTCGTGCTGCCGACCGTACCCGCGGGAGGCGAGCGCATCAAATACCCCCGCAAGCGCTGCTGCCGCCGCCGGCCGCGGGCATGTGATCGGCGGGCGGTCAACGCCATCGGGGGCCGCGGCGGACGCCGGTCGGTGCCGGCGAGCCCCCGCCAGTGCCGCTTGGCGATCCGCTGAGACTCGGCATCGGTAGCACACCTAACGGGGCGGCAACGGCTACCTGTTGACCCCATTGGCTCCAGACAACCGTCTGCGAGACGTGGTGATCTGCCGCGTTCAGTTCGATGGGCAACGCGATCCCGCTCGCGCTGACATAGGGGGTCGCAAGAACCGGGATTCCCTGCGACAACGCGACAACGTCGCCGCGGGGATCGGTCGAGTGTCGACGAGGAGAAGACAGCAAGGCCGGTGCGCTCCCCGCGGCAGCCGTGCGAGCCGACACTTCGATCGCGACCTCGTGGAGATCGATCACGGCTCAGGTCGATCCCGGATTACCGATGGCAACGCCATGCAAAAGTTGGCCCTGCGACGCTGCGCTCACCCGATGCACGGCTAGATTCAAATTGTGGACACCGTCGCCCATCGTCGCCGATGTCGCCGCGCCGCGGCATGGGCGATCGCGGCGGGCCTGGTCCTCATGGCCGTCCTTGTCGAGTACCGCGTCGTTCTCAGTGGACAAGGCGGGTCCGGCGGTCAGCACTCAACACGGATTGCGTTCATCAGCGCCTATTTCGTCGGGCTCGCCATATTGGGGTTCGTCGCAGCCGGTTGTCTGATTGGTGACCGCTCAGCCCCCGCGCGGCCGCTGTTGATGGCATCGGCGAGTGGCGCCATCGTTCTCGGTGTAGTGGGCATCTTCTCCATCGGGATCGGTCTGTTTGTTTCGGCGGCAATCCAACTCGCTGCTGCGGGGCGCGCACCGGCACACCCATACGATCGTCAAGCGCGGATCGCGGTGGCTTCCCTTGTGGCGGTACCACCGATCGCACTGGTGGCCGGATTGGCGCTCACCTCGTAGGGGCACGAGTCCGCCCGTGCTCGCTCGTTCGGAATCCATCGTTTGAAGCCCCAGGGCAGAGCGTCACCGCGCGATGAGCGTCCTTTCGACTGAAAGATCTATGCCCTTTCAAAGACGTCGCCGACGATCGCCGTCGTCCCCGAGTCGGCGACCGACCAGCCGGCTTCTTCGTTCCCACCCGTCGTCGCGCCGTTGAGCGAAGCCGAGCGCTGCCAGCCGGTGGGCTGCCGCGCGAACACATTCGTACGCCCGGACTGCCGGTCCGTGGCCTGGTGTCCGCTGTGGAATAGCGCGCCGACGACCGCGGTGTTTCCTGAGATGGCGACCGACGAGCCGAAGCCATCGTTCGAGGACGTGTCGGCGCCGTTGGGTGCGGCGCGCCTCACCCACCCTCCTCCCGCGCGGCTAAACACGTGGGCCCGGCTCGACGCGCCGGTGAGCTCTCCGGCGGCGGCGGTCGTGCCCGAAATGCCCACCGAGGATCCGAACGACGAATTGCTCGCGTTGTCGTGAAACCGGCCAATTGGATGCCCATCGTGGGCACGCGTGTCAAGGCCGGTCGAAAAGTGCCCCACCTGCGCCGGTTGAAAAGTGGCCCACCGCGTGCCCTGTTCGGCGGCTGTTTGCGCAGCGAGCCGTAGGCGGGCTGACCCAAA
>Ga0307373_10013703_pt1 | contig 11297 bp, 5 predicted proteins | sample OX2MG_FD_202534 | JGI IMG/M metagenome (GOLD analysis project Ga0307373, IMG submission 202534) | Soil microbial communities from Risofladan, Vaasa, Finland - OX-2 | ecosystem: Environmental > Terrestrial > Soil > Coastal area > Acid sulfate soil | place: Finland: Risofladan, Vaasa | collected... | reverse complement strand
CACTGGCAGGCAACATGCTCTACGTGGCGGATACCGAAAATCACTTGATCCGCCGCGTCGATCTCGCAACCAGGCAGGTAGAAACGCTCGCTGGTAACGGCGAGCAATACGGCATGGTTCGCTCGCCTTTAGAGGGACCTGCACGCGAAATCGCGCTCAACTCGCCCTGGGATATCGCGCTAAATGGAGATAATTTGTATATCGCGATGGCGGGCGAGCACCGCATCTTCGTGCTGCATCTCGCCAGCGGCATCATCGAGCCTTTCGCAGGCGCGGGACCCGAAGCGCTAAGCGATGGCAGCTATCAAGAGGCCCTTTTCGCGCAGCCCAACGGCCTGGCACTAGACGACAACCGCGTCCTGTACGTAGCAGATAGCGAGTCAAGCGCGGTACGAGCCATCGCCCTGACGGGCGAGCAGCAGGTAAGCACGCTGCTCGGCACCGGCCTCTTCGATTTCGGCGATGTCGATGGTGTGGAAGATGGCGCGCTGTTGCAGCACGTGCAGGCACTCTGCGTCGTCGATGGTCAGCTATACCTGGCCGACACGTACAATAACCGTATCAAGTTACTCAATCCGCACACGCGCCAGGTGACATCCTTTGCCGGAACGGGCGAGGCCGGTTTCAAAGATGGCGCGCCGGATGTGGCGCAGTTCAACGAACCTGCCGGGCTGGCCACCGCCGACGGCAAATTGTACGTGGCAGATACCAACAACAACGCCATCAGGGTTATCGACCTGGCCACGGGACACGTGCAGATGCTGCACACGCGCCTGTAATCTACACGCGAAAAGGTACGCAACCCGTCAAACATATTGGCACGAGCGGTCGTCATCAATGCTCGACATGCAATTTCACGCCAGTCCCCCCGGTCTCCCCGCTCAAAATAACCGCCGTGCCATCATCAGAATGTTCGACAAGCAAGTTTACCTGTTGTTTGCCCAGGCGCACACCGCGCACTTCCAACTTTTGCAGCCACTCCGGTAACAACGGATGCCGCAGCGTGAGACGGTGATGTTCGGCGTCTGGTTCAAAGCCTAGCAGGGCGTTCAAAAGCAGAAATGGCGCTCCCGCGGCCCAGGCTTGCGGCTCGCACGCCACGGGGTAGGGAACGGGTTCCTGCTGATAATTGCGCGCAAAACCACAGAACAATTCAGGGAGACGCGCTCCCTCATAATACTGACCAACCTGAATCAGGTTCTCCAGTAACCGACCAGCCCTGGCTTTCGCGCCATAGCGCGCGAAGCCCGCGCCTACAATGGCCGTATCATGCGGCCAGACAGTGCCGTTGTGATAGCTCATCGGATTGTAGCGCGCCGCGTGTTCTGAGAGAGTGCGTATCCCCCAGCCTGAATCCATGTCTTCACATGAGAGTCTCGTTATCATTTTTTGCGCCAGGGCATCCGGTACGATACCGCTCCATAAACACTGCCCCGCGTTGGAAGTAACGATCGCACAGGGCTGCTTCGAGCCATCCAGCGCCAGGTAGAAGACGTGTTCTTCTTCCCACCAGAAACTACGCAGGAAATTCGCCTGCAGCTTCTCAGCAACTCCCGACCAGTAGGCGGCCTCTTCCGACTTGCCCAGCCGATCTGCCAGATAGCTAACAGCCCGATAAGCAGCATAAGCGTATGCCTGCACTTCGCAAAGCGCGATGGGGGGTGCCGCGATACTACCGTCACGGTGCGAAATAGTCTCGCCGCTAGAATCCTTCCAACCCTGGCTGATCAGTCCTCTATCAGATGTAGACTGGTATTCCAGGAATGTATCCTTATCTTTATCGCCATACTCCGTCATCCAACGAGCCGCTGCCTCAATGTTGGGCCAGAGTTGTTCGAGCAACGCAAGATCGTTTGTCCAGCGCAAATAAGCCTCACACGTGATTAAAAAGAGCGGTGTAGCATCTATACTGCCATAATAAGGTGCGAATGGAATCTCACCGCAACTGGCAAGCTCGCCAAATCTGAACTCGTGCAATATTTTCCCTGGCTCCTCTTCGGTGTACAGATCAACCTTATCGCCCTGATGCGCTGCCAGGAACGCTATAGTCCCGCGCGCCACTTCAGGAAACCAGGGCAGAAATTGCAGGCTGGCGATCAGGCCATCGCGCCCAAAGGGGCAGACATACGTGGGAATCCCCCCATATGGATAGATTCCCTGCGGTGTCGAAGTACACAACATCAGAAGATCATCTATGCCACGCTTCAAGAGCTTATCGAAATCCATGTTCCCCGTGTGTACTTCTGGTAAAGGTCGATCAAGCAGTAATGCGGGTGCCAGAACTTCGTTTGCGTTGTTCGCCACAGGCCCATTCGCGAAACGCTGGCCGCCTGATTCGTCCGTGCGAATCGCCACGTTTATTTTCACAGCTTGATCCTTGCTCAACAGCAGGTCCCAGGCAACTCCCTCACTATCCACGCGATCGGGCGCGGGCGTAAATGTAAGGGAGGTCGCACGTTCGACTTCATCGAGTCCTCGATACTTGAACGTGAGACCATCCTTACTCTCCTCTGGAGCATAGAGATGACCGCGTTTTTCGCGCGGCCAGCCTCTCACCTCAAAAATATCATAAAAATCTGCCTCCACTTTGAGACTCAATTCAAAAGTTAATGGTGTAAAGTGGAAACTACTAACATCAATGGTTTGAAGCAGCGCCTGGCTATGCAACTCCAGGCAGCGTCTCACAAGAATCGTATTCGGCTCGATCACAGTTCCTTCAATAGTCAGGCGAGGATTGGTCAAATTGACCTGGCAGGAGCTACCATTTTCCGCGATAGTATGAGATAGAGGCTCCAGCGCATAGCCCTCCAGAAAAAGGTTACAGGTGCGCAGGTAGCGCGTTGCCTGCCGGTAAAGGCCCATTTCCCGCTCAGCCTGCGCGAAATCGCCTCTGACATCACTGACTATGAAAGCCTCGTTATATTTGAGCCTGATCTTTTTAACGCTTGTATTTCCCAGCCCTTTGACTAACTCGGTCACGGTTCCAGGGCTTTTCGATCGTCTTCTCCCCGCCGCTTGAGTTTCAGGCGTAGCATCTGCCATACTAAGTTCTATCCCTTCTGGAGTTCATGTTGGTCATGTTGCCAGGCACCACAGTGATACAGGCTGGCGGTTAGCCTACATGTTTGCACCGCAAAGATGCCCTGTCAAGACCAGCTACCAACTTATCACACTCAACCCTTTAAGCCAACGGTCGCGATACCCCGGATGAAGTAACGCTGCAAAATGAAAAACAGCACCAACAGGGGAATGGTGTTGAACATTGAACCTGCCAGTAACAAATTATATTCGGTATAATGCGCGCCCTTGAAAAAGAGTAGCCCTATCGGTAGTGTATACATATCCGGGCTATTCAACACCAGCAATGACCACGAAAACTCATTCCACGCGCCCTGAAAACTGAGTATCGCCACGGCAATCAGGGCCGGTTTTACCAACGGGAGAATAATCTGAAAGAATATACGATAATACGAGGCCCCATCGATCAGCGCGGCTTCTTCCATCTCGCGCGGCAGGCTCTTGAAAAACTGTACCATGATAAAGACTGAGAAAGGCTGGGCCATGAATGGGAGAAGCAGCGCGAAATAAGTGTTGACGAGGCCCAGGCTGCTTACCATGAGAAATTTAGGAATCATGGTGATAGGCAGAGGTATCAACATTACAGCCAGCGTCGTCAAAAAAATGAGCCTGCGCCCGGAGAAACGCATTCTCGCCAGAGCATAGCCAGCCATCGACGAAAAGAGGACATTGAAGATCATGGTACCACCGGCAAAGATGAATGAGTTGAGTAACCAGCGCGGGAAGTTGCCGTTACGTAAAATCGTTGCATAGTTGCCCCATGTCCAGGGGTTCGGGAAAAGCGATGGCGGGTAGTCCAGAATGTGCGCGAACGTCTTGAAGGACGAGAAAAAAGAAAAAATGAACGGAGCTAACGAAGTGCAGAGAAAAACGCCGAGCAACAGGTAAGTGATGATGTCGAGCAATCTAAAACGCCGCTTCCTGTGGAAGAGCGTCATCTTTGCCGGGACCTGTACCTGTGTCTGCGCCATTAAACCTCCCGTTAATACTGTAAGTCTGTATCGATAAAACGACGCTGCAAACTGGTAATAGCAAATATAATCAGAAAGAGTAGCACAGACATAGCCGCCGCGAGTCCAAACTTGTCGTCTCCAAAAGCCGTAGTATACATTTCGTAGACGGGAGTCAAGGTCGATTGTAATGGCCCTCCCTCGGTCATGATCTTGACCTGGTCAAACACCTGAAAGCTGCTAATCGTACCCAACGCCACTACCAGGAAGATGATAGGGCGCAACAATGGCAGCGTTATATGCCAGAAGATGCGCGAGCGATTGCCCCCATCCACTACCGCAGCTTCATAAAATTGCTGCGGAATACCCTCCAACGCTCCCAGAAAAAATAACATGAAAGTCGGTGCCGTCGTCCAGATATTGAGAAGCATGATCGCGAATAACGCTGTAGCAGGGTCTTCCAACCAGCGAGGGCCGCTAATATGCAACAGGGAGAGCCAGTAGTTGATGAAGCCCTGCGGCGTATAGAGCCAGATAAATATCAGAGAGATGGCTATCGAAGAAGTTACCGCCGGTAGATAAAAGATAGTACGAAACACCCCTTTCAGAAATGTGATACGGTGTAGGAGCAAAGCGAGCAGCAGGGCCAGCGCGGTCTGTCCGCTTACAACCACCACCGCGAATTTGAGGCCGTTCAGCATCGCTATCCAAAAATCTCCCACTCCCCCGCTGTAAAAAAGCTGATTCCAGAGTGTCACATAATTACGAAATCCGACGAAAACGGGAGCGTTAATGCCGATATCCACCGTGAAGAAGCTCAGGAATAACCCGTACAGCACGGCAAAAATCGTAAAAACACTGAGCAATATGAGGTAAGGGGAGAGAAATATATATGCTGCTACGGAAGTGCTCGAAGTAGGCGCTTCTGGCATGGGTATCTCCTCACAGGAACTACTCGCATATTTACGACTGCAAATCGTTGTTAATTATGTCGGCGGCCTCGTTAAGCGCGGTTTTCGCATCGGCCTTGCCCAGCAGAACCTTTTCGATTGCATCCGCAAGCGTATTATGGATGACCAGGTCATGCGGGCCATAATTATCGGCATAGCTATACGTTGCCGCGTCAAACATCACCTTGAACCCTGGATTCTCAGTAAAGTAAGCATCGCTGGCAAGGCTTTTCAGTGAAGGCAGCGCGAAACCTGCATGCAGTTGCACAGTTTGCACCTCTTTCCCAGTCATATACTTGATGAGCTGCCAGGCTGCATCAGGATGCGCGCTGCTAGCATAGGCACCCCAGGCATTGGTGTAGATCAGATCAGCCCGTTTGCCCGTGGGAGCCAGCGGCACAGGCGCAATACCATATTGCACACCTGGAAAATTTTGTGTCATATAGGGGATAAGCCAGCCACCCTCCAGCGCCATAGCTGCTCGCTGCTTCCCAAAGGCATCGCCGGCCCAGCCAGCGCCAACATCCGCGGGAATCACCGCTGAGCCATCCTTCTCAAATCCTGTATAGAAATTCAGCGAATCTACGCCCGCCTGGCTGTTAAATGTCGCCTGCGTACCATCTTTGTTGAGCATCGAGCCACCGTCGGCAAACAAGAATGCTGCCCAGCGCGATGCATCGGGACTCAATGTAATGCCATACACGGATGTAGCCGCGTTGCCAGGTCTGGTCAGCTTTTTAGCATCCGTCAGCATGTCGTTCCATGTCCAGTTCGCATCTGGAAAAGAAACGCCAGCCGCCTGGAACATCTGCTTATTATAGAAAACTGCCAGGGAATTCCAATCTTTGGGTAATCCGTAGATTTGCCCGCCTTTGCAACTGAACGGATTGAGTAACGAGGAATAATAATCGGCGGACTGGACATTATCTCGCGCCATATAGGGCGAGAGGTTAAGTAACTTACCCGCCGGAATATACTCTGTAGCCATATCCGGCTGCAAGTAGAAAACGTCAGGGACGTTGCCGCTGGCAATATTAGCGCGCATCTTGTCGGTATAGCCTGTGCCTATATCCTGCCAGTTAATCTTAATGTTAGGGTGCAGTTGCTGGAATTTGTTCAGGTTTTGTACAACCAGCGCTTCCTCGGCAGGCGAAGATGTAGCACCCGCCACGTTAAGCGTGACGGTACCCTGCTCTGCTGGCGCGGCAGGCGTGTTCGTATTGCCCGGACAAGCAATGTAACTGTTTCCCCCGCTCAAACCTTTTTGAGCGCCGCCGCTACTGCTAACAGTGCCGTTTCCGCTGCTACTACCACCCCCGCAGCCAGCTAATACAAGCGTACAAACAATAAACAGGATAGCAATAGACCGTCTCATTCAGTGCCTCCTTGCAAACTACAGCGACTCTACATCCTTCTTCATGTTAATGCAAAACAACCTGTAGCTGTTCCAATACCGTTTGCTGGACACTTCCATCACCCGGTTCCTGGCGGCGCGCCAGTCTCTCCGCTTCCTGCAAAGGCATATTCTCAGATAGATAGGAGATCGTATCTGGCCGCGCTGTGCCAGTATCGTTCGTCCCACCTTGCCACCACTCGCGCAAGGCAAGCAGCATGCGCATTCCCTCCTCGCCGCGCTCCAGACAACGGGGGATTAGAGCTTGAAGTGGCATTGCATGCGGCCTTGCAGAGAGTATTTCATCCAGTAAGAAACGGTTGTGGCGCAGCGCGTAAAGAAGCGCCTGCTGGTAGTAGTGTAACACGTCCTCGAATCGTTGTACCTTGTCGGTATCCTGATCGTCCCAGGTCAAATGACCCTGCGTGAGACGCAGCATAGCCAGGTGATCGTTATGCTCGTACCGCTGTGCCATATCTTCGGCCTCCCGGAGCGCGCGGTAAAAAGCTGCGCGCTCGCCTCGAACATAGTGTACGCGCACAAGACCAGCCAGAATAGCGCTATGCCAGTATCCCCATTGCTCAATTTGAGGCAAGTTCAGGCCCTCGCGGTAGGCCTGCTCCGCCCGGTCGGCATCGCCCTTGACTTCGTGCAGCCGTCCATACAACGAGAGGCAGGTAAGCAACGGCCACCGATTTTCTGTTTCCTGCCTGATCCTGTTCAAGCTCATGGTAAGATATCTTTCAGCCTCATCTGCCCCTATCCAGCGCATTGCTACCATGCCTTGAAACGCCCAGGTTACCGCTTCATACAGAGGATCAAGGGATTGTTGCTTCTCTATCTCAATTCCCTCTTCAAAAGCTGGTGTTGCCTCTCGTACTTTGCCCTGCAAGCCCTGCGCCAATCCCAGGTCACGCAGAAAGTAGAGCCGCTGTTGGCCGCGCTCAAACTTCTCGGTGATTCTCAACGCCTCTTGCAGGTTCTGCTCGGTTTCCCGGTAGCGTCCAGCGAACATCCAGTCAATCGAGTTCCCGCCCAGAAACTCGGCGCGCAGGTACGATTGCTGTTGCTCTCCCGCCAGCTTCGCGACTTCCAGCAAGCCCCGCTTCTGCACCTTCAGCGCGTCTTGCCACCTGCCTCCATCGAGGTAGTAGTACTTTATGCGATTATAGGTGAATGCCAGCCAGTATGTATCGCCAATTTTCTCGTAGAGGTTGCGCGCTCGCTCATAGTACGGCAGCACCTCTTTGCCCATATCTTTGTTGAGCTCGCCCATCTCCAGCAGATAGAAACCCAGCTTAGCGTCAGGCTCCGACAGCATATCCGGTTCAGGAAACAGCATGCCGACACGTTCGAGAATCTGGGCCGTATTCTCAAGGCTTTTGTAGCGCTCAATCCAGGCCCAATCACACAATGCATACGCGCAGAGTAATTTTTCTGCCTGGTCATCATCCGCGATCATTTTATAAAGTGGCACAGCATCGCCGGGGCGTCCTTCCAGGTCCCTCAGCCGGGCTCGATAATATTCCCACCAGAGGCGACTGTTCTTTTTTTGCAGTGGATAGTTGTTCACATCATTGAGTAGTGTACGTAACTGAGCGAGAAGCTGGTAACGCACAAGCTCCTCGGCTACTTTTCTAAATTGCCCGATCCCTTCCTCTTCGTTGGCCAGAATCTTATGGTACAGCACTTCCAGGGCCAGGTCGGTTGCTTCCTCCCCCCTCGCCACTCCCTGCAATTGTGCTTCAAAGTAGTCCGCGGCTCGCTGGTGCATCTCTCGATGGCGCGCCGGTTCATGCACCCGCATATTGTCATCCAGGTGCTCGCGCACCGAGTCATGCAAGGCGAGTCCCTCTTTGCGCGGGCGCACGACAGGGAAACGCCGCAGTTCCTCGTAGACCTCATCGCTGATCGCCCCTTCCCCGCCTACCACCGCCAGCAGTTCTTTATTAAACCAGCGTAGTACCGCCGCGGCTTTTAAGACGGGTCGCACGCGCTCAGGAATACCCCTGGTCAACTGGTCAACAAGATCCGCTACCACCTGCGCTCTCACCTCGTAAAAGTCCTTTGCTCCATACTGCACCCAGAGTTGGACAATATTGGTACCCGCCACGGGCAGTCCGCGCGCGAAGTGAATAATGGCCTCAACCTGTTTAGGATCAGGTATACCATCGCGTTGTGTAGCGTAGTAGCGACGAATCAAGCTGCGCATCACATCCTCGGTCATTGGCCTGAGTTCCTCAATTTTCGCCTGCGTCGTCCAGCCCGGCCACTGTCGATCCCAGCCAGGAACCATACGCCCGGCAAACACCAGCAAGACGTTGGCATGCAACCTTTGGGCAAAGTCACACACCCACTTTGTCATCGCCTCTATCTGCTCAAGCGTATCCAGCAAGAGCACAATACGCCTGGCCGCTTTGCTGCCCTGCGCCTGAATCGCGTCCACGAGGTCATTCAGAAAACTGTCTGTCAGTTCATCAGTCGGGTCAAGTAACAGGTCTATCTCTTCTTTATTGAGGAAAGCGTGCAGCCATTCAACCAGCGTATCACTGGTTCCTCCCATGGCGATGGATAAGGCCGGTCCAACCACCGGAATAAAGCCCGCGATACCACCGACCGTTTGCAAAGCAAGCTTCATCGTTTTCTTACCTGCTTCGTTCTGCGCCTTCTGGTCAACATTAGCCCGTTCTTCCACCTTCCTCTGGATTGTCCGGTACTCATTCACGGTCCGCGTAAATGTTGGCAGTGCTATACCTTGTAACGTGAGATCTTTGGCCCAGTCAGTGAGGATATCAGCTTGAGACTTCGCTTCATCACCCGAAGAAAGGGCGACAGGAATGTTCTTCTTTCTACAACTCAAACGGAACATGCGTAGCAGGCTCGATTTACCAACGCCACCCACCCCATGCACAATGAGTAAACGCCGCGCCAGCGTCGGGGCAACAATCAGCTCTTCAAACTCACCACGCAGTAGTTCAACATCGGTGAAGTAGCTTTCCAGGCTCTCTGTAGCGCTCTCGCCTCTCAACTGCCCGGCCCAGTTATGCTTGCACAGGGGGCATACCTGTCGCCGCTGTTTGCTACGCGCTAAACGCAAGTAGCGCAGCACAAGACCCGCCAGGATCAGGCATCCTACCATTGCCGCTGCCACTCCGGCCAGACCAACACTCGTTACTCGAAAAACAACAAATAATACAATGCCCAGAATGAAAATAAGCAGGCCAATTACTCCGCCTTCGGCCCAGCTCGTCGTATTTTTCTTGAAGACTCCCTTCTTCCATACCACTACCCACTTTTCAACAGGAACTATCGATTTACTACAATGTGGACAGGTTATATGGTCCGCCATACCTACCTCCAAATTAATTTGGTATCCTCCGCAGTGGATAAAAACAGCGTTTGTTCGCTTTGATCGATACGTCTCTGTTTTGCTTTTGATTCTGATCTGAGTAATTGGGGAACAAGGCATACGTAAAAATCCGTTGAGACAAGATAAAGTGATGTTCTTGTCTCATATTCAGCCAGGATTATATGATAAAAACAAAATAGCAGCAAGCTAATTCATAAACGATGGATGTTCATGAAAGTTTCCTGAAAGCCGGCATGTGCTTTGCGATATCCTGTGATACTATTAAAGAACAAGACCAGTAAAGAACAAGACCAGCGATGTTCAAGTAAGGAGAAGCCATGTCTAGCAAAAATATTTACCCCATCGGCACCCTTCCCCCGCTCGGCGAGGTGCCAGAGTATATGTATGCGCAGGTCATCCGCCAGGACAGGCTCGGTGAGCCACGTAATGCATTTCAGATCGAAGAGATCGAAGTGCCACAGGTCGCTCCCGACCAGGTGCTAATCGCAGTGATGGCGGCTGGCATCAACTACAATAACGTATGGGCCGCGCGCGGTGTGCCAATCGACGTGATCGCGGCGCGCCAGGCGGCTGGCGATACGCGCAATTTCCATATCGGCGGCAGCGACGCTTCAGGCATCGTGTATGCCGTTGGCAGCGATGTTAGCAACGTCAAAGTTGGCGACGAAGTGATTATCCATCCCGGCTGGTGGGACAAAAACGACCCCTGGATACGAGCCGGCAAAGACCCCATGATCGCGCCCTCCGCCAAAATCTGGGGCTACGAGACGAATTACGGCTCCTTCGGTCAATTCGCCATCGCGCAGGCGCACCAGTGCCTGCCCAAAGCCGCGCACCTCACCTGGGAAGAGGCCGCCGCCAGCACGTTAGTCGGCACAACCGCCTATCGCATGCTCCTCGGCTGGCAGGGCAACACGCTGCAGAAGGATGATGTCGTGCTGGTCTGGGGCGGCTCCGGTGGCCTCGGCTCGATTGCCATCCAGCTTGTTCAAAAGCATGGCGCGCTGCCCGTCGCCGTTGTCTCAAGCGAGGAACGCGGCGAGTATTGCAAAAAGCTGGGCGCGCTCGGCTACATCAACCGCAAAGAGTTCGATCACTGGGGCATCCCACCGCACTGGACGGATATCGAAGGTCAGAAAAAATGGTCGAAGAGCGCCAGGGCATTTGGTAAGAAGATTTGGGATATCCTGGGCGAACGCCGCAGCCCCGCCATCGTGTTCGAGCATCCCGGCGAAGAAACTATCCCCACCTCCATTTTCGTCTGCGAGCAGGGCGGTATGGTCGTGATTTGCGCCGGCACCACCGGCTACTCGGCTATGGTCGATTTGCGCTACCACTGGACGCGCCAGAAACGCCTGCAAGGCTCCCACGGCACCAACGACGCCCAGGCTACCGCCTACAACCAGCTCGTATGCGACGGCGTCATCGACCCTTGCCTCAGCACAGTGGGACGCTTTGAAGATATCCCCCAGGTTCACCAGAATATGGGCGAAGGCACTCACTCCGCCGGCAACACGGCCATCCTGGTCGGCGCGCCTGAACGCGGACTGGGGGGG
>Ga0307373_10013702_pt1 | contig 11297 bp, 7 predicted proteins | sample OX2MG_FD_202534 | JGI IMG/M metagenome (GOLD analysis project Ga0307373, IMG submission 202534) | Soil microbial communities from Risofladan, Vaasa, Finland - OX-2 | ecosystem: Environmental > Terrestrial > Soil > Coastal area > Acid sulfate soil | place: Finland: Risofladan, Vaasa | collected... | reverse complement strand
GCGCTGGAGGCGCGGATGGAGGGTTTCGAGGTCATGAGCGCGCTGGCCGCAGCGCCGCTTGGCGAGATCTTCATCACCGTGACGGGCGCCCCCGACGTTCTCCGCCGCGAGCATTTCGAGCGGATGCGCGACGGGGCGGTGCTGGCCAACGCCGGGCACTTCGACGTCGAGATCAACCTGGCCGAGCTCGCCGCGATCGCCAGCGGCCCGCCGCGCGAGGCGCTGCCGCTGGTCGACGAGTATCAGGTCGACGGTCGTCGCCTGCACGTTCTCGCCAAGGGGCGCGTGGTCAACCTGGCCGCCGCCCCGGGGCACCCGGCTTCGGTGATGGACCTGTCGTTCGCCGCCCAGGCACTGGCCGTGGCGGGCATCGCCGGGGAGCGCGGGCAGCGCGCGCCCGGCGTCCATGCCGTCGCCGCAGCCGTCGATCAGGAGGTGGCGCGACTCAAGCTCGCCTCGCTGGGGATCCAGATCGACGTGCTGAGCGAGGCCCAGGAGAGCTACCTGCGCCCGTTCCGCTAGCGCGCGCGCGAAATCGACTAGCGTGCGGTCTCGATGCGCGCCATGGTCCTCGCGGCCGGCCTGGGCACCCGCCTGAGACCGATCACCTATGAGATCGCCAAGCCGATGGTCCCGGTGCTCGACCGCCCGGTGATGGCGCACATCGTCGACCTGCTCGAAGGCGGTGGCGTCGAGGAGATCGTCGCCAACCTGCACCACTTCCCCGACCCGATCCGCGACTACTTCGGCGAGCGCGTCACCTATCGCTACGAGGACCAGCTGCTCGGCACGGCCGGCGGCGTGCGCAACTGCGCCGACCTACTCGGCGACGAGACGTTCCTCGTGATATCGGGTGACGCGCTGACCGACATCGATCTCCCCGCGCTGATCGCGAGCCACCGCGAGCGTGGCGCGCTCGCGACGCTCGCGGCGACGCGCGTTGCTGATACCCGCGACTACGGGGTGGTGCTGCACGACGGCGAGGGCCGGATCAGCGGCTTTCAGGAGAAGCCCGAACCGCAGGACGCGCGCTCCGACCTCGGCAGCTGCGGGATCTACTGCCTCGAGCCGGCGGTCTTCGACTACTTCCCCGCGACGCCGTTCGTCGACTGGGCGCATGATGTCTTTCCCCGGCTGCTCGCCGAGCGCGTGCCGTTCTTCGTCCACCAGATCGAGGAGTACTGGAACGACATCGGCTCGCTCGCCGAGCTGCGCCGGGGAACCTTCGACGCGCTCGCCGGCGAACTGCGGGTGCAGGTCACCGGAACCCGGGTCGCCGCCGGAATCACCGTCGGCGAGGGCTCGGCGATCGACGGTGCGCAGACGCTCGACGGACCGATCTGGGTCGGGAGCGACGTGTCAATCGGGGCCGGCGCCCGGCTGGTCGGTCCACTGGTGATCGGAGACGGCGCGCGGATCGGAGACGGCGCGGCACTGCGCGAATCGATCGTCTTCCCGGGGACCGAGGTGGCGCCCGGGGCGATCCTGATCGGCGCGATCGCCGGGCACTCCGGAATCGCCGCCAGCCTGCGCCCACGCCAGCGGCTAGCGTCCCGCCGCAACGACGAAGCACGCTGACGGCATTGGTAGGCTGAGCAGATGGGCATCCTCGATCGCGCGCTGAACATCGGCGAGGGCAAGCAGTTCAAACGCTACGAGCAGCGCGTCGCGGCGATCAACGCCTTCGAGCCGGAGCTCGAGCTCGACAGCGACGAGGAGCTGCGCGAGCGCGTCGACGCGCTACGTGCAAGGGCCCGTGACGGGGAGCCGCTCGACGAGCTGCTCCCCGAATGCTTCGCGATCGTCCGCGAGACCGGCAAGCGGCGCATGGAGATGCGCCACTTCGACGTCCAGCTGATCGGCGGCATGGTGCTGCACGGCGGCTCGATCGCCGAGATGCGCACCGGCGAGGGCAAGACGCTGACCGCCACGCTCGCGGTGGTCCTCAACACGCTCGGCGGCGCCGGCGTCCATCTGGTCACCGTCAACGACTACCTCGCCCGTCGCGACGCGGAGTGGATGAGCCCGATCTATGAGGCGCTCGGCGTCACCGTCGGGGTCCTCCAGTCCGGGCAGCCGGTCGAGGAGAAGATCCACGCCTACGCCTGCGACGTCACCTACGGGACGAACTCGGAGTTCGGCTTCGACTACCTGCGCGACAACATGGCCGCCAGCCTCGAGGACAAGGTCCAGAACGGCGGGCGTCGCGACGAGGACGGCAGGCCGGTCACCGCGTACTCCTTCGCGATCGTCGACGAGGTCGACAACATCCTGATCGATGAGGCGCGCACGCCGCTGATCATCAGCGGCGCGCCCGAGCAGGCGGCGGACCTCTACGTCCAGTTCGCGCGCTTGGCGCGCACGATGGTTCCCGGCAAGACCCCGGAGGGTCTCGATCCGCGCACGCGCAAGGAGTTCGTGGCCGACTTCGACTACGAGTTCGAGGAGAAGCACAAGACCGTCGCGGTGACCGAGCTCGGCGTCGCCAAGGCCGAGCGCTTCCTCAGCATCGACCACCTCTACCGCGCCGAAAACGGGACGCTGGTCAACCACCTGCTGCAGGCGCTCAAGGCGGAGTCGCTGTACAAGCGCGACGTCGATTACCAGGTCGTCGAGGGTGAGGTGAAGATCATCGACGAGTTCACCGGGCGCACGCTCGATGGGCGCCGCTGGTCCGAAGGCCTGCACCAGGCGATCGAAGCCAAGGAGGGCGTCCGCGTCCAGGAGGAGAACCAGACCCTGGCGACGATCACGCTGCAGAACTACTTCCGCCTCTACGACAAGCTCTCCGGCATGACCGGCACGGCGCTGACCGAGGCGACCGAGTTCATGAAGATCTACAAGCTGCCGGTCGTGCAGATCCCGACCAACCGTCCGATGGTTCGCGCGGACCGCAACGATCAGGTCTACAAGACCAAGGAGGGCAAGTGGTCAGCGGTCGAGCGCGAGATCGCCAGCCGTCACGCGGCCGGCCAGCCGGTGCTCGTCGGCACGATCTCGGTCGAGGTCTCCGAACTGCTCTCGGAGCGCCTGCACCGCCGCGGAATCGAGCACGCCGTGCTCAACGCCAAGCCCGAATACGCCGAGCGCGAGGGCGAGACGATCGCCGAGGCCGGTCGGCTGGGCGCGGTGACCATCGCCACGAACATGGCTGGGCGGGGCGTCGACATCAAGCTCGGCGGAAACGCCGAGCACCAGACACGGCTCGAGCTGGCCAAGCTCGGCCTGCGCGCCGGGGAACCGGGCTTCGACGAGCAGTTCGCCGAACTGCTGCCGACCTTCGAGGCGCGCCTCGAGCACGATCGCGAGCGTGTGATCGAGGCGGGCGGCCTGTACATCGTCGGCACCGAGCGCCACGAGTCGCGGCGGATCGACAATCAGCTGCGCGGGCGGTCGGGGCGCCAGGGGGACCCGGGGGAGAGCCGCTTCTTCCTGTCCGCCGAGGACGACCTGATCCGCCTGTTCGCCGGCGACCGCATCTACCGGATCCTCGACCGTCTCGGCGGGGTCGACGTCGAAGGCAACGAGGAGCCGATCGAGGCGGGGCTGCTGTCGAAGCAGATCGCCAACGCGCAGCGCAAGGTCGAGGAACAGCACTTCCTGGCGCGCAAGCACACCCTCGAGTACGACGACGTGATGAACGAGCAGCGCCGCGTGATCTACGAGCTGCGCGACCAGGTGCTCGAGGGGGCCAACCTCTCCCAGGCACGCCAGGAGGTCGCCGCGGTGCTCGAGCGCACGATCGAGGAATACACCGGGCAGGACTATGTCGAGGACTGGGATCTCGGGGCCCTGTTCGCCGCGCTCTCGCAGATCTATCCGGTTGGCGTGTCCCCGGCGGAGTTCGGCCAGGAGCGCGTGGACCAGTCGGAGCTGGTCGCGCTGGTGACCGAAGACGCGATCCGCCAGTACGACGCCCGCGAGGCCGATCTCGGCGAGGAGCTGATGCGTGCGCTCGAGCGCTTCCTGCTGCTGCAGATCATCGATGAGCGCTGGCGTGAGCACCTCCACGACATGGACTACCTGCGTGAGGGCATCCATCTGCGCGGCTTCGCCCAGATCGAGCCGCTCGTGGCCTACAAGAACGAGGCGTTCACGCTGTTCGAGGATCTGATGAACAGCGTGTGGACCGACTTCGCGCGCCTGGTCTTCCACGTCGAGGTGCAGCGCGAGGCGCCCAACGGGGACGCTGCGGCAGCGCCGGCGAGCGCACGCTCCTATCAGCCCGGCGGCAGCTCGACCGGCGGCGCGTCGCGGGTGAGCTACTCCTCGGGTGTCTCGGCGGGCGCCGGCGCGCTCGCCGCCGCGGCCGGAACCGTCGAGGAGCAGGAGGTCCCGGACCACGTCGAGCAGCGCCGCGTCTCCAGCGACGAGCAACTCGGGCGCAACGATCCCTGCTGGTGCGGCTCGGGCAAGAAGTTCAAGCGCTGCCACGGGGCATGACGAGCGCCTCCTCATCGGAACCGACGCCCGCGCGTCTCGCGGCGATTCGCGACCAGCTGCAGCTGCTCGCGGACTATCTTTGACCCCGCATCGCTCGCCGAGCGGATCACGGTGCTCGAGACACAGATGGGCGAGCCGGGCTTCTGGGACGACGCTGACGCGGCGGGCAAGGCCGGCGCCGAACACGCTCGCCTGACCCGGCGGCTCGAGACGTTCCGCGGTGTGGAGGCCGACGTCGCCGACCTCGAGACGCTCGCCGAGCTGGCCGAAGAGGACGAGGACCTCGCGCGCGAGCTCGAGGGACAGCTCGCATCGGTCGAGGCGCGGCTGCTGTCGCTCGAGGAGGAGCGCCTGTTCTCCGGTCCCTACGACGCGGGCGACGCGCTGGTCACCGTCAACGCCGGGGCCGGCGGCACCGATGCGCAGGACTGGGCCGAGATGGTCCTGCGGATGGAGATGCGCTGGGCGGAGAAGCGCGACTTCACGGTCGAGCTGCTCGAGGTCAGCGCGGGCGAGGAGGCGGGCATCAAGTCCGCCTCGTTCCGCGTCGGTGGCGAGAACGCCTACGGGCTGTACGGCGCCGAGAAGGGCGTCCACCGCTTGGTGCGCATCTCCCCGTTCGATTCCGCCAGCCGTCGCCAGACGAGCTTCGCCGGCGTTGAGGTCGCACCGGTCGTCGAGGGCGACGGGGAGATCGAGCTCAACGACGACGACCTCCAGATCGACACCTACCGCGCGAGCGGGGCCGGCGGCCAGCACGTCAACAAGACCGACTCCGCGGTCCGGATCACCCACCGCCCCAGCGGAATCGTCGTGCAGTGCCAGAACGAGCGGTCGCAGTCCTCGAACAAGGCGACGGCGATGGCGATGCTGCGCGCCAAGCTCGTCGAACGCGAGGAACGGGCCCGCCAGGAGGAGATCGCGCGCGAGAAGGGGGAGGCCCAGGACGTCAACTTCGGCTCGCAGATTCGCAGCTACGTGCTGCACCCCTACACGCTGGTCAAGGATCTGCGCACGAACTACGAGACGGGCGATGTGCAACGCGTGCTCGACGGCGATCTCGACCCGTTCGTGCGCGCCTACCTGCTCTGGGTCTCGCGGTAGTGGGCAGCGATCTGCCGGAGCTCGTCGCCCGGGCGCTCGCCGAGGACCTCGGTGACGGGGATGTGACGAGCGCCGCGACGGTCCCGGCGGCGGCGCGCGCGCGGGCGACGGTCACCCAGAAAGAGCCTGGCGTGATCTCCGGGCTCGAGCCGGCGCTGCTTGCCTTCCGGCTGCTGGATGCGAGGGTCACCGCCGAGCAGACGGCGCCGGAGGGGGAGTGGCGCGACGCCGGCAGCGTCGTCGTTGTCGTCGCCGGAGCGGCGCGGGCGCTGCTCGGCGCCGAGCGCACGGCGCTCAACTTCCTCGGGCGGCTCTCGGGCATTGCCACGTTCGCGGCGCGGGCCGTGGCCGCCGTCGAGGGCACCGGCGCCCGCGTGCTGGACACGCGCAAGACGACACCCGGCCTGCGGGCGCTCGAAAAGCGGGCGGTCGCCGCCGGCGGCGCGACCAACCACCGCCACGGGCTCTACGACGCGGTGCTGATCAAGGAAAACCACATCGCGATCGCCGGCGGGATCGCCGCGGCGGTGCGCGCAGCGCACGCCAACGCGCCCGATCTGCCGCTCGAGGTCGAGGTTCGCGATTCGCGCGAGATCGAGGAGGCCCTGGCGGCCGGCGCGCCACGCCTGCTGCTCGACAACATGAGCCTCGATGAGCTGCGGACCGCCGTGGCGCAGGTCGCCGGACGCGCGGAGCTCGAGGCCAGCGGCGGGGTCACGCTCGAGACGCTCCGAGCAGTCGCGAGCACCGGCGTAGACTTTGTCTCGATGGGGGCATTGACGCACTCGGCTTCGACGCTCGACCTCACGCTGATCCTGGAGCTGATCCGATGAACGTGCTGCCGATGGCGACCGACGGTCCGCCGGCGCTCGATCAGGCGGAGATCGACGAGCTCTCGGCGGAGATCCGCGAGCTCGCGCGCACCCGCGACGCGGTGATCCTCGCCCACAACTACCAGCTTCCCGAGGTCCAGGAGGTCGCGGACTTCGTCGGCGACTCGCTGGCCCTCTCCCAGCAGGCTGCGCGCACCGAGGCGGCCACGATCGCCTTCTGCGGCGTGCACTTCATGGCCGAGACCGCGTCGATCCTCTCGCCCACCAAGACCGTGCTGATCCCCGATCCGGACGCCGGCTGCTCGCTCGCTGACTCGATCACCGCGCCCCAGCTCGCCGCCTGGAAGGCCGAGCACCCGGGCGCGCTCGTCGTGATGTACGTCAACACCTCGGCCGAGGTCAAGGCCCTGACGGACTACTGCTGCACCTCATCCAACGCCGTCGCCGTGGTCAAGCACGTCTATGCGACGCACGGAGCCGACAGCGAGATCCTGTTCGGCCCCGACATGTTCCTCGGCGCCTACGTCGAGCGCCGGCTCGGGCGGCGGATGCATGTCTGGGACGGCGAGTGTCACGTCCACGCCGGGATCCGGCCGGCCGACATCGCCGCGACCCGCGCGGCGCACCCGGACGCCGAGTTCCTGATCCACCCGGAGTGCGGCTGCTCGACCGCCGTGATGGAGTTCGTGGCGGCGGGCGACATCGACGCACACGGCGTCCACATGCTGTCCACCGGTGGCATGCTGCGCTACGCCCACGATGCCCGGCCCGGCACCAGCGCGATCGTGGCGACCGAGGTCGGAATGCTCCACCCGCTGCGCCAGGCCGCCCCGGACGTCGAGTTCTTCGCCGCCAACGCGGAAGCCAGCTGCCGCTTCATGAAGATGATCACGCTGCCCAAGTTGCGCGACGGCCTGCGTGACGGCGTGCACGAGGTGCGCGTGCCGGCCGATGTCGCAGCCGACGCGCGCAAGGCGATCGAGCGGATGGTCGAGATCTCCTAGCTCGCCGGCTCGCCGGGCGCGCCGACGCTCGCCGCAGGCCGATCAGAAGTCGGCGGCCGCGTGCGGTCCGACGCACGCGACGGCGAGTTCTTCACTGATTCCTCCCGCCACCGCGACGACCTCGTCGAAGGTGACGCCGTCGATCGCGTCGATCGCCGCATCGGGATCGAGCTCGTCGTCGTAGATGATCGCCTGGTGGGCGGCGTGGCGCGCGACCGCCCCGGAGTTCTCGAAGGCGAGAACCAGGCGCCCGCCGGCGTAGGCGCGCGCGCGCTCCACCTCCTCCTCGCGCGGCCCGTCGCGGCGCAGCTCGTCGACGATCTCGCGCATCCGGGCGTAGGCCTCGGCGCACTTGCTCGAGTCCAGCCCAGCGCCGAGCTCCAGCGCCGGCGTGTCGGCGAAGCTGTGGTCGTGGGCCCAGACGGAGTAGCACAGGCCGCGCTGCTCACGGATCTCGTCGAACAGGCGTGACCCCATCGAGCCGCCGAGCACCGTCGAGTAGATGCTGAGCGCCGCACGGTCGCGCCGGCTGCGGGTGTCGATCTGCGGGCGATAGACCATCCGCAGATGCGACTGGTTGGTCTCGCGGGCCTCGACCAGGGTCCCCGGGCGAAACTCGGGTGCCGGCTCGAACGGCGGCGGGCTTGGCAGGCTCGGGAAGCGGCCGAACAGCTCGTGCAACGCCTCCTCGTCCGGTACGTGATCGGTGTTGCCGACCAGGAATGCACCGCCGCGCGCCGGCGACCAGCGACGTTCGCGAAACGCGATGATCGTCTCACGGCTGAAGTCGCGCAGATGCTCCTCGGGTCCGAGCACCGGCCGTCCGAGCGGGTGATCGCCGAACGCGGCCCGGTCGATCAGGTGTCCGGCGACCATCGCGGGCTGGTCGTTGGCGCGCGCGATCTCCTGGATCACCACGCCCCGCTCGCGGTCGAGCTCCGCGGCGTCGATCCGCGGTTGCCCGGCGATATCGGTCAGCAGGTCGATCGCCTGCGCGGCCACCTCGGCGCGCGAGGTGATGTGGAAGGCGACGAGGTCGTGGCTGGTGTAGGCGTTGATCATCGCGCCCATCCGCTCGGCGGTCTCGTTGACGTCGCGGTAGGTCGCGTAGCGTTCGCCGCCCTTGAACACCAGGTGCTCGAGGAAGTGGGCGACCCCGTTCTCGTCGGGGCGCTCGGAGCGCGCGCCGGCGTCGAAGGCGACGAGCGTGGTCAGCGCGCGCGTCCCGGGAATCGAGATCCGGTGGATCGGCAGGCCGTTGGGTGCCGTGCTCGTCGTGATCTGCGGCATCGATGAAGCCTATTGCGTCGGATCCGCGCGCAGCGTCGACTGCCGCCCGCGCGACCAGGGTGCCGCGAGACGCTGGGTCGCCCGCTAGGCTGAACCGCCAGACGATGAAGGCGACACGCGCGATCAACATGCTGGGCGTACTCGTCGTCCTCGTCCTCGGCATCTGGTGGGGCGGACATCCCAGCGACCTGCCCGGCTTTCTGCGCAGCGCCTTCGTCGCCGACTCGCAGGACAAGGTGATCGACGAGGCGCTCAGCGACATCCAGCACGACTACTACCACCCGGTCGCCCGCAGCGGCCTGATCGACGGGTCGATCGCCGGGGCCGTGGCAACCCTCAAGGATCCCTACGCGGGCTACGACACCCCGGCCGCCTACCGCGCGTTCAACCACCCCAAGCCCGATCAGTTCTCGGGCGTCGGGATCGACGTCACCGCGACCCGTGCGGGCCTGCTCGTCCAGAACGTCATCCCCGGGCTGCCGGCCTCGCGCGCCGGGATCCGCGCCGGCGACGTGATCACCGCGGTGAACGGACGTGCGCTCAGCGGTCTCGGCAGCACCATCGCGACCAACCTGATTCGCGGCCGCGCCGGCACGAAGGTGACGCTCGGACTCACGCGCAGCGCCAGGCGCCTGACCGTCACGCTCAGGCGGCAGGTGATCAGCACGCCGATCGTCGTCTACACGGTCGCGCGCTACCGCGGGGTGCCGGTCGGGATCATCGACCTGCCGACCTTCGACGTCGAGGGCATCCACGGCGAGGTGGCCCAGGCGCTCGAGTCGCTGCTGGCGCGCCACGTCAAGGCGCTGGTGCTCGACCTCCGCGACAACGGCGGCGGCCTGGTCACCGAGGCGCAGCTCGTGGCAAGCATGTTCATCAGCCACGGCGTGATCGTCACGACACGCGGCCGCACCCAGCCGACCCAGACGATCGATGCGACCGGACACCCGCTTGCCCCGAGCATGCCGATGGTGGTGCTGGTCAATGGCAATACGGCGTCCGCCGCCGAGATTGTCAGCGGCGCGCTGCAGGATCACCACCGCGCGGTGATCGTCGGCACGCGCACCTACGGCAAGGGCGTCTTCCAGGAGATCCGCCCACTCTCCAACGGCGGCGCGCTCGACATCACCGTCGGGCAGTACTTCCTGCCGAACGGAAAGAACCTGGGCGCCGGCGGCCTGAACCGAGGTGCCGGCATCACGCCGGATGTGATCGTCAGCGCCGGCGCGACTCCCAAGGCCGACCCGCAGATCAACGCGGCGCTGCGGATCCTCGCCGCAAAAGCCCATTGAGCCGCGGCGCTCCCGCCTTTCCGGCGGTGCTCGAGCGGCGAGGGCGCTTCATCGTCGCGCGCGAGCTGTTCGCGCGGCCCACGGCAAGCCGCGGCCAGCTGACGGTCGAGGCGGCACGGTCCGGATCGCGCCCCGGCGATCTCGTGCTCGTCGCGATCAGGCCGACCCGTCACGGCGGCCGCGCGGAGATCGTCCGCCGCCTGGGCCGTCCCGATGTGGCTCGCGATGTGATCGAGGCGCTGATGCTCGACCGCGGCCTGGCGCTGCGCTTCGAGCCCGCGGTCGAGCGCGAGGCGCGCGAGGCACGCGCCGCCGGCGACGCCGCGCGACGCGACCTGCGGGAGCTTGCGACGTTCACCATCGACCCGGTCAGTGCACGCGACTTCGACGACGCGATCTCGGCCGAGCAGACGGCGGACGGCACGATTCGCGTCTGGGTCCACATCGCCGACGTCTCCGCCTATGTCGCGCCCGGATCGCTTGTCGACCACGAGGCGCGTCGCCGAGCGACCAGCGTCTATGTCCCCGGGATGGTCGAGCCGATGCTGCCGGCCGCGCTCTCGAACGGGCACTGCTCGCTGGTCCCGGGGGAGGAGCGCCTCACGGTCAGCGTCGAGCTGGAGCTGGCCGGCGCGCGTGTCGTGCGGGCGGCGTTCACGCGTTCGCTGATCCGCTCCGACGCGCGGCTCGACTACGACCGCGTCGACCGGATCTTCGCCGGCGCGCAGGCGGCCGAGGAGCCGTGGGCGAGGCCGCTTGAGGTGGCGCGCCAGGCGGCGCGGGCGCTCGGCGAGGAGCGTCGCCAGCGCGGCGCCCTCGAGATCGCGGGCGCGGAGCCCGAGTTCGCGTTCGATCGCTCGGGCCAGGTGCGCTCGGTGCGCGTCAGCGAGCAGACCGAGTCGCACCGGTTGATCGAGCATCTGATGATCGCCGCCAACGAGCAGGTCGCCAAGCTGCTGGCCGAGCGGGGCGAGCCGACGCTCTACCGCGTCCACGAAGAGCCCGATCCCTCGAGCGTCGAGCGCCTCGTCGCGCAGCTGGCCTCGCTCGAGGTGCCGACGCCGGCGCTCGCTGAGCATCTCTCGCCGTCGGAGGCCGGCGAGCTGGTCGGGTTGATCTCGCAGGCGGTCGACCGCCACGTGCGCGCAACCGGTCGCGGGAAGCAGGCGCTCGGCTCGCTGATCCTGCGCTCGCTCAAGCAGGCCTACTACGCGCCGCGCAACGTCGGCCACGCCGGCCTGCGCTCGCCGCGCTACTGCCATTTCACCTCGCCGATCCGCCGCTACCCCGACCTCGTCTGTCACCGCGGGCTGCTCGCGGCGATCGGCGCG